>Ga0116142_10006157_pt1 | contig 10445 bp, 9 predicted proteins | sample AD_UKC033_MetaG_FD_89785 | JGI IMG/M metagenome (GOLD analysis project Ga0116142, IMG submission 89785) | Active sludge microbial communities of municipal wastewater-treating anaerobic digesters from USA - AD_UKC033_MetaG | ecosystem: Engineered > Bioreactor > Anaerobic > Digestate | place: USA... | reverse complement strand
GCGAGCTGCCGCAATTCCGGGGGACACTCGGGATGGGCGATCACTACCGCCTCCGGGTGCAGCACCTTTTCTTCCCGGACATTCTCCGGCAGGATGCGGGCATGGGTGGGGCAGAAGCCCGGCCAGACGATGAAGGAGCGTCCCGTCTGGGCGGATACGTAATCGGCCAGGTACTTGTCGGGAACGAAGATGATCTCTGCCGCTTCCCGGAGGCCCTCCCGGACCATCCGGACGGCGTTGGCGGAGGTGCAGCACAGGTCGCACTCCGCCTTGACGGCGGCGGAGGTGTTGACGTAGCAGAGGACCTTGGCCCCGGGGTGCTCCGCCTTCAGGGCCCGGAGCTGGTCGGCATCGATCATGTCCGCCATGAGGCAACCCGCCGCCTTTTCCGGCAGGAGGACCGTCTTTTCAGGAGACAGGATCTTGGCCGTCTCCGCCATGAAATGGACGCCGCAAAAAACGATGACCTCCGCGTCCGTCTTGGACGCCTGGATGCTCAAGCCCAGGGAATCGCCCACGAAGTCGGCGATGTCCTGCACCGCGGGGATCTGGTAGTTGTGGGCGAGAATGACGGCATTCCTTTCCTTCTTCAGTTGCTGTATCCTCTCGGCTATGCTCATTGGTCGCTCCTTATCCTTCCTTATCTATTAGCTGATAGCCCCGCGAATTATCCCCCCGCCGACAACGAGATCGCCGTCATATACGACCACCGATTGCCCCGGGGTGACGGCCTCCTGGGGGGTATCGAAGTGGATGGCGGCCCTTTCCTTTTTCCAGGCGATGCGGCAGGGCGCCGCCCGGTGGGCGTAGCGGATCTTGGCCGTCGCCCGGTCGGGCGGCCGTTCCACGAGGAGATTGAGATGCTCCGCGATGAGGCCCATTGCCCGGACCTCTTCCTTTTCCCCGACGAGCAGGCGGTTGCCGGGGACATCCAGGGCCAGGACGTAAAGGGGAACCCGGTGGCTGATCCCCAGGCCGCCCCGCTGGCCGACGGTATAGAACGGCAGCCCCCGATGGCGTCCGATAACCCGGCCGGTCCGGTCCACGATGTCACCGGCCGAAAAGCCTTCCGGCCGCCGGCGGTGCAGAAAAGAGGCCAGACCGTCGGCCGGGATAAAACAGATGTCCTGGCTGTCCGGTTTTTCCGCAATGGGCAGCCCGGCCCACCCGGCGAGTTTTCGCACCTCCGCCTTGCTGTACTCCGCCAGGGGGAAAAGGACCCGACGAAGCTCCTCCTTTCCCATGGCGTAGAGAAAATAGGTCTGATCCTTTTTTTCGTCCCGGGGTTTGCGCAGGAGGGAGTAAGTAGCGGTGTGCTCCACCCGGGCATAGTGACCCGTGGCCAGGCAATCGAAACCCAGGGCGCGTACCTTGTGCAGGAGGCTTCCAAACTTCAGGGAACGGTTGCACTCCACGCAGGGGTTGGGGGTTCGCCCCTGGAGGTAGGCACTGACGAAGGGTTGGATGACCATGCTGTCCAGTTCGTCTGCAAAATCGAGGACATAGTGAGGAATTGCCAGCTTTTGGCAGACCCGGCGGGCATCCTCAATCTCCTGGGGACCGCAGCATTTGCCGCGTTCCCCCTCCGCAACGGGAATGCCCAGGCACATGGTGACGCCGACAACGTCGTAACCCTGCTCCTTCAGAAGCCAGGCGGCGGTGGAGGAATCCACGCCGCCGCTCAGGGCCAGGGCGACCTTTTTGCTCATCACCCCTCCCGCCGTCTCTTCAGGTAATCGTCGATAGCCGCCTGGAGGGCATCCTCAGCCAATACGGAACAATGCATCTTGATCGGGGGAAGCCCTCCCAGGGCCTCCGCCACCGCCCGGTTGGAGATTTTCAGGGCCTCGGTGACGGTTTTGCCCTTGACGAGTTCCGTCACCATGGAAGAGGTGGCAATCGCCGCCCCGCAACCGAAGGTCTTGAATTTGGCATCGGTGATGATGTCGTTTTCCACCCGCAGATAGAGATTCATGATATCGCCGCAAACGGAGTTTCCCACCTTGCCGACGCCGTCGGCGTTTTCAATCACACCCACGTTGCGCGGATTGGCGAAATGATCCATTACCTTTTCACTGTATTGACTACCCATGATAACCTCACTATTTGTTTTGCTGATTGTATAGCGGCGACATGGCGCGCAGTCGCTGTACCACCGGGGGCAACACCGCCAGGAGGCGGTCGATGTCCGCCGCCGTTGTCGGCCGGCCCAGACTGAAGCGGAGGGAACCGTGAGCCAGTTCATGGGGCAGGCCGAGGGCCATGAGGACGTGGGACGGCTCCAGGCTCGCCGAGGAACAAGCCGAGCCGGTGGAACAGGCGATGCCCAGCATGTCGAGACTGAGGAGCAGTCCCTCCCCCTCCACATGGGCCACGGAGATATTGACGTTGTTGGGCAGGCGCCGGGTGGAATGACCGTTGAGCTTTACCGCTTCGATGCCTTCCCGGAGGCCCGTGATCAGGCGGTCCCGCAGCGCGGTCAGTTCCCGCACCTCCGTTTCCATACCTTCCGAGGCCAGCTCCACGGCCTTGGCGAAGCCCACGATGCCCGGCACGTTATGCGTCGAGGCCCGGCGCCGGTTCTCCTGCTCCCCGCCGTGCATGAACGGGGTGAGGCGGGTTCCTTTTTTCACGAACAGGATCCCCACGCCCTTGGGGCCGTAGAGCTTATGCGCCGAGGCGCTGAGGAGATCCACATGGAGCTCCCCGACGGTAAAAGGCAGGTGCCCCAGGGTTTGAACGGCGTCGGTGTGAAAATACACCCCCCGCTCCCGGGCGATCCTGCCGATTTCCTCTATGGGTTGAATCGTTCCGATCTCGTTGTTGGCATGCATGACCGAGATAAGGATTGTTTTTCCGGTAATCGTCTTCCGGACGTCGTCGGGATCGACCAGGCCATCTCCATCCACGGGCAGGATCGTAATCTCGAAACCCTCCTTCTCCAGGAAATGGCAGGGCTCCAGGACGGCGTGATGCTCGATGGGGGAGGTAATGATATGATTCCCCTTGCCCTGCCGGGCGTAGGCCACCCCTTTGACGGCCGTGTTGTTGCTCTCCGTCCCGCCGCTGGTGAAGACGATCTCTCCGGGCGCCGCCCCCAGAAAGGAGGCAATCCGTTCCCGAGCCTCCTCCACCGCCCCTTTGTTCTCCTGGCCGAAGGCGTGCATACTCGCCGGATTCCCGAACCGGTCGGAAAAGAACGGCAACATGGCCGCCACCACCTCGGAGGCGCAGGGGGTGGTCGCCGCATAATCCAGATATATCCTTTCCATCTTCACTTACCTTCCTTTCTTTTCGCTAGGACAAAGACGGCGTTCAGGGCAAAGAGATTGGGCCAGAAGGTGACGGGGCCGTTTGCTCCGATAAAGTGGGAAGTCAAAACATGGAGCCCCTTGTCCAGGCAGAAGATCCGGAAATCCCTGATGCTGAGGAACCGGACATTCGGCGTGTCGTACCACAGGTAAGGCAGCGAGGCTGTAACCGGGGAGCGCCCCCCCAGGCCGAGCATGATCCGGGCGCGGAAGTACGCGAAATTTGGGAAACCCACGATTACCCGCTTGCCCACCCGCAGGGACTCGGCAATGACGAAATCCACCTTACGCACCTCCTGGAGACACTGATTGAGGATCACGTCGTCAAAGGCGCCGTCGGGATACTCCGTCAAACCCGTTTCAATGTCCCCCTGAAAGACGCTGAGCCCTTTTTTCACGCATTCGTAAACCGACCGACCGTCCATCTCTATGCCCTGGACCCGGGCATGTTTGCCTCGGACCAGATGGGAGAGCAACTCCCCGGTGCCGCAACCGAGATCGAGGACCCGGGATTCCGGGGGGATGGCCTCGTATATCACCCGGTGGTCGGCACGTTCCGGCGTATCGTTCCGCTCCATATTCATGCAAATCCCCCGACAGTCGTGCCGCGTCCCGGCCAACTATGATAACCCTGCTGGGTCACCCGTAAGAAGTTGCGGATCAGTTCCGTCTGCTCCGCCGTCTCCACGAGGAAGGCGTCGTGGCCGTAGGTGGATTTCAGCTCACAGTAAGCGACGTCAACCTGCCTGCCCTTCAACTCCCGGACGATCTCCTGGGACTGATAGGAGGGATAAAGCCAATCCGACGAAAAGGAGATGACGAGGAAACGGGTGGCGATCAGTTTGTCTTGGCGGATCAGCCTTCCCGCGGACAGATCGAGGTAGTCCATCGCCTTGGTGATGTAGAGATAGGAATTGGCATCGAAGCGCTTGACGAAGTTCGCCCCCCGGTAACGCAGATAGCCCTCCACCTCGAAATCGGCGTCGAAATTGAAACTGAAGACGCCGTTCTTCAACCGGCGGGAGAATTTTTCCTCCATGGAGCGATCGCTCATGAAGGTGATATGTCCGATCATCCGCGCCACGGCAAGTCCCTTTTCCGGTTGCCCGTGATCATAGTAATCGCCCTTCCGCCAGGCGGGATCAGCCATGATGGACTGACGCACCACCTCGTTGAAGGCGATCTGCTGGGGTGAATGCTTCAGGGCCGTGGCGATGGGGATGGCCGCCCGCACCCGTTCCGGGTAGGAGGCCGCCCACTGGAGGACCTGCATTCCCCCCATGGAGCCGCCGGCGACGCAGAGCAGCCTGTCGATGCCCAGATGATCGATGAGCCGGCGCTGGGTGTTTACCATGTCGGCGATGGTAATGAACGGGAATCCCAGGGCGTAGGGACGGCCCGTGGTTGGATTGATCGCAGCCGGCCCGGTGGAACCCTTGCAGCCGCCGATGATATTGGAGCAGATGACGAAGTATTTGTTCGTGTCGAACCCTTTGCCCGGGCCGATCATCTCCTCCCACCAGCCCGTGGCGCCGTCCTCCCCATGCACCCCGGCGGCATGGGCGTCCCCCGACAGGGCATGGAGGATGAGGATCGCATTTGACCGCCGGGCATCGAGGCGTCCATAGGTCTCATAGGCCAGGGTGATGGGACCGAGCCTTTCCCCGCATTCCAGGACTAGCTCGTTCGGGGGATGGGCGAAGGTATAATACTTCGTTTCCACCGTGCCAATGTCGTTTTGAAAATTATTCTTCTTTAAAGCCGTCGATACCATTGCCAATCCAGTTAATAAAAGAAAACCCACTAACACGCCCTTGCTTGGTCTTAGTGGGTCTCGGTTCCATTCGTGGGCAACTATCAACTCATTGCCGGCCCTCTTTACTCCCCAGACCAACCGTCCTGCGGGGACAACGGCGCATTATCATATGGAAAACGCTCATTTTCGATCTCTTTGCCCGGTTATATCCTTACCCATGGCTAAATAAACATGCCCGTATCGGGAACCTTGGTGCGCTGCCTTTGCACCAGATTTTCCAGGGTGATACCCATGAGGATCTCACCGACCTTCTGGGATGCCTCTCCCCAAACCTCCCGGGATATGCAGACCTCCGCCCGGTCGCAGCAGGAGGGGTTCTCCACGCAATCCACGAAGCAGATCGGACCTTCGAGGGTTCTCACCACATCCATGAGATTGATGCTTTGCGGCGGCCGGGAGAGGTAGTAGCCGCCCTTCGCCCCCCGGACCGTGGTAATCAGGCCCGCGGATTTCAGTGGCGGCACGAGATGCCAGAGATATTTCTCCGAGATCCCCTGGCGCTGGGCGATATCCTTCAAGAAGATCGGCCCTTCGCCATAATGGGAGGCCAGATCGAACATGAACCGAACGCCGTATCTGCCCCGGGTAGAAAGCCTCATTTTTCTACATTCTCCATAGTTTTAGTGGAGATTAAGGTATTAGCAATAATTTGTCAAGGAATTTTTTTCTTGACAAAGTGATCGACATCTAATATCTACCAAACCGATAGAATTTCTGGTATATAATAATTATGAAACATTTATCAATACTTGCGTTGTCAAAATGGGGACAGGACCTCCAACCTGCCGGAAACATCCCCGCCATGCCGATGGTCATGTGTTGTTCCATGCGTAATGCCGGCCGGGGGCGGATAGGAGGTCCGGGCATGTAATTGCCTGACTGGATAACCTCACGCAATCAAAAACCCGCCTCCGGGAGACATCAGTCGCAGGATGGCGGGTTTTTTTATTCAATCAAATACAGGAGGTAATTAAATGACGCTAAGAAGATTGGAAACACTGGCATTGCACTCCGGACAGGAGTCGCCCGATCCGGCCACGGGGGCCCGGGCGGTTCCCATTTATCAAACCACTTCATACGTGTTTCAGAGCACGGAGCATGCGGCGAGCCTCTTTGCCCTTCAGCAGTTCGGGAATATCTATACCCGGATGACGAACCCTACTACGGAGGTCTTCGAGCAGAGGATCGCCGCCCTCGAGGGAGGGACCGGCGCCCTGGCCACGGCCTCGGGACAGGCGGCCATAACCCTCGCCATGCTGAACGTCACCCGGTTGGGAGACGAGATCGTCGCCGCCGACAATCTCTATGGGGGGACATATCAGCTTTTTCACTATACCCTCCCGAAGCTGGGCCGGACCGTGAAGTTTGTCGATTCTCGGCAGCCCGAGCAATTCCGGCGGGCGATCACAAATAAGACCCGAGCCGTTTATGCCGAGACGATCGGGAATCCCAAACTCGACGTCCCCGATTTCGAGGCCATCGCCAAGATCGCCCATGCGGCGGGCATCCCGTTTATTGTTGACAATACCGTCGGTGTCGGCCTGGTCCGGCCCATCGACTATGGGGCCGACATCCTGGCGACCTCGGCGACGAAATTCATCGGCGGCCACGGCACCTCCATCGGCGGCGTCATCGTCGACGGGGGGAAGTTCGATTGGGGGAACGGGAAATTCCCGGAATTCACCGCGCCGGATCCGAGCTATCACGGCCTGAGATTCTGGGATGCCTTCCGCGCAGTTCCAGGTCTGGGCAACGTGACCTTCATCATCAAGGCCCGGGTCCAGCTCCTGAGGGACATCGGTGCCAGCCTGAGTCCCTTCAACGCCTTCCTGTTCCTCCAGGGGTTGGAGACGCTCTATGTCCGCCAGCGGCGGCACGGGGAAAACGCCCTGGCCGTGGCCCGCTTCCTCAAAGACCACCGGGCGGTAAACTGGGTCAACTATCCCGGCCTGGAAGATCACCCCAGCCATGCTCTCGCCGTCAAATACCTGAAAGGCAACTATGGCGCCCTCGTCGGCTTCGGCATCAAGGGCGGCCTGGAGGCGGGTAAGAAATTCATCAATTCCGTAAGACTCCTTTCCCACCTGGCCAATATCGGCGACGCCAAAAGTCTGGTGATTCATCCGGCCTCAACCACCCACCAGCAACTGACGCGAACGGAACGGGAAGCCACGGGGGTAACGGAGGATTTTATCCGTCTTTCCATCGGCATCGAGGATGTGGAGGACATCAAGGAAGACATCGACCAGGCTTTGCGGCAGGCCGCGGCCTGAGGAAAGGGAGCCGAAAGGAGCGCACCAATGAAGATATTTGCCGACATTACCAAGACCGTGGGGGGAACGCCCCTGGTGGAGCTGCGGCGCCTGTCCGCCGGGGCCAGGGCGCGGATCGTCGTCAAGGTGGAATCCTTCAACCCCCTGTCCAGCGTAAAGGACAGGATCGGCGTCGCCATGATCGACGCCGCGGAAAAAAGCGGTCTGCTCCAGTCGGGATCGGTCCTGATCGAGCCGACGAGCGGCAATACGGGGATCGCCTTGGCCTTTGTGGCCTCCGCCCGGGGTTACCGTCTGATCCTTACCATGCCGGACACCATGAGTCTGGAACGGCGGCAGCTCTTGGAGATCTTCGGCGCGGAACTGGTCCTGACGCCGGGCGGGGAAGGGATGAGCGGGGCGGTGTGCAAGGCGGAGGAGTTGGCGGGGGCGATTCCCGGCGCGGTCATGCTTCAGCAGTTCCAGAACCCGGCCAATCCAGAGATCCATCGGAAAACGACGGCGGAAGAGATCTGGAACGATACGGACGGCGGGGTGGATATCCTCGTCGCCGGCGTAGGCACGGGGGGGACGATTACGGGGATTGCCGAGGTCATCAAAGAGCGCAAGAAGGGTTTCCAGGCCATTGCCGTGGAGCCGGAAAGCTCCCCCGTCCTTTCCGGCGGCAAGCCGGGACCCCATAAGATCCAGGGTATCGGCGCCGGATTCATCCCCCGGGTACTCAATCGGGGGATCATCGATGAGATTGTAAAGGTCCGCAATGAAAATGCCGGCGCCATCGCCCGGCGCCTGGCCAGGGAGGAGGGGATGCTGGTAGGCATTTCCGGCGGCGCCGCCTTGTGGGCCGCCCTGGAGGTGGCGAAACGGCAGGAGAATCAGGGTAAACTCATGGTGGTCATTCTTCCCGATACGGGGGAACGGTATCTTTCCACCTGGTTGTTCAAGGAGTGAGATTCCGGGACGACGGATGAAAAATCGGAAGCAGGAACCCGGCGTGGTGGCGAGGAGTGCTACCGGGAATCAGCCGGTCGCATCCGCCGAGGCCGCTGCGGGTACGGCGGCCTTCCGGCGCCGGGGGCGGCGTCTCCGGCTCCTTTTCTTCCGGGCGTCTGCTTCCGGCGCCGGGGTGTCGGCATCCGCCGTCCCGGTGATTTTTTCCGGTGGAACGCCGGCCAGGAAGGCATCCCACCATTCACGGGCAGCCTGTCCTTCCCCCTGGAGTACCTGCTGCATGGCTAGGATGCGTCGCAGATGATCGCCGATCCGGGCCGGGACGGTTACGGTGTTGCCCAGTTCCATCAGGGCGGCGCCGCAGGCGCTGTCCAGGGCCTGCTGGAAGGGGATTCCTTCCCGGTGGCCCGCCAGGGCCGCTTCTTCCAGGGAGGGACCGAAGAGGGCTGCCAGGAGGAATGACGGCGTGGGGGGCATCTCGCTTTGCCGCCGCTGGTCCAGGTAATCGAGATTGGCCCGCAGCCGGCGCCGGTAAACCTCGTCGTCGGCAAGCCGGCGGTCAACTCCCGGTAATAGTGCCGCCAGGAGGCCGCTTTCCTCCAGCAGACCGAGGACCCGGCCCGCCGAGCCCAGCAGGAAGAGCTTTTGGACCTCTTCATAAAGCCGGGCGGGGGACGACCGGGAAATGGTGGGGGCGAGGCGACGAATCACCTCCCAGGCGGCTGGTTCGAGAGCGAAGTCGTGGGAGGCGGCGAAACGAACCGCCCGGAGCATGCGCACCGGGTCTTCCGTGAACCGGACCGCCGGATCGCCGATGGGCCGGATGATCCGATCCCGGAGATCACGCAGACCGGTGGAATAATCGATGACGGTGAAATCGGCGATGTTGTAGGCCAGGGCGTTGATGGTGAAATCCCGGCGGAGGGCGTCCTCCTCCGGCGTGCCGAAGACGTTGTCCCGGAGGACCACGCCGTTGTCGTCCTTGAGGTGCCGGGGGTGGCCGGCGACGGCGCCTTTCCCCTCCCCGGTCCCCGGCCTCCCTTCCTCTTCGCTATCTTCGGCGGGGCCGTCGGCGCGGAAGGTGGAGACTTCCAGGATCTCCTCCTTGAAGTGGAGGTGGGCCAGCCGGAAGCGGCGGCCGATGAGGCGGCAGTTCCGGAAGAGCCGCTTGATCTGGCCGGGGGTGGCATTGGTGGCGATGTCGAAATCCTTGGGGGTCCGTTTCAAGAGCAGGTCGCGGACGCACCCCCCGACGAGATAGGCGATGAAGCCTTCGTCACGGAGCCGGTAGAGGGTGCGCAGGGCATAGGGGTTGATCTGCTTCCGGGAGATGTTGTGCTCTTTCCTGGGGATGATCCGTGGCGCCATGATCCGCTCCATAGCACAATCAGGGCTAAAAGGACAACGTTCCTCTTGATGTTTTAGGGTAAAAGTGTTAGCCGGAACGGGTCTCCATTCCAGTTAATGGCTCCTTGAACCGGGAGGTTTCCTATCCGAAACGCTCATGACGGTATGCCGTCACAAAGGGGGGTGAACCTTATCGGTCTTTGCAGGGGTCGAAAAAGGATTTTCATGGCTTACCTGGCACCAATCCCCGTCCGTCGTCTGCCGGTCCCCGCCGTCAACCGTCGGGGCGTTCCTCCGGAGGGGGCATGATCCGGTTCATTCACGCCGCCGACGTGCATCTGGACAGCCCCCTGGTGGGCCTGGAGCAATACGGCGACACGCCGGTCGAAGAGATCCGCGGGGCCACCCGGAGGGCCTGCGAAAATCTCGTCGCTCTGGCCATCAAGGAAAACGCCTCCTTTGTCATCCTCGCCGGCGACCTCTATGACGGGGACTGGAAGGATTACAACACGGGGATCTTTCTTGCCCGCCAGATGGCCCGCCTGAAGGGGGCGGGCATCCGGGTCTTCATCGCCGCCGGGAACCACGACGCGGCCAGCCAGATAACCAAATCACTGCAACTGCCCGATAACGTTTACGTCTTTTCCCATCGAAAAGCGGAGAGCATCCCCCTGCCGGAGTTGAATGTGGTCCTCCACGGCCGGGCATTCGCCGAACGAATCGTCTCCGACGACGTAACCCGGAAAT
>Ga0116142_10006155_pt1 | contig 10449 bp, 9 predicted proteins | sample AD_UKC033_MetaG_FD_89785 | JGI IMG/M metagenome (GOLD analysis project Ga0116142, IMG submission 89785) | Active sludge microbial communities of municipal wastewater-treating anaerobic digesters from USA - AD_UKC033_MetaG | ecosystem: Engineered > Bioreactor > Anaerobic > Digestate | place: USA... | reverse complement strand
ATCTTGCACCAGGTTCGAAATCGAACCGTTGGTCACAACAACGTCGCTCGCCTCGAAGCCCACCGGCGCCTCGCTGAACACGAAGCTGACCGTGCCGTTGGGGTTGATGGTGACATTGACGCTCGGGGCGAGCGTGTCAACCACGGTGCTGTCGCTGCCGCCACCGCCCGAATTGCCCGCCGCATCGGTGTAGCTACCGGCGGGAATCTCGACCGTGACGGTACCTTCAAAACCAGCCGCCGGAGTCAGATCAGCCGTCCAGCGCGTCGGGTCGGTCGGGTCTTGCACCAGGTTGGAAATCGAACCGTTGGTCACAACGACGTCGCTCGACTCAAAGCCCACCGGCGGCTCGCTGAAGACAATACTGACAGTCCCGTCCGGATTGATCGTCACCACGACGCTCGGAGCCAGGGTGTCGACGGGGGCGCCGTCGTCATCAGCCGCAGCACCCGCCCGCCCATCGACTGCGCCTGCGGTGAACTCGAGACGATCGCCCTCAGCATTGCCATCGACGACCGGCCCCGCACCTTCCAGGTCCTCGCTGATGCGCAGCAGCCGCACGAAGCTGCTGCCTTCGCCCGCGCCGCCGCCAGCCAGGCCGGCTGCCGGGTCCTCGAGCACGTCGCCCAGGTCCTGCCCGGCTTCGATGGCCTGGATGACCTGGGCGATGGTGGCGTCTTCGACAGCGGCTGCACGGGCGTCGGCACGACCGGCCTCGCCCATGTCGGCGGCTACGAGGACGCTGCTGTCTTCGGGGACGAGGGTGGTGGCGCCGTCGGCGTGGGAGAGTTCGACGCGGGCGCCGGGGCCGGTGATGATGACCTCGCCTTCGAGGACGGTATCGCCGACCTTGAGCACGCGCAGTTCGCCATCGGCGTTGCGGGCGAGAACCTGACCACTGACGTAGACGACGTTTCCAACCACCTGGGCTTCAGCCATTTCGTTCGCTCTCCGTTATGCGCCGCTTGGCCGCGTGATGCGACCGGGCACCAAGAATCATGATGCTGGCAAGCGTACGGAGGCATCGGCACAGGCGCCATTGTCCAGGTGGACAGGCTGCGAACTACGTCACGCTTGGGCTTGAGCGCCGACGCGGGAGACGAGTAAGGCGAGCTGCAGGCGGTCGGGGACGCCGAGCTTGTCGAAGACCGCAGCCAGGTGCGCCTTGACCGTGCGTTCGGAGATGTCGAGACGCAAGGCGACCTGCTTGTTGGTGAGCCCTTCGGCAACAGCGATCGTCACCTCGCGCTCGCGCGGGCTGAGCTCATCGAGCGCGGGTGCAGCTGGCGCCTCGGGTGCCTGGGCGAGTTGCGGCGCCAGCCCGGTTATCAAGCGCGCCAATAGATGGGGACCAACCCACAGACCACCATGGCGCACGACGAGCGCCACCTCGTGGAACAAGCCGGCGGCCGCGAATGCATGGCAGTAGCCGCGCGCGCCGCTGTCGAGCGCAAGCAGGGCCTGCTCGTCCGCGGGCAGGGCCGACACGACGACCACGCGCACGCCCCTCGCGGTCAGACTGCGTACCGTGCCGGCCCAATCGTCGAGTTCGACATCGACCCAGACGAGGTCATCCGCAGCCAGTGCCGGCAGCTGTTCGGCGGAACCAAGCACCACCGCACTCGAGAAAGCCTTGCGCCAGGCGTCGAGCGCCCGCGCGCTGGGGCTGATGAAGTATTCGGTCATGCTCAGCGCTCCGTCAGTGCGTTGGCCTTGGCGCGCAGCACGGGTTTGGCGAGGTAGGCGAGCACGCTCTTCTTGCCGGTGAGGATGTCGACGTCGGCGACCATGCCGGGGATGATCGGCATCCCCTCGCCGAGCTCGTTCTGCAGTGTGCGCACGCGCACGATGTAGAAGGCGTTGCCCTTGTCATCGAGCACGGTATCGGCCGAGATGTGCTCGACGACGGCGTCGAGCCCACCGTAGATGGCGAAGTCGTAGGCGCTGAACTTGACCACGGCCGGCTGCTCGGGGCGCAGGAAGCCGATGTCCCTGGGCTTGATGCGCGCCTCGAGCAGCAGAGCGTCGTCGAGCGGGACGATCTCGACCACCTCGCGGCCGGGCTGTACCACGCCGCCCACGGTATTGACGAGCAGGCGCTTGACGGTGCCACGCATCGGCGAGCGGATCTCGGCGTGCTTGACGCGGTCCTCGAGCCCACGGGCGCCCTCGGACAGGCTGCCGAGCTTGCTCATGGTGTCGGAGAGCTCGGCGCGCCACTGGTTGCGCACCGCCAGCTCGACCTCCTGGATCTTGCCTTCGGCTTCGGTGATTGCGGCCTGCACGCGCGAGATCTGCGCCGCAGCCTGGTCGCGCTCGCCGCGCATGCGTGCGACATCGCGCTCGAGACGCAGGATGTCGACGTCGGACACCGCGCCGGAACGCACCAGCGGCCGGGTCACGTCAAGCTCGCGCACCGCAAGATCGAGGCCGCGTGCAGCCTGATCGCGGCGTGCGCGCACTTCGTTGAGTTCCTGCTGTCGCTGGCTGAGCTGCTGGCGGGCAATGGCGATCTGGGCGTTGATACCCTCGCGACTGGTCTCGAACATGCGGCGTTCGTGGGCGACGATGTCGGGGATCTCGCGCTCGAGCTCTGCAGCGACGGCGAACTCGCCGCCGCGCGTGAGCGCCTCCAGGCGGGCTGCCCTGGCCTGCAGCGCCTGCGCGGTGGCGCGGCTTTCGAGCAGGGTCGAGACGAAGCGCGTGGGGTCGATGCGCAACAGCAGCTCGCCGGTGTCGACGACCTGGCCTTCGCGTACGGCGATCTCCTCGACCACGCCACCATCGAAGGACTGCACCACCTGCAGCTGCGACGACGGAATGACACGCGCCTCGCCGCGCGTGACCTCATCGAGTTCGGCCAGCGCCGCCCACACGACCAGCGCGACCAGCACGAGGGCGATGATCCACAGCAGGCCGCGTGCGCGCAGCGGCTCCTGCTGCAGGCGGGCCCAGTCGGCCTCGCCCATCCAGTCATCGGCGCCCGGGCGGTCGCCACGGGCGGCGCTGCGCACCAGGCGGTCGAGCGCACCACCGCCGAGCTGCGTCGAGCCCTGGGACACCTCGCCAACCTTGTCGAACAGGGAACGCTGCATGCGCGGCAACATCAGCCTGCCCTCCCGATACGGCCCTGGCGCAGGGCGTCGACCACCTGGGCCTTGGGCCCGTCGGCGACGATGCGACCGGCGTCGATGACGATGATGCGGTCGACCAGATCGAGCAGCGAGGTTCGGTGCGTGATCACGATCAGCGTCTTGCCGGCGCCGTGCGCGCGCAGCTGCTGCTTGAGTGCCTCCTCGCTGGCGTGGTCCATCGAGGCAGAAGGCTCGTCGAGCAGCAGGATGGGCGGGTCGGCGACCAGCGCACGGGCGATGGCCACGCCCTGGCGCTGCCCGCCGGAGAGCGATTCGCCACGTTCGCCGACGAGCATGCCGTAACCGTGCGGGTGGGCGTCGACGAAGTCGGCGATGCCCGCAATGCGCGCGGCACGCAACACCTTGTCGTCGCCCGCCTCCGGCATGCCGATGACGATGTTGTCACGCAGGGAGCCGTAGAACAGGGTGACATCCTGCGGCACATAGCCGATGTTGCGGCGCAGCTCGGCGGGGTCGAGCTGGCGCAGGTCGATGCCGTCGACCAGCACGGCGCCGCCGGTGGGCTGGTAGAGCCCGAGGATGAGCTTCTCGAGCGTGGTCTTGCCTGAACCGACACGGCCCAGGATACCCACGCGCTCGCCGGTACGGATGGTGAAGGAAACCTCGCGCAGGGCCGGCATTTCGCCCTCGCCGTAGGCGAAGCTGACGTTGCGGAACTCGATGTCGCCGCGCAGCAGCGGACGGCTCAGGAAGCGCTTGTCCTGCGGACGCTCGACCGGGCGCTGCATCAGCTCCTCGAGCGATTCGAAGGCGGTCGCTGCGGAGTGGTACTGCACCAGCAGCCCGGCGACCTGGCCGATCGGCGCCATCGCGCGCGAGGACAGCAGGTAGCAGGCGATGAGGCCGCCCATGGTGAGCTCGCCCTCGCTGATCAGGTAGACGCCGATGATGACTGTCGACAGGCTCACCATCTGCTGCACCCACAGGGCGCCGTTCGAGCTCGTGGCGGCGAGCAGGCGCAGGCGTGCGCCGACGCTTGCGACCAGCGCTGCGCTTTTCTCCCACTTGCCCTGGATGACCGCCTCGGCCCCCATCGCCTTCACCGTCTCCATGCCGACCAGGCCCTCGACCAGGGTGGCGTTACGCTGCGCGCTGGCGCGGTAAGTGGTTTCGGCCAGCGCATGCATGCGGCGCTGGACGGTGAGCGAGTAAAGCAGCAGCAGCGTGATGCCGACGACGAAGGGGATCACCATCGGCCAGCCGATCCAGCCGATGACGATGACGAAGAGCAGCGCGAACGGCAGGTCGATGAAGGCGGTGACCGTCGCCGAGCTGATGAAGTCGCGCACCGACTCGAAGGCGCGCAGGTTGGAGGCGAAGGAGCCGGCCGAGTCGGGCCGGGCCTCCATGCGCAGGCCAAGCACCTTCTCCATGATCACCGCCGACAGCTTGACGTCGGCACGGCTACCGGCAAGATCGACGAAGTAGCCGCGCAGCATGCGCAGCACGAAGTCGCCGCAGATGACGATCATGACGCCAATGGCGAGCGCCCACAGGGTCTCGATGGCATTGTTGGGGACGACGCGGTCATACACGTTCATCGAGAACAAGGGCAGCGCGAGCGCGAACACGTTGATGACCAGCGCCGCGAGCAGCACGTCGCGGTAGAGCGCCTGGTTCTCGGCCATCACACTCCAGAACCAGTGCCCGGCGCGCGTACCGCGGACCTCGGGCGTACGCGCGTCGAAGCGGTGGCGCGGGCGCGCGTACAGGGTGACGCCGACATAGCGCGTGCGCAGCTCGGCGAGCGCCATCGTCACCACACTGTCGCCAAGCTCGGGAAACACCACCTCGGCCACGGCGGCGGCTGCGTCCACGCGCATGAGCACGCAGGCCTGGCCGTCCTCGAGCAGCAGCACTGCGGGCAGCAGCGCGGGTTCGACGTGCTCGAGGGCCTGGCGCACGATGCGGCTCGACAGCCCGGCCCGGCTTGCCGCGCGTTCGAACAGCGCCGGGCCGAGCCGCCCGCCCTCGAGCGGCAGGCCGGCGAGCACGGCTTCGCGGGTGACGGACAAGCCATGCGCCTGGGCCACGACCAGCAGGCAAGCGAGCAGTGCATCCGTGCCGCGCGGCGACGGTTCCGGGGTCGATGCCGGCTCAGCGCCTGGCGCCAGGGTGATCGAGGCTTGCTGCACGCAGAAGGTCATCCATGATGAACAATTGGACGCATTCTATGGGCAACCGCCCAAACTGAGTCAAACCCGGGGCTTGCAGCGTTAATTCGGTCACATTGGCGCCTGCTGCTGCGGTTCAGTCCGGCAGCGGCTCGGTGTCGATGTACTCCTCGACCTTCATCCCCCTCAGCTGGTAGCCGGCCACCCCCATGTCGGAATCGATCCGCCCCACCGCCATCACCCCCTCGACCCATACCGGCAGCATGTTGTAGCCGGCCGGCACCGCCTTGTCGGGGATGACGTGGATGAGCTGGTTGGCCGGCGGCGGCGGCACATGCACGCAGGCGCCGAAGTACGGCACGAGCAGGAACTCGCTGATCTGTTCGCCGTTGGTCTCGAGCGGGACGAGAAAGCCGGGGATGCGCACACGCTCGCCGGCAAGCCGCTCGACGACCGGCGCGCGGTCCCACTCCTCGCGGATGCGTTGCAGCACCTCCATGGCGCGCGGGTCGTTGTCGCCGAGCTCGTCGAGGTTAATGTCGGCAAACAGTGCTTCGGGCTTCCAGTCGGCGGGCATCAGCTCATCCCAGCTGAGCTCGCGGAACGGCCCGCTCGCGCTGCCGGCAGGCGCCGCCAGGCGGTCGCCTACCTGGTACTGCGGCGCACCAGCAGCCTGGCTCTGCGCCTGAACCTGCGGCACCGCCGCCAACAGGAGGAAGGAGGCGCCGACCACGGCGCACAGCTTGGATGCAGTCATCGATCGTAGAACCCATTCACATCGTGAGGACGCTCGCCGGCAGTCAGACGCGGATGCTCATGCCGTCGGCAAGCGAATAGCGGTAGGCGCGCAAGGCCGGCACCAGGCTCGCCATCAGGCTGGCCCCCAGCACCGCCGCGAGCAGGCGCCATTCGCCAGAGGTCGGCCAGCCGAGCGTCAGTTGCAGGCCATGATTGGCACTCAACCACGGCGCCAACGCCGCGCTCGCACCATACAGCAGCGCCAGGCCAAGCGCGATACCCGCCAGCGCCAGCATCACGCTCTCGCTTGCAAGCAGCGCGAACACCTGGCGCGGGCTGGCCCCGAGCGCGCGCAGGATGGCGAGCTCGCGGCGACGCTCGCCCAGGCTGGCGACCACGACCGCCACCATGCCGGCCAGCCCCACTGCCACCACCAGCGCCGACACCGCGAGCAGCGCCTTCTCGGCAATGCCGACCAGCCCCCACAGCTCCTGCAGCGTGGCGCCGGGCAGGATGGCGGTGAGCGCCTCGTCGCCATGGCCGTTGATCTGGCGCTGCACGCGGAACACTGCAGTACGGCTGTGCAGGCCGACGAGGGCAGCGGTGACCGATTTGGGCTGGAGATCGAACTTGCGCACATGCTCGGCGGCAATGCGCAGACCGGGGATGGGCGCGCCCCCATGCCAGTCGATGTGAATGGCCTCGATGCCTTCCAGGCTCACCAGCAGCGCGCGATCGACCGGCGTGCCGCTGCGCGCCAGGATGCCGACGACGGTGAAGGGCTTGTCGTCGTGGTCGGCAAAGCGCGGGCCGCCCTGCCCGCCCAGCGTGCCGTGGCTGAGCACGATCTGCTGGCCGAGCCGGTAGCCGAAGCGCGCGGCCACTTCGGCACCGAGCACGACCTCGAAGATGCCGGCAACCTCGGCGGGCGCATCGGCAAAGGCACGCCCCTGTTCGAAACGCAGCGCGCGCCGGTCGCCATGGCGGTAATGCTCGAAGAAGCCCACGGTGGTGCCGATGACACGGTGGCCGCGATGGGAATCACCAAGCGAGATCGGTACCAGCCAGCTGACCTGCGGCATGGCGGCAATGTGCTCGATGCTCGCCCACGACACGTTGTTGGTGGCGTTGCCGAGGTGAAAGACCGAGTACAACAGCAGCTGTACCGGGCCACTGCGGGCACCGACCACGAGGTCGGTGCCCGAGATGGTCTGCGCAAAGCCGGCGCGGGCGTCGTTGCGCAGGCGCTCGACACCGAGCAGGAGCGCCACCGCGAGCGCCACCGCGATCACCGTGAGGCCGACCGACAGACGGCGGTTGGCGATGCTGCGCAGGCTGAGGCCGAGCACGGTGCTCATGCGCCGCCCTCCGCCGCGCACGCTGCCGAGGCGCGGTTCATGTGGTCGAGTTCGAGCACGCGGTCGAAGTGAGCCGCCAGGCGCTGGTCGTGGCTCACGAAGAGCAAGGCGGCACCGGCTGCGGCGCACTCCTCGAGCAGGAGCGCAATGAAGGCCTGCTGGCGGTCGGCATCGAGCGCGGATGTAGGCTCATCGGCCACCACCAGGCCGGGACGGCCGATGAGTGCGCGTGCGGCGGCCACGCGCTGCTGCTGGCCGACCGACAGCTGCGCCGCAGGGCGCGCGAGCAGGCCGGGGTCGAGATCGAGCCGCGCTGCCAGGCGTGCTGCCTCGGCCGCCGGCGTGCTGCCAGCGGCCGCCACCCGCGCACGGCGCTGGGGCGAAAAGCGGCAGGCAAGCAGGATGTTGTCGAGGGCGGACAGCCAGGGCAGCAGGTTGAAGAGCTGGAACACGAAGCCGACATGGTCGGCACGGAAGCGGTCGCGCGCACCCGACGACAGCGCCGCCAGCACCTGCCCGGACACCTCGACAGAGCCGGCCTGGGGAAGGATCACGCCGCCGACCAGCGACAGCAGCGTAGTCTTGCCGCTGCCGCTCGGCCCGCGCAGGAAGACGCGCTCGCCGCTGGCGATGTCGAGGCGCTCGATGTCGAGGCAGTCGGCCGGCGCACCCGGCCAGCGATAGCGCAGGCCGGCGAGGCGGACCGCAGGCACGGCGGCTGCGCTCACAGTTTCAGGGCAGCGGCGCCGGGCTTGAGCACCGCCGAACCCTGGCCGCGGCCGGATGCGTGCGCCGCGCGCAACTCGCGCAGGCGCGGGAAGGCGTCGAAGAGGGCGGTGTCGATACGCTCGAGTGCGGCCGGGGCCGAGCACTCGAAGCGGTAGCTGGCGACGAGGTCGGCATGGCCATCATCGCCGTGGTCATGATCGTGTTTGTGGTCGTGTTTGTGGTCGTGTTTGTGACCGTCCGCCTGCTCCCCGCCTTGCGGCCAGGGCGATTCGACGCTGACCTCCCGCAGCGCGCAACCGGCCGCGGTCGATGGTGCGAACAGCGCCCCACCCTCGCGCAGACGCTGCTCGGCAGCAGCCATGGCCTTGCGCTGGGCGGCCGTGCGCGGCGCGTGCTCGAAGCCGACCAGGTTGTCGAGCGGGGTCGTCAGCTCGATCAGCAGTTCGCCACCATCGGTTGCAACGCTCAGGTGGGCAACGCCGTGCTCATGGGCGCCATGGGCATGCTGCGCCTGGGCCAGCGGCGACACTGCCAACAGGGCTGCGCAGCCAAGCGCGGACAAGGTACTGCGGGCGGGGATTCGGGTCATCGTGTTGCGCCTCCGGGCTCGAAAGGTTGTCTGGAACGGGTTTCTGAGGGCAGTTGGTCAATCAAAGGCTCGCGGCTGGCGCCGCTCCTACCGCATGGGCAGGCGCCGCGGGTGCCCCCGTCGGAGCGGCGCAAGCCGCGAGGGGTTGAAGGCGACATGCCCCACGGGTGGTACGAAAAGCTCGCGGCTGGCGCCGCTCCTACGGCGGAACCAGGCGCAGCGCATTTCCCGCCTTGGATGCGCGTGAATGCTACGGGTTCATCTAATGCTACAATGTTGCATCAAATACAGCACCAGATCCAGACCGAAGCGCCCGCAAACCGTTCCGGATACACCATGCCCCAGCACACTGCCCACAGCCACACACCCGTGCCGGCTCGCGAACTGATCGCGGCCCACGGCGGTCGCGTCACACGCACCCGCATCGCGGTCATCGAGGTGCTGCAGGCGGCGAGCCATCCGCTATCGCACGACGAGGTCGCCGCTGCGCTCGACGCGGGCGGCATCGCCCATGACCGGGTCACGCTGTACCGTGCGCTCGAGTGGCTGGTGGAACAGGGCATTGCACGCCGCATCGCCAGCGGCGAGCGCGCCTGGCACTTCGAGATCCGCCGCGGCGACGATCACCGCCATGCACACTTCCACTGCGACCGCTGCGGGCAGGTGCTGTGCCTGGAGGACATCCCCGCGACGGCGAGCGCAGCGCTGCCGGCCGGATTCGAGCTCGACCGCGCCGAGCTGGTACTGCACGGCGCCTGCGCCGACTGCGGCCGCAACGGCGTGGGGGCGCCCTGAAGATGCGCCTCGAAGCCCATGCCCACACCCCCCCTGCGGCCATTCCCGGCGGACACGAGCACGCTGCCACCAGGCTCACCGCCCAACGCGCTGCCGACCGCGGCACGCCTGCCCCCAGCCTGCTCGGCACCAGCCTGGCCACCCGCCTGGGCGTGTGCGCGGGCGCGCTGGCCCTGTTGTGGCTGACCATCCTGTGGGCGCTGCGCTGACATGGACGCCGCGCGCATGCCGATGATCCAACTCGACAACCTCACCCTGGGCTACGACCGCCACCCCGCGGTGCACCACCTGTCCGGCGAGATCGCCGCCGGTGCGCTGGTGGCGGTGGTCGGCCCCAATGGCGCCGGCAAGTCCACCCTGCTCAAGGGCATTGCGGGCGAGTTGCGCCCGATCGGCGGCCGCATCGTGATGCCCGCCCTGCCCGCGCACGGCCTGGCCTACATGCCGCAGCGCGGCGAGATCGACCACAGCTTCCCGGTGTCGGTGTTCGACGTGGTGGCGATGGGTTTATGGCACGAGGTAGGCGCCTTCGGCGGATTGTCGCGCCGCCAGCGCGAGCGCGTACGCGATGCGCTGGACGCGGTTGGCCTGACGGGCTTCGAAGCGCGCCCGATCGGCTCGCTGTCAGGCGGCCAGTTGCAGCGCGCGCGCTTTGCGCGCCTCATCCTGCAGGATGCGCCGCTGATCCTGCTCGATGAGCCCTTCGCCGCCATCGACAGCCGCACCGTCGAAGACCTGGTGGCGCTGATCCTGGGTTGGCACGCCGAAGGCCGCACCATCCTCACCGTGGTGCACGACCTCGAACAGGTGCGCCGCTACTTCCCTACCGCCCTGCTGCTGTCGCGCGAGCCGGTGGCCTTCGGTCCCACGGCTCAGGTACTGACGCCCGAGTTGCTGGCGCGCGCGCGCCGCCTGTCGGAAGCCTTCGACGACAACGCTGCGGAGTGCCACATCGAAGCCGTGCCCACGCT
>Ga0116142_10006144_pt1 | contig 10461 bp, 6 predicted proteins | sample AD_UKC033_MetaG_FD_89785 | JGI IMG/M metagenome (GOLD analysis project Ga0116142, IMG submission 89785) | Active sludge microbial communities of municipal wastewater-treating anaerobic digesters from USA - AD_UKC033_MetaG | ecosystem: Engineered > Bioreactor > Anaerobic > Digestate | place: USA... | reverse complement strand
ACTTTCAGGGGGCATCACCACTGCTGCCAATTCACGTCAGGATGTGTTCACCGACCCGGACCCATACAACCAGACAACTCCAACCGAGATCGGCTTGTTGCTCGCTGATATTTATCACTGCGCGCAGAATGACGGCGGCAGCCTGGTAGCGGCTTTTCCCGGTGAAATCACCCCCTCGGAGTGCCGTTCAATGATCAGTTATCTCACTCAGAACCGCATTGGTGTGTTAATTGAAGCAGGCTTACCGGATGGCACTCAAATCGGGCACAAACACGGCTGGGCGATCGACCCGTTGGATGGATTGATGCACACTGTAGGCGATGCAGGCCTGGTGTATACCCCAGGCGGCAATTATGTGCTGGTAATTTTTATCCACAACACTGCCCAAATCGTTTGGGATAATGCCAACCAGTTATACGCTGATCTCTCCAGGGCGGTTTACAATTTTTACAACCTCGCCGCGGAATGATCGTTGATGGTCTCATTTACTACAAGTGCCCGTTGGTTTTGAATGTTCTTGTCAGTTCAGCGTGAATCAAGTATAGTGATGCATATTTAGCAAGGATAAAGGTAAAAGTTTAAACATGGACAGCGCTGAAAACGTGGGCAACAAACCCGCCTGGTTGGACAGGCCGATTAGCGCTTATATTCCCAGAATCACCATCGAACATGTATTGATCGTACTGATCATACTTGTTGCAGTACTCTCACGTTTTTACGACCTTGGCCTTCGTGTGATGAGTCATGATGAGGTTAACCATGTAGTACCCTCATATGAGCTTTACCAGGGCAGGGGATACGCGCATGACCCGGTAACGCACGGCCCGCTGCAGTTTCACCTGGTCGCGGGTGCGTATTTCCTTTTCGGAGACTCTGATTTTTCCTCGCGCGTCCCGGCCGCACTGTTCAGCATCGCGACGATCATTTTCGTGATCTTCGCGTTTCGCAGGTACCTGGGTAAAACCGGAGCACTTCTCGCGGGGGTGTTTTTCCTGGTGTCGCCTTTCATGCTTTTCTATGGAAGGTACACCCGCAACGAGGCTTTTGTTGCTCTCTTCGGTGTGGTCATGCTCTACGCGGTGCTGCGCTACCTTGAAACAGGCCGTCACACCAATCTTTATCTCTTCACTGTAGCGCTGGCGCTGCACTTCACCGCCAAGGAAACTGCTTTTATCTATACCGCCCAGATTTTGATCTTCCTGGCGGTGCTGTTCATTCGGGATGTGGTGAAGCACGAATGGCCGGCAGCGGGCAAACGCGACATCTTTATTTTTTCGATGTTGGCCGGGCTGCTTTTCATCGGGGTGGCATTAGGGGCGGCGGTGATGGACGCCGGCAGCGGAACGCCTGAGGCAGAGGCTGCTGCTGCGCCGACAATTTATCACACGGTCATGCTCATCAGCCTGGGACTGGCAGCCGCCGGTATGGTATTGGCCATCGTGGTTCTTATCTGGTCAATGGGTTGGCGCGTGGTCAAGGAAATCCGTTCGTTCGACCTGTTGATATTAACTGCCACCATGATCCTGCCTCAATTGATCGCTTTCCCAATCAACCTGCTGGGATGGAATCCATTGGATTATTCTCAACCGGGTTTGATCCGCACATCTTTGTTCCTGCTTGGGGCAGTGATCATCTCTGTCATCCTGGGCATATTATGGAAGCCGCGCCTTTGGCTGGTCAATATCGGCGTTTTTTATGCCATTTTCACCATTTTTTACACGACCTTTTTTACCAACGGCCAGGGATTTTTCACCGGTATGGTGGGCTCGCTGGGTTACTGGTTGAGCCAGCAGGGTGTGAACCGCGGATCGCAACCCTGGTATTTCTTCGCTTTTCTGCAGGTGCCAATGTACGAATACCTGCCTTTGATCGGTTCGCTCATCGCGGTGGTAGCCGGTATCCGGCACAGGCTTTTCTCCACCATTCCCGGTATCGCCCCGGCGCAGCAGGCTGGTATTCAGGCTGACGAGTTGACGCAACTGCCGCTGCCTGAGACTGGTGATGAACCTTCTGTTGATGCACCTGCCAAATTACCGGTGCTGGCGCTGCTTGTGTTTTGGGGGGTATCAAGCTTGGTCGCTTACACGCTCGCAGGTGAGAAGATGCCCTGGCTTACCGTGCATGTGACCTTGCCGCTGCTGCTGGGCGCTGGTTTCGGTTTTGGCTACCTGGTGGATTCAGCGCCTCTAAGGCAGCTTTCAGACAGGAAGGGATTGCTCACCATCATTCTCCTGCCGGTATTCCTCATCAGCCTTGGCGGGGTGGTCGCTTCGCTGGCGGGAACGCAAAAACCTTTTTCAGGGAAGGAACTGGAGCAGCTCAAGGCGACGAGCACATTCCTGTTCGCGTTGTGCGCCACCCTGGCTTCCGGCGGTTTACTCTGGAGGCTGCTGATTCAATGGAGTCAACGGGAGATCCTCAAATTGCTCACGCTGGTCCTCGGCTCGGTTCTAATGATTCTCACCGCCCGCTCCGCGTACCAGGCGAGTTTTATCAATTACGATACCGCGAAGGAATTCCTGGTATACGCGCACGCAGCCAGAGGACCCAAGGATGTACTGGAGCAGGTGGAGGATATTTCACGCCGCACCACTGGCGGCACTGACATCCGTGTGGCTTATATCGGTGATGCCCTGTATCCCTACTGGTGGTATTTCCGTGAATATCCGAATAAATCATGGCTGAAAGATGACCTGACCCGGGACCTGTTGAATTACCCTGTGGTCATCAGCGATGATGAACACCTTTCTAAAACCCAGGCGATCCTCAAGGATAAATACTTCGAAACAAAATACAAACGGCTGGTCTGGCCGATGCAGGATTACTTCAACATGACCTGGGAGCGCTTCTGGAAAGGCTTCACCAATCCTCAAATGCGCCAGGCAATCTTCAATATCTGGCTTAATAAAGATTACCGCCTGTATGCTGAGGTGGCCAACAACACCGGGTTGACACTGGAGAACTGGCAGCCTTCAGGAAATATTTATCTCTTCATTCAAAAGGATATCGTCTCGCAGATCTGGATGTACGGTGTCCTTCCGCAGCAGCAGGAAGCGGTGGAGACGGATCCATACGCGGGCAGGTATATTGAATTAATTCCTGATAAAGTCTTTGGAACCAGCGGGAGCGCGGAAGGTCAACTGACGATGCCGCGCGGGCTCGCGGTGGCGGCGGATGGATCTGTGTACGTAGCGGATGCCAATAATCATCGCGTACAAAAATTCAGCGCGGAAGGCGCTTTCCTGTTGACCTGGGGTAGTTACGCCACTGCCGAAAGCGGGAATGCTCCGGGAGGAACCTTCAATGAACCCTGGGGAATTGCCGTAGGACCGGATGGTTCGGTGTTCGTGGCGGATACCTGGAATCACCGCATTCAGAAGTTCTCCAGCGAAGGCAAGTTTATCAGGATGTGGGGGGTTCCGGGTTTGGCGGAAGAACCAGACCGTTTCTGGGGACCGCGGGGAATCGCGGTTGATCGCAACGGGCTGGTGTACGTGACAGATACCGGTAACAACCGGGTGGCGATCTTTGATGGAGAAGGAAATTATAAAACCCAGTTTGGCAGCAACGGCATCAACCCGGGTGAGTTTGATGAACCAGTGGGCATCGCTGTGGATGAAAATGGACTGGTTTATGTGGCGGATACCTGGAATCAGCGAATCCAGGTATTTGAACCGGATGAACAAGGAAGCTACAGCATACTCAGATACTGGGATGTGAACGGCTGGTTTGGTCAATCCATCAACAACAAACCCTTCCTGGCTTTGGACGGCGATCACAATATTTACGTTACAGACCCTGATGCCTTCAGGGTGCTCGAGTTTGACCAGGAAGGGAACTTCATCCGTGGTTGGGGAGAAGCCAGCTCAGGCATTGATGGATTCAGTGTCCCCAGCGGCATCACCGTGGCTGGTGATGGCAGGGTATGGGTGAGCGACGCTGAGAACAACTTTACCCTGGGTTTCATCTTACCCGCGGTTGAGAACCTATCTTCGTTGATTGATTCAGAATTACCTCAAGAATCCGGCCTGCCGGAAATTCCGGAAGGACTGTTTTATAACCCGGAAAGCGGGCTTGTGGTCAGTACGGTCGAAATCCCGGTCTACCAATTAAGTTCAGATGGAACGGAATGGGTGCCGATGATCCCGGAAAACATCTCATCTTTGCTTGAAACAGGGATTGAACCGCAGAAGGATGTGAATGGTGATTGGGTGTTGCGTTCAGCTGACGGTTCAGTGCGATTCAGATGGGACCCGGTTTTCTTTGTTTGGGTTTCTGCCATCCCGATACCTTGATCAAGTAAAAAAACAGCGCCCCCTGTGAGGTTTACACGAGGGGCGCTGTTTTAGGTTTACGAATTACTGATGTGAAGGTACGAAAATGCGGTTAAGGATGAAACTGACAACGCTGACAATCAGCGCTCCCAGAAAAGCGTAGAGGAACTGCTGTTGAGGGATGGTAAAGCCAAAATCGAGCACTGTACCAAACCAGCCCGCGAAAAGGAACATCAGGGTATTTACCAATAGTGTTGCCAATCCAAGCGTGAGAACGATGAGCGGACAGCTGACGAACATTATGACAGGCCTGATGAGTACGTTGACAAGGCCAAAAATCGCGCCAAGAACAATGTAGGCGTACCACGCGTCATTTTGCATCACAATGTGCGGGCGCAGCAGCCAGACAGCCAAGAATAGAGCGCCGGCGTTGATGAGTACCTTTAGAAGAAAGTTTTTCATGTGAAGATCCTTTCGTCAATAAATACGCAGGCGAAGAGGAAAAGTTTCACAGAGATCAAGTCTCAGTCTTGGCAGGAATTTCTTTTTTCATCCAGATAAGCGTGTGCAGTTCCTGCATACCACAGGCCGTAAAGCCATTCTCCCCTCTACCGGCAGGGTAGTTGACTACAATACGCTGCGGTCTACGTACCCTGGCGTGAACATACGGCAGCAGCGCCTGGATTGCCTGGTTTTCCCAGACCGGAGAGGTTGCCAGCCAGACGTAATCGGAACCCGAGAATCCGCTTTCATAAGAAGCCGTACCAATTAAGTGACCTTGCTCATGTGCTGACCAGTGCCGGCATACCAGCGCGTTTACCAGGTTATCCAGCCAGATCCAAAAATCCGGGCGCAGGCGCCCCAAATTGTATGGCAGGTTCCAGGCGATCTCTTTCGGGTAAACTTCCTGTAACCAATCCTTTTGTTGTGACCAATCCTCTCTTTTTCGCCTGCCCAGGGTTACACCCTGTATGGATTGTGGTCTGCGCGTGAAATTCTTGGGAAAGATCCACGAAGTGCGGCGGATGATTTCTTCAAATCCAGTCTGCTGGTAAATGTGAATAGCGGGCGGGTTATCCGCTCTCACCTGCAGGTAGATGTGTTTTCCGCCGTGCTCTTGTACATGTGCGATGGCTCTTTCGGTAAGCTGCCGCGCGATGCCCCTGCCGCGCTGTTCAGGGGCAACGGCAACATTCGCAATGAAGTAGGTGTAGCGGTCTTTCTTTCTCACCGGAATGAGCGTGAGGTTGCCGATGATGCTGCCATCCTCCTCCCAGAGGTAACCATGGAAAGGTAGTTGTGAACTTTCAGGAGTGTTCCCGTCAAGGATAAAAGCGCCCACGCTGCGGGCGATCTGCCGAATGTGGCGGAGGTAATCTCTGCCTTCGTCGTCCATCTGGTCGGCGAAGGCTGTCTCAATCAGGGTGGCGATGGCAGGCAGATCCCGCCGTATATCGATACGCCGGATGTTCCCCTCGGATGAGAGTTTCTCCATGTAAAGAATTGTACACCCGCGTCTACGAACAGGTGCGAACCTTGCATCGCATTACCCTTGCAGACTGTAATTGTTTCCTGTATCTTGACTTTTGGTTTCGCCACAATGGAAAAGGGTTAACCGGATTCTTATACAAATCATTGATTTGTCTGATATCCTCGATGCTATAATGACCATTAAGGAAAGTATATTAAATCGGAGTTTACTATGATGCGATTTGACAGATTTACAGAAAGGGCGCAGGAGGCTGCTCAACGGGCTGCCGAGATCATCCAGCGCTATGGACATAACCAGATCGATACGGAGCACATCCTGCTGGCGCTCATCGAACAACCTCAGGGAGTGGTGCTGCAAATCCTTGAGATCTTAAAAGTAGATCCACAAATCCTGGAGGAACGGCTGGATTACATTCTCAAGACCAGCCCGAAAGCCAGCATTTTCGGCCAGGGTGCCGGGCAGATTTTTATCACACCGCGAGTAAAAAGGATCATTGACCTGGCGAATGAAGAAGCCAGCAAACTTAAAGACGAATACATTTCGACAGAGCACCTGTTCCTTGCCATACTGAGCGAAAAGAATACGCCTGCAGCCAGGCTGCTTGAGACCACCGGCATCACGCGTGACCGTGTACAAGACGCCATCGTGCAGTTGCGCGGCGGACAGCGTGTCACCGATCCGCAGGCCGAAAGCCGTTACCGCACGCTGGAAAAATATTCACGCGACCTGACCCAACAGGCGCGGGAGGGAAAACTCGACCCGGTCATCGGACGCGACACCGAGATCCTGCGTGTGATGCAGATCCTCTCGCGGCGCACCAAGAACAACCCGGTGTTGATCGGTGAGGCGGGTGTGGGCAAGACCGCGATCGTTGAAGGCCTGGCGCAGAAGATCGCCTCAAATGACGTCCCCGAAATTCTAATGGGCAAGCGGGTCGTCTCGCTCGACCTCGGCGCGATGATCGCCGGTTCGCGCTTCCGTGGCGAATTTGAAGAAAGACTCAAGGCTTCCATCGAGGAGGTTCAGCGTTCATCAGGTGAGATCATCCTGTTCATTGATGAACTGCACACGGTAGTCGGGGCGGGAGCTGCCCAGGGAGCCATGGATGCTTCGAACATGCTCAAACCCGCGCTGGCGCGCGGTGAATTGCAGTGCGTTGGCGCGACCACGCTGGACGAATATCAGAAACACATCGAGAAAGACTCCGCGCTGGAACGGCGCTTCGCCCCCGTTTTTGTGGATGAACCTTCCGCTGAAGATACACTGAAGATGTTACTGGGGCTGCGCGATCGATACGAAGCACACCACAAAGTCCATTTTTCTGATGAAGCGCTCGCCGCAGCGGTTAAGTTGAGTTCGCGTTATGTGAGTGACAGGCGGCTACCGGATAAAGCCATCGACCTGATGGACGAAGCCGCTGCCAAGCTTCGGGTAGCACTTTACTCCATGCCGCCTGAACTGAAGAAATCTAAAACTGAGCTCGACAGGTTGAAAGCCGAGGAGGAACTGGCGGGTGTGGAACGTGATTATGAACGCGCCGCACGCATGAAAGCGGACCGGCTGCGGCTTGAGGAACAATTCAACCAGGCGCGCGATAAATGGGAATCTGACCATAAATTGGATGAGGTGGTGGATGTGGATGACATCGCCCAGGTACTGGCGCAGTGGACCGGCATACCGGTGAGCCAGATGATGGAGGCGGAATCAGAGAAACTGCTGAAGATGGAAGACCGCCTGCACGAACGCATCATCGGGCAGGACGAAGCCATTCATGCGGTCGCGGATGCCATACGGCGGGCGCGTTCAGGTCTCAAAGACCCGCGCCGGCCGATCGGGTCATTTATCTTCATCGGTCCATCCGGTGTCGGCAAAACCGAACTGGCAAAAGCACTGGCAGAGTTTATGTTCGATGATGAAGACGCCCTGGTGCGCATGGACATGAGCGAGTACCGGGAACAGCATACTGTTTCACGTCTATTTGGAGCCCCTCCAGGTTATGTGGGTTACGAGGAAGGCGGACAGCTGACCGAAGCCGTACGCCGGCGGCCGTACCGCGTCATCCTGTTCGACGAGATCGAAAAAGCCCATCCGGAAGTTTGGAACGCGCTGCTTCAAATCCTTGATGACGGCCGCCTGACCGATGGCCAGGGTCGCGTGGAGGTCTTCCGCAACACAGTATTGATCATGACCAGCAACCTGGGTACGGAGTTCGTCCGCCAGGGTGGAACGCTCGGCTTTTTACAGAAGACGGACACCGCTGAAGAACGCCAGGCGCAGGAAAAGATCGAAAAAGCCCTCAAAAGCACCTTCAGACCGGAATTTCTCAACCGTATTGATGAGATCATCATGTTCTCGCCGCTTTCTCCTGAACAGATGCATGACATCGTGGATCTGCAGATGAAGGAAGTGCGCGTGCGCCTTGAGGAACACGGGTTGAAGGTGGAATTGACCGCCCAGGCGCGCGAATGGCTGGCTAAAGAGGGCTACGATCCCTCTTTTGGTGCTCGACCATTAAAAAGAGCGCTGCAGAAACATGTGGAAAGTCCTCTTTCAGTTGCGCTGCTTTCTGGCAACTACGCTGAAGGGGATACCGTCCTGGTTGACCTGGATGCGGAAAAACAGGAAGTCACCTTCCGCAAGAAAGAATAGGTGCACAATTTAGACACCCCGTGATTTGCGAAAATCGATCCGGGGTGTTTTTTTGTTAATCAACTCGAAAAGGGTTTTATTCTTTCGGTTATAATAATCAACTGGCAAGCGTATCAAATAAGATGAAAAAAAACGCCAAGGAGGCGGCTGATGAAAAAAGCTTTGATCACGGGTATCACTGGTCAGGATGGTTCCTACCTGGCTGAGCTGCTCCTCTCAAAGGGCTATGAGGTTCACGGGATCATCCGCAGAGCGAGCACATTCAACACCCGTCGTATCGATCACATTTACCACGATCCACACCGTAATGGTGAAGAACTCAAACTCTACCTGCATTATGGAGATATCACTGCCATTGAGAGCCTGATGGATGTTGTCTATAATGTACGGCCAGACGAGGTGTACAACCTGGCCGCGCAAAGCCACGTGAGGGTAAGTTTTGATATGCCCGAATACACCGGCGATGTGACCGGGCTGGGCACGATCCGGATCCTCGAAGCCATCCGCCGCAGCGGCAACCCAGAGAGGTTTTACCAGGCGTCTTCAAGTGAAATGTTCGGCGCTGCCAAACCGCCGCAAAATGAACTAACCCCGTTTGAACCGCGCAGCCCTTACGCTGCCGCCAAGGTCTACTCCTACTGGGTAACGCGGAATTACCGCGAGGGCTATGGTATTTTCGCCACCAATGGCATCCTTTTCAATCACGAATCACCGCGCCGCGGTGAAACCTTTGTTACCCGCAAGATCACGCGCGCACTTGCCTCGATTAAGGCGGGTACTCAGAACAAGCTCTATCTCGGCAACCTGGACTCGAAACGGGATTGGGGCTACGCACCCGAATATGTTGAGGCCATGTGGATGATGCTGCAGCAGGATAATCCTGATGATTACGTCATCGGTACCGGCGAGTCGCACAGCCCGCGTGAATTCCTGGATGAGGCTTTTGGTTATGTCGGGATGGATTGGAAGAAATATGTTGAGATCGACCCGCGTTATTTTCGACCGACTGAAGTGGATTACCTGCTTTCAGATCCCACAAAGGCGCGCACGAAATTGGGGTGGGAGCCCAAGATCAAGTTCCACGAACTGGTGCGCATCATGGTCGATGCTGATTTGGAGTTGAGCGGGCAAATTAGCCCGGGCGAGGGGAAGAAAATACTTGCGGAGAGGTTCAGCGGCTGGCACCGTTGGGAGCACCAGGTCGTCAGTATGGAACGATGAGATACACAAGGCGGGGAAACTCGCCTTTTTTTGATTGACAAAATAGAACAAATGTGCTATTATGGTGCAAATCCAGCCAGGAGGTTTACCATGAATGGCGCGCAAAAAGCAATTATCCCCGGAATAATCCTGAGTTGTTTGCTTTTGCTTTCTCTCAACCGCCTGGTGAACCCTCCCGGCGCTGCCAGCGCGGCGACGGAAGCCCCCGCAACTGAAATCAACGAAGAACCTGATGAGCCGCTGGAAGTTACGGAGAGTAACTGCCGCGTGCCTGATCAATACCCGCCGGGAATTACTGAGTGGTGCGGAATCATTGAAGAAAACGCACAGCATTATGGTATTGACCCGCTGCTGGTCGCGGCGGTGATGAAGGTTGAAAGCGGCGGACAACCTGAAGTTATTTCAAGTTCAGGGGCGGTAGGGTTGATGCAGGTCATGCCCAGGGATGGTATCGCTGCCGGATTCCAGTGTATCAACGGTCCCTGTTTTGCGGGTAGACCAACCATTACTGAATTGAAGGATCCTGTATTTAACATAATGTACGGTACCCGTATGTTGGCGGGCTTGATCGAGCGGCATGGAAGCATCCGCGAAGCTTTGAAATCTTATGGCCCGTACGATGTCGATTACTGGTACGCGGACCTGGTGCTGGAATTATTTGAATCTCTGAAGGAGTGAAATTGTTACATGAATTTCTGTTTTAGGTGATGAGCCAGCAGATGGTATCCACTCCAGTTACCGAGACTGACAGAGAGATTGTCCAGGATCAGAGGTGGGACGTATTTAATTCTAGCATCAAGGTTAGGTTCCTGTTTGAATAAGCGT
>Ga0116142_10006143_pt1 | contig 10461 bp, 6 predicted proteins | sample AD_UKC033_MetaG_FD_89785 | JGI IMG/M metagenome (GOLD analysis project Ga0116142, IMG submission 89785) | Active sludge microbial communities of municipal wastewater-treating anaerobic digesters from USA - AD_UKC033_MetaG | ecosystem: Engineered > Bioreactor > Anaerobic > Digestate | place: USA... | reverse complement strand
GCGCTGCGGTCTCCCGCGCAAACGGCGGCGACTCTATGACGGACCACGGACGCCATCAAGCCAAAAGAGAACAGTCCGCCAGAGTTGACAGCGCGGCGGCTGATTCCCTATGGTATCGACCACATTACGAAGGGAGGAACAATGCAGCGTTCCAAAAAGCTTTATATTGCACTTGCTTGCGTCGTTTTGGCCGCGGTGGTCACCGCCGGATTCGCCGTTAGTTCCCGTGGTGGAGGACAAACTCCCGCCAAAAAAATGGTTATCCTCGGCTTTGACGGCGTGGATCCCGATTTGCTCCGCGAATTCATGGCGCAAGGCAAATTGCCCAATATTCAGAAATTGGCCGAAAGCGGCAGCCTGATGGATCTGGGAACATCCTATCCGCCGGAATCGCCAGTAGCATGGGCCACGTTCGATATCGGCACGAATCCGGGTCAGCATGGCATCTTCGACTTTCTCAGCCGCGATCCCCGCACCTATTTTCCGACGATTGGCGGGACCGAGAAAGAAGACGCCCAATTTACGGCGAAGCAGGAGTTGAAGTCGCCGCCCAAGGTAATAAATCTTTGCCAGGGTGAGCCGTTCTGGAAAACGGCCGCTGATGCCGGAGTCAAAGTAGTGAATTTATTCGCTCCCATTGGTTTCCCACCAGTCAATTTGGGACCCGACGGTTATATGCTCTCCGGTCTGAACACCCCCGATTTACGCGGCACCCAAGCGTCATATCAATTCCTCAGCACAGACACGCTGCTGGAAAAGCCGGACGAGGTCCGGCCTGGGGGCAAGGTGACAGAAATCACCGAAGTCGATGGGAAGATCGCTACAGTTCTGTATGGGCCGTGGGATCCTTGGGTCCGGCAGCAACGGCGTGAACTAAAAGAAAAAATCGATGCGTTGCGGGCTGGCTCGGATGCCACTTCTAGCGCTGTTCTGGAGCAGATCGCCTCAGCTAAGCGCGATCAGGAACGATTGGATGAGCGGAAATATGCCACCGTTCCGCTGACGATTGATGTGGATCGGGAGAACAAATCAGCTACATTTCATCTCCAAGGCCAGGACCAAACAGTGCGCGAGGGCCAGTGGGGCACGTGGCTGAACGTCAGTTTCACCATCACGGCAAACTACGCGATGAAGGGCATTGTTAAATTTCTGCCCGTCGAAATTGGCCGGGACATAAAAATATACGTATCACCGATTGAAATGGATCCCCGCGATCCCTATCTCGAAGTCTCGTATCCTCCCGAATTCAGCAAGGAGTTGGCGGAAAAAGTCGGCTTGTTCAAGGTTCGTGGATGGGCTGCCGAGACTGCTGCGTTGAAGGATGAGCGGATTGATGAAGCGGCGTTCATGAGCGATCTCGATGAAATTTTTGATATGCGCGAGAAAATCGCCCTTTACACCTTGGAAAACAAACAATGGGATCTGTTTATCTGGCTCGAATCGTGCACCGACCGCATCGCTCATATGTTCTATCGGCTCATCGATCCAGGTCATCCCATCTATGATGCTGAATTAGCGGCGAAATACGGCATGGGTGTCCTCCGCTACTACGAGCGGATGGACCAAAGCATCGCCAAGATAATGGAAAAACTGCCGCCGGACACTCCGGTTATCTGCATTTCCGATCACGGATTCCATTCCTACCGCACCGGAGTCAACATCAACACCTGGCTGGTGGAGAATGGATTCATGGTGTTGAAGGGGCAGGTGCCGGGACAGCCAGTCCCCGATGAGCTTTGGACTTCGGACGATTTCTTGCGAAATGTTGATTGGACGCGGACGCGGGCGTACGCGTTGGGATTGGGCTTGATTTTTGTCAATCTTGAAGGCCGTGAACGCAATGGGATCGTCAAACCCGGTGAAGAATACGATCAATTGTGCCGGGAAATCGTAACGAAGTTGAAGGAGTTGAAGGATCCTGAGACCGGCCTGGCTGCGAGCGGCAACGCATTTATTGGCAAGGAGATTTACCGCGGAGCGATGATGAAAGATGCCCCGGATGTGGTCACTGGTTTCGCGCCATTTTACCGCGTCAGCTGGCACACCGCGTTGGGCGGCGTTCCCAAAGGAGTTTTTGAAAAGAACGATCAAAAATGGAGCGGCGATCACTGCTCTGATGACCCTGCGCAAACGAAAGGTTTCATCTTATCCACGCGGAAAATTTCTAAGGCCGATCCCGATCTCCTCGATCTATCGGCCACGGTCCTGACGTACTACGGCTTGCCCGTTAAGCCTCCGGTTGAAGGGAAGGATCTATTCACCCCATGACGATGAACATTACCACGAAGGGCGGCGATCAAGGATTTACTAGCCTTCTCGGCGGACATCGGGTGCCCAAATCGCACGCCCGCCCCGAAGCCGTTGGCGCGCTTGATGAGACGAATGCCTGGCTCGGGTTCGTCCGTAGCATAACGACGAAGCATGAAACACAACGGGCGATCCGCGGCCTCCAAAAACGCCTGTTCATTATCGGCGCCGAAGTCGCGGCGGGAACTCCGGCCGATCTTCACTTCCTCAAACGCCGGCTGCAACAGCAGGACCTCGACTGGCTCGAACGGGTCGCTGACGAAATTCAGGATATCACCGTCATGCCCAATCACTTCATCGTCCCCGGCGCGACCCAGATCTCTGCCATGCTCGATATCGCCCGTACCGTCGCCCGCCGCGCCGAACGGCGAATTTCCGTGCTCGTTCATGCCGGGGAGATCGCTAATCCCATTATTGCGCCCTTCCTCAATCGTGTTTCTGATTTTCTGTTCGTGCTTGCCCGGTTCGAAGAAGGCCGCCCTGATGTGCTGGATGTCAACGAACCAGATTAAACCAACTGTTTCCATAGATAAATTAACTATTGGGGGCGCGGCGGGACGCGTCTGACGCGCAGCAGTAGCCTGTCCATTGCTCCTGAAAAGAAGCCGCTGGGAGGTTGGGGTGCTACGTGAAGATGCAGAAGCCAGGATGCGGGGGCAGGAGCTGTTTGTTGCTGACCTCCGTTGGCCAGGACTTTGTATCGGCAAACCGTTGCTGAGCCCGCTGGCTCGGGCGGATGAACTCACGGTTGATGTGTCCAAGGCGCGGCGGTCCAAAGGCGTTGCCGCAGCGCTGACTGCCGCTGACATCCCAGGCGGCAACGCGCTGTTGCTGCCGGGCGGAGCACCGCCTCTCTTAGCTGAGACCCATATTGCTTACCGCGGACAAGCGATGGCGCTGCTGCTTGCTGAATCGGAAGATCAGCTCAGAGAAGGACTAACCAAGGTAAAAGTTAGCGCCCGTGAATTGCCCCCAGTCCCCGCTGCCGCTGCCGCGCTGCTCGAAGCTGCTCCGCCATTGGCGCCTGCGGGTAACGTGTTGTTCGATGAGATTATCCGCCACGGAGTTGCGGATGACGCGTCAGCTACTCCCGCTTTGTTTCTCGACCGCACGTTTCATCTCGCCGGCAGGAAGTCTGGTCTGCTCGAACCGTGCGGCATGGCTGCCCAGTGGGACCGTGGACGGTTGCTGACAGTGACAGGTCCAATGCAATCGGCCGTGCTGGTCCGTCAGACCGTCGCGGGCTGTCTGCGGTTGCCCTTGGCCAAAGTGAAGGCCGTCCCCATGGCCAGCGGCGGCGCATTCGGCGGTAAACTCGAAGCGGCTGCTCTCACCGCAGCCTGGGCTGCGCTCCTCGCCTGGACTGCCGGACGGCCTGCTCACATCCTGCTGTCGCATGACGAGCAACATCTGATCGGCGGGGAAGAGAGTCCGATGACTGTCCGCTGCAAACTCGCGCTGGCTGCCGATGGCGCGCTGCTCGCTGCGGACCTGGATCTCGTTATTGATGCCGGAGCAGCCATTGGCTGGTCGCGCGATGTCGCGCGCGCTGCCGCCGCGCACGCAATGAGCATCTACCAATGTCCCGCGCTGACGATCAGGTTGCGGGCGGTATTATCCAATCAACCGCCGCGTCCGCTATTCCGCGGCACTGGGGCGGTGCAGATCTCATTGGCGCTGGAGTCGGTGTTATCAGAATTATCCCGCAGCGCGGGACGCTCCGCTGTCAGCCTCCGATTATCAAACATGCTGGATGTTGAAGGCGCTGCGGGAAAAGTCCTTCACGCAGCAGTCGCCGACGCAGAACAACAAGCGCCGACTGGCGCTGGCAACGGCGGACGCGCTGTTGGCCGAGGCTTCGCCTTAGGCGCAGGAGGGATGGCCGCAGCGGATTCTTCTGGCCAGCGCCCGGCTGCCCGGATTGCGTTGCATACCGATGGCAGTGTGACTGTCTGGACTCCGGTTATTGAACTCGGGCAGAGCAGTCGCAGTCTCGTCGCCGGCGCGGTGCGGAGCGCGCTAAATGTTCCGGAATCTTCAATCAATATTGAATATGACGAAGATGAATGGGCGCAAGCTCCGGCTGCCGCAGCTCAGCCATCAGCGCTAGCCGCAGCGGCTGCTGCCCGGCGAGCGGCAGAGCTGGTCAGGCAGCAGTTGTTCGCCCAGGTTCGGGATGTGTTCGACGCAGCTTCGCAAGAGATAGAATGGCGCGATACCTACATCGGGATCAAAGGGGCGAAAAACAAACAATGGTCCCTAGTTGAATTCCTGGAGGATTCCCGTCACCGGGGTGTTGCCTTCGCTGCCCGTTGGCCACGTTTAGGCGATCTCCTGGCCTCTGATGCGGGCAGTTGTCCGGCAATCGCGGCTGCCAGTGCGGATGTAACGGTTGATCTGGCTGTTGGCGAACCTCAACTGGCGCGCTTATCGGTTCATGTTGCTGTGGGACAGGTATTGGACCAGCAGACGGTCATCAATCACATTTCCAGTGCCATATCTGAGGCAGTTGGTTGGCTGTTAGATCCCGCGCCGTCGGCTGAAATGGGTTCATTCTGCGGAGTCTGGCCGACGCTACGGGCTGATGCGCTGCCCGATTTGGAGATTCATCTTGTTGACGCCACAGAGGACCAACAGCCAGCGGCGGGCATTTCCACAGCGGTCATTACCGCCTGCGCCGCAGCCATAGCTGAAGCGCTGGCGGATGCTGCTGGCGCCGGATTCACCCGGTTGCCTCCGCAGCCGTTGGATATCTGGCAGGCATTGCACCAGAAACACCAGGCTCAACAGTAACAAGCCGTTAGACATATTCCTCTGATCGCGGGATCAGCGCTGCGTCTCAGTTCTCTGTGGTGAACTAGCAATAAACTGACCAAGCAGACACAACCCTAACCTCCGGCTGGCTGCTCACGCACAGGTGGTTAGCAACAGCGCGCGAGCAACGCGAGGCACCGCCGATGAAATTAGGGACGGCTGTTTTTACGATCTATTGACCTGGGAGAAGGTGGAAGACAGGAGGCTGACGTTATTTTTTCTCCTGAATCCGCGGATCACGCACCTGGAACGGGCCTTGACGGACTTGCGACAGTTCATCAGTTATCCGTCCCCGTTGGCCAGTCGGCGCTTGTTTAATCGGATCATCGATTTTGGGCTTGTCGGCCTTTTCCGCATCCTGATCGCTGGATAAAATGTTCGGATTCATTATCCGGTGCATTTCGCCGAGCACCCGCTGCACGGTTTCGCCTATGGGCGGACGCTGGTGTGCTGAGCCATCAACCGGTTGCAGGACTTGGTGATTCATGATCCGGTGCGGACCCGAGGGTTGCTGTTGGAGTTCGTCGGCGATGGCCGGTCTGCCGGTGTTGGCCACAACTGATTGAACCGTCTGTGGATTCTGGATGCGGAATGGGCCGGGCAAGGGTTGGCGCACTTCTTCGTTGATCGGTGGGCGGCCCATCGTGGAACCTTCCTCTTGCACGGTATGAGGATAGCGGATCTGCTGGGGTTCCGCCCGTTTCTGCGCGATCTGCTCGTCAATCGCCGGACGGGCGTGGATGCCTGTCAGGCCGCGCAGCGGATTGTCGATGAGCTGCGGACCTTCCGCCGACATGTCTGTCGGATCGGGCAACGCCATGACGTCATCATGGATGCCCAGTCCATCTGTTTTCTGCTGCACGGCCTGTTCGAATTTAGCCGCGCCCTCTTGGCGGATCACATTGGACGGAAGCTGCAGCAAGCCGGGCAATACAACTTTTTCCTTCGGCTGCGGCGTGATTTTGTCTTTCGGTTCGGCGCCCGCCTGTTGAACTTCTGGCAGTTGCTGCCGGACGAGCGCGTCCTGGGCTGGCCCCTTTTGTTGCTGATTATGAACTTTCATGGCTGTCCTCCAGTGAACAGAGAAACACAGTGCCTCACGGGCTACACAACAATCACTTTAAATATCGGGCAAGACCGCCGGGAGTTGTCAACGAACTTTTTTATTCGGCGGAAGTCCGTCGAAGCATAATTAACCGGTTTGCTAACTTGTCCATGATGGACATCTGTTCGCGGTATTTTTCGTAGTTCGCCAGCGGAACAGTCCGCTGCGTAAAAACTTTACTCCGGATCACCCGGATCTCACGTGCGCTCTGTTCACGTTGGACTTCGACCGCGAAAGAGCCATATTCATCCTCATAAGAGAACCCTTTGGGCACATACATCGGTTCGAATCCCTCGGGCAGGCTCACCCGCACGATGAGCCATTCCTCGCTCTCCGAGCTGATTTGGAGCGGGTTTTCGCGGGATTCAAGCCGCGGGGCGGCGCGCAATCGCGCCGCGCCGTAAGGGATTTCCGGGAGTTCGACGAGCAAGATCCCGTTCTGCAGCACGGCGAAGCCTGGGATCGTGATGTCATCAGATAGGGTCATTGGAGTGAGCAGATCATGGGCATTTGAGAGTGTGCGTTGCGTCGATTGAGCATCGGGGGACAACTGAGACAAGGCGCTATCGAGTTCCATTTTTCGCTGCTGTTCGCTGAGATCTCCCAAACTTGCCCGTGCTTGTTGATCAAAATCTCCTGTTAATTTAACCGATATCCTGCCCGCCGCGTCGCCATTTGCGGCTATCTCCAGATCAATGTTTGTTGCTGCGCGGCTTTCCGTCCCCTTCCGGCTAGTGATGGTGACGAATTCCGGATGTTTTTTGCGCAGCGATAATCCCTGTGAATTGCTGCAGTTGGGAACATAGCCAACCAATGTCTCATTCGCGGGAAACGCGATGAACGCCAGTTCTTTATCGATAACTGCAGCGACGAGCACCGTGTCGAATTGTTGGAGAGCAGGAACATCAAGCGCGAGCGGCAGGCGGGCGCTGTTGGCGAGCACAGGCCAGGCATCAATGCCCCGCGCAGCCAGAAGTGAGGCAAACAACACAGCTTTGTCCAGCTCGCTGCCAGAACCATGGCGCAGCGTTTCGTCGGCAGCGTGCGGCGCATAACCGGTTAGATCGAGAGGCACACTGACGGCGCGGATTTCACCGGAGACGAATGCCGCGAGCCGATCCACAATCCGAGGCGCGCGGTCAGGGCCAGAGATATCAGCGGATAACTCGCGCGCTTTGGCCTTGATCGCGGCTGTGGGTTTTGCCGCAGCGGAGAACCGCTGGCGGAACGCCCCAGCCGCATCCTTCCAGGAGGAGTAGGCGCTGTACACGAGCCGAGGGGACAGTTCCTGCAAGGAGGGCGATAAGTCCTCTTGTTTGATCGCCGCTAAATTCGATAACTCAAAGGTGTAGCTCACAAGGTCCCCTCGAGATGTCCGCGCCGGTTCGACCGCTCCATTGAACATCTGATAGCGCAATGCAGCAGCAGCGGGCAATGTAATGGTAAACCGGGAAGTTACTACGGGTTTCCAGTTCTGAAAGCTGACGGTGCCCGCGCAGCTTTGCGCCTCGGGAAATCGGGTCACTGTCGTGTAGTCCAACTCGGTCAATACATCAGGACCTGAGGCGGCAAAGGAGAATACGCGATCTCTGATGCCGGCGAACCGCCCGGGATCTGATAACCACGGCGGAGTCACGGTGTTGATGGCATCTTCTTCAACTTCTTTGAGTTGCCCATCGGGCGTTAATGATCGGCCTGTTGCCGCTAAAATCTGGGTGTACGTTTCGTTGGCCGTGATCCGGGAATCACTGAAATCGTCACGCCCCGCCGCGGTAAGGATTTTGGCGACAGAGCGGACAGAACGACGCACGCCGCCGGACTCTGCCGGCGCAACGGATTCCTCGCGAACGAGAATTACTCCAGTGGCATCGGGATAATCGCCCGCGCTCGGAGCGTTCGTGGCTAACTCTTGTACTGTTTGCGCGGCTGCGGTGAATGGGGCAACAGCGCAGGTCAGAATCGCAATTATAGTAAGATCTGTTAGTTTCATGGTGGCCTCCAAGCCTACGCCGGTTTCCGCTTGAGAATGATCATCGACTTCTGCAATTTATTGATATCACGGAATAATTGCCGCAGATGCCGGTAATCCTCGACGGGCAATACATTGGCCCGTACCCGGTAATCGCTGGTGAAGGTGACCGTCTGTCCGTCCACCACGACGCGGCACTCCCCGGTTACCGGTCCTTGTTCCAAGGTAAAATCGCCAGGCACAGAGACAATTTCATAACAGTCGGGGATAGTTAGCGTCTCTTGTTGAGTGCAGCCGAATGGACTGAACAAAAACAGGGGATACTGGCGGTCAGGCAAGGCCGTGATATAGGTTAGGCTCAATCCAAACGGCAGATCCAATCCATTGGTGGCCATCGGGATCTTTAATAATTGATATTCTTCGATATCCGTCAGGTAGTCGGGAAATTCGGCGCAGAGCGTGATGGTGAACGGAGTCGCCAGGTCGAACGCATCAGTGGCATTGGGCGACAGAAGTTTGGCGCCAGGAGAGATTCCTTGCAGCAACTGCTGCCAGAGCATGGCAAATTCGAAGCCGGGCGACATGCGGGCGATCGAACGGAGCATGAACTCATAAATACCGACGCCGGAGATCGTGAGCTGGCTCGTCACTGTGCCATCCTCGCGCAACACAGAATGGGCTTCGATATGGCCGAGACTGGCGCTGGGGTCGCCGAGTGGAAGTTGGACTAAATCGCTTCCTTCCGCGGTCAACGGCAGAACATAACGCCCTCCAACATACGGCTCGCCAATCGACGCGCTCAATTCCAGCGTAGGATCCATATAGAGTTCGCGGCCGTCGCTCAACTGCACGCGGCAGATGGCGTGTTCGAAGAAAATCATCGGCAGCTCGGGATCGGTTTGGCGGCTGACATTGATCAGAACGTCGTCTCCGGCGACGCCGATCTCGTTGAGCATCGTGAGCATCAAGACGGATTTGTCGCGGCAGACCCCATATTGCTGTTCGAGTGTGTACGTTGCCGCGTGCGGTTCGAGGAACGCGCCAACATCCATGCTTGATCCCATATACCGGATCTTGGTGGAGACGAACCGGTAGATGGCCGCAACTTTTTCCTCCTCCGTTTTCAGTCCGGCAGTGAGTTCGCGCACTTTATCGCGGAGTTTTTTATCCGCGATGAGTTTGCCTTCATTGAGGGATTCGCCATAACGGGATAGTTCAGGCCAGTCCTTAAACGAAGAGATCAAGATCCGGGTAGCGACATCCATTAATGGCACCATGCCCAGTTCGTTAATCACCGGCTCGGCATTGCGTTTGCGCCAGATGACGCGCAATTGCTTATCGTCTAATGTTTTTTCTTCTTCTACGTCGCCGTCAAGGACAACCCAGCGCAAATTCATCGACGCCGGTGCAGTCATCTCGATTTCCAGATACACAACCGGGACGGACTCCTGCAACGGGAACATCGTGGAAAAATGGTTCTTCAATAAGGGTTTTGATTCATAAACCACGTGTATTTCCACGCTATCTCCGACATTGAGCGGCGGCGCCGAGACCGTTTTTTGGCGGAAATTGTCTTCGAAAATGTTCATCTGTTGGGTTTCAGTCATCGTGCCATCGACGATAGAACTGGCGCGAATGTCTTCAATGGTGCCATTGGCGCGGATTACTCTCGCTATTGGCACTTCCAGGTTCATATAACTCTTTATATATGGGAACCGTTGCGCTGCGGCATCGTCCCGGCCCGCTTCGGTCAAAACTTTGATCACAGTTCGAATCCGCATGACGGAGCTGCCGTCTTCAGCGACCGTCAATTGTGTCCAACTGCCAGCAGTTACTGTTTTTGATCCCGGGTGATCAGATGGATTCCCCGCTGCGGCGATCACGTCGTGGATGTCTTCCCCCGCGCTTGCAGCGACGCAACTGCCTGCGGCGAATAGAGCAATAAGCGCGAGCGTCATCGCTGACGGCAACGTCTGTAACAACATTCTATCCTCCTCGATCAAAAGCTGGCACGCGCCTGGGCGCAGTCTGCGCGGCAGGCGAACCGTACGCCCCTCCAGACTCCGGATCGGGACGCAGCCAGCGGACTTGGGCGGCAGGTTAACCTGAGATATAGAGTGGATCAAGGGTAATTGACCCCGCTTCTCGTGGCGGTTACAGTGAGCCGGCTTACGGAACAGCGCATGACGGACGCATCCGGAGCGGAAAAGAGGCGGCGAATGAAGAGCATGATGGGGATGAGTGTGGCGATGGCAGTTGCGGCGCT
>Ga0116142_10006139_pt1 | contig 10466 bp, 7 predicted proteins | sample AD_UKC033_MetaG_FD_89785 | JGI IMG/M metagenome (GOLD analysis project Ga0116142, IMG submission 89785) | Active sludge microbial communities of municipal wastewater-treating anaerobic digesters from USA - AD_UKC033_MetaG | ecosystem: Engineered > Bioreactor > Anaerobic > Digestate | place: USA... | reverse complement strand
GACGGCACCCTGGGCAGCGGCGGCTGCACCTTCTGCAACAACGCTGGCTTCACCCCCGGCTACCTGGATCGCCGCGACCCGATCGGCGAGCAGATCGACGCCGGGCTGCGCTTCCTCGACCGGCGCTATCCCGGCACCGCGCGCTTCATCGCCTACTTCCAGACCTACAGCAACACCTACGGCGAGTTCGCGCGCCTGCGCGAGAGCTACGAGGCCGCGCTCGCGCACCCGCGCATCTGCGGGCTCGCGATCGGCACGCGGCCGGACTGCCTGCCCGACGTAGTACTCGACTACCTGGCCGAGCTCGCGCGCGAGCACATCGTGGAGCTCGAGATCGGCGTGGAGTCCTGCGACGACGAAGTCCTGCGCCGGATCAACCGCGGCCACGATTTCGCCTGCAGCGAGGAGGCGATCCGGCGTGCCGCGGCGCGCGGCCTGGGGGTGACCGCCCACCTGATCCTCGGCCTGCCCGGCGAGACGCGCGCCGGCATGCTGGAAGCCGCGCGCCGCCTGTCCGCGCTCCCGGTGGCGGCGCTCAAGCTGCATCAGCTGCAGCTGGTAAGGGGCACCGCGATGGCACGCGACTGGGAGCGCGATCCCGCGAGCGTACCCTTGCTCGCCGAGGACGAGTACATCGCGCTGCTGGCCGACTTCGTCGAGCGGCTTGCGCCCACGATCCTGCTCCAGCGCCTGGGCAGCGAGGTTCCCCCGGCGTTGAAGCTGGCGCCGCAGTGGAACATCCGCCTCTCCGAGCTCGCCCCGCGGCTGAGTGCAGAGCTGGCGCGGAGGGAAAGCTGGCAAGGCCGCCGCTACCAACCCGCTTGCTGAGTGTCGGCGGCAGGGCCAAGGACGGAAGCGACGCGAGTCGCGATCGGAGCGCATGAGGTTCGGGAACGCCCGGCGGGATCTCGTACGCTGGAATCGCACTTGCGCGAGACCGCGGCGTCTCCGGAAGCGCACCGTGGGAGCGACGCGAGTCGCGATCGGGCGCAGGAGATGCGACGACGCGCGGTGGGACCGCGGGTTCCGCAATCGCGCCTGCAGTCTTGCCGCCTCAGCGCCTGAAGTCGTTGTGGCAGGCCTTGCAGCTGTCCTGAACGGCTGCGAGGGCGGTGCGCGCCTGTTCCTCCGAGCGCGCCGCAGCGGCGGCGAGGAGGCGGTCGGTGGCGGTGATGAACTCGCTGCGACGGCGCTCGAACTCGGCGGGCTTTTCCCAGACGGCCGGGCGGGCCTTGGTGGGGGGGTAATTGCTGCCGGGGCCGAAGTGCTTCCACGGCGCGTCGCGCTTCGCGGCGAGCTGCTCGGCGAGGCTGGCGAACTGGTCGGCGTCGAAACGCCGGTCCTTGAGCATGGTGTTCATGGGCTCGGTGCTGCGCAGCATGGCCTTGAAGGCGTCGCGGCGCTGGGTGACCGGCTTGTCCGGGTGGGTATCGGGCGGCTCCGACGAACAGGCGAGCAGCAGGACGGCGGGCAGGGCGAGGAGCAGGATGCGGGCGAGGGGCTGTCGGGACATTTCGGGCGTGAGGAGTCGGGAGTGATGCGTCGGGTGCCGGTCTAGGCTCTTGCGGAACTCGAAGGCGAGGCGGGAAGGGGCGGATTCCCGGCACGAGGGCGCGCGGCCGCCGGCCGATGATGCCGCAGCACGATCGTTCGACGGTTTGCAAGGCAAGAAGAATGCCAAGCTGCGGGAAAGTTCCCGCGGGGCTTGCGCGCATAATCGCGCTCGCAGGCCTTGTCCGAGGAGCTCCTGATGAATTCTGCCGTTCCGACGTCGGCCGGACCCATCCCGTCCGATCTTCCCACGTCTCCCGCCAAGTCCGCTCCCACGCTCCCCGCCACCTTCGCCCCGACCACCGGCCTGCCCGACCTCGACGCCATGCTGCGTGGCGTGGCGCGCGGCGACAACATCGTCTGGCAGGTGCAGGCGCTGGACGACTACCGCGCGCTGGTGCTGCCCTATGCGGCCGCGGCGCAGGCGCAGGGACGGCGGCTGATCTATTTCCGTTTCGCCGCGCATCCTCCGCTGCTCGCCGGGGACAGCGGCGCCGAGCTGTTCACCCCGCGTCCCGAGGACGGCTTCGACGCCTTCGTCGATCAGGTGCATTCGGTGATCGAGGCCGCCGGTCGCGAGACCATGTATGTCTTCGACTGCCTTTCGGACCTCGCCGACGCCTGGCTGTCCGACCGCATGCTCGGCAACTTCTTTCGCCTCACCTGCCCGCGGCTCTTCGACCTCGACACGGTGACCTACTTCGGCGTGCTGCGCCATCGACATGCGCGCGCGGGCATGGACATGATCACCGAGACGACGCAGTACCTGCTCGACGTGTTCCGCTGCCGCGATCGGCTCTACATCCGGCCGATCAAGGTGCAGCACCGCTCGGCCGCGGCGATGAACCTGATCCACGCCTGGGAGCCGGGCGATCGCTTCCGCGCGGTCGCCGACAGCGGCACGGTGGCCGAGATCCTCGCCGGCTCGGGCTGGCAGGGGCTGGAGGACGAACAGATCCGCAGCCACTGGCAGCGCCTCTTCGATCAGGCGCGAACCTTCGCCGCCCTGCGCGCGGCCGGGGCGCCCGAGCTGGCCGGCGAGGCCGCCGCCTTCGCCCGCCTGGCGGGCCTGCTGTTTCCCGACGAGGCTGGCCTGCAGGAGCTGATCGCGCGCTACCTGAACCTCGACGACCTGCTCGCGGTGCGCGCGCGCATGATCGGCATCGGCACCATCGGCGGCAAGGCCGCGGGCATGCTGATCGCGCGCGCGATCGTGCGCCGCGACGCGCCTGCACTGCACGCCCGCCTCGAGGCGCACGACTCCTTCCATGTCGGCAGCGAGGTCTTCGATACCTTCTTCGTGATCAACGGGCTGTGGTGGGTGCGCCGCCGCCAGCGCGAGGCCGACTGCTTCCTCCAGGGCCTCGACGGAGAGGAGGGCGCCCGCGCACGCATCCTGCGCGGCCGCTTCCCCGAATCCACCCTGCGCCAGTTCGAGGGCATGCTGGATTATTTTGGCGAGTGGCCTTTCATCGTGCGCTCCAGTTCGCGCCTGGAGGACCGCTACGGCAACGCCTTCGCCGGCCAGTACGACAGCGTGTTCTGCGCCAACCGCGGCACGCGCGAGGAGCGCCTCGCCGCGCTGCTCGACGCCGTTCGCCAGGTGTATGCGAGCACGCTGTCGGAGTCGGCGCTGCGCTACCGCCAGCGCCGCGGCCTGCTCGACGAGCACGAGCAGATGGCGCTGCTGATCATGCGCGTCTCGGGCACCGCCGGCGGGCGCTGGTTCAACCCGCACGCGGCCGGCGTCGGGCTGTCGGTCAATCCCTACCCGTGGAACCCGCGCATCGACATGAAGGCGGGCGTGGTGCGCCTGGTCGCCGGTCTGGGCACGCGTGCGGTGGATCGCGCCGACGACGACTACACCCGCCTGATCGCGCTCGATGCGCCCGAGCTGCGCCCGGAGACCAGCTTCGGTGCGATCGCGCGCCATGCCCAGCGCCGCATGGACAGCCTCGACCTGGAGCGCGGCGAGGTGGTCTCGGGCCCCTTCGCCGAGCTGGTGCGCGGCCATGCGGATTTTCCGCACGCGCTGTTCACGACGCGCGAGGCCGAGGACCGTCCGGCCTTTCTGACCTTCGACGGGCTGATCGCCCACACCGATTTCGTCGCCGACCTGCGCACGCTGCTGCGCGCGCTGCACGCGGCCTACGCGCATCCGGTGGAGATCGAGTTCGCGCTCAATTTCGTTCCCGACGGCGGCTACCGCATCAACCTGCTGCAGTGCCGGCCGATGCAGGTGCGCAGCGTCGAGGGCGTGCAGGGCGTGGAGCCGCCGGCCGACGCGCCGCGCCTGGTGGAAGCGTGCGGTGCAGTGATCGGACCGAGCCGGGTGATTCGCCCCGAGCGCATCGTGCTGGTGCGCCCGGCTGCCTTCGCCGCGCTCGACCAGGCCCGCCGCCTGGCGGTGACGCGCGTGCTCGGCCGCCTCAACGCGCTTGCCGACGAACGTTGCGTGCTGATGCTCGGCCCCGGGCGCTGGGGCTCGAAGGACCCCTTTCTCGGCATCCCGGTGCTGTTCTCCGAGATCAATCACGTCGCCGCGCTGTGCGAGATCGTCGCCATGCACGAGCACCTGGTGCCCGACGTCTCGCTCGGCACCCACTTCCTCAACGAGCTGATCGAGGCCGACCTGCTGTACTTCGCGCTGTTCCCCCGGATGGCGGGCAACGTACTCGACGAGGCGGCGATCCTGCGTTGGCCCAACCGGCTCGGCACGCTGCTGCCGGACGACGCGGACTGGAGCACGGTGGTGCACGTGGCCGAGCCCGCGCAGGCACCCACGCTGTACGCCGATGCGCCCGGGCAACGTGTCGTCGTGGTGCAGGACACGGTGGCGGCTTGATTCAGTTCAAGCGCTTTCAGGGGCCGCCCGGGTAGGATGGCGACCGTTCGCATCCAACCGGAGATCGTGCATGCGCCTCGCCTTCCTGAGCGCCGCCATCGCGGCGCTGTGTGCCGCCCCTGTTCCCGTTCTCGCCGCCGACGACACACGCCCGCAACCCAGGCTGCAGGCATCGGCCGACGAGCTGCCGCGCCCCGCCGACGAGAAGCTGCGCGCCGGCATGCTGCAACTGCGCGAGACCGTCGCCGCGCGCGTGTCCGACCCGGCCATGGACGAGGCTGCGCAGGTCGCGCTCGCCGGCGAGATCCTGCGCCAGGTCGCCATGATCAGCGAGGGGCGCGACTTCCACAGCCGTCCCGGCCGCCACCTGCAATGGCTGCTCGGCGACATCAGCGATGGCGCCGGGCTCATGCGCGATGCGCCGCGCCTGCAAGCCAAGCGGCTCGGCCTGCTGCGGGTCGCCGAGACGCTGAACTTCTACGGTCGCGAGTACGACCACCCGGGGTGGGAGCCGATCAGGCCGTGAGGGGCCGCGCGGAGGCGACGGCGCGATGAAGCCGGCGCTGCGCATCCTGGCTGGTCCGGCGGCGCGTGCGCAGTTGCGCGAGCGCGGCTTGGCGCCCGCCGACGTCCTTGCGATCCCCGGCGCGGCCGGCGGCCCCAAGGGCCTCATCCTCAATCCGCTCGATCGCTTCGTCTTCGGCCATTGGCTGGCGGGCGCGGGTGCGCCGGTGCACCTGCTCGGCGCCTCGATCGGCGCCTGGCGCATGGCCAGCGCATGCCTCGCCGATGCCGATGCAGCGCTCGCCGAAATGGCGCACCACTACGTCGAGGAGAGTTACCTCGACGCCGATGCGGTGGAGAAAGCGCGTGCCGGTGGCCGGCCCGTCCGTCAGCCCGGCGCGGCGGCGGTCAGTCGCGCCTTCCGTGCACGCCTCGCCACCCACCTGGGCGCGCGCACCGGCGAGCTGCTGCGCCACCCGCGCTTTCGCCTGCATCTCTTCACCAGCCACGGTGTGCATCCCTTGCTGCGTCGCGAGGGACGGCTGCGCACGCTCGCGGGCTACGCGGGTGCCTACGCCGCCAACCTGCACAGCCGCGCGCGCATGGGCGACTGGCTGGAGCGCGTGGTGTTCTCCGATCCGCGCGATGCCTTGCCTTTCGCGATGGACGACTACGCCGGGCGCACTTGTGCGCTGGGCCCCTACAACGCCTTCGAGGCGCTGGTGGCGAGTTGCTCGATCCCGTTCTGGCTGCAGGCGGTGCACGATATTCCCGGCGCGCCGCCGGGTGCGTACTGGGACGGCGGCATCACCGACTACCACCTGCACCTGGATTACGCCTCGGTGCTGCGCGGGGAGGGGAACAGCCTTGCGGCAGCGCAACGCGCGGGCGAGCGCATTCCCGGCAGGATGGCCGGGAATGCGGGTAGCCAAGAGGACGGCGAGACGACGATGGGGCGGCGGCCGCGCAACGAAACCCGTGCAGAGGCGCCCCGGCTCGTGCTCTACCCGCATTTCCAGCCCAGCGTCGTTCCGGGTTGGCTGGACAAGTCGCTGCGCACGCGCCATCGCGCTACCGCGCGCCTGGACAACGTGGTGCTGCTGGTGCCGGACGCCGAGTGGATCGCCCGCCTGCCCAACGCCAAGCTGCCCGATCGGCGCGACTTCAAGACCTATGGCGCCGACCACGCAGGACGCGCGGTGGTGTGGCGGCGCGCGATCGCGGAAAGCGAGCGGCTCGCCGACGAGTTCGCCGCGCGCGTCGCGGGAGGCCGTCCGATCGAGGCGGAAGCGCTCGGCGAAACCTGACTCAGCCCGCGCCGACCATCAGCTGAGCGCTGGTGCAGTCGCACGGCGCACTGCAATCGGCCATGTCTGCCTGATGGACATGGGGCCGCAGCACATGGCACAGGCACAGGCTGCGCTCGCTGAGGAGGGCCAGGATGAGCTCGGTCTGGCGCGGGGGCGGGTCGATGACCACCGCCTCCTGCTCGTCGAGGTCGGCGAGCAGGTAGCCGATCGGGCCGGAGTCGGGGCTGTGCAGGGGATGAAGGTACGTGGCGGCGCGCGCCCGCTCCAGCGGGCGGATTCGGTTGTCAGGCGGCCTTGCGCAGGGCGGTGACCCACTCGATCATCTTGCGGTTGGCCTCGGGCATCGGCGCCTCGAGGAAGCTGATGACGAAGCGGTCGGGCAACTCGGCAAAGCCGATCGAGCGCGGGCGGACCGCCATCATGTTGGGATCGAGCAGCTTCACGCCGAAACAGAAGATGAGATTCTTCGCCGCCAGGATGTCGGGGCGAATCTCGCCGCCGATCAGCTTCGTGTGGCTCAGATGGTCGAAGGTCGCGATCAGGCGCACGGTGGGGTCCGCCTCGGCCTTGGCCTCGATCGCCGCGAGCAGGTCGTCGAGGCGGACGTGATCGGTTTCGTTCTTGCCGAGTTCGAGCACGTGGATCGGGTACTTGTCGGCGAGCAGCTTGTTCTGCATGGAACACTCCCTGGGGTCGGCGGGGGGGCGGATACGGCGGTGCCGCATTCCGGGGTGGATTGTCCGACGGGCCCGCTGCGCTCGCATGGATCGTGCGGGCCGCGCGAGCCTCGTCCCAAGATGACTAACAGGAATCGTGCCAGCGTCGTGCGATGGCGGAAGCGGCGTCGTTGCCGGCGATCCGGCGGTCGAGGCGGGCTCGCCGCGTGCCCACTTGCGCCAGCGTGGCAGCTCGGCTGGCGCTACTGGCAGCGCTGGCAGGCTAGTGTCGTCCTGCGCCCGCCCGCACCCTGCTCGCGACGGCGCTTGTCCGAACCTTCGGGCCTTGAAGTTGCCGGGCATCCGCACCGCGACGACTTCGCCGCGCGCGGCGAGCACGCCAGCGGCCGCGGCCTTGGCCTCGACGATCACCTTGCGACCCTTGACCTCCTTGAAGCGCCCATGGATCTCGAGGACCGGGCCGAGCGGCGTGGGTCGAGGTCGTCGCCCCACAGCGCGGCGGTGATGAAGCGCAGCGGCGGCTCGCTGCCTCTCGGGCGCTTCTCGGGGTAGTCGTCCTGGAAGGCGAGCATGCGGGAGACTAAGGGATGGTGAGGGAAGGCTTGCATCCTGTGGCCGCGTATGGCCCTCGCCCATCGCGATCGAGGACGCGCGTCGCTCCCGCAAGAAAGGCCGCCCCGCAGGCACCTCGCGCCGCGGCGCTCAGCGCGGGCGGGCGCGGTAGCGCTCGATCAGGCCGCGCGTGCTGGCGTCGTGGGCGTCCGCCGAGGGGGCGGCCGCGTGCGGGTCGAGCTCGGCCAGCACGCGCGCGGCGAGCTGCTTGCCGAGCTCCACGCCCCATTGGTCGAAGCTGTTCACATCCCAGATCACGCCCTGGACGAAGGTGCGGTGCTCGTAGGCGGCGACCAGCGCGCCGAGCGTGAAGGGGTCGAGGCGCTCGAGCAGCACAACGTTGCTCGGCCGGTCGCCGGAGAAGACGCGGTGCGGGAGCAGGGCAGCGATACGTTCCTCGGGAACGCCGGCCGCGCGCATCTCGGCCTCGGCTTCGGCGGCGGTCTTGCCGCGCATCAGCGCTTCGGCCTGCGCCACCAGGTTGGCGAAGGCGATGCGGTGCAGGGCCTCGTCCTCTCGGCCGGGATCGAGCACGCCGATGAAATCCACCGGCACGAGCTGCGTACCTTGGTGCACAAGCTGGAAATAGGCGTGCTGGCCGTTGATGCCTTGCTCGCCCCACAGGATGGGGCTGGTGCGGCAATCCACCGGCGTGCCGTCGCGGCGCACCGACTTGCCGTTGGATTCCATGTCGAGCTGTTGCAGGTAGGCGGGCAGGCGGTGCAGGCGCTGATGATAGGGTGCGACGAGCTGGCTGGCGGCGTCGAGGAAATTCACGTTCCAGATGGCGAGCAGCGCCATCAGCACCGGCAGGTTGGCGGCAGGCGGGGCGGTGCGGAAATGCTCGTCCATCGCGTGCGCGCCGGCGAGCAGTTCGTCGAAGCGATCGGGGCCGAGCGCGAGCGCGATGGGCAGGCCGATCGCGCTCCATAGCGAGAAGCGCCCACCCACCCAGTCCCAGAAGCCGAACATGTTTGCGGTGTCGATGCCGAAGTCGCGCACCGCTGCGGCATTGGTCGACACGGCGACGAAGTGGCGCGCCACCGCGGCTTCGTCGCCGAGCGCGCCCACCAGCCAGGCGCGTGCGGCGTGCGCGTTGGCGAGCGTCTCCTGCGTGGTGAAGGTCTTCGAGGCGACCACGAACAAGGTGCTGCGCGGATCGCAGCGGCGCGTCACGTCGCCGATGTGCACGCCGTCCACGTTGGAGACGAAGTGCACGCGCGGGCCGTCGCCGGCGTGGTCCGCGAGCGCCTCGCACACCATCGCCGGACCGAGGTCGGAGCCGCCGATGCCGATGTTCACCACGTCGGTGATGCGTTCGCCGCCGTGGCCACGCCAGTCGCCACCGCGCACCTGCAGGCAGAACGTGCGCATGCGCGCCCGCACCGCATGCACCTCGGCAGCGACGTCCAGGTCCCCGACTGGCCAGTGTGCCCCCGGCGGGCAGCGCAGGGCCACGTGGAGGACGGCGCGGACCTCGGTGGTGTTGATGCGTTCGCCGCCGAACATCGCCCGGATGCGACTGGCGAGATCGGCCTCGTCGGCCAGGCGCAGCAACAGCACCAGCTCGTCGTCGTCGAGCAGGTTCTTCGAGTAATCCAGGGTGATGCCGCAGGCGCTGGCCTGCATGCGTGCGGCGCGCCCGGGATCGGCGGCGAAGCGCTCGCGCAGGGAGCGCGGGAGATGGGTGCGACGGCGCTGCTGGAGCGATTTCCAGGCGGCCAGGGAGCTGGGGGCAGGCATTGGAAGGGACCGGAACGGCCGATGCGAGGAAGATGGATGCTTGTCGAGGATCTTACCTAGCGCACGCGTGCCTGTGTGCACCGGAAGCGCCGCAGGGCGGGACTTTCGGCACGCTGCGCGCGCGCACGGAATGCGGCCGTCCCTACGCGCGTATGGGCGCTTGATATACTCGCCGCTTCCCGAACCTTTGCGAGTTGCCCTCCGGCATGCCGCTCAACATTCCGAATGCGCTGACCTGGGCGCGGATCGCCATGATCCCGGTCTTCGTCGGCCTCTTCTATCTCCCCGAGTCGTGGATGCCGATCGCGACCCAGAACCTCGTCGCCACGGTGATCTTCGTCGCCGCCGCGGTGACCGACTGGTTCGACGGCTACCTCGCCCGCGCGCTCGGCCAGACCTCGGCCTTCGGCGCCTTCCTCGACCCGGTTGCCGACAAGCTGATGGTGGCCGCCGCGCTGATCCTGCTGGTGCAGCTCGGTCGAGTGGATGCGCTGATCGCGGTCGTCATCATCGGTCGCGAGATCACCATCTCGGCCCTGCGCGAGTGGATGGCGCGGGTCGGCCAGTCGGCCAGCGTCGCCGTGGCCTATGTCGGCAAGCTCAAGACCACCGCGCAGATGGTCGCGATCCCGATGCTGCTGTTCGATGCCTCCCTGTACGGTCTCGACCTGCGCCTGGCCGGAGAAGTGCTGATCTACGTCGCCGCCGCGCTCACGCTATGGTCGATGGGGTACTATCTCCGGCGCGCGATGCCGCTGCTGCGCGAGACGGAAGAATGAAGCGGATCGCGAGAAAGCGCAGATAGGGGTTGACGAGCTAAGAATTGTGTCTATAATGGCGGTCTTTCCCGGGCGGGAATAGCTCAGTTGGTAGAGCGCAACCTTGCCAAGGTTGAGGTCGCGAGTTCGAGACTCGTTTCCCGCTCCAAAGAATTCGCAGGCTGGGCAGTGCCCAGCCAAGTGGCCTCGGGGCATTGGGGCAGCTGGCCGAAACGGTTGTGGCGCGATGGCAGAGTGGTTATGCAGCGGCCTGCAAAGCCGTGTACCCCGGTTCGATTCCGAGTCGCGCCTCCAGTAGTAAAAAAGTTGTAAAGAAGTATTGCGATGCGGTGCAAAAGAAGCTAGAATTTGCGCCCTGTCGTCAAAGCGGGAATAGCTCAGTTGGTAGAGCGCAACCTTGCCAAGGTTGAGGTCGCGAGTTCGAGACTCGTTTCCCGCTCCAGAT
>Ga0116142_10006138_pt1 | contig 10466 bp, 9 predicted proteins | sample AD_UKC033_MetaG_FD_89785 | JGI IMG/M metagenome (GOLD analysis project Ga0116142, IMG submission 89785) | Active sludge microbial communities of municipal wastewater-treating anaerobic digesters from USA - AD_UKC033_MetaG | ecosystem: Engineered > Bioreactor > Anaerobic > Digestate | place: USA... | reverse complement strand
CGGCAGAAAAGTTCACGAAACGGAAGTTTGGTGCAACAATCTACCATTCATGAACAATGGGGCGCCTGATCATGCAGCTTGACCGCTATGACCGCCAGCTTCTGGATATGTTGCAGCAGGATGGTCGAATCAGCAACCAGGAGCTCGCCGACCGTATCGCGTTGTCACCTTCGGCCTGCCTGCGGCGATTGCGCGCGCTGGAGGAGTCCGGCCTGGTGATCGGCTACCGCGCGCTGCTCGATGCAAAGAAGCTCGGCCTGTCGCTGATGGCGCTGATCCACATCTCGATGGACCGCCACACGCCCGAGCGCTTCTCGCATTTCGAGGCCGAGGTCGAGAACATTCCGCAGGTGCTCGAGTGCCTGCTCATTACCGGTCAGGATGCCGACTACCAGCTGAAGGTCGTCGTCACCGATATGGACGGCTACCAGGAACTGCTGCTGAACCGCATTACCCGCATTCCCGGTGTCACCGGGGTGCATTCGAGCTTCGTGCTGCGGCGGGTGATCGACAAGACGGCGCTGCCGCTGGGCAGCGCCTGATCGTTGCTTACTTGCCGGCGTTCGCTTACTGCCCGGCGTTGGGGAAGAAGAGCTGCTCGCCAGCGATCCTGTACGAGGCGATCGCTTCCTGACCGGCGGGCGACACGACCCAGTCGACGAAGCTGCGCGCTTCGGCTTCCTTGACGTGTGGGTGGCGCGCCGGATTGACGACCATCACGCCGTACTGGTTGAACAGCCGGGTGTCGCCCTCGACCAGGACTGCGAGGTCGGCGCGGTTCTTGAAGCTGAGCCAGGTGCCGCGGTCGGTGAGGACATAGGCGCCGCTCGATGCCGCCATGTTGAGCGCCGGCCCCATGCCGCAGCCGCATTCCTTGTAGCCACTGCCCTTGTCCTCCAGGCCGGCGGCTTTCCAGTAGCGCAGTTCGGCCGCGTGGGTGCCGCTCTTGTCACCGCGCGACACGAAAGGGGCTCCGGCGGCGGCGAGCTTCTGCAGCGCAGCGGCGATGTCATTGCCTGCCGCGCTTGCCGGGTCGCCCTTGGGGCCGACCAGCACGAAATCGTTGTACATCACCTGGCGGTGCGCTACGCCGTGGCCCTCGTCGACGAATTTCTGCTCGGCCGCAGCGTCATGCACGAACACCACGTCGGCGTCGCCGCGGCGGCCCACATCCAGCGCCTGTCCGGTACCCAGCGCGACCACCTTCACGTCGATGCCGGTTGCCTGCTTGAACTGGGGCAGGATGTGGCCGAACAGGCCCGACTGCTCGGTCGAGGTGGTGGATGCAATCACGATCGAGGTGGCTTGCGCCTGGGCGACGAGCGGTAACAGTGCGATGGTGGTGGCCGCAACGAGGCTTGCGACGTGCTTGCTGGCGAGGGAAAGCAGTGAGGTGCGCATGGGTATCGTCTCCGTCGGCTATCGGGCAACCGTGTTGTAGGCAAATTGGAGTGATCGGCAGGATTGGCTTCAGCGACCAGCTTGGCGCAATCTATTGGCCTAACCTAAGCTCATCAATATGAACGGCTATGCATAGGATCAGCCTCAACTACACCCTCGGCCCGGCGGCGGCACCCGCCTTGGTGCGCAACCCCTTGCTGGACCTGCTGCAGGCGGTCAGTGTGCAGGGCTCGATCTCGGCTGCAGCACGCGCGCTTGGCTTGTCCTACCGTCATGTCTGGGGCGAACTCAAGCGCTGGGAGGCCGAGCTTGGTCAGCCGCTGATCCTTTGGGAGAAGGGACAGGCGGCGCGGCTTACCGCGTTTGCGGCCAAGCTGCTTGTGGCAGAACGCCAGGTGCAGGCGAGGCTTTTGCCGCAGATCGAAGCTCTGCGTGGAGATCTGGAGCGCGCCTTTGCGATCGCTTTCGATGAGTCGGCGCATGTATTGAGCTTGCACGCAAGCTACGATCAAGGGCTTGCGGCCCTGGCCGAGGAGGCGCGTTCTGGCCGTCTGCACTTGGACATACGCTTCACGGGCAGCGTCGACGCCATCCGAGCGCTCAACGAAGGCCGTTGCACGATGGCAGGCTTCCATGTCCGCCAGCCCGCAGCGCCCGACTCGCTCTCCCGCCACACCTACAAGCCTCTGTTGCGCCCCGGGCTTCATAAGCTCATCGGTTTTGCGCGCCGCAGCCAGGGCTTGATCGTGGCGCCGGGTAATCCGCTCGCCCTATGCGGGCTGCGTGATCTTCCGCGGCCAGGCGTGCGTTTCGTCAACCGGGCTCGCGGTACGGGTACGCGTGTCGTATTCGACGAGCTTCTGGGGGAGCTCGGGGTGAGCCCTTTCGCGATCCGAGGCTACGATGTGGACGAGCCTTCGCACGCCGCGGTTGCCCAGGCCGTGGCAAGCGGTGAGGCCGATGCCGGTTTCGGGATTGAGGCAAGTGCTCGTGACCGGGGGCTGGACTTCATACCCTTGGTGGAGGAGACATACTTCCTCGCCTGCCTGAAGTCCACCCTGGATCAATCCGCAGTCCGTGCGCTTCTCGCACTGCTCGGTTCGAGCGCGTGGCAGCGTCGGCTGGTGAGCCTCCCCGGCTACCAACCCTCGAATAGCGGTGAGGTGCTTTCGATGAGCCGTGTGTTGCCCTGGTGGCGTTTCCCCAGACGAAAGTGAGGCACTCAAACAGCTTTCAGGATTGCGTCCGGTATGCGCTCCAGCGGCAGCACCTGGTCTACGCCGCCGAGCTTGATCGCCTCGCGTGGCATGCCGAACACGACGCAGGTGGACTCGTCCTCGGCGATGGTGTGGGCGCCGGCATCGTGCATCTCCTTGAGGCCACGTGCGCCGTCGTCGCCCATGCCGGTCATGATCACGCCGACCGCGTTGCGACCGGCGACCTTGGCGCAGGAGTTGAACAGGGCATCCACCGAGGGGCGATGGCGGCTGACGAGGGGGCCATCCACCACCTGCACCGAGTAATGGCTGCCGCTGCGCGCGAGCAGCATGTGCCTGCCGCCGGGGGCGACCAATGCCCGCCCGGGCTGGACCATGTCGCCGTTGCGCGCTTCACGCACCTCGAGTGCGCACAGGCTGTCCAGACGCGCTGCGAACATCGCGGTGAAGCGCTCGGGCATGTGTTGCACGATCACGATACCGGGACAGTTGGCCGGTAGTCGCGTGAGCACTGTTTCGAGTGCCTGGGTACCGCCGGTGGACGTACCGATGGCGATGATGCGTTCGCCGCTGCGGGGGAGGCGGTCGAGCTTCATCGGCGGGCGTTGTTGGTGAACTGTGCGAGCTGTTCTCGTGCGCCGGGCCTGGTGTACAGGGTCGGGCGCAGGGACGTCAGCTCGGTGGTGATGCCGCTGAGGGTTTCGGAGTGCCCGACGATGAAGATGCCGTCGTCCGCAAGGTGCGGGAGCAGGTTGCCGATGACTTTGCGCTTGGTGTCCTGATCGAAGTAGATCATGACGTTGCGCAGGAAGATCATGTCGAACTTGCCCATTGCGGCATGGCCAGGGGCGATCAGGTTGATCTGGCGGAACTCCACGCGGGTACGCAACTGGGGCACGACCTCGAGGCTGGCATCGAGCCCCTGTCCGCTCTGCGTGCAGTACTTCTTGAGCAGCGCCGGTGGAATGCCGCGTCCGCGATCGAGCGGGTATACGCCGGCGCGCGCGCGCTCGAGTACGGTCAGGCTGATGTCCGAGGCCATGACCTTCCAGTTGCCCGACATGCCCAGGGTCTCGGCCAGCACCATGGCGATGGTGTAGGGCTCTTCGCCGGTGGACGAGGCACCACTCCAGACCCGGAAGCTTCGTCCACGACGGCTGGCCGCAAGCTCGGCGAGCACGCCGAAATGCGCGGCTTCGCGGAAGAAGTAGGTTTCGTTGGTGGTCAGCAGGTCCACCATCAACTGGCGCTCGACGGCCTGGTCCGGACGGGTGACCAGCCGGTAATAGGCGTCGAAGGTGTCCAGGCCGTAGTGACGCAGTCGGCGCGACAGGCGACCCGCAACCAGCTGCTTCTTGCTGTCGGCCATGCTGATGCCCGCCAGACTGTAGATGAGCGTCTGGAAAAGCTTGAACTCCTGGTCGGTGAGGCCGGTGCTGTGCATTGTCGAGCGCCTGTGCTGAACATGGGTGGGGATCCGCCGCCGATAGTATGCATCAGCATTGCCGCATGGATGCCGCGTCGGCGCCTCGTGTGCGCTGCGACCTTTCAACCCGCCTTCATGATCGCTTCGGGAACGAGGTCGAGCGGCAGCACCTGGTCCACACCGCCGAGCTTGATCGCCTCGCGCGGCATGCCGAAGACGACGCAGCTGGATTCGTCCTCGGCGATGGTGTGGGCGCCGGCATCGTGCATCTCCTTGAGGCCACGTGCGCCGTCGTCGCCCATGCCGGTCATGATCACGCCGACCGCGTTGCGACCGGCGAATCTGGCGCACGAGCGGAACAGCACATCGACAGAGGGCCGATGGCGATTGATCAGCGGGCCATCGACCACTTCGACGGTGTACTGTGCGCCGCTGCGGGCGAGCATCATGTGCTTGCCGCCGGGGGCGATCAGCGCGCGTCCGGGCATGACGCGGTCGCCGTGGCACGCTTCGCGCACCTCCAGCGCACACAGGCTGTCGAGGCGTTCGGCGAACATCGCGGTGAAGCGCTCGGGCATGTGCTGGACGATGACGATGCCCGGGCATACCGCCGGCAGGCGGGTCAGCACGGCTTCGAGCGCCTGCGTACCGCCGGTGGATGTGCCGATGGCGATGACGCGTTCGGTGGTACGCACCATGCTCGAGCCGCTTCCCAGGCCAGCGCCGATCATGGCGTCGACGCTCAGTTTGGGCGCCACGGTACGCGGCGCGAGCCGACTCGCGTTGGCCCGTGCGGCGGCCTTCACCGCCTGTACCACGTCGTTGGCGCTGCCTTCGAGAAACTGCTTCACGCCCATCCTGGGTTTCGTGATGATCGCCGCCGCGCCGGCCGCCAGGGCCTGCATGGTTGCGGCAGCGCCATTCTCTGCGAGCGAGGAGCAGATCACCACCGGTGTGGGGCGCTCGGTCATGATCTTCTTCAGGAAGGTCAGGCCGTCCATGCGTGGCATCTCGATGTCGAGCACGATCACGTCCGGCCACTGGCGCTGCATGTGGCCCATGGCAAACAAGGGGTCGGAGGCTGCCGCGATCACCTCGATGCCGCTGTCACGCTCGAGGGCCTGGCGCACGGTCTGGCGCACCACCGCCGAGTCATCGACGATGATGACCTTGATCTGGCTGTTCATCGTCCGTGCCCGCTTCGCGTTGCGCTGCGGTAGCGCTCGAACTGGGCGCGGGCACCCGCGCGGCAGTACAGCGTCGGCCTCAGGGCGCCGAGCTGGTCGGTGATCCCGGTCAGCGTCTCCGAGTGGCCGACGATGAAGACACCGTCCTCGCGCAGGTGGGGGAGCATGTTGGCGATGACCTTGCGCTTGGTGTCGTTGTCGAAGTAAATCATCACGTTGCGCAGGAAGATGACGTCGAACTGGCCGAGGTCGCGGTGGTGAGGTTCGAGCAGGTTGAGATGGCGGAACGTCACCCGCTCGCGTAGCGCGGACATGACGAGAAAGTTTCCGTCCTGGCTGCGAACGCCCTTCAGGCAGTACTTCTTCATCAGCTCGGGAGGAATGCCGCGACCGCGTTCGAGCGGATAGAGCCCGGCTGCGGCGCGTTCGAGCACGGTCAGGCTGATGTCCGAGGCGATCACCTCCCAGGGGGCTGACATGCCCAGGGTCTCGGCCAGCACCATGGCAATGGTATAGGGCTCCTCGCCGCTCGACGACGCACCGCTCCAGACCCTGAGCGGGCGGCCGCGCCGGCTGGCGGCGAAGTCCTGCAGGAAGTCGAAGTGCGCCGCCTCGCGGAAGAAGTAGGTCTCGTTGGTGGTCAGCAGATCGACCATCAACTGGCGTTCGTCGAGGGCTTCGTCGCTGGTGACGAGCGTGTAATAGGCACCGAAACTGTCGAGGCCGTAGTGGCGCAGGCGTCGTGACAGGCGACCGGCCACCAGCGCCTTCTTGCTGTCGGCCATGTTGATGCCGGCAAGGCGGTAGATCAGCTTCTGGAACAGGCTGAATTCCTGGTCGGTCAGGCTTTGGTTATCCATGTGCGGGTGGAGTCCCGAGCTCAGAACAGTTCGACATTGGACTTGGGCGGGGGACGTCGCAGTGATTCGGCATAGGCCTGTTCGGCCTTGGCGACTTCCTGGGCCGTGGCCATCGTGGTGGTCATGCGCCGGCAGTATGCATCACCTGTCGCCGGCACGAAGAGCAGCTTGCGTGAGCAAGCGCCGAGGAAGTCCGAGGCGATCAGCTCGATGCCTTCGCGATCGAGCCATTCGCGCGCGAAGTCGGCATTGCGCTTGCCGATGCCCGAAGCGGCGATGCCGCTGATGATCGTACCGCCGCCAAACGCCTTCGCCTTGATGCGATGGCGAGCGCCGCCGCGGCCGAGGATGCCGTTGAGCAACACCTCCATCGCGTAGTCTCCGGACAGCAGCGAATCCACGTCGACCGTCCCCTCTCGCTTGCGCATGTTCGGCAGCATGAAATGGTTCATGCCACCGACCCCGACAGCCGGGTCGTACATGCACACGGCAACGCAGGAGCCGAGCAGGGTGGAGATCGGTTTCTGCATTTCGACCGCCCACTCGCCCGGCGCAATGTTCCTCGCCCGGCGCTCGATTTCCTGCGGCGACATGTTGTGCCAGTCGATCATGCGGGACTGTCCTCGGCAGCCTGCAGTCGTGCCAGCCTCAACGCGCCCGACCGCGGTGTGCGCTGACCACCGTGAAGAAGTCCATCAGCTCCTGCAGCTGTCCGGCCTGCCCGCCGAGCTCCTCAGCGGTGGCGGCAAGCTCTTCGGAGGCCGAGGCGTTCTGCTGGGTGGCCTTGTTGAGCTGGCCCATGGCGTTGTTGATCTGGCCGACGCCGGCGGTCTGCTCCTGGCTGGCCGAGGCGATCTCCTGCACGAGGTCGGAGGTCTTGTTGATCGAGGGCACGATCTCGTCGAGCAGCGTACCCGCGCGCTCGGCCAGGTGCACCGAGTTGCCGGCGAGCTGGCCGATCTCCTGGGCGGCGACCTGGCTGCGCTCGGCGAGCTTTCTGACCTCGGCGGCGACCACCGCAAAGCCCTTGCCGTGCTCGCCGGCACGGGCTGCTTCGATGGCGGCGTTGAGCGCGAGCAGGTTGGTCTGGTAGGCGATGTCATCGATGATGCCGATCTTGCCGGCGATGTTCTTCATCGCCTCGACCGTGGATTTGACGGCCTGGCCGCCCTCGCCGGCTTCGGAGGCGGCCTTGGTGGCCATGGCGTCGGTGATCTTGGCGTTTTCCGAGTTCTGGTTGATCGAGGCGCTCATCTGCTCGATCGAAGCCGAGGTTTCCTCGACGCTGGCGGCCTGCTCGGAGGAGGACTGGGACAGGCTCTGAGCGGTGGCCGAGACCTGGCCTGCGGCGTTGGTGAGCGCATCGGCCGCGCCACGGACCTGCTCGATGATCTCGGCGAGCTTGTCCATGGACTCGTTGACCGCGTTCTGCAGCACCTGGAAGTCGCCGGCGTAGTTGTCGGTGATCTTCTGGGTGAGGTCACCCCCGGAGAGCGCGACCATGACGCGCTTGACCTCGTCGATGGGGGCGATGACCGCATCCAGGGTGGCGTTGACGCCCTGGACGATGCGGGCGTAGTCGCCGTGGTGACGGCTGGCGTCGGCGCGGGTGGACAGGCGGCCCTCGACGGCGGCCTGGGCGAGCATGTTGGCGTCGGTGACGAGCGCATTGACCGCGTCGATGGCGGTGTTGAGGTTGTTCTTGATGGTGTTGAAGTCACCGTTGTAGCTGTCGGTGATGCGGGCGGGGATGGCGCCCTTGGCAATCTGGTCGACGTAGTCGGCGGCCACGTTGAGCGGCCCGATGACGGCGTCGAGCGTGGCATTGACGCCGTCGACGATCTTGCGGAAATCGCCCTCGTGGCGGCTGGCGTCGGCGCGGGTGGCGAGCTTGCCGGCGATTGCGGCGTCGGCCAGCATGCTGGCGTCGTCGATCATGCGCTTGACGCTGGTCTGAACGCCGGCCACTGCACGCACCACGCTACCCACCTCGTCCTTGGCGTCGGACTGGAGGTCGAAGGCGAAGTCGCCCCTGGCCATGCGCTCGGCAGCGGCGCTCACCTCGCCCACCGGGCGCGTAATCGAGCGCGTGATGAAGATGGCAAAGCCGACACCGACCAGCAGCGCGGCGATCGCCAGCCCGATCAGTACGGTAACGGAACGCTCGGCGAGCGTCTCGGCATTGCCACCGATCTGTTGCGTGAGCGCGGTCTGGTAGGCGATGAACTTGTTGAGCGCGTCGAGATAGGCGAGGAAGGCTGGGCGATAGGTCGCCGAGAACATGGCGGTCGCCGTGTCGAAGTCGCGCTGCTGGATCAGCCCCTCGAACTCTTGCTGCAGACCGATGAAAGCCTGCCGGGTGGACTTGACGGATTCGAGCTGCCGCTTGCCTTCGTCGCTGTAGTTCAGGCGGTCGAGGATTTCCAGGTTGCGCAGCAGCTTGGCGCGTTCTGCGCTTGTTGATTGCGCGAAGTCGCGCAGGTCCTGCTCGCCGCGCATGATCAGCATGTTCCGGTGCAACATCCCGATCAGATTGATCGACGCGATCATCTCGTTCGAGGTCGACAGCTTGACGTTCTTGTCGCTGACGATGTCGGTGATTTCGGCCTGCAGGTTGCTCAGTCGCAGGCTGCCCACGGCCGCGATGGCGACCAGCAGCAGCAGCACGATGGCGAAGCCGATGCCGAGCCGGATGCCGATCTTCAGGTTCTTCATGATGTACTCCAGGAAAAATCGATGCGAGCCAGGTCGCCGTCAGTTGCGGGCTGCCAAGGCGGGTGCGCGCGTGGTGGCGTGGCCGCCGGCGCGTTGCTCCTCGCTCGAAGCGCAGCGCTGAACCAATGCCTGCACGTCGAGGATGAGTGCGACCTCGCCGCTACCGAGGATGGTTGAGCCGCCAATCCCCTTGATGTGGCGGAAAATGCTGCCGAGCGGCTTGATGACGGTCTGGAATTCGCCCATCAGCTGATCGACCACGATGCCGGACTTGATCCCGGCGTACTGTACGACGACCACGTTCTGACGCGCCGGTGCCTCGCCCGCCATGTCGAACATCTGGCGCAGCCGCACCAGGGGCAGGACTTCGCCGCGCAGGTTGACGTAGTCGCGGGTGAAGCCATCCACCGAGAGCTCGACACACTCGACCACGCTGTCGAGCGGGATGACGTAGGCGGCATCGCCGATGCCGACGAGGAAGCCGTCGATGATCGCCAGCGTGAGCGGCAGGCGGATGGCGAAGCGCGAGCCCTTGCCGATCTCGGAGCTGACCTCGACGCTGCCGCGCAGGCTCTGTATGTTGCGGCGGACGACGTCCATGCCGACGCCACGGCCGGAAATGTTGGTGACCTTCTCGGCGGTGGAAAAGCCGGGCTCGAAGATCAGGTTGTAGATCTCGGCGTCCGACAGGGCCTGGCCAGGCTGGGCGAGTCCGCGCTCGATCGCCTTGGCGAGGATACGGTCGCGGTTGAGGCCGGCGCCATCGTCTGCTACCTCGATGACGATGCTGCCCGAGTCGTGGAAGGCGTTGAGTTCGAGCCGGCCGCGCGCCGGTTTGCCCTTGGCCTCGCGCGCCGCAGGCTGCTCCAGGCCATGGTCCATGGCATTGCGCACCAGATGCATCAGCGGGTCGCCGATCTTCTCGACCATGGATTTGTCGAGCTCGGTTTCACCGCCGCTGATCACCAGCTCGATGTCCTTGCCCATCTCGCGTGCGGTGTCGCGCACGACGCGGTTGAAGCGGTTGAAGGTCTCGCCGATCTGCACCATGCGCAGTTGCAGCGCAGCGTCACGAATACTCTCGACCAGGCGGCTGGTAATGGAGTTGGCTTCGACCAGCTCGCCCAGGCCGCTGCGACTGGCTAGAAGACTGACGCTGGCGCCGGCGATGACGAGCTCGCCGACGAGGTCGATGAGGCGGTCGAGCTTGTCGGCCTGGATGCGGATCAGGCGCGCCTCGGCGACCTTCTTTTCGGTGACCTGCTTCTGCTTGGCGACCGCGGCATCGACCAGTTCGGCCTGGACGACCTTGTGCTCGACGAGGATCTCGCCGATCGGGTGGGGCTCGGCGGGAGCGTCCTGAGCCTCGGCCAGCACGGTTTCGCCATCGTCCGCGTGCTGCAGCCTAAGCCCTTCGTCGAGTTCGGCCTGGGTCAGCGCACCCACCTTCACCAGGATCTCGCCCAGGCGCATTGGGTCTTCGGGCAGGGCGTTTATGTGCGCCAGGTAGTCGTCCAGCCGGCTGTGCGGCGGCAGAATGTGCAGGCTGCAGTCATCACGCACGAAGTCGAAGACGCGCTCGATGGCGGCCTTGTCGGCATTGGACGAGAAGCTGATCTCGAAGCCGAGGTAGCAGGCCTCGGGATCCATGTCCTCCGCG
>Ga0116142_10006135_pt1 | contig 10471 bp, 6 predicted proteins | sample AD_UKC033_MetaG_FD_89785 | JGI IMG/M metagenome (GOLD analysis project Ga0116142, IMG submission 89785) | Active sludge microbial communities of municipal wastewater-treating anaerobic digesters from USA - AD_UKC033_MetaG | ecosystem: Engineered > Bioreactor > Anaerobic > Digestate | place: USA... | reverse complement strand
CGCCCAGTGTTGGCGCGATCGTGCCCGGCATGGCGGTGGTAAAGGTCCAGCGCAGGAGCCCCGACGCCTCGAATGCGTACAGGGTGCCCTGCATGTCGCCGATGACGATTTCCTTCGCCGCGAAGGCCTTGCGAAGCGCGGGCGGGTCGTAGAGGTTGCGGTCAATATCGCCCACGGCAATCGACGAACCGGTGGTCGTGTCCACCGACGCGAACAGCGCGGCGCGCCAGCGCTCTTCGCCCGTGGCGGCGTCAAAGCACCAGAGCGTATTGTCATCGCGCGATGCGGCGATCAGCGAATGCGCGCCGTCGCCCTCGAGGGCCGTAACGACCGGCCCGCTCACGAAGTCGAACGCCGTCGTCTGTCGCCAACGCAATGTGCCGTCCGCGGTAAGACAAAACGGGCCTTCCTTCGCGCAACCGAGAATCTCGGCGCGCCCGTCGCCGTCGATATCCGCCGCGGCGAGCGGACATTGCACTTCCAGGGCGGTGTCCTCCTCTCCCCGATACCGCCACAGCAACTCGCCGTCCCGGTCGATCGCTAGCACACCGTCATATTTCGTGCCGTAGATGATTTCCTCGACGCCGTCGCCGGTTATGTCCGCCCAGAGCGCGCCGCCCCACTCGACCGCGCCGACCGGCTTGCGCCACAGCACGAGGCCGTCCCCGGCGCGCAGACACGTCAATGACCCGTCTGCATTGCCGACGACAAGGAGGCGCGGCGCGCCTTCAACGAAGGAACTCAACGCCGGGGCGGAGATAAGCCGTTTCGTCCAACCCGCGCGTTGTTCCCAGAGTTGTTCGCCCCGCGCGTCAATGCAGCGGAGCGTTTTCGCCTCGCTGTCGGCGATAATTGTTTCGAGGCCGGGCGCGTGATGCATGTCGGCGACAAGGGGCGGCGCGTAGAGATTGGACAGCGCCTGATACTCCCACTTCAGTTTGGGATCCGACGCACCCGCCGCGATCGCGCAGAGGATTCCTGTGGTCAGCATGATGCGGGGCGTCTTCACGGCTGGCCTCCTTTGTCCGAAAACCCGGGGGACTGGCACAATCGACCCCGCGTGGCGCGGGGGAGACGTGCCTGTCCCCGATCCGCCCGTACTCTCATCGCGGCGGCATGGCGGCGAATCGGAATCGTTTCAGATGCGCGATCGTGCTTACCATGAGCGCGTTATTGCGGATGTCGCAGGCGTTCGTGCGCGATTCGGGCAGGTCCACGTCGCGCAGGTCGAAATACGGGCGGTCGTCGCCGGGGCCTTTCGGGCCGATACCTTTTGCAATCGCGCCCGGCATGGCGCCGCGCCGCGTCCCGGTGAACACGCGCAGGTCATGATACGCGGGCGCGCGTTCGTGGCCGAGCCCCTCGACCAGGCAGAGGCCGAAGGGGTTGTCGCCAAGCAGCCAGTTCAATTGATTGTGAATAAAGCGTAAATACTCGGGTTTCGGCGCGAACCGATACGTCCGCGCCATAAACTCCGCCGCCTGAAGGACATATTGGGTATTGCCGTCCGCCGCGCCGTCCTTTCCGTCAGGGCCGCTGAAAAAAACGGGCTTGTTCGGCGGGCCGTACGTGCACACGCCGAACGGATTGTCTGCCAGCCGCAGGAGCGCGTCGGCCTGCGTCGTGAATTTCATGCCGATCTCGATGGTGCTGAAACTGCCGAATTCGTCGTCGTGCGCGTTGATGCTGTCGACAAACTCGAGGTCCACACCGGGAAACAACTCCTGCGCGCGTTCGCCAAAACGATCCTCCCGCGTGGCGAGATACAGATTCATGGCCGCGGCGAATTGCCCCGGGCCCCGCCAGCCCGCCGCTAGGTCGCGATCAAGGGCTTTGGCGACGGTGTCCACATACGGCTGTCTGTCCTTGACGTAGCGCGCAAGGCAGGCCAGACCGGCTAAGTGAAGGGCGGTATCGTCCGTGTGTTCCGCGTGCCGATCGTCGGCCGTGCCGGGCGCATTGTCCGTGTCGCGCCCGAAGGGTCCGCTGTAATCGGGTGTCGCCTGCACGCCCTGGTACGCCGTCGTTTCGTGACTCAGGAGTCGCTTCACGTAATCCGCGCCCCAGACCAACTCCCCGAGTATGTCGTTGACGCCGTCGCGGTTCGTGTCGAGCGCATCGAAGCGCCACGCCGCCGCGTCGTAGGCCTGAGCGAGTTTCCAAAGCACATAGGGATTCGTCAGTTTCGCGCCCAGCCCGTTGTCGTACCAGCCGCCCGATAACGGCAGCGCCTCCTTCGTTTCCGGGTCCACCGCGTCATCGAGGTGGGCCGCGGCCTGGAAGTTCGGGATTTCGACGCCAGACCGCTGATAAGTGAAGTGGTTCAAAGCGACAGGCAGGACTTTGTCCCAGAGCAGGTCCTTGGCGATATCAAAGACGTCGGATTCCGCGCTGTGTCCGTCCAGCGTCACGCGAATACGATACGCGCCGCCGCGTTCGAAATCCGTAAACTCGCCGCGCAGGTAATAGTAATCCCAGTCGCGTCCATTGATGTCGGTTATCTTTTCCGCGCTTCCGAGCGAGCCGCCGTAGACCGACTCGCCCGTATCCGAGCGGATTTCAAACGTGGCCGACGCCGGCGCGAAGTTGCTGTAGGCCGTGAAACACTTGGGGCCTTGCGACTCGTAGCCCACCTGATTGTAATAGACGCCCACCTTGGGAACGCGCTCGTATTCGCCGTAAAGCTGCGCGCCGTCCCACCACGCCGCTTCGCCGTCCCGCGCCTCCGTAATCAGGACCAGCGCGAAGCGGTCCGCGTTCTCCGGCGGCTCGGACTCGGATAGCGAAAAGCGATGCCAGCCATTCGCGCCCGGCGCGCCCGCCCGCAACGGGTCCTCGCGCACCACGCCGTCCGCGTTGCGCCAACGAAGCAGCGCCGTCGTCGTGCCCTCGCCCTTCGCCATGACACCACCGGAAACGGCACGCAACTCATCGCTTACCTCGATAATCTCCGAGGAAACGTTCAGCTTGCCGGAACGCGACACGACCTTCAACGCGCCCGGTCCGGTGAGCTTGGTCTCGGTGTCCTGCGCCCACTCGCCGTCGCCGCCGGGTTCAACAGCCCAACCCGTGGGGTGCGTCGCATCGGGCGCCACGTGGTCGAACCCGCCCATCGGCAACAGCGGCAGGCTCTCCGGAATCGTGTCTTCCGCGGCGGGCGCGGCGAAATCCGCCGTTTCCTGCCCGATGGTGTCGGATCCCGCCAGTCCCGCCAACAAAAGGAGAATCACGCCGGCTCGTTTCATGACACTGCGCTCCCTGTTCACCGATCATCTCGAAGAACGCAAGCATATACAGCCCATCACGCGCGATACAAGGAACATTTGCTCCAACGAAGTATGGCCAAGGGGTATCGAAGTTGACTGCGAGCGCACGGCCTTGGAAAACGTTTCCGCGGCCCACTGATTGGTGCTCTTGCTGGGAACTGAGACAGTTGCGGTCAGTGCGGGGCTTCTTATCTGGAAGTTGTCCGGAGTGCGCACGATTAGACGGGCCGGATCGGGTATGAAATTACTTATCGCCGGCAAGGCCGGACATATTCTGGCCGCCTGGACTATTCTTGTTGTTGTAGTCTCCACCTGTGGTACATTACGAACAATGACAACGAAATACCGGCTGGCTATGTGTTTACTGCCAGGCTTCGCGCTCGCAGGATGGTCCGGAAGTGCTCCGGGCCAATGCGTGGCGGATCCCGTGTCAGGCGCGATACAGTTCGACATCGACTATCTATTCTGGGGACTTGACAACAACCTCGGGGAGGACTATCCGCAGTGGCTTCAGCGGTACCGTCAGGAAAATACCGCCGATCCAACACCCGCGTTTGCGAACGAAGATAACTCGCAGAACGGGATCGATGATGACGATCATGTCGAACTGCTGGGGGCGGTCTTGTCGGGCGAACCCGCGTCGCTGGTGCTGGGCGGGATTCCTGAAGGCCGGGTCACGGAGATACGGGCGGCCTTCACCGCGAACCGGGGGAAAGTCCGGCCAGACCTGACGCTTGTAATCCTCTTTGTGACGGTGAACATCATTGACGAGATCAACAAGAGCGACCCGGCGTTCGGCGAGTCGCTGCAAGACCTGGTAGCCGCCTACATGACTCTCGGCGACGCGGCCTCGGTGCAGTATATCCGGGGTCTTCTCATCACGCTTGGTGAAATCTTCATCGAAGTGGGAGTAAGCAGCGGCGAAATTCCGGGGTTCATCGCCGGTACGGTCAAGAGCGTATTGCGCAACACGGTGAATGCCAATTTTGTCGCCTCCCGTTATTCTTCTTACGGCGACGCGCCGGGGGCGACAAAACCCAATTGGCTCGGCGCCTCAGGAAACATCAGCGGCGCGGGTGCGAGCAATCTTGCGGCCTATGACGCGGCGGGGCGCAACCGCCAGAACTGGCTGCTGGCGAAGGGTGTTGTCAAACCGCCACTCGAAATCGTCACGCCGCCTGTCGGCCTGAGCGTCACCGCGGGCGAGGCCGCGGTATTCGATGCGGTCATCGCGGGCGGCGACGGCGGCCCCGTCGGTTACGACTGGAAGCGAGTGAACGAAGCCACAGGGGCTTCCAATGGCGTTGGCACATCGCCCCTATTGGCGTTTCCTTACGCGGTGCCTTCGGATAGCGGGCTATACAGCTTGTATGTCTGTGATGATACGTGGATGCGCGCAGCGCAGCCGGCGCGGCTTGCGGTGGCGGCGGCGGGATTTCAATTCCTGGGTTATCCCGAGGGGGCGGACAAAGTGGAAGGCGAAAGCCACACGTTCTCGGTGCGGGTAATCGGCGGCGAGGTACTCCCCGCGTACCGTTGGTATCGGGGGGCTACCGCCGCCGCAATGACGGAGATTCCAGGCGCCACAGACTCGGATCTTAGCATCGGGCCGTTGCAGTTGAGTGATGCCGGTTTCTATCAGGCGCGCGTCACCGGGGGGCCGTCCGCCAGTCCGGTGACCTTGGAGTCCTCCGTCGTGGTATTGACTGTGAGCACGGCTCCCGATGTCGTTTCGCCGGTAATCACGGTCAACGGTGACAACCCGTTGTTCGTCGAATGCGGCGGCGTATATGTGGAGCCGGGCGCGAGCGCTTGGGACGCCGTGGATGGCGACGTGAGCGCCACCGTGGTGATTTCGGGAACGGTGTCCCCGGCGATCCCCGGCGAGTACGCACTTACCTATACCGCGCGCGACCGAGCCGGGAATAGCGCGACAGTCGTTCGCACCGTGGTTGTGCGTGACATGTCACCGCCCAACTTATTGTTGATCGGGCCTGACCCGCTCGTGGTTTCCTGCGGCGCGGCGTTCGTTGACCCGGGCGCGCAGGCCATGGACGCTTGTGACGGCGACATCAGCGGCGCGATTGTCATCGAGGGCTTGGTGAATTCGGCGTTGCCGGGTCCATACCTGCGCATCTACCGCGTCGAAGATGAAGCGGGCAATGCGACGCAAATTACACGGACAGTGCTCGTAGCAGATACGGAAGCGCCCGTGCTCAACCTGTTGGGGGCGAATCTGTTGTTCGTCCCGTGTGGCGGCACGTTCACCGATCCCGGAGCGACCGCACTGGACGCCTGCGCCGGGGATTTGTCCGGGGCCATCGAGGTGACCGGCAGCGTGAACACCGCGGTTCCCGGCGACTATCCGGTGGTCTACGCCGTACAGGACGCAGCGGGCAACCGCGTACAGGCCGCACGCACGGTTCGCGTCGTGGATACTGAAGCGCCGGAGATCACGCTTCTGGGCGACACAACGCTCAACATCGCGTGTGGGGGCATCTTCTCGGATCCGGGCGCGACCGCGTGGGACGCCTGTACCGGGGACTTGTCCGCGGCTATCGAGGTAACCGGCGGCATAAACACCGCGGTTCCCGGTAACTATCCGATTAGCTATGCCGTGCAGGACGCGGAGGGTAATCGCGTGCAGACAACACGCATAGTCTGGGTCGTCGACAACGAAGCGCCGGTGGTTACGCTGCTGGGTGATGGTGCAATTGATATCGCATGTGGCGACGCCTTTTCAGACCCGGGCGTGACGGCGTGGGACATCTGCAACGGGGACTTGTCCGCGGCTGTGGAAGTGACCGGCACTGTGGACACCGCCGCTTCCGGCGATTACCTGATCACCTACTCCGTGCGCGACGCGGCTCGCAACACCGCGCATGTCACGCGCATGGTTCGGGTCGTGGACACCGAGGCGCCGGAGATTACGCTGCTGGGCGACACCACCCTGGTGTTATCCTGCAACACCGTGTACGAAGAAGCGGGCGCCACCGCGTACGACGCCTGCGACGGCGACCTGAGCGCCTGGATTGAACTGTCGGGCGCGCCGCAAAGCGGAGCACCCGGAGTTCATGAAGTAACCTATTCGGTTGCCGACGCCGCCGGTAACGTTGCCTTCGCTGTGCGGATCGTCACAATCTTGGATGAATGTGACATAGTCATCACGCGCCAGCCTCGCAGCCTCGCATTGTATACCGGCATGCGTGCGGAATTCGAAGTGGCCGCGCGTGGCGGTAGCGGGCCCTTGGCGTTTCAATGGCGTAAGGACGGCGTCTCTATTGAAGATGCCCGCGACGTCCGCTTGGTGATTGATCCCGTCTTCCTCGAGGACACCGGTGATTATGACTGTATGCTCAGCGATGGTATTGCCAGCGAGCGCTCCGCCCGAGCCTCGCTGCACGTCTATGAGCGCCCGGAAAGCGGTCAACAGAGCGCCGACATCAACGGCGATTGGAACATCTCCCTCACGGAATTATTGCGCGTCATCCAGTTCTTCAATGTCGGCGAGCTCTCTTGTGGCGACGGCACGGAAGACGGGTATACACCAGGAAGCGGCGGTCGTGTCTGCGAGCCGCACGACACCGACTACAATCCGCGAGATTGGGTCATCAACCTCAGCGAATTACTCCGTCTGATTCAGTTCTACAACACGCCGGGCGGTCTATATCACCGGACGTCGGACACGGAGGACGGACTCGCGCCGGGCGCGGGATGAGGAGCGCCCGACCGTCGCGGCTACCACCGCATTTTCCCACCGCATACGCGCGCAATGCCGCGCGACGCCGATGCTGGAGCGGAGACCCGAGAAACGAAACAGCCCGGGCTGGCGGGGGCTTGCCCGGGCTGTTCCGCGTATGTTCGCGAGTCTACTTCTTCGGCGCGATGGCGTCCTTCGCCTGCTTGGCGATGCGGAACTTCAGCACCTTCTTCGCCGGAATCTTGATCTGCTCGCCCGTGGCCGGATTGCGGCCGAGCCGGGGCTTGCGGTTGACGATCACAAGCTTGCCGATGCCGGGAATCGTGAAGCCGACGACCGCCTGCGCATAGGCCAAGTCCGTCAGTACGCCCAGGACGGCGCCGACATCCTTCTTGCTCAGCCCGGTCTCGCCGGCCAGCGCGTTGATGATCTGCGCCTTGGTCAGCGCCTTGTCGCCCGGTTTCGCCTTCTTTACTGCCATAGTCCTACCCTCCTCTTGCGTAACAATCTGTTCACGCGGGTTCCTGTTCTTCCAAGAGCCGCCCCGCACGGCCCCTTCCTGACACGGGTTGTCTCGATGCGTCCCTTGCGATCGCACCCCGTCATCAGTAGTTTGATAGCGCCTAAAGAGCGTTTTGTCAAGCCTTATTTTCAAGGGCGATCCGAAGGTGATGTCACAAATCGCCTTGATTTTCAAGGAGAATCCGCGCGCGACATCGGCCCCCCCCTGCGGATGGGCCTGTATGTGCTTGTGTTGCAATGGGTTGCAAGGCACGTTGAATCCTTTTCGGCAAGTGGCTATAGTGCCTTCGGGCCCCGCAGGGGGCCTTTGAAGCTATCGCGGATCAGGGAGGTTGACAGCGTGATTCTCGCCGCGCTGGGCGACGTCGCGGGCAACTTTGCCGCGCTCGAGGCTGCACTCGTGGACATCGAGGACGCGGGCATTCTCACTGTGGTGCAGACGGGAAACGTTGTGGGCGAGGTGGGCGGTGACGCGGCGCTGCGTTCGCTGCGTGAGCGCGGCGTGGTGCTGGTGCAGGGGCTGCACGACCGCCAGGTAGCGCGGGCGCGGCGTCCATCGCGGCGGACATTGCTGCTGCGCAAGCTCGGCGAAGAGACCTTTGAGACGTTGCAGCGGCTGCACGACAGCCTGCCGCGCGACACGGTCGAATTCCTCGCGCGGCTCCCGCACATGCACACGATGACAGTGGACGGCTTCGGGATTGTGGTGTGCCACGGCTCGATTTCGCGTGTGACCGATCGGATTGACGCGACGACGCCGCTCGAGCGCCTGCGCCGTCAGCGCGAGATGGCCCCTGCGGACGTCATCGTTTGCGGCGGCTCGCCGGCGCCGTTCTCGCGGCTGGTGGACGGCACGCTGTTCGTGGGACCGGGGCCGTTGTGCGGCGCCGTCGGGGATGACGACGCGTGCTATACGGTGATTGATCTTGACAGCGAGCCGCGCCGGGCGTTCACCCGGTCTGTACCAATTCCGGCAATCGGTCGATGAACTCGCCCCAAGTCGTGAACGTGTACTCCGCCTGCGTGTTGCCGAGGAAGCGCGCGTTGTCGGCCGTGAACAGGCCCGCCGTGCCGCCGACTCCGTGAACACCGACAACGTCCGTGGGCTCGAGGTCGCCAATGTGCAACAACGCCGCGGGTTCGACGCCAAGGGCGGAGGCCGTCCGCTCGAACATTGCCCGCTGCGGCTTCGACACGCCCACCTCGTCGGAAAAGGTCGTCGTCGCAAAGGACGTTGCGAAATCGAAGCGTTTGAGCAATTGCCGCAGGCAACGCCCCGTGCTGATGGCCGTGTCGGAGATGACCGCCACGGGCACGCGCGCGGCGGCGGCGCGCACCGCCTCGAGCGCGCCGTCAATCGGGACCGCGGGGTATTCGAGGATTGCCTCCGAGAACGCGCGCGCCACCGTGTCCGCGGCCTCCTGGGCGAGGCGTACGTCGAGGGTCTCGCAGACCATGCGCACCGCGTCATGCGGCGTGAGCGTGCGCTGTTCTTCCATGTGTACGCGGGCGAACTCGGCCGGCCAGACCTCGAACGCGCGCCGCACCGCGTCCTCCGGCGCGCCTGAGGCGTCCATAAACGCACGGACCCGCAACTCGTTCCGCAACTCGCCGTCGCTGTCGCGGAATAGCGTCCTCCAAAAATCGAACGTAATCGCCTTCGGCTTCATCAGCTACACTACCTTCCTAGACCAGCCCCTCATCCCTAGCCTCTAGCCTCTTAGTACTCATACCTTCCTTCCATCCGATCTTCCCGCAATCCGAAACGCGCAATAAGCTCCTCAACCTCCCGCTTCACGCTCTCGGGCACGCCCTCGGTGCGGTGGGAAATCCGCCGCGCCGGGCGGCCGCCCCAGATTTCAAGGGGCCCGATATCGCGCGTAACGACGCTGTGATGCGCGACGATGGCGCTGTCGCCGATGGTCACGCCGGGGCCGATGTAGCAGCCGCTGCCGATGAAACAGCTGTCGCCGATGACAATAGGCGCCGAGCGGCGCGCCACCGCGCGGGAGCCGCCCGCCGATCCGAAGAACTCGTAGACGACGTCGCGCAGCACGACGTTCTCCGCGATTCCGGTACGATGACCGATCCGCACCAGTTCCGCCGCCTCTACCAAACAGTTCCAGCTGAAACCGGAACGGTTGCCGATGACAATCTTCCCTTCGCCGACGGCGCGGAGGACGACATTGTTGCGGAAACGGCAGTACGAGCCGATCTCGACGTGCCCCTGCACGAGCAGGTCTGGAAACGCGAATTCATTGCCCCGCCCCCGAACGGCGAATTTCCGCGCGTGTCTCCAACTGGACCAGGTGCGACTGAGCTTATTCATCTGGTTTACTCGCCGTAGTATACACAGCGCGACGAGGGGGTTTCCTGCACGACCACGGCGGTCGGGCGCGCGCCCCGGTCGCGCATCCACGCCCACAGGTATGCGCACAGGTGCTCGACTGTCGCGGTCTCGAGTCCCGGCACTTCGTTAAGACGTTGGTGGTCGAGTCGGTCATACAGCGCGGCCAGAATCGGTTCGAGGCCGTCCAGGTCTTCCGCGGCGGCCTCGATGCGGTAGCTGTGGCCGTGCATCCGGCGGCAGGGGTGGCCCTCGGGCAGTTGCGGCAGCGACTGCGCGGCCTCGAAAGTGAACGCGATGCGCGCGGGCAAATCGTCGATGAGGTCGGCGGGCAGGCGCCTCGGCGCGAACGCCAGGTCGCCGTGGATGGCCACGCGCACGCCCGCGAACCACGCGGGACGCGCGGCACGGGGCTCCTGCTCGTGGTTGATGGGCAAGATGCCCATGCTACGTTCGATCCAGTCGCGCAAGGCGGGGAGGCGCGTATCCTCCTCTAGACCGGGTATCTCATTGAGATAAGCGTGGTCTAGTTGCGCCGCGACGGGCGCGATCAGCCGCTTCAACTCGGCGAAGTCCACGACCCAGCCGACGTCGGCGCTCGGTTCGCCCCGGGCCAGCATCGCGATGCGGTAGCTG
>Ga0116142_10006131_pt1 | contig 10477 bp, 10 predicted proteins | sample AD_UKC033_MetaG_FD_89785 | JGI IMG/M metagenome (GOLD analysis project Ga0116142, IMG submission 89785) | Active sludge microbial communities of municipal wastewater-treating anaerobic digesters from USA - AD_UKC033_MetaG | ecosystem: Engineered > Bioreactor > Anaerobic > Digestate | place: USA... | reverse complement strand
GGTCGAAATGAACCCGCAGATCAAGAATATTGACGATCCTGCCTATAATGCCTTGTTCCTCGGGGTGAAGCCCGGTGACGAAATCATCAAATATGGTCCGGTTCAGGCGATCGGAGTGGCTACGTACGAGACATGGAATATTTCAAAAGAGACCCTTAATGCCGTCTGGCAAATGGTGACGGGGACCCGTAGCGCCAAGGAATTGGGCGGGATTATCCGTATCGGGGCAATGGCAGGTGATATGGCCGAGCGCGGGATTATTTCGTTGATTCTGTTTACGGCGCTTTTGTCCATCAACCTTGGTCTTATTAACCTGTTCCCGATTCCGATGCTGGATGGTGGCCATTTGCTGTTCTATGGGGTCGAGGCTGCCCGCGGCAAGCCGCTGTCTGAGCAGGTGCAGGAATATGCCTTCCGTTTCGGCTTGGTCGTTCTGGTCTCGCTGATGGTCTTCTCGAACTTGAACGATGTTCTGCAAATGTTTGTCTTCAACGGCAAAGATTCGTAATTTTTTAGTTTTTATCTGTTTTTGGCCACCCTTGTTTTTAAACAAGGGTGTTCCTTATTTGACTTTCCTATACAACTCGGCTAGATGACTTATGTAATCTTTAATGGAGGCTGGTATGGATAGTCAGGATTTTTCAAGGGACGATCGCCTTATAGGTGAGTTTCTCAGGCAGCATATTGCTGAGGAGAGGCTTTTTGCGAATCTGAGGCATATTCACAGAAATTCGGATGACTCGCCAAATGAGCGTTTAAAGTCCCAGACATGCGGCCTTGCCAAAGTTTTCTTCGAACATGGCAAGCTTGCCTCGGGTTTTAGGGTTTTGGTTCTTGGCGGGCATGATCTGGAACAGGATGACGTCTTCAAGTCCCTTGGATATGAAAATAGATTTGAGGGAATGCAAGCTCTTAGTGCGCACGGTCCGGCTTATGACGAGGCTATTATCGCCACTATTGTCTTTGATGTGGAAAAGAGCGAATTGCCGAAGGCCGTACCGGCTTAACGTAAAAGGGCAAATATTGAAAATAGATGTTGGGCTATGACGTCCCGCATCTTTCTGGTGTCCTGTCTGTCAAGCTTGTGGAGCAGTGGGTTGAGGATAATAGTTTCCCTTGATTACTTCCTCCGTAAGAGATAGTTTTTTCAAGATTTTACAATCTGTTGTTCAGCCCGATTGGTGTTTCAATGACTCTCAGAACCTATGCTCTTTACGCAACGGCTTTTACCGCTTTATTTGCGTTTTCCATTCAGCCTTCTTTGGCATCCAATGTACGGGATATCCGTGTCGAAGGATCGGAGCGGGTCGAACCGGCCACTGTCCTCACTTATCTCAATTTGCACAAGGGGGATGCCGTTACCCAAGATGCTCTCGATGAAGCTTTGAAAAGCCTGTTTGCAACGGGGTTGTTTGCCGACGTCCAGATTTCCGAGAGCAACGGTGTTGTGACCGTCAAAATCTCTGAAAACCCTGTCATCAACCAGATCGCTTTTGAAGGTAATGACGAGTTGGAAGACGAGCAGCTTCTCTCTGAAATCACCGCCCGTCCGCGGCAGGTTTTTACGCGGACGTCTGTCCAGAATGATGTGTCCCGCCTGTATGATGTTTATCACCGCAACGGGCGTTTTTCCGTCGATATCCAGCCGAAGGTTATCAAGCTCGACCAGAACCGCGTCAATCTGGTTTTTGAAATTCAGGAAGGTCCGCTGACCGAGATCAGCTCGATCCGCTTTGTCGGTAACGAGCGATTCAGCGATGATGAATTGCGCTCGGTTATCAGTTCCCGCGAGACGCGTTGGTACAATATTCTTTCGTCTGCCGACCGCTTCGATCAGGACCGTTTATCCTATGATATGGAGCAACTGCGCCAGTTCTATCTGAAGGAAGGCTATGCCGATTTCCGCATTCTGTCCTCGGTGGCCGAGTTGTCCCAAGACAAGGATAAATTCTATGTGACTGTGACAGTTGATGAGGGCGAGCGGTATCGTGTCGGCGATATCAAGGTCAATTCCCAAATCCGCAACCTTGATCCTTCGGGATTGATGGATCAGGTCAGTTTTAATGCCAATGACTGGTACAATGCCGAGGAAGTCAAAACCACGGTTGACCAGATGACTCGTCGTCTCGGCGATATGCAGTATGCGTTTGTCAACATTGTTCCCGATGTGAACCGCAACCGCGAGAAGCATACAATCGATGTATTGTTCAATATCAATGAAAGTCCTCGCGTTTATGTCGAGCGCATCAATATCGACGGCAACGTCCGTACGCTTGATAAGGTGATCCGTCGCCAGATGGAGGTGGTCGAGGGGGACGCGTTCAACCGCTCTCTGGTCGCCGAATCCGAAAAGAATATCCGCGATCTGGGTTATTTCTCGAAAGTCGATGTCAAAACTCTTCCGGGAAGTACGCCGGATAAAACTGTCGTTGACGTCAATGTCGAAGAGCAATCGACCGGCGAGATTTCCCTCGGGGCAGGTTTCTCAACAGTGGATGGTCCGTTGGCCGACTTCCATATCCGCGAGAAAAACCTGTTGGGACGTGGGCAGGATCTGGGCTTCTCGGCGACGGTTGCCGGAGCGCGGACCGAGTTCGACGTTGCCTTCACCGAGCCGTATTTCCTCGACCGCGATTTGCTGGCCGGATTTGATGTGTTCCACACCACCCGCGATCAGCAAGACCAGAGTTCGTTCGACCAGAAACGGACGGGGGCAGGTGTGCGTATGGGGTATCCGCTTTCGAAATACTGGCGCCAGTTGTGGAAGTACCAGATCGAGAATAACGAAATTACCAATGTTGATTCCGATGCTTCCCGCTTTATTCAGGATCAGGAAGGGGCGCGCATGACGTCGGCCGTTTCCCAGCGTCTGACTTATGAAGACCTGGATAGCCGTCTTTATCCGACCGACGGGATCAGTTTATGGCTCGATACCGAGTTGGCCGGTCTTGGCGGGGACGCCAAATATGTATCAGGCAAGCTTGGCGGGTCGTATTATATTCCGATTGCCAAAAACTGGATATTCAACGTGTTGGGAGAGACAGGGATCGTGGCGGCGTATAGTGACAGCGATGTCAAGATCAACGAACGTTACTTCCTTGGTGGCAATACCTTCCGCGGATTCGAACGCGCAGGTGTCGGTCCGCGCGACCTTGGGACGGACGACTCTCTTGGTGGCAACCAGTTTTATCGCGGTACGGCGGAGTTGACTTTCCCGCTCGGACTTCCAGATGATTTGGGCGTTTCGGGGCATGCCTTTACCGATGTCGGGTCCTTGTGGGGGCTTGATGAATCCGGGAGCGGTATTGTTGATGAGAATAGTCTGCGCGCCTCTGCAGGGCTGGGGATGACCTGGATTTCGCCTATGGGTCCGGTGCGGATTGATTTGTCGAAACCTTATCTGAAAGAAGATTATGACGTCGAGCAGGTCTTTAAATTCAGCTTTGGAACACGCTTCTAATACTTGTTTTAATATCTAGAAAATTTTGTGAGGTTATCTTGTCCCATTCCATATCCCTTCGGGTTTGTTTGTTGACGGCTGTTGTGGCTGTTGTATTGGCTCCGGCTTTTGCGAAAGCGGAAGGCGCGGCTGCCGCTTCTTCTACAGGGCCTAAAAATATTGCCGTGCTTGATCTTGAGCTGGTTGTCCAGAAATCGGATGCAGGGCAGAGCATTCAAAAAGCATTGAACGGCAAAGAAGATGCGTTGAAAAAGGATGCCGAGGCATTCAAAAAATCCTTGCGTGAAAAGGAGCAAAAACTTTTGAAGGATCGCAAAGGCGGCGTTGACGAGAAGACGTTTGAGGCCGAGAAAAAGGCATTCGAAGAAGAGATCAAAAAATCCCAGAAAAGCATGATGGAAAAAAGTGCGGCTTTGGAGAAAACCCGCATGCAAGCTCTGAGGGATATCAATGAACAGATCGCCAAGGTTACGGCTGATATTGCCGATGAGCGCAAACTGCAAATGGTTGTTGACCGCAAGTTCGTCGTGATCGCCGAAAAAGACCTTGATATCACCGAGGAAGTTCTGAACCGTTTGAACAAAGCGGTCAAAAGCATTCCGTTGAAATAAGCTCTACGTTATCTGATGGCCGATACCAGATTTTTCTCAACACCTAAGGCTTTGTCTCTTGCACAAATTGCGAGAGTGGCTGGTGCTGAGCTGGCGTCGGTTGCGGATGGGGATTATTTGGTCGAGGATGTCGCGGCGCTGGATGTTGCCGGTGAACGCCATCTTTCCTTTCTGGATAATCCGAAATACCGCGACCAGTTTACTGCGAGCAAAGCGGGGGCGTGTATCGTTCACCCTGATATCGCGGAGCATGCTCCGTCAGGGGTGCGGTTGCTGTTGTCGAAGTCCCCTTATAAATCCTATGCTCTGGCGGCGCAGGCTTTCTATCCTGAAGAGAGACCATCTCCATCAATTTCAAAATCGGCGGTTGTTCATTCCGAAGCCAAAATCGGCCAAAATGTCCATATTGCGGATTTTGTGACGATTGGGGCGGGGGTCGAAATCGGTGACGGAGTCTGGATTGAATCCCATGCCGCTATCGGCGGCGGGGTCGTTCTGGGCGAGGGGGTGAGGATCGGCAATCACGCCACCATTTCCCATGCCGTAATCGGCAAACATACGCGGATTTATCCGGGGGTGAGGATCGGGCAGGACGGCTTCGGGTTTGCCATAGACCCGAGCGGATTTGTCAAAGTGCCGCAGCTGGGCCGTGTTGTGATCGGCGATCATGTCGAAATCGGTGCCAACACGACGATTGACCGCGGGGCGTCGGGAGATACTGTGATCGGATCGGGAACATGGATTGATAATCTGGTCCAAATCGGGCATAACGTCAAAATCGGTCGCGGATGTATTCTGGTCTCTCAGGTCGGTGTGGCCGGAAGTTCGGAATTGGGCGATTTTGTGGTTCTGGCCGGACAGGTCGGTGTGGCCGGACACCTGAAAATAGGGTCGATGGCCAAGGTTGCGGCCCAGTCGGGCGTGACCAAGAATATTCCTCCGAAAGAGGAGTGGATGGGGTATCCGGCAATGCCGATGAAGCGTTATCTGCGCCAGTCGGTGATGCTTAATAAAATGGTAGATAAAAAAAGGAACGAAAACTGATGTCCGAAGAAGGGAAAAAACCGTTTGTAATGGATGTTCGCGGGATTATGAGCAAGATTCCGCATCGTTACCCGTTGTTGCTGGTTGACCGCATTCTGGAGTTTGACGCCGGAAAAAGTGCTGTCGGTCTTAAGAACGTCACCATCAATGAACCTTATTTCCAAGGGCATTTTCCTTCGGCTCCGGTGATGCCGGGGGTTTTGATTGTTGAATCCATGGCTCAAACTGCCGGTGTTCTCGTGGTTCACACCATGGGCGCGGAAGGCGAAGGCAAGCTCGTTTACTTCATGACCATTGATAATGCCAAATTCCGTCGTCCGGTTGTTCCCGGCGATTCCCTGTATATCCATGTCGAGGTTTTGAAATCGCGTGGTCCGGTGTGGAAATTCAAGGGGGAGGCCAAGGTTGACGGCCAATTGTGTGCTGAAGCCGAGTTTTCGGCGATGATCGTTGAGCCGGATAGCGTGTAACATCCCGAAAAATTCCGTGATTTGCGCTGAATCGCGGCTTGCGGCAAGGTGCCCTCATGAGTGTCCAGATCCATCCTACTGCTATTGTCGATCCTAAAGCCCAATTGGGTGAAGGAGTCGTTATCGGTCCGTATTCGGTTGTCGGAGCGCATGTCATTTTGGGCGATCGTTGCGTGTTGAAATCCCACGTTGTGGTCGAGGGGCGGACGAGTATCGGCGCCGATTCCATTCTTTACCCGTTCTGTTCGATTGGTCATGCACCGCAGGATTTGAAATTTCATGGTGAAGAGTCCGAGCTGATTATCGGGCATCACACCACCATTCGTGAGCATGCGACGATGAATCCGGGAACCGAAAGTGGCGCGATGAAAACCGTCGTAGGTAATCATGGTCTGTTTATGATGAGCACCCACGTCGCGCATGACTGTGTGGTTGGCGATCATGTCATCATGGCGAATAATGCAACGCTCGGCGGGCATGTCGAAATCGGCGATCATGTGCTGGTTGGCGGGTTGGCTGCCGTTCATCAATTTGTCCGTATCGGATCCTTTGCCGTGATTGGCGGAATGTCCGGCGTTGAAAGCGATGTCATTCCGTATGGTCGTGTCAAGGGAGAGCGGGCGTTCCTTGCGGGTCTGAATATCGTCGGACTGGAGAGAAACGGGTTCGATAAGGACCAGATCCGCGGGTTGCAGCGTGCCTTTAACGAATTGTTCGGTGAAGAAGGCACAATGGATCAGCGGATTGATATGGTGGCCAATGATTTCCCCGATACGCGGGCCGTGATGCAGATCATTGACTTTGCACGCAGCAAACGACGTTTTCCGTTATGCACTCCCCAGAAAAAATCGGCATAATTGCTGGCAATGGCGATTTGCCTGATCAGTTGGCTGCTGCGATTGCGGCCGATGGCGATCATCCGGTGATTGTCCGTCTGGGTGAGGATTTTTCCGTCGGGCAGGCGGGGAGCATCATCAATTTTTTCAAGGCGCAGAATGTTGGAACGCTCGTCATGGTTGGCGGGCTGGCGCGTCCCAATTGGCTCAATCTTAAAACCGACCTGAAGGGCCTTGCGATTGTTCTTAAGGTGATGTTCCGCTGCCTTGGGGATGATGCCTTGCTCAAAGTCATTCGCGGCGAGCTAGAGCGTGAAGGGTTCGAAATCCTCGGGGTCCATCATTTTATGCCAGATTTGCTATGCCCTGAAGGGGTGCTCGGCAAAGTTGTGCCGAATGAATCCCAGATCGAGGCTATTCGCGAAGGTTATAAGGCGGCGAAAGATCATGGGCAAGCTGATCGCGGGCAATCTGTTATCGTGTGCGATGGAAAGGTTCTGGCGTTTGAGGAAAAATCCGGAACCAATGAATTGATCCGCTCGGTGGCGGGTGCGCATGGGCAGAAGATTCTGGTCAAGGTCTCGAAGCCCCAACAGGACCGCGATTTTGATTTGCCGACTATCGGGCCAGCGACGGTTGATGCGGCTGTGGCGTCCGGGTTTCACGGCATTGCGGTGGAGGCTTTATCGACACTTGTTCCCAATCGGGACGATGTGATCCGTGCATGTGATGTGGCAGGGTTGTTTTTTGTCGGGATGGGCGAGGATGACCTTTAAAGTCTTTATCATTGCGGGAGAGAGTTCGGGGGATGTGCTGGGCGCATCCTTGATTGAGGCTTTGAAGCGGCAGCAACCGGATATTGAAATCCGTGGGGTTGGCGGGGAGAAAATGCTGGGTGCTGGATTGCAGACAAGTTTGTTTCCGATGGAAGATCTGTCTGTGATGGGGATTGCCGAAATTCTACCGCGCATTCCAAAATTTATCGGTCTTATCAATAAAACGGTTCAGGCTATCAAGGGGTTTAATCCCGATGTGGTCGTGACAATCGATTCCCCTGATTTTTCTTTTCGTGTGCAAAAAAAATTGCAGGAGGAGGGGGGACGGGCGCGGCGTATTCATTACGTTGCTCCGACGGTCTGGGCTTGGCGAGAAGGGCGGGCGCGGAAGATTGCGCAGTTTCTTGACGGGCTGATTTGTCTGTTTCCGTTCGAGCCGCCTTATTTCGAACGCGAAGGATTGCGCGCGATTTCTGTCGGTCACCCGATGGTGACAAGTGGCGTTCTGGACGGCGTTGGCGGGCGGTTTAGGGATATGTACGGGATTGCGCAGGATGCTAAAACAATCGGTTTATTTTGCGGATCGCGCGGGCGCGAGATCGAGATGAGCATTCCCATCTTGCGTGATGTGGTGGCACAGCTCAAAGAAAAATATCCCGATCTGGTGTGTATTGTGCCGACGTTGGCAAAGTGGCAGGAGCGTCTTGAGGGTGAGTTCAAGGGGTGCGGTCGTGTTGTTGTTACCTCTGATCCCTCTGAAAAATATGATGCGTTTCGCGCGTGCGATGCGGCGGCGGCCGTGTCGGGGACGGTGGCACTGGAAATCGCTTTGGCCGGTGTGCCGCATGTGTTGTTTTATAAAATGTCACCTGTGACATGGCAGATTGTCAAACGCTTGGTCAAAACCAAATTTGCGCATTTGGGAAATATTCTTCTTGAGAAAGTGGTTTTTCCTGAGTTTATTCAAGATGATGCGACTGCAGAAAATCTTGCCGAGCCTTTGAATGTTTTTTTGTCAAGCAGGCAGGGGCAAAACCATGTCGCTGAATTACTTGATCGGCTTCATTTCAATCCGGCACAGAAGTCAGAAGATGTGGCCGCGCAGTTCATTTTATCCCACCCCTGAAATATACTATGTTAAATTTGCTTTTGGGCGATATTTTATGTATTGTAAACGATATGTAAATTGCGGAGCTGTATCTTAATAATTGCGAGCTAAATTGTGTGCGACGCAAGAAGATACAAAAAACATAATAAATTCAGGTGGTTGTAATGGGTGGGTTTTCAAAGTTTGCGGATTTTCCGCGTCATTTCGGTCGAAAAGTTTGTGGTTACGTAGCCAACAAGGCTTTTAACGAATCTTATGAAGTTGTTCTAGCAAACACGCATGAGTTGCGCGAAGAGTGTTTCAAGTTGCGGCACCAGATTTTCTGTGTAGAGCGGGGGTTTAAGCTGGACAGCCGGAACGGGCTAGAAAGCGATGGGTATGATGTGCGGTCGGCCCATTTTCTTCTAAAACACCGCCCCAGCAATTCTTATATCGCCACCGGACGTCTTATTCTTCCAGATCGGGGTGATTTGAAGTCCAGCTTGCCCTTGCAAAAGAAACTGGCCCAAAATGTTATAGAGGACCATGATCTTCATATTCCTGATCGCGTGTCCAAGACTTGCGAGATTTCGCGGATCGGCATTCTTAAATCCTGTTCCCGCCAGTCGTCGAAGATCTATTGTAGCGGGGGCGGTTGGGCCACCAGAATTATGCGGAAAAAGATTGCCGATATTGGGAAGTTGGGCTTGTACCGTGCCATTTTCTCGGTGGCCTTGCATGAAGGAGGGACCCCCAATTGTGTTTTTGCGACCGATTCATTTCTGTTGAAAAGATTTTCGGCTATCGGGTTTAATGCGTTTCACGTGATGGATGACAAACTTGATATTTGTGGCCCTGTCGTGGCGATCAAGTTCAATATCCATGAAATGCTGGAAAATGCGAGAAAACACGCTCCCGAAGGGTGGATGATTACGACCGATAATGGTAAAATCCTCAACGTTGCTCGGGGGCGCGTCTCGCGGAAAACAGTTCCTCATCGTATCCGGAACTGGGCTTCCGGTTTGGCCTTTTCGAATACCGCTTCTGAACAACAAGCTTATGTGCCAGTGAAAGTGCCTGTGAAAGTTAAGATTTAAGTTCAGAGAGTGGGGATTTCAAGTGTCTGATGTAACAGAAGTTTTTTCTTATTCCAGTTTAACCGATCGAAATAGAGGTTACGTTTCTTCAGACCTTCAGAGAAAAATAAAGGAAACCACACTTTTAATTGCCGGTTGCGGCATGGGAAGCGGCGCCGCTATTTGCGCGGCCCGTATGGGGTTTGAAAAATTCATTTTGGTGGATGGAGATACGGTCGGGGTCAGTAATCTGAATCGACAATTTTTTGATATGGAGGATGTCGGAAAATATAAGGTTCATGCCCTGAAAAAACACATTGAAGCAATCAATCCAGACGCACAGGTTCTGGCTATTCCCGAGAATCTTGGCGAAGGCAATACCCAAGACATTGTATCGAAGGCCGATATTGTTTTTGATACTGTGGATTTTCTTGATCTGCCGGCGATTATGCGCTTACACTCTACCGCCCATGCCCTGAAGAAGCCTGTTTTTACAGCGTTGAATGTCGGGTTTGGGGCTTTATGCTGGTACTTTCCAAAGGATACCCAATATTCGCTCCCTAAAATTCTGGAAGAAGATGTGGTCGCAGTATCGGCAGGGTTGCCCGATGGTGCGCCGTTGTATTCCGCGGTGTTTGCCCAGTTTTTGAAGCGTTTGATCCCGTATCTTGATCCTGATGTTGTGGTCGAGGTCGGACGTGTCCTGAATGCGATGAAGGATGCCAAGCCGTGTCCGGCATCGCAGGTTGCGCCTGGGGCTTTTGCAGTTGGGGCTATGTCTATGGCGATGATTACGGATATGTTGGACGGCAAGGAGGTTGTCGCATCTCCATCGTTGTTGGTGCACAGCTTTAGAACCTATCAGACAACAAAAGTCGATCTGGCCAAATAAAGAAACGCTGTGGTTTTTGGCCACAGCGTTCTTATTTCCAACACTAACAGGAATTCTTATTTTCTTTTGTCGAGGACCACGTAATCGCGGTCGGCGGCGCCTGTATAGAGCTGGCGCGGGCGGCCGATGCGGTTTGACGGTTCTTCCATCATTTCCTTCCACTGGGAAACCCAGCCGACGGTACGGGATACGGCAAAGAGAACGGTGAACATCGACACGGGGAAG
>Ga0116142_10006128_pt1 | contig 10483 bp, 8 predicted proteins | sample AD_UKC033_MetaG_FD_89785 | JGI IMG/M metagenome (GOLD analysis project Ga0116142, IMG submission 89785) | Active sludge microbial communities of municipal wastewater-treating anaerobic digesters from USA - AD_UKC033_MetaG | ecosystem: Engineered > Bioreactor > Anaerobic > Digestate | place: USA... | reverse complement strand
GGATATTAAAGACCGTTTGAAGTGATAAACAAAAAGCCGCCTGATGGCAGCTTTTTGTTTTCATCAATTCCCGATGCGGCTAATTCACCACTTTAAAGGCAACACTTTGAGCCAGTAATTTATAGCCGTTATTCTCATACACTCTGAACATGTAATCACCGGCGCCATACCTGGGACTGGTGAAGGTCATGGTTCCCTCTTTCAGGCCTTTGGTGTATTTCCATTCAATGTATTCATTGGCATGGTAAGCTTTGGCACCATAAATGCCTATCCAGTCTGCATTAAAACCCGGAAGATTTTTAAATACTACTACTATGGGTTCGCCAACTTTGTAAACATTTTTCCCGGTATACAGTTGTGGCGTATTTACTTCAGCCGGAGGCGGTGGAGGCGTTACTACCGGCTCGCTTACCGGAACCTGCGCTTTTACTTCTGGCTGTACTCCAAACTCGACCCATTTGTAAGTGATGATACGGCGTATGAACCGGGATTCGTTGCCTCCGGACAAATGAAAGGTCAGAGAGAAATAAGGGTTCAATGTTCCATCCCTCTTCAGTCCCGGACCTTTTGGTACGGTAAAACTACCGATCATAGTGGCAGTGCCATTAGGTCCGGCATTAAGGTCCGCACTTTTACCAGAAGCAGGTTTCATAAATCCCCAGGTTCCAAAATCTGCCCATGCTGTAACATTGCCTGTCGGTTCTGCTGAAAGATTACTCACTAGTCCTTTAATTGTAACCAGTTCACCGGCTAACAAAGAGTCCTGGTGTCTTTTTACCGTCCATTCCCACTTAACATGTCCCCGGTAGGTATGAGTTTTCCGGTCAACGTTTGAATAATACTTCAATTCAAATGATTGCCCGTTACTGCCGGCCTTTCCAAGGAAGCTGTAAGTAGAGTTCCTTTTTTTTAATTCAGTTTCGTTTGTCATTTCATCTTTCACACTATGTTTCACCCACCAGCCTTTTGGCTGTGCAAAAGGAGTAGCGGCTGGAAGCATCAGAAGAAATGCTAACCATGGTAATCTTTTTATTATGTTACTTTTCATAGCCTTCATTTAAGAATTTAAAGTTATTTCTGCAACGAGTCAATTCCTTTGATAATCATCACTGTAAAATGTGAGATTGCTCACTGTTGCAATACTACTTCCTTTTAGTAGCCCTCCTGAACATAACCCGGATTAACCATCACTATCTTTGCTGAAAATTTAGCAATGGAACTTGGCATCGGTATGTTTGGTGATAATCATTATGATAAAAACGGCAAACCGCAATCGGCAGGTCAGCGTTTAAGGGAACTCATAGAAGAAATAAAACTTATGGATGAGGTAGGGCTCGATTTCTTTGGCATAGGTGAGCATCATCGCCCCGACTATGCCGTATCGGCACCCGAGATTATTTTAGCTGCCGCAGCCACCGTTACAAAAAATATAAGACTCGGCAGTGCGGTGTCTGTTTTAAGTTCATCTGACCCGGTAAAACTCTACCAGAGTTTTGCTACGGTAGACCAGCTGAGTAATGGCCGGGCCGAACTGATGGCAGGCCGGGGTAGTTTTATTGAATCATATCCGCTGTTTGGTTACAACCTGGATGACTATGATGAACTGTTTGAAGAAAAGCTGGAGCTCTTATTAAAAATAAATAAAGAGAATCCTGTAACCTGGAAAGGAAAATTCAGACCTGCATTAAAAGCTCAGCAAGTATTGCCCCGTGCTGCTAATGATCATCTGAATATATGGATAGCGGTCGGCGGCACACCAGAAAGTGTATTGCGGGCAGGCCGGTATGGCTTGCCGGTGATCTTTGCTATTATCGGCGGCAACCCGGCACAATTTAAACCCCTGTTTGAATATTACCGGAAAGTGTATGTTCATTATGGTCATGATAAAATCAAATTCCAGGTGGGTGTTCACATGCATGCTTTCTTTGGTGATGATAGTCAAAAAACGGCTGATGAATATTATCCTGTCTATTCATCACAAATGAACAGGGTAGGCAGCAGCCGCGGCTGGCCGCCTTACCAGCAACAACAATATGATTTGGGGAAAGGAAAGAACGGACATTTAATAATTGGTGATGCCAGCGAAGCGATTGATAAAATTTTATATATGCAGGAACTTTTTGGTCTCACCCGTTTTTCTGCACATATGGATGTGGGTGGACCATCACATGCTTCTTTGATGAAATCAATAGAGATCTACGGAACGAAGATTGCTCCGAAGGTGAGAGAGGCGTTAAACGTTTAATTATAGCAATTCAATAGTTGAACCGGGTATCTTTTTCTGATTTTGAGGAGTTCTCCAAAGTTTATACCTTTCCGTATAATCCCCCCGCTTAATCCCCTCTTAGCTGATCTTGCCCTTTTAATAATAGCAACAAAAGTATTTTATTGTTTATCAGCACTGTGAATATTCTTTGGAATCAAAAATCTTCCTCTGCTCACTATAAAAATAAAGTCATGCATACCAAAAAACAGCACTGCATCTTTTTCAATGCACTCCCGGGTTTACTGATTTTGTTGTTTACTTTTTCTTCTGTTAACAGTGCAAAAGCACAAAGAACAGGAACTAATAAACCCATCACAGTATTACTTTTAAAAGATGCCCGGGCAAATGGGTATAAGATTATTGAACAGAATGGTGAGGTCTTTTTTGAAGCAGTGAAAGTGACTGATCCAAAAACAAAGAAACTGATTGAGGGATTGCATCAGCTTCTGTACCGCTGCAGCCAGAATGGGCCACAGGTGCCGGTACCACTTACATTTAACAGGGGGAAATCAGAACGGGTTAAAATTGCCTGCCTGATCCTCATTGAACCTAAAATACTTCTGGCTGACGAAGCTGTACCGGGACAATAATATACTCATCCATCAAAACATAACATTTATCTATATGAAAAAAATAACTTACCTGCTTGTATCAGCTATTATTACTTTATTACTTTTTCAGCAGGTTTCTGCCCAGACAAATTCAAACCAAAACATTCTTTTCATCTTCGATGCTTCCGGCTCCATGTGGGCAAAACTTGACAAAAGCACACGGATTCAGGTGGCCAAAGAAACCATAGGTAAACTGGTTGAAAAAATTGATGCTGATGATAATGTAGGCCTGATTGTATATGGGCATCGCAATGCATCCGACTGCAATGATATTGAAACCATGCTTCCAATAAAAAAAATAGATAAGGCCGGTTTTACTGCTAAAATAAAAGCATTGAACCCGAAAGGAAAAACTCCGATTGCCAAATCCATTAACCAGGCGCTGGCGCTGCTCAGGGGAATGAATGAACATGTCACCGTTATTTTAATAACTGATGGTCTTGAGACCTGCGAAGGCAATGCCTGCGAAACAGTAAAAAATGCAAGGGCAGCAGGCGTAAAGATCACCATGCATGTGGTGGGCTTTGGTATTGCCGAAAAAGATCTTGCCCCGCTGGAGTGTATTGCACAGGCAGGCGGTGGCCAGTATATACCAGCGAATAATGCAGAAGAGCTAGCCAATGCAATGGAACAAACGGTAAAAGAGGTTCAGGTTGGGGATGCATTTTTCTCTGTAAAAACCTCCTTGGAAGGAAAACTGAAAGATGCTACCATAAGGGTGTACAAGAAAGGGGAAACAAAAGATATTGCAATCGGAAGAACATACGAATCTAAGGAAACCAACCCCCGTGTACTGCAATTGCCCGCAGGAGTTTATGAAATAGAAGTAAGACCGGTTACAATAGAAGGTCATCCGGGTATTAAATTCTCCGATGTGGAAATAAAAGCAAAGGATACACTGCATAAAGACGTGGAATTTGAACAGGGAGTGGTGGAAATATTAGTAACCCGCAATGGCGCTTTGTCAGATGCCACCATTCAAATATTTCCTACCGGGACCAACAGGGCCACAGCAACCACCCGTTCTTACAATCTTTCAACACATAACCCTGCAAAATTGAAAATTCCCCCTGGTGTTTATGACATAGTTATTGCCTCAGTTGAAATTAGTGGCAGGCCTGAAATAAAAATATTGAAAAAAGAACTTGGCAGTGCCGGTAATTTAAATTTCACACACAACTTTGAATCGGGCGAACTTAGCATCGGCGCCAAACAGGGAGCAGGCTATGTTGATTGCACTATCAATATTATAAATACCAAAACAGGAAAAAGCGTTGGCGCCGGAAGAACCTACATGGATCCGAAAAATAATCCTAAAAAATTTATCCTTGAGCCGGGGCAATATAAAGTGGAACTGAAACCGGTGAAGCCGGCGGGATTGGGAGCGAAGTCAATTACAGTTGAAATAACAGCGAGAGGATTTGTGGAGAAAATTTTGGAATGGTAAAGCGCAATTAAATTTTTGTAACCCAATGACCATCTCTCCGATTCTGAAATTATTTTTTTTCATTCTCCTGTCATTTATCGGTTTTTGCGCCGGTATGGTTATCGCTTCTTTTATTATTGATAAAGAAAACGGGTTAGCTGCATCAGCTGATGCCTTGCTCTACGGTATTGCCGGTCTGATTGCTGGAGTGTTATTGGGCATTGTATCAGCGAGACACATGAATCAAAAAACTTTTCGTATTGCATTTGCCTGTGCCATCCTTTTATCATTGGCGTTAACTACATGGATCGTTTACCGGGTACAGACATTAAAGCAGCAGCAGCAGTCTGGATTTTTACCAGGCATGAACTTTAAAAATAAAGAAACAGCTTCGTTTTACTCTTTTGCAGCCGTAGTTGAAAAAGAGGAAGAACAACTGCCAGGAATGGGAATTGCAAAACCGCATCTCAGTGATGGTCATGTAATTTATTTTTATCACCTGCTGCCTATAGATATGCAGGCATGGCAAGTAAGACCGATGGACAGCATAGTGATTCACAAAGGAAAAAACCATTTTGAAATAACATACGCTCCTACCAGTTTTTTTCCGGAAGTGATGAAACTGGATTATGATCTGCTTTTATTGCGAACTCTTGCCCTGTCGAATGATTGGCTGGAGGTGGTGGTAAATAAACAAACAGAGCTTAGCTACTGGGTCAGCCGGAGTGATGCTGATTTTATCGACTGGCCCACATTCCTGTTAAGTGTATATTCCATAGAGCCGATCAATCCGCAAACCAACCCATTGCGATTTAAACCGCTTGATCATGCGAGTATTATTGCCACAACGCCGGAACGTTTTCCATTGAAACCGCTTGCGATTAAAGGTGATTGGGCGATGGTATCCACCCTGGGGCTCGACGACCGCATAGTGCCGCACGGATGGATCCGCTGGCGAAAAGACGATAGGTTGTTGATCAGGTTTTCGTTATTGAGTTGAGCGAATTGTGGCAACAATTGAATAAAAGTAAAAGTACTGCAATGAGAAAAGTATTATGTATCATTACTATGGCTGCCTTTGCTTTATTTTATCTTCTGCCGGCTGCTGCCCAGCCAAATGAAATACCCAATAGCGATTTTGAATATTGGTCGGGGGACAGGCCTGATGGTTTTGGCGCTTTCCAGGCCCCGAAATCTGCATATAAAGACCTTCAGACAGTATTTCAATCCAACGATGCCCATACCGGGAAACATTCCGTTCGTCTTCGCAACGGGTCATTGCATGAATATTTGAAGAAGAACCCGATACCCACAACTTATAAACCTCCGGAAATTATATTTCCCGCCGGCATCTGGACCTGTGCAGGTGACTGTCGTATTCCGCCCAAAGGAATGGAAGGATTCAAAAAGGCGCAATTCAAAGTAAGCAAACGCTACAAAACACTTTGCGGATATTATAAAGGAACTTTGTCCGGCGGCGACAAGTTGTTTATTTCAATATCTATGTTCAAAGGAAATAATGTAATGGGCGGCAGCGATGCCGGTACTATTCAACATGCATTTATTACACAAAGTAGCAATGGATGGAAAAAATTTGAGATACCGATTACTTATCTTCCGGGTAATGATAAAGAAATACCCGATGGAGCATCGCTTCAAATTTCAATAGCCGGCCGTTCTTTTCCGCAAAACCCCATGGGTATTTCCGGGACTTTTGGAAGCGAAATACTTATTGACGATCTCTCGTTTTGCACAGGTAAAGCAGACATACTGGTTTTTCTTCCTAAAGTAATGAATGAGGAAAGCCCCGATACACCTGCGCCGGCCAATGATGAGCAGGAACCACCTGTAAATACGCAGGTATCCGGCGCCGGCTCCAATCTGCAATTAAGCAAAGAGCAGCAATTGATACCCGGCGTGCAAACATTTGTAAACCTCGATAACGACGACACGGATGAATTTTTTGACTTTAATCCTGAAGAAGAGCAGGCTTCCGATAAAAAAGTGGAAAAGGGAGATGATGAATTAATCATGATAAAATTGCGTATTCCGGAAAATGAAGCAAAAAACGCTTCCCGTAAAATGGAGGCGTCTCTTACCATTACCGAAGGTCCCGGGCATATCCGTTTGTACGATAAGGAAACAAAAGAAGGGAGAATAACGCTTCCCAAAACCTTTGATGTATTGAATGAATTCAAAGAACGTGACGGAGAGTTTCTAGTAAAACAAATATGGATTGAAGGTATACTGCCTCACACAAAACAACAAGGCACCAAATTAAGCTTTACCCACAGCGAAGACGCTTCATTTGAAGAAAAGTTCGGCATTACAATCATCGGTATCAAAAGCATTGAATGGATAGGTAAAAAGAACAGCATAAAAAGTGATAACCATCTTGATGAGGATCCGAATTTTATTAACCCGGACAGCACAGAGCTGAAGCCCGGCGCCCTGAGAGTTTTTCCAGGAAAAAGAATGGAAAATGGGGGGGTGGGTAAAGATCCCTGCAACAAAGTAGATGTAAAAGTGAGCCTGACCGTAAAACCGGTAATGCCGGTAAAAATCTTTTTTGATTCGCATGATGTGGATGACCCGACAGCAGCCGGAAAAAAATCAACAACCGGCGACCCAACGGATAGTGAAAACTGGATAGACAACGAAGAAGAACGGTACGACAATCGTGGCGCTGTGGGAACCAGTGCTAACCGGCAAGCCGGAAAATTTCCGGATGAAAAACCAGATGGTATCCTGGAAATAGAATTTGCAGAAGCCGAAATGATTTTTCCTTTTGAAGTTACCATGCAGCCGGGAGATAATTTCAGGATAGCAGGAAGTTGCGATAAAGATTTTCTGCGATCGCTCCGCAATGATGAAAGCCTTCTTGCGAAAGGCGCAGGCGCAAAAGAGCAAAACGAAAACAAACAGCGGATCGTAAACCGTTTTGTTCTGAACGCAAATAAGGAAGATGTGAAAAAAGCAGAAATAAGAGAAGCAGATAAATATGCAAGCAAAGTGCTGACGGTATGGCGTTTCCTGTATGCTGAGGTAGACCACATGGATGCAATAGGAGAAGATAAAATAACCGGTAAGGTGATCAGCGTGGAGCGCAACACTCCCGACAACGGCAAAACAAAAATTACCATTGATAATATTATCGGCAAACTTGCCACTATCACAACCGTATCAACCTGGATGGGAAAAAACGGAATAAAAGATTGTTTTCATGAAGGCGCCATTGAAATAATCTTACCAACCGGTAGCATGAAATACACCGTAGCCGGAAATTCCGCCAATGAAGCCGGAAATGATTTTGTAGTTGTTGACGGTTTGGTTCCCGATGAAGCAGTGATGTCCGTTTATTTTCTGCAGGATGATGACGAAGCTATTGGGTTTAAAAAAGGCGACCGCCTTGAAAATATAACCATGATCGGCGACAGAAAAAGAAATTCAATATTTGAAGAAAGCGGGTTCAGCCTCATCGCCGATCGTTATGCACAGGCATACGTTGTGCCTGATTTTAAAACATTATCCGACCCCGCCGTGAACAAGGAACCCATATCCAAACCGTTTTTGCGAAACCTTGATGTTTATGAAACGGAAGCACAGGATATAAACCTGACAAATAACTACCGCTACGATCTTGACAAAATGGGATATAATGACAAGGAAGATTTTTGGGCGGTTTACATTTTATTTGCCTATAAAGGCGCTACCTATGAGGATGGAGACGCTGACGGATTTGTGAACGGCGCAGCAGTTGGCGGTATTGAAACTGACAGACCAATCAGCGGACTTACCGACAAAAAGAAAATCGGCCTGCATGTTTTCCTTGAAGGTAATGTAGAGCGAAATGCCGGGAGATACTTTAATGCAACAAGAACCGGCAAAGGAGAAAAAGACTGCATCGTGCATGAGATAGCGCATCTTTTTGGAGGAGAACATGAGGATGGCGGCCTGATGGCATCCCCGGATCCAACAAGTTATTTTTTTTCAAGGCGAACATTGGGGAAAATAAGAACTTGTAAGCATCCGTAATCTGTTCCTAAAAATTTATTGCAGTTTTATCCGGCAAAGCAGTACCCGGTGACACCGCTCATGAAAACATTTCAGTCATTTTAATTTTTGGCTTCATCATTACTCAATGACTGGTGTGGTGAAAAAGACTGTTAAGCCGGCCGGTTTGGGAACTAAATCAGTTACATTGAAATAACAGTGAAAGAAACAGTGGAAAAAATTGTGAGTGGTAGAACTGTTTGAAGAAAACGGCTATAAGAGGCAGGTATTTATCTTTTGGTCTCTTTTGTTGTACTAAATGATATTGTACTGGGTAATTACTTACCAGTCAATGTGAAATTATACCGCTTTGAAGTTTTTCGGGCTGTACCGGTACTTGTCAGCACCGGGTTCAGCCGGGGTGTTGAAATACTCAGCCGTTCTTTTACCTGGTCAGCAAGAAATTTATTTTCCGGGGTAACGAACACATTTGTTACAGTTACCTGTCCGTCTGTGGCAATAGTATAATCAACCAGTACATAATAATCTCCTTTTTTCACTTTTTTCCCGTTCATTACTTCTGCATTCAGTGTACTGATAACCGTATCCACGAATTCTTTCCATAGTTTATTGTTGTCTTTTACGATGGCAGCATTATCAGCAGGGCCTGTTGCTGGCAATGCAACTGAGTCCGTCATCGTCACCATTTTATTTCCGAAAGTATCAGTTACAACAGGTTTAGCTTTAGCCTTTTCAGGCGCTGCCGGTTTTTTGGTGGTAGTATCAATTTTGGCAGATAGGTCGTCGGTTTTTCTTACTACGCTACCGGTATCTGATTTCAATTTCCCTTTATACAGCAGGTCTTTCAGTGTTTGTGCCTGCATGTTAAAGGAGTTTACCAGGAGTGCTATAAGAATAATCTTTTTCATCTTACATTCTTTTGAGGTGATAATATCTGCCCAACCTGCAAGTTAAGGATCAAAAACGTTAGCATCTTCATAAAGCCGGTAACAGTTGCCTGCAAATAAAAAGAAATGCTATTTTCACCGGGCAGCACACCAGTCTAAACAATTTATGGGAAAAAAGACCTTACACAAAGACAGTGAATTCATTGTCACAGAAGAAAAAGTGATCAACTATGTGATGGCCATTTTTTTTCTTGCCCTCTTTCTGTATGGAGTAGCAGATGCCGTTAAACGCCGGTTTATTAATATTGATTACCAGAGTTATGTTTTTGCCCTGGCCATTATTCCGGCCATTTATTGCATCAGGCGGGCTAACAACAACAGGGTGTATATCCGGGTCAATAAAACCGGTATATATTACCAGGAGGAACTCCTGACCAGTTGGGCAAACTTTCATAACGCATTTATTGATCAGAAAGAAAAGAACGGATTTTTTAATATAAAGGACAATTTCCTGCTGGTAGTGGAATACCGGAAGGAGGGGCATCAGGAAGGATTCCGTAAAAAGATACCCCTGACTAATACCCAGAATAAATCAGAAGAAGAAGTACTGGAAGCGGTAATTTTTTTCTGGAATGAATACAGGATGAATAGCCCTTTGTGAAATACAGGCCAGATAATATAGTGTAGTATTTGCTCCACATTTGTTGCAGGCGGTAACGGCTTGAATGATAAATAACGTAGCTTCAAATAAACAAAACAGCCAATATGCAAAAAAGAAACCTTTCTTTCTTTGTAATTATTAAAGCCGGGTGTTTACTCTTAATACTGTCACTGGTTAATAATAACTCCCTGCCGGCACAAACAACAATTTCAAAAAGGGTACCGGTAATAGAACTAAAAGGCAATGCTTATGAAAGAGGCTTGCAGCATGGTACACTATTAAAAAATGAGATTGCGGCTATTTTTATTAAATGGAAAGCGAATATCCGGAGGATGGGAGTAGCAAACCCTGATTCATTACTGAATGCTTTTTTATTGGCTACCAATTTTGAACCAGCCATAAAAAAGTATACTCCTTCTATGCTCGACGAGATGAAAGGAATTGCTGAGGGGTCTGGTCAACCTTATGCAGATGTATATGCTTTTCAGTTAGTGGATGAATTTTGGGTGTATCTCGATAAAAAATACAATGAGGGAAAACATCATTGCAGCGGAATAGGTGTGCCGGCCACAGCTAATAGCCCTGCCTATATTGCCCAAAACATGGAACTGGAAAATT
>Ga0116142_10006124_pt1 | contig 10486 bp, 12 predicted proteins | sample AD_UKC033_MetaG_FD_89785 | JGI IMG/M metagenome (GOLD analysis project Ga0116142, IMG submission 89785) | Active sludge microbial communities of municipal wastewater-treating anaerobic digesters from USA - AD_UKC033_MetaG | ecosystem: Engineered > Bioreactor > Anaerobic > Digestate | place: USA... | reverse complement strand
CCTCGCTGCCGATGCCGCGCGCTGCGTACACGCGGCGCAGAACGGGATGCAGCGTGACGCCGAGCGATTGCGCTGCGGATTCCGGTACCGCGCGTCGCTCGATGCGGAGAGTCATGCCGGCACCGTCCACTCGACCGCGCGCCGCCAGGGCTTCACCAGATCGAAGCGCGAGAAGCCGAAGACGCGCTCGTCGATGACGAGCCGTACGCGGCGCACCCGCCGCGCAGCGAGCGCATCGAGCGCCGGGGCAAGCCAGGCCGATGCGATCGGCTCATCGCCGCGTACCACGACGACCGTATCGCGATCCGGCGTCACGCTGATCGAGGCGAATTCCTCACCATGGCCGGCCAGCGACTCGTCGGCCGCCCGCCACAGCCCGTGCAACCAGCTGTCGATGCCATAGCCCCGCGGCCACGGGGCCATGGGCCTCGCGGGCGCCTGCGCGGGCACGGTGGGCCCGCCGCCCCACAACCACAGCGACGTCACCGGCGGCGCGCCGCGGGGACGCGGCGCACGTACGAGCGGATGCTCATGCAGCCACATCTCGATCTCGCTGCCGAGCCGGCGCAGCGGGGCTGCGTCCTCGCCCGTCGGCAGCCAGGGGCCGATATCCGCACCGAGCACGCGCGCCGGATCGTGGGTGCGCGCCTGTGCGACGAGTCCCGAGAGCAGGAACCCCTCGGCGCCGGCGGGCTGCAGCGCAAGCCGCGCGCCCTGCGCGTCCGCGCCGCCGAGTCGCGCCGCGAAATCCGCGGCGAGCTGCGCGGCCTGCTCCGCTGCCAGCAGCACGCAACCGTCCGGCGCCATGCGCACGTGATCGAGTGCGGCGAGGAGCGCGACCGGCGTGGCGAACCAGGCGTCGCCCCCGGGAGCGCTGCGGCCCGCGGCAAGCTGCGCCGGCGGTTGCCGCGCGAGATCCTCGCGCCCGAGGCGCCGCGCAAGCCAGCCGCGCCAGTCGCCAATCGCGAGCGGCGCGGGCCGCGCACGCGCCAGCGGCCGCGTGAGGGCGGCACGATCGGCAGGCGACGGTGCGGGCACGATGAGGACGAGTTCAGGCACGATCGCGTATCGTACCGAAGTCACCTGCCGGGCGACCGACGATGAAACTCACGATTGACTCGCGCGCCGACATCAACCTGATCCGCAGCCACGCGCCGGGCGAAGTGCGCGTCGGCGATGCGTTGCTGCGCGCGCCTGTGCTGATCAGCGCGACGGCGATCATTGCCGACTGGCCCGTGCGCTCGATCGCCGAGCTCGACGAGGCGCAACTCGCGCCGCTGCTCGCGCTCGATCCCCAGGTCGTGATCATCGGCATGCCGGCACCGGCAGGCTGGCCGCCGGCGGCGGTGCGCGCACGCTTCGGTGCCCGGCGCATCGGTCTCGAGGTCATGGAATTCGGCGCAGCGTGCCGCACCTACAATGTGCTGGCACAGGAGGATCGGCAGGTCGTGCTGGCATTGCTGCCGTGAGTCGCCCGGTCGGGCGCATCGAGAGAAGACACAGGGCGGAAAGCTCGTAATCACCCCAATCGTCCGCAGCTGACAGACCCGGCCGATTGTCGTCGTCTGTTCTTTTTCTTCTTCGTTCTATTTCTTCTACGCCGACTCCCCCGTAAATCCCTGTGTCTTCTCGCGATGCGCCAGATTGCGCGACATGTTAGCCACGCGCGCACGATGATGGCAAGCGAGCTTAAAATATTCTGACAATCAGTGTATTAGCGAGTATTTCTCATGTGGTTCCCTCAAGCAGCGGCACGAAGGCCACCGGTCCGAGGTTCTGGCGCTCCATCTTCAGTTCGCGCCGCGTGAAGCGCACGAGCTCCTGCTCACCCTCCGCGCCGACCGGCACGATCAGGCGCCCGCCGACCTTCAGCTGCTCGAGCAGCGCGTCCGGCACGCGCAGCGGAGCTGCGGCCACCAGCATGCCGTCGTAGGGTGCGTGCGCCGGCCAGCCGCGATAGCCGTCACCGTGGCGGAAGCGCACGTTCTTGATGCCGAGCTCACGGATACGCTCCTTGGCACGCTTCAGGAGCGGCTCGATACGCTCGATCGTGTACAGCTTGTCGACCAGCGGCGCGAGCACCGCGGTCTGGTAGCCGCAGCCGGTGCCGACCTCGAGTACGTTGAACAGCGGCCCGCCCTCGAGCAGCGCTTCGGTCATGCGCGCGACGATGTAGGGCTGCGAAATCGTCTGCCCGTAACCGATCGGCAGCGCCGTGTCCTCGTAGGCACGGCTGGCGAGCGCCTCGTCGACGAAGATGTGTCGCGGCACATTGCGGATGCGGTCGAGTACCTCGGGACTGCGGATGCCCTGTTCGCGCAGGCGCTGCACCAGCCGGTCGCGGGTGCGTGCGGAAGTCATGCCGATGCCGGAGAAGCGCACGTCAGCCACGTGGCCGCCCGTCGAGCCACTGAGCCACGCTGCCGAGCGCCGCATGGCGCGTCAGGTCGATCTGCAGCGGCGTGACCGACACGAAGCCCTCGCTGATGGCGTGGAAATCGGTACCCGGCCCCGCTTCCTGCCCGGGGCCGGCCGGACCGATCCAGAACACCGGCCGGCCCCGCGGGTCGCTCGCGCGGATCACCGGCTCGGAACGATGCCGGTTACCGAGGCGCGTGGCGCGAAACCCGCGTAGCTGCTCGTAGGGCAGGTCCGGCACGTTGACGTTGAGGATCATGCCGCGGTCGAGCCGCTGGTCGATCAGCCGCTCGACGATTTCGCGCGCGACGCGGCCCGCGGTCGCGAAGTGGCGCGGACCGCCCTGCTCCGTGCACAGCGAAACCGCCACGGTGGTGAGACCGAGGAAACGGCCTTCGATCGCCGCGGCGACCGTGCCGGAGTAGAGCACGTCGTCGCCGAGGTTGGCGCCGTCGTTGATGCCCGAGACGACCATGTCGAACTCGAAATTGAACAGGCCCGAAATGGCGAGGTGTACACAATCGGTCGGTGTGCCGACCACATACAGTACGTCGTCCTCGGCCTCGTGCACGCGCAGCGGTACATCGAGCGTGAGCGAATTGCTGGCGCCGCTGCGGTTGCGGTCGGGCGCCACGACCGTCAGCTCGGCGACACCGGTCAGGGCGTGCCGCAGGTGGCGGATGCCCTCGGCGCGAAAACCGTCGTCATTGGCAAGCAGGATCTTCACTCGGCGCGGGGACTTTCGGAATTTTCGGGCGCGTCAATATACTGAAAGCGTTCCGGTGGAGGAAATCGTGTCGAAAAAACCGCCCGACGACGACGCACGGCTGTTCCGCGAAGCGGTGCGCGATGCGCGGCAACTGCGGGCGGAGCCGCGCGCCACGGCCCGCCGGCGCCCGGCGGCGCGTGCGCGCTTCGCGAACGCGGACCGTGCGGCGGTACTCGCCGAATCGCTCGGGCCCGCGCCGCCGGAGGCGGACGTCGAAAGCGGCGAGGAACTCACCTTCCGCCGCCCCGGGGTGCAGGACGCCGTGATGCGCAAGTTGCGTCGAGGCCAGTATCGGGTCGAAGCCGAGATCGACCTGCATGGCTTTACTGCAGCCGAAGCGAAGCTGCATCTGCGTGCGTTCCTCGGGGAGGCGATCGGTTCCGACCTGCGCTGCGTGCGCATCGTGCACGGCAAGGGCCTGCGCTCCGGGCATCGTGGGCCGGTGCTCAAGTACACCGTGAACGGCATGCTGCAGCGGATCGACGCGGTGATGGCCTTCACCTCGGCGCGCCAGGTCGATGGCGGCACGGGCGCGGTCTACGTGCTGCTCGCACGCTGACGACGGGCAGTGTGGCCGCTGCCGCACGCGCGTGGCTGCTCATTTCTTGGCAAACAGCGCCTTGAGGCGCACCTGGGTCTCCGCCGAGAACCACAGCTCCGTGGCGCTGTCGGCGAAGGTCCCGTCGTCCTCGTCGAACAGCGCAATGAGTGCCGCGCGCGCCGTATCGCGGGTCGCACGCATCGCCGCCGAGGGCAGCGCCAGCAGCTGCTGCGCATAGGCGTGCGCACGCGGCACGACGTCGGCGGGCGCACAGATCTCGTCGACGAGACCGCAGGCTAGCGCGTACTGCGGATCGAGCATCGCGCCGCGCGTCAGCAGCACGCCGGCACGACCCTCGCCGACGAGGCGCGCGTACGCGTGATGCAGCAGCGCGCCGGGCGTGAGCCCGACCGCAACCTCGTTGAGGCCCAGGGTGAAAGGCCCCTCGGCCATCACGCGATAGTCGCAATGCAGGACGAGCACCGTGCCCCCCGCCGGCGCATGCCCCGTGATGGCGGCGATGACCGGCACCGGTGAGCGGGCAATCACCTCCTGCGCGCGACCCAGCGCCTCGAACAGGCCCCGCATCCCGGCGCGATCGATGCGCAACAGCGCGGGCACGTCGAGGCCCGCCGAGAAGATGCCGGGCTGGCCCGACAGCACGATGGCGCGCGCGCCGGCGGCTGGCGCGGACTGCACCGCATCGGCCAGCGACTCGATCAGCGCGGTGTCGAGCGCATTGACAGGAGGGCGCGCGAGGCGCAGCTCGCGCACGCCCTGTTCATCGATTGTCTCAAGCATCGAGCACCTCACGCAGCACGGTCGTGGCGAAACTGCCCGCTGCGAGCCGGAATTGTAGTACGAGTGTGTCGCCTTCGAAGACATGCGTGACATCGCGTACCGCGGCCCGCAGCGGCCGGCGCGCCATCGCAACGCCCTCCTCTTCGAGCGCCTGGCACACCGGCGCGAACTGCTCGCGAACCGCGGCCTCGAGCGCCGCGATGCGGCCCGTGACCCGTGGGTCGCCCACGCCCCACAGCGGCCCCGTCGGATGCAGGTCGAGAGCCGCGACGCGCGCATCGAGTGCCTCATCGGGCGCCTCGACGGCGAACACGCTACCCTTGCCATCGAGATTCGCGACATCGCCCGCCTCGATCCGCGCCCAGCTGCCCTCCGCCACGCGCCTCGCGAGGACGGCGTTGAACACCAGGCTGCGCGCCGCGGAGAGCGTAAAGGTCCGCTCGATACGAAAATCTCCGGCCTGCACGCGCGCGAGGTTCGACAATGCGCGCCCGAAGCGCTGCGGCCCGAAGTAATCGGGCACGCCGCGCGCGGCAAGAGCATCGAGCCGGGTGGCGAGTGCACCTCGATCCCCGTCGATGTCGCGGATGCGCAGTTCGAAGCGATTGCCCGCCAGTGCCCCGCGCGGCAGCTTGCGGGTGTGCGCATGCGCCTCGAGCACGACGTAGCCTTCACCCTCGTGGCCGAGCCATTCGCCGGGCGAGCACTTGCCGCGCGGCACCGTGAACCACTGTGTCGTCACCGCATGGCGGTCCTTGAGGCCGGCGTAGCCCACGTCGAACGGCCGGCACGCGGCGCGGCGCGCGAGTTCGCGCGCGACCCACTCGGTATTGGCGCCGCGCTTGCGCACGTGCAGCAGCAGGTGCGGTCCGTCACCTGCCGGCGCGAACCCCAACAGCTCATCGACACGAAAATCCTCGGGCTCGACGCGCACGCGGCCGCGCACCGGGGGCATACCGAATGCACGCGGCGGATCGAGCGCGAGTGTGCGCCAGACGTCGGGAACCACTGGCGCCATCAGCGCGCCGCTTCGTCTATCAGGACGGCCGCCTGCGCGGCCAGGCCCTCGCTGCGGCCGATGAAGCCCAGGCCTTCGGTCGTCGTGGCCTTGATGTTGACGTGGTGCTCGTCGACGCCGAGCAGTTGCGCCACGCCGTGGCACATCTGCGCACGATAACGCCCGATGCGCGGCGTCGTCGCGAGGATCGTGATGTCGGCATTGACCACCGCGTACTGGCGCGCATGCAGCAGGGCCATCACGCTGCGCGTGAGCTCGCGGCTGTCGGCACCCTTCCACCTCGGATCGGTGTCGGGAAAGTGCATGCCGATGTCGCCGAGTCCCGCCGCACCGAGCAGCGCGTCGCACAGGGCATGCAGGGCGACATCACCGTCGGAGTGGGCGATCACGCCGCGCGTGTGCGCGATGCGTACGCCCGCGATGACGACGCTGTCGCCGGGCCCGTAGGCATGCACGTCGGTGCCGAATCCGATCCTCATGCCGCTGCGCCGTTCATGGGGGCATTGTGGCCCGCAACAGGGCATCCGCCAATGCGAGATCGGCCGGGGTCGTCACCTTGATGTTGCGCACGCTGCCTGGCACCAGCAGCGGCGCCTGGCCCTGCCATTCGATCGCCTGGGCCTCGTCGGTGCATTGCCTTCCGGCGGCCTGCGCGGCTGCAAGCGCCGCGGCGAGCGGTCCCAGCCTGAACATCTGCGGCGTGAGCGCCCGCCACAGACCCTCGCGCGGCTCGGTGCACGCCACCCGCGCGAGCTCGTTGCCGCGGCTAGGCGCGGCGCGCTTGAGCGTGTCGGCGAGCGGCACGGCGAGCAGCCCGCCGACCGGATGCGCGTGCACCGCGTCCACCAGCGCATCGATCTCGGCGCGCGACACGCAGGGCCGCACGGCGTCGTGCACCAATACCCATTGGTCGTCGTCGGCCCCCGCCTGCAGCGCGCCGAGCGCGCGCCGCACGCTGTCCGCGCGCTCTGCACCACCGTCCACGGCGCCGACCGGACAGCCACCGCGCGCCTGGCAGCGAGCCGCGACCTGCGGCCAGGCGGCGTCTCCCGGGGCGATGGCGACGACGATGCGGTAGCAGCGTGCATCGGCCAGGAATGGCGCGAGCGCATGCTCGATGACGGTGGCACCGGCGAGCGGCTCGTACTGCTTGCGCAGAACACCGGCGCCATATCGCCGGCCGGCGCCAGCGGCCGGCACTACGAGCGCATATCGCATCGGGGAGACGCCGCCGGCCGGCTACCGGTGGGCAGTGCGGGTACGCGGCTCCGCGCCCGTGGCAGAGCCCGGCCGGGGCACGACCTGGTAGAAGGTTTCGCGCGGCGCGACCATGCCGAGTTCGCTGCGGGCCCGCTCCTCGAGCGCGGTGAGGCCCTGCTTGAGATCACGGACTTCGGCGGCGAGGCGCGCATTGCGCTCGACAAGCGCTTCGTTCTCGCCGCGCTGGGCGGCGACGTCGGCTTCGAGGCGGCGCATTTCGCGCAGCCCGTCCGGCGAGGCGAAGAGGCGGTACTGCAGCAGCAGCACTACGATCAACAACGCTCCCGCCAACCACTTCATGGCCGCGTGACTCTACCAGACCTCATGCCACGGGGACAGTGAATGCCTGGCGGCCGGCGTAGCTGGCGCGCTTGCCGAGCGCGGCCTCGATTCGCAGCAGCCGGTTGTACTTCGCAACGCGGTCCGAACGCGACATCGAACCGGTCTTGATCTGCGTGGCGGCGGTCGCCACCGCGATGTCCGCGATGGACGTGTCCTCGGTTTCGCCCGAGCGGTGCGAGACGATCGCCGCGTACTTCGCCGCCGCGGCCATGTCGATCGCCGCCAGCGTCTCGGTCAGCGTGCCGATCTGGTTCGGCTTGATCAGGATCGCATTGGCGATGCCCTTGGCGATGCCCTCGCGCAGGATCGCCGTGTTGGTGACGAACAGGTCGTCGCCGACCAGCTGCACCTTGCTGCCGAGCAGGCGCGTGAGCTGCGCCCAGCCGTCCCAGTCCCCCTCCGCCATGCCGTCCTCGATCGTGATGATCGGGTAGCGGGCGACGAGCGAAGCGAGGTAGTCCGCGAACTCGGCCGGGGTGAACTCGCGGCCCTCACCTTCGAGCACGTAGCGGCCATCGCGGTAGAACTCGGAACTCGCGACGTCGAGGCCGAGGTAGACGTCACTCCCGAGCCGATAGCCCGCGGCGTCGATCGCCTCGGCGATCATCGAGAGCGCCTCGGCGTTCGAATCGAGGCTCGGCGCGAAGCCGCCCTCGTCGCCCACCGCGGTGGTCAGTCCACGCGCCGCGAGCAGCTTCTTCAGGTGCTGGAATACCTCGGCGCCGCAGCGCAATGCCTCGGCGAGGCTCGGCGCACCGACCGGCAGGATCATGAACTCCTGGATGTCGAGGCTGTTGTTGGCATGCGCACCGCCGTTCACGATGTTCATCATCGGCACGGGCAGCACCGGCGCGCGCGCGCCGGCGAGCGATTCGTACAGCTCCTTGCCGGCATCCAGCGCTGCGGCGTGCGCGTTGGCGAGCGAAATCGCAAGCAGGGCATTCGCCCCGAGCCTGCCCTTCGTGTCGGTGCCGTCGAGTTCGATCATCGCCGCATCGAGGCCGGCCTGGTCGGCCGGATCGCGTCCCTTGAGCGCCGCGGCGAGCACGCCGTTGACGTGTTCGACCGCCTTCAGCACGCCTTTGCCCAGGAAGCGGCCGGCATCGCCGTCGCGCAGCTCCACCGCCTCACGCGTGCCGGTCGATGCGCCGGACGGCACGGCCGCACGGCCGCGCACTCCGCTGTCCAGCGTGACATCCGCCTCGACGGTGGGATTGCCGCGTGAATCGATGATCTCGCGGCCACGGATGTCGACGATGCGACTCATAGCAGGGATTCCTCGTAGGGCTGTGATTTGACGGCGCCATCGAGCGCCTTGAGTGTGGTGAGGAGCGCTTCCATGCGGCCGAGCGGCCAGGCATTCGGTCCGTCGGAAAGCGCCTTGTCGGGATCCGGATGGGTTTCCATGAACAGGCCCGCGATGCCCGCGCCGACGGCCGCGCGTGCGAGCACCGGCACGAACTCGCGCTGGCCGCCCGAGGCCGTACCCTTGCCGCCCGGCAGCTGCACCGAATGTGTCGCGTCGAACACGACCGGACAGCCGGTGTCGCGCATCACCGCGAGCGAACGCATGTCGGACACCAGGTTGTGGTAGCCGAAGGTGAACCCGCGCTCGCAGACCATGATCTCCTGATTGCCCGTCGACCGCGCCTTGTCGACGACGTTCTGCATCTCCCAGGGCGAGAGGAACTGGCCCTTCTTGATGTTGACCGGCCTGCCCTGCGAGGCGGCATTGACGATGAAATCGGTCTGGCGGACGAGGAACGCGGGCGTCTGCAGCACGTCGACCACCGCGGCCACCTCGGCGAGCGGCGTATCCTCGTGCACGTCGGTCAGCACCGGAAGGCTGAACTGGCGCTTCACCTCGTCGAGCACCTTGAGCCCCGCCTCGAGACCCGGGCCACGGAAGCTCGTGCGCGAGGAGCGGTTCGCCTTGTCCCAGGACGCCTTGAAGACGAACGGGATCCCGAGGCGGGTGGTGATCTCCCGCAGCTGGCCCGCCACGTCGAGCGTGAGCTGGCGGCTCTCGATGACACACGGACCCGCGATCAGGAAGAACGGCTGGTCCGCGCCGATCTGCGCACCCGCGAGCTTCACGGGCGGCGCCTCACGCGCCCGCCGCGGCCGGCAACTGCGCGGCGCGGTAATTGCGTGCCGCCCGCACGAAGCCGCTGAACAGCGGATGCCCGTCGCGTGGCGTCGAGGTGAACTCGGGGTGGAACTGCGTCGCCACGAACCAGGCATGCGTGGGCAGTTCGACGATCTCGACGAGGCCGTCGCGCGAAAAACCCGAGAACGCCAAACCGCCCTTGCGGAAGCGCTCGAGATAGGTGTTGTTGAACTCGTAGCGGTGTCGATGGCGCTCGCGGATCACCTCGCGCCCGTAGGTCGTGCGCGCGAGCGTGCCCTCGCCGAGCAGGATGTCCTGCGCGCCGAGGCGCATCGTGCCACCCTTGGCCGACTGGTCGTCGCGCGCCTGCGTGCCCTTATGCGCATCCTGCCATTCGGTGATCAGCGCGATCACCGGATCCGGCGTGGCGCGATTGAATTCCGTGCTGTTGGCCTGCAGGAGGCCGAGCACATTGCGGCCGTACTCGATGACGGCAAGCTGCATGCCGAGGCAGATGCCGAGATAGGGGATGCCGTTCTCGCGCGCGTACTGGATCGCGCGGATCTTGCCCTCGACGCCGCGCTCGCCGAAGCCGCCCGGCACCAGGATCGCGTCCATGCCCTTAAGGGCGTGCATGCCGCCCGCGTCGAGATCGCTCGCCTCGATGTAGTGGATGTTGACGCGCGTGCGCGTCTTCAGGCCGCCGTGCACCAGCGCCTCGTTCAGCGAGATGTACGAGTCGCGCACCTGCACGTACTTGCCGACCATCGCGATATCGACCTGGCCGTCCGGATTCGCCTTGGCGGCCACGACCTGGCGCCATTCGCCGAGATCGGTCGGCGGCACTTCGAGGCGCAGTTTCTCGACGACGATCTGGTCGAGCCCCTGCTCGTGCAGCAGCATCGGGATCTTGTAGATGTCGTCCGCCTCGACACCGGTGATCACCGCGCGCTCCTCGACATTGGTGAACAGGGCGATCTTGCGACGCTGCTCCTCCGGCAGCGGGTGCCTCGCGCGGCAGAGCAGGATATCGGGCTGGATACCTATGCCGCGCAGCTCCTTGACCGAATGCTGGGTAGGCTTGGTCTTGATCTCGCCGGAGCTCGGGATGTACGGCACCAGCGTCAGGTGCATGTACAGGACGTTGTCGCGGCCGAGCTCGACGCCGAGCTGGCGGATCGCCTCGAGGAACGGCAACGACTCGATGTCGCCGACGGTGCCGCCGAT
>Ga0116142_10006118_pt1 | contig 10492 bp, 8 predicted proteins | sample AD_UKC033_MetaG_FD_89785 | JGI IMG/M metagenome (GOLD analysis project Ga0116142, IMG submission 89785) | Active sludge microbial communities of municipal wastewater-treating anaerobic digesters from USA - AD_UKC033_MetaG | ecosystem: Engineered > Bioreactor > Anaerobic > Digestate | place: USA... | reverse complement strand
GAGCCCCTTGCCCAATCGAAGCAAGGAGTTATTATCAATATTTCTTCTATGACAGCCATTCGGCCCCTGACCCGTGTATTAGGGTATGGAGCAGCCAAAGCAGCTATCAGTAACTTTACACAATGGCTGGCCGTAGAGATGGCCAAAAAATTTGGAGAAGGTATTCGTGTAAATGCTATTGCACCCGGATTTTTTCTTACAGAACAAAATCGCAACCTGCTAACCAATAAAGACGGAAGCCTGACGGAACGGGGCCAACTGATTATTCGTGGAACACCATTCGGCCGGTTTGGCGAGCCGGATGAATTAAGTGGCACCTTACTTTGGCTTTGCTCAGATGCCTCTAAGTTCGTATCCGGAATTGTTGTTCCGGTTGATGGCGCCTTTAGTGCCTATGGCGGAGTTTGAACTCAATTCAAGATTCAAAATTCAAGATTCAAGATTCAAAATTCCTAATTCCTAATTCCTAATTCCTAATTCCTAATGTCGATGTCCACAACTAAAACATGGTCTAATTACCGCTGGGTGGTATGTGCGTTGCTGTTTGCAGCAACTACCATTAACTATATCGACCGGCAAGTACTGAGTTTGCTCAAACCGGTGCTTGAAAAAGAATTTAACTGGAGCGAGATTGATTATAGCAACATTGTAATGGCATTTAGTGCTGCTTATGCACTGGGTTACCTGGTGTTTGGCAGGGTGGTAGATTGGATAGGAACAAAAATGGGATACGCTGTTTCGGTGTTTTTCTGGAGTATTGCTGCCATTGGCCATGCGTTTGTACGTACAACTTTTGGTTTTGGTTTTATGCGTGCATTTCTGGGGATTAGCGAAGCAGGTAACTTTCCAACAGCAATCAAGGCAACTGCGGAGTGGTTTCCAAAACGAGAGCGCGCACTGGCAGCGGGTATCTTTAACTCAGGTACCAACATTGGTGCGGTAGTAGCTCCGTTATTGGTACCGTGGATCTTAGGCGCATATGGTTGGGAGGAAGCATTTATCTGGACCGGCTTGGTAGGGTTTGTCTGGCTTATCTTCTGGTTTGTGTTTTACGAAATACCATCTCGCCAAAAAAGATTATCACCTGAGGAATATAAACTTATTCACAGCGATGAAGATGAACAGCAAGAGGAAACCAAGCCCATTAAATGGTTGAAGTTGCTGGGTATAAGGCAAACCTGGGCCTTTATATTAGGAAAATTTTTCAGCGACCCGGTATGGTGGTTCTTATTGTTCTGGTTACCCTCGTACTTCACAGAGGTTTATGGTGTTGATTTTAAAAAGCCAAATTTGCAATTGGCAATTATTTATACGGCTTGCACCATTGGCAGTATTGGAGGCGGGTACCTGTCTTCGTGGTTAATTAAGAAAGGATGGCCGGTATTTAAAGCCCGTAAAACATCCATGCTGTTGTTTGCAGTTAGTGTTATGCCAATAATGGCAGCCCGTTTTGTGGATGATATCTGGGGTGCTGTTGCCCTCATGAGCCTGGCCGTTGCTGCTCACCAGGCCTGGAGTGCCAACATCTTTACAACTACTTCCGATATGTTTCCGAAAAGGGCGGTGAGTTCGGTAGTAGGTATTGGTGGTATGGCTGGCTCTTTAGGTTCGTTTCTGTTTCCACTCCTGGTAGGTCATTTGTTAAATCATTACAAACTGCTGGGCAACATTACTACCGGGTATAACATCCTGTTTTTGATTTGTGGATTTGCTTATTTGTTTGCCTGGCTCCTCATGCACTGGCTGGCTCCCCGAATGGAAAGAGTAACCCTCGATTCCTGATATAATATCCTATTTGTGGAGTAGCGCCCCCACATGTAAAAATTTTGCAGATGCAGGTACTTCGAACTGGAACATCGGAGTGTGCCCTCACGCACATACCGAAAGTATGGGTAGCGTGTTTGAAAGTATTGAGTTTACCTGAGCGCTATGGAATCCTAAAGAAGGGGCTTCAGCTTAAGCAATTGCTTTTGCTATACCCGTGATAAATGCAGCCGTAACACCTTTTGTCTTTTTAGCTTGTTCAGCCTTTAATACCGTGAGCGCACGGTTAATAGCATCAATCAAGCCTACCGGGTTGCCATCATAACGATAGCTGCCCAAACACCACTCCAGGTCGGATTGTAACTGATGTTCGATATTCAGTGAGCGAAGTTTATCCAGAATGGCTTCTGATGCTGCATCAATAGTTAACGACTTGGCTTTGGGAGCTGCTTTTTTAGCCACTTTCTTTTCAGTAACTGGTTTCGATGTTGCTTTGGCCATAGTTATTTCTGTTTTAGAGTTGATAATGCAAAGGTATAGGGCCTTTCTATCTGTAAACAAGCCTAACTGCGAATATATTTCCGCAATCGAGTGATTAATTAAATGAATTTCAATGCATTGCAGCCTCAATTTTACGCGCTGCTGGGGTTTATCATCAAGTTTAAACGATCCTTGAACAGGAATGAATGGAGTGACTTTCGTTTGGTAAGCAACCAATTTGGTACGCATCAACATGGTTGCATCTTGAGTTAATGATATTACGATCGATATAAAACAAAAAGAGAAGTGATCCTGGACCACTTCTCTTTGCTAAAGCATCAAGCTTAACTTGATTACTTCTTCTTCTTGGCAGCCTTCTTAGCTTTCTTAGCTACTTTCTTCTTAGCTGCTTTCTTAGCGGGTTTTTTTGCCATAACGTTTTAATGTTTTAGTTAAAACTGTACGAAAGGTATAATAAAATATTTATTCACAAAAATTTTAATGAAAAAATTTTACGGTATCAATAATTTTCAGTTTATGATTAGTCCATCTTCATCAACATAACTCGATAACTAAATGAAGCATCATTCACTTCCAATAATGTTTACTTCACATATCAATTCAATGTTGAATTTTTCTTTTACAGATGAGATGATTTGTAACGCAAGCGAAAAAATTTCTTTACCGGTTCCGTTTGTATAGTTTACCAATACCAATGCTTGTTGTGTATGAACTCCAACATTTCCCACGCGTTTTCCTTTCCATCCGCATTGTTCAATAAGCCAGCCGGCAGGTACTTTAACTTCTTGATTTACAGAATTATAGCCGGGTATATCTGGATACGTCTTTTGCAGTTGTTGATAGTGTGATGGTGTAATGGTAGGATTCTTAAAGAAGCTTCCGGCATTACCAATTACAGTTGGATCGGGTAGTTTGCTCTTACGAATTTGTATTACCGCTTCGCTTACTTGTTGAATGGTGGGTGATGTAATGTGTTGTTGTTTCAATACATCGTTAATGGCACCATAGCTTGTATTAATTCGGTGCAATTTCTTGCTGAGTGTTAAAGTAATACTTGAAATAAAAAATTTTTCTTTCAACTTTCTCTTAAACACACTATCGCGGTAACCAAAATCGCATTCCTGGTTAAGCCAGGTCTTGGTTAAGCCTGTATCAAGATCAACTCCGGTTACTGATTTGATTACTTCTTTTACCTCTACACCATAAGCTCCAATGTTTTGAATGGGCGCTGCTCCAACTGTTCCGGGAATTAAGGATAAGTTTTCAATACCACCCCAGTTGTGTTGCACACAATACAGCACCAGGTTATGCCAATTTTCACCGGCCATTACTTCAATGTCTATGGAATTGTCGGTTTCTTGCTTAATCGCAATGCCTTTTAACTCATTTTGAATAACAAGACCGGCATAATCGCTGGTAAATAGCACGTTGCTGCCTCCGCCAAGTATCAGTCTTTTGTTATTTTGATAAACCGGATGCTTGAGAAGCTCCGTTAACCCGGCCAGAGAGGTAATCGAGGAGAAATAACGCGCGGTGGCTTTTACACCAAACGTTGTTAATGGTGCCAGATCTTTGTTTTCTTCAATCGCGATCATAATCTAAATTATGACCAAGGAAGAAAAAACGAACGAAATATTAAAATCCCTTGAATGCTTCAGCTAGTTCCTCCTGCGAGATTTTGAATAAACAAATACGGGTAAAGCGTCCGGCCACATAAGTTGTACCGCATACGGCTAACCCTCCATCGGCTGTGGTGGCTATCGATGCTACTTCAAAGGGGTTTGAAAAGCCCAGGTACTTACTGCCTATGAATGTTCCGGTGGCCTCGTCATACCCAAACAAGGCAATTTGTTTGCTGCGCGTATCACTGGCATACAACACTACATTGCGCGCGTTAATGGTTGTACGGAGTATTTTTACCGAAGCATTGGGTGTAAGTTCAGGCAGCGGATTACCACCCAGATCACTGCTGGAACTAATACCAGAGGTGCTTACCGTTGCCGATGGAAGGAAATAATTATCACCAAAGTTAAAACGGGCCAAAGCAAATTTACCGCCATCCAATGGTACTGCCTGGCTTATACCCCCGTCATCCTGCTGGCCTTGTACAATTCCCTGCGGTTCATCGGCACTCAGATTGGTAAAAGCGAGCGACAGGGTATAATTGTAGAATCCATTGAAGTAGTAGGTGTTTCCAACTTTACCAACCAGAAAGGGAAGTTTTTTGCTGGTTTGTAAAAAATGATTGATGATCGGCTCTTCTACGGCATCGCCAGCGCCAATAGAAAACTCTTTTGATGAGCTTACTGAGCCCGTTGGGCTTACTACCGAAACCACGCTTCGCTTATCTACATGATTATAACTCTGCAGTAAAAAGTTGTTTCCATCGGCTGCGGCTGCAGCGGGATAGGAGTTACCTACGGCAAACTGGTCGGTAATTAAACCATCCCCATCAACCCGAACTAATTGGGTTTGCAAGCCCACGTTTGTCATGCAGAAGAAGTAGTAATTATTATTGTTTAGCATCAGGGGCCCGATAGGGGCAACCAATTCATCATCTACCTCAACTTCTGAAACAAAACCTCCAAATGCATCTACCTTCAGCAAATAGATACCTGCAAAATTGGAATTTTCTAACCTGCGCCCTCCTAAAATCAAGTATCCCCCGTCAGGAGTTTGTTTGATATCGATGGGATAGTAAGCAGCATTAAACTTATTGTTATCATAGATGCGGGTAAAATTTGCTTTATCTGCAGCCGGGTCTGAGTCGTTGGAACAACCGAATACTACAAGTAGTGCGAATAAGAATATGTAACGCATGGAATTAACGATCTAAGGTTTTAAAATTGCTGCTGAGGAAGCGCATCGGGAATAATACTCCGGCCGAGATAACAATATTATTCAGGTCAATATCGTCTTGGGCATCGCCAATACCAGCCAACCGATCGTTCCCAAAGCGATTTTTTGTATTTGAAATATTACTCATGCCTTTCCAGTAGGAAGCGTCCAGTACAACCCGTACGTTGCCCAGGTTGTAATTCACACCTACGCCCGCGGCAAGGCTCCAATAATTCTCAAACAGGTCTTTGGCGCCTACAATAATGGCTTCGTTGGCAAACTGGTTGGTTCCACCCGAGGCATAATCGGTGCCCGAGACTTTTACTGCTTTATTGGCATTAATCAACATCGAGTACACGATACCCACCTGTACATAAGGGCGAATTTTATCGTGAAGGATATCATATTTAATAAAGAAGGGGAAATCTGCATAGTCAAGCTTTTGTTCCTGATCGTAGCGTAGTTCTAAAGTTTCTGCACTGTTTTCGGTATTGTACCATCTGAATTGATTGAAGTATGTAAACCGCGTATGCCGGTAGGTAGGCTGCACGCTAAATGAAAAACCTTTAAAATAGAAAGTGGCTTCTAACGTAGCCTGGCTTCCGGTTTTCAAAAAGGAATCGTACGATTTTGCATTTAATGCAGCCGCATAATTGGTGGGCACCATAACTGTAAATGATTGGATGGGCTTAGCCTGTGCGAAGTTCGTACCGGCTTTAAAGCCCAGCCACCATTGTTTTTCCAAAAACTTATTTTGTTGAGAAGGTTTGGGTTTAGGAAGTGTGTTGTTTGGTTTTTTTTTAAACTGACTAAAGCCTGTGGTGCTGATCAGTATAAAAAGTGTGAGCGATAGAATAACTTTCATAGCTATCGGATAACAATAAGTTTTTTGGTTTCCTGGAGGAAGCCGGTTTTTAACTGATAAAAATACGTGCCCGGAGGCAAAGAAGTAACATTTATAACAACTTCGTGTGTGCCCTCAGGCTTTTCTTCGGCCAAAACCGATTTTATGGTTCGTCCCTGCAGGTCTTTTAAACTCAGATAAACCATTTGCGTAGCATTAATTGTAAACCGAATGGTTGTATGTTCACTAGCTGGGTTGGGGTAGCAATTTTCAAGGTTAAACCGTGAGCTGATAAAGTTATCATCAACGCCTGATATCACTTGTTGTGCCAGTGGTAAGGGTTCATAGTTACCGGCTCCTTCTTCTTTCGGTCCGTTTAAGAAATCTTTAAAGAAGATATCATTGTTAATTTTATTTTCATCCACCAGCATCCAATCGCGCAGCAGGTTGGCATAAATCTGCCGATAATCGTATTGCATTTCCACATTCTCCAGGCTCATGTTCGGAACTTTGCCCACCACACCCGGTTGCACCCCTTTTCCAAAAATCATGACGGGGGCACCGGTACCATGGTCAGTACCATAGCTTCCGTTGGCACGAACTCGCCTGCCAAACTCAGAAGTAGTTACGGTTAATACCCGATCTTCAAGGCCACGCGCTTTCAAATCATCCTGAAAGGCTTTCATGGCCGAAGCAATATGGTACATAAGGGCAGCATGCTGGCCCATGGTTGGATCATAGCTCTCTACTTGTTCGGCATGCGTATCAAACCCACCCAGTTTTACCAGAAACACTTTTGTTTTTACACCCAATCCGGCCCCACCGCCATCCAACAGGCGGGCGATTAACTGCAATTGCGGTGTAAGTCTGTTGCGCATACTACCTCTTGGGGCGTTAAATGGATAATTTTCGGGATAGGTTACGCTTGAAGCCGGGGCATTCTGATATACTTCATTTAGTCGTTCGGCATAATCCTGCGATTTGTCTTCTAACCCCAATATCCAGTTTAGTTCTTTTCCGTAAGGTGAATTATCTAAAGCAACAGGTGGCTTTCCTCTTGGGTCAATACCCTGATCGGTAAAACCTTCAAGCTCGCCTACTAATTGTGCAAAACTTTCGGGATTGTTGATGGAGATGGAGGTCGGAATATTTCCTTGTTGATGAAAGATTAACGAAACATCACTCCCCATCTCGATGGCAAGGGGGTCTTCCATTTCCGCATTCGGAAATTCATCGGGGTATTGTTTGGGAGCAAACTCCTGTTGCAGGTAGCGGCCAACCCACCCGGACGAAAAGTAATCATCAAAACCACCCCCCATAAAGGAAATGTCTCTTCCACGGAAATGCGATCCATTGTTATTTTTGTATGAAACTCCCTGCACCACCGTCATTCTTCCACGATCGTACAAATCTTTTAGGGCAAGCATATCGGGGTGTAATCCTACTTGTGCATCAGAAGGAAGTGTGTTATCAAGCAAGATCATTTTGCGTGCACTATTTTTTGCTGGAATGGCAATGTTTGCGCGCCAGCGATAGTATTCATCGTACGCTTCAACCGGAATAATGCTGTTGAGGCCATCATTACCTCCGTGCAATTGCAGAATAACCAATACCCGATCGTTTGTGCTTTGTTCTGCCATCCGCGTAAGCGAGTTTTCGGCCATTAGTTTGATAGGAATACCGCCCAGGGTAAAAGGAACAGCGGCTAATGATAGTTTCTTTATAAAGTTTCTGCGTTTCATCTTCTTGATCAATAGAGTTGATATTCGGGCGATTGCATTATGGCGTTGAACAGGCTTTCGAGTTGCCGCCTTACTACTTCGGTATCTACCGGGTTGTTCCACCGGAATGTCCAGGCACCTTCCGGGTCGGCATCAATCTGGGGCGATTTCAAAAACGCAGTCAGAAAATAATTCAGGCGTTCTGCCGTAAGCCCGGCATTATCATCGGTAGCCGTATCGAATGTCAGGTTATCGGCAAGTGGTAAAAAGTATTTCACCAACTCTATAATCAACAACCGGGCGTCTGATGCAATCGCATTACTGATATTAGTTTGTACAAATGCAACCGGATCGATCTTCATCATCCCGCCCATCTGGCTATCAGAAACCAGGTTGCGTATAAACTCATACCGGCTTACCAGGTAATTGGTGCTTATCCAACTGCGGTGATAGATAGGGTATTGATGGTAGGCATCATACCCAGCTACATCAAAGGGTTCGTAGAAATGCATGCCCATATCCGAAAGCGTGCGAATTAACTCGCCTGTTTGTTCGTAATAGGCAGTGGCATTTCCGGTTGGATCTGGTAGTTGCACATTGCACAAACGCAGCGTACCAATCATTAAGTCGAGTGGCGATTTGATAATACCGCCAAAGTTATCATCATTTACTCCGGCAGCTGCCTCGTAGAAATGCTGACTTTGAAACAGGTCTTCCAGTACCGGCTGAATTTTATAACCATTGCTTACCAGGGTATTCGCCATTTCGGCAACAATGGTATCGTCTATGGTTTGGGTTATTTCATGATACACGAAGTACCGGTATATACGTCTGCAGAAGTTACGGGCTGTTTCGGGTTGCGCGTAGATTAATTCAATTAATTGACTAATCTCGTCCAATGCACTTTCTTCGGTGGCATTCGTACCGTTCAACAGGAGCGGATTGGGTTGGATGGTAGCATTCCCATACCGATCGCTGAATTGTTTTACTTCGTTGTCGTGCGCACTGGCGTTGGTTGCACTGCCGCGTACTTTGCCACGCGGAAGTTTCTGGGTTCCGGTTGCGTAAAGGTCAACGGTCTGATCAAACGAAGTAAAGGTTGTATCCAGTTCCCAGCCGGATAATACCGCGGCTGCTGCGCGTACATCTTGTTCGGTAAAATTAAAATAATCGCCTGGTACGGTGGCCGGTGGGAGTGTGCCTTCCAGGCCTCGTCCAATTGTAAACAACTCCATTAGCTCGCGTGCATAATTTTCATTTACACTTCCACGCACGTTCAGGTTTCCATCCAACAATCGCAGCATGGCATTATCCACACTTATTTTTTTGGTAAGCTCCTTAATGTTGTATTCGATGGGTAGAGTTTTGTCGAAGGCAAACTTGCGGAAGAGCTGATTTTGAAAATAGATCGACCTGCTGTTATCTACTTTTGATTGTATACAAGTAAGAACGGTATGTAAAAAGAATACAATCTTTTCTCGTACGGAATAGGCTAACTGATTGCTGGGAGGTACACCCAATGCCAGCATTTGCCCCATAAACCAGCCTTTAAAAATCTCCTGCAGTTCCGGGTCGCCACTGTTGGCATTCGTTACTCCAGCCAGCACCCATTCGGTACCCGTTTCAGGATCTAAGGATAAAGCAGGATCGGGCAATGGTTGTTGAAAAAGTAACGCTACAGCCTGGCTTGCGTTTAGTGTTGCAAACGAATCGATCTGCAACTTGGTTGGGCCAAATGTGGCCCGGTGTAACAAGTGGGCGGCTCTCTTATAACCAAGTGTACCGCCAAGCGAAGGTAATGGCATTGGTAAAATTTATATCATCCGGTAAGTTAATCCATCTACTTTAAAGATGCGACAGGTTTTTCAGTTAAATGGCCAATACTGCCGATTATCTACTGATTTTTTCCATTGTATGGTGCTTACCTTTTATTTATCGTTATTGCCTGAACAGAAAGTTAACAGTACCTTAATCGCATGAAGATTATTGAGTGCCCACGCGATGCCATGCAAGGGCTGAAGGAATTTATTCCAACCCCTAAAAAAATTACATACCTCAACCAATTGTTGAAGGTTGGGTTTGATACGATCGATTTTGGAAGTTTTGTTTCGCCCAAAGCTATTCCGCAAATGCGCGATACGGCCGAAGTTTTGGAAAAACTTGATTTGTCGAATGCCTCCTCCAACCTGCTTGCAATTGTGGCTAATGTGCGCGGAGCGGAAGATGCCTGTCGCTACAGCCGCATTCAGTATCTTGGATTTCCACTTTCTATTTCCGAAACCTTTCAACAACGCAATACCAACAAATCCATTAGCGAAGCATTAAACACGGTAAGCGAAATTCAGGAGTTATGTACCAAACACGGCAAGCAACAAGTGGTGTATATCAGCATGGGCTTTGGTAATCCGTATGGCGATCCGTACGATACAGGCATTGTAGAACAATTTACCGATATACTGGCCACATTAAATGTGCCCATCGTTTCGTTGGCCGATACCATTGGTGTAGCAGAGCCGATACAAATTGAACATTTATTCAAATCATTAATTAAAAAATTTCCAGCGATTGAGTTTGGGGCACACCTGCATTCTAATCCTAAAACAAGTTTGGAAAAAATTGAAGCCGCCTTTCATTCGGGTTGTCAGCGTTTTGATGGAGCGCTTAAGGGTTTTGGCGGTTGCCCGATGGCAAAGGATGAACTGGTTGGTAATATGGCTACCGAAACGATTATTTCTTTTTTGAACACGAAGGTTTCTTTAAAACTGAATCAGGGAGAACTTGATAAAGCCCTGGTGCTGGCTAATGAGATTTTCCTGTAATGAAG
>Ga0116142_10006115_pt1 | contig 10495 bp, 4 predicted proteins | sample AD_UKC033_MetaG_FD_89785 | JGI IMG/M metagenome (GOLD analysis project Ga0116142, IMG submission 89785) | Active sludge microbial communities of municipal wastewater-treating anaerobic digesters from USA - AD_UKC033_MetaG | ecosystem: Engineered > Bioreactor > Anaerobic > Digestate | place: USA... | reverse complement strand
TCACCCTCACCCTCACCCTCACCCTCGCCTTCACCTTCACCTTCACCTTCACCTTCGCCCACCGGCATAAGTGCGACATCGAGCCGTGTCGCAAGCCCGAAGCAACCACGACGCCGTCGACGGTTTGTGACACGTAGTCCGGGGCGGAAAAACTGAGCGTGTAGGTTCCCGGCAACAACAAACGGTGATAGTTGCCGACGGCGGGGTCGGTATACACGGCGTGTGCGTTGCCTTGGACCTCGACCTTCGCGTAGACCGGCGCGGCCGTTACGGCATCGGTCACGATCCCGCGCACGCCTTTATGAACCTGTTCGAGATACGAAAGCATGGATTCCTTGTTGTTCGTCCAATACGTTGGTAACGCGGACGCGGACGGCTTCTTTGGCACGGCCAGTTCGATGGTGACGTCATTGCAGCTTACGTAGCGGTAGTTCCAGTCCTGCATGCCGCCGTAGATGGTGTACCAATCGGACCCGTTCGTAATACCGTAGAGAAAAGACGTGCTGTTCCACATCGGCGAATTGTAAATCGAATATTGCTTGGACATGTGAATGAAGAGTTCATCATCGGGCGTGGGCGCGTAGGTGTTGATCGGCACGTTGTCCTCGTCAAAAGGGTAATTCACAACGACCGCACCGGTGTGAAAATTGGCCGACAGCGTGAAACTGCGCGAGGCCGTCCATTCCATGACCCGCTGCACCTCGGTCGGACGTCCGGCCGCGTCGAACGGGTCGCCATCGAAGATGTTGCCGTCCGCATCGTCGAGGATGTAGCTCGGAAAATTGCGGTTCAGGTCGTAGCCTTGGGCGTTGTAGCGCGACCCCGCCACGTGGCCGTCGGGATTCATCAGGGGCATGACGTAGATCGCCGTGTTGTCAACGAGCCAGGTAAGCCGCTGCCCTTCCGTCGATTCCGTGCCGTATGCATTCAGGAGCAGATCGATGAAGTACAGACACATCTCCGTACCGACCGGCTCATCCCCGTGGATCGTCGAGATGTATTTGAACTCCGGCTCATTCTCCTCGATATCCGGATTGTCCGTTATCAACAAGACCCACAACGTGCGGCCCAGGTGCGAGTTGCCGGCGCTCTGCAGGCGACAGATGTTCGGATGCGCGGCCGCGTACCCCTCGAGCATCGCTGCGATCTCGGCGTAACTGTGATACGTGCCGAGGCTCTTGTCGAACGGACCGAAATCCGGCGGGTCCGGTTGATACCCCGTCACCTTGTAAGCAATGCCCAGTTGGTCCAGCAGCCGAACTTCCTCGTCTGTCGCGTACACCCGCACCACGCCGGGCCGCGGCCCCCGGTCCACGTCGAAGTCCCACGCCTGAAGCGCCTGCGCAACAGCGCTCGTTGTCACGGGCGCCTCGAGGACCGCAATACGGCCCGGCCGCGCCTGGGCCCCGTACGCGCTGAAGGAACACAGCGCAAGTGTCGGCAGGAGCAATAGGAACATGCATCGCTTCACGATTCGTCACCTCGATTGCCAAGAGTCCAGTGCCATTATACCGGAAATCCGTGCACGAACACCGTGGAATATGCTACAATGCTTTCGGGTTTGAAGAGTGGCAGGCTAACCGTAACGCGAGAGGTGTCTCATGAGCACTGGTGCGCGGGTGAAGACCTATTTCGATGCGGGGCGGATTTTCCTACTGGCCTGCCTGTTGATCGGCCCGGGGGCGGGTGTTGCGCTTGCCGCGCAGACCGACGACGTCGCCTTCGATGCGCACTTTTCGCAGCTCGACCTCGGCTGGGACTCCGGCTGGTATCCGCCGGGCGACCCGGCGCCGGGCGCGCAAGTCATCCAGGTGCGTCTGAATTTCAACGGTACCGCCAAGGTGGACGCGGCGCTGGCCGGGGATTACGAACTCGACGGCAACCGGCTTGGACCAGCCAACGCCGCGGGGGACTGGGCTTACGATTTCGGCGCGGACGTCGAGATGAAGATTGCGTTCAATATCAACTATACCATCGAAAATCCGTTCCCTTGGGGCGATGACTTTGTCATCAGTCCCTTTATCATCGACATCCCGTTCACGCCGAATTTCGACCTGCGGGCAACGCAAGAAACGACGTTCACGACCTATCTGCTCGACTCCGTGTCGGAACTTGACGAAACGACCGAGCCGATCGGGGTGTATGACCTCGACCTGCTGGACCTCATTATCGGCGCGCTCGATTTACCGGATTGGGCGAAGTACTTCATTAATGCAGGCGCGGCGCTGACTGTGGCCATCGAGAGCCATGCCGCGCTTACCTGTGACAACATGACGCTTGGGACGGGACCGGTTTTCACCGAGGAATGGGAGCGGCAGACGGTGGACGCCACGCCGCCGCAGTACGCCGCGACCGTCGACTACAACGAGAACTTCACGTGGGACCTTACGCTGCACGCGATCCCCACGGTCTTTATCTCGATCGTCGGGGTGCGCTGGGAGTACCCGGTGACGTCAATCCCGTGGCATGCGTACTCGGGTCCCCTTGACCTCGTATTTAACCAGGACGAGATCATCGTCCCCGTGGAGGATGCGGGCGAAGGCGAGGGCGAGGGCGAAGGCGAAGGGGAGGGCGAAGGCGAAGGGGAGGGTGAAGGCGAAGGCGAAGGGGAGGAAGATTGCGAATGGCGGTATCTCATCCCGGTCGAGGGCGATTCCGACGGGGACCTGCTGAGCGACGTGGAAGAAGACGCGCTCGGCTTTGATCCGGACAATCCTGATGAGAACGACAACGGTGTGCCGGACGGCATTGAGTTGGCGTTTTACGTGGCCGATCTCGTGCGCGCGCTGGACACCTATCACGCAGATTTCGCGCCGCCGGATACCTGGTGGCCCGAGGGGTTGCCCGAGGGGCTGCCGAAGGACCACCCCTATGCCGTCCACTTTGATTACATGCTGGACTGCGTATGGGAGACGACCGCTTGCGGTGTCGGCGTTACCATCGGCCACATCCAGGTCGTGAATCCCGCGTTGCACGCGAGTTGGGAAGACGGTTTCGTGTTACCCTTCGACGCGTGGCACTACATCGAACACGGCTCGTTCAGTTATAGCTCTCAGGAATGCAGTGATGATCCGCGCGCAGGCCGCGTGGACTTGCTGTCGCTGCTCGCTATCCTGACCTACGGTGGCGAGGGCGAGGGCGAAGGCGAGGGCGAAGGCGAGGGTGAAGGCGAAGGAGAGGGTGAAGGCGAGGGTGAGGGCGAAGGCGAAGGTGAAGGCGAGGGCGAAGGTGAGGGTGAGGGTGAGGGTGAGGGCGAAGGTGAAGGCGAGGGTGAAGGTGAAGGTGAAGGCGAGGGCGAAGGTCAAGACCCGTGCTGGAACGCATGGCACAGCGCGGACCTCTCGCAAGACAATGTGATCAGCCTGAGCGAGTTGCTGCGGGCCATCCAGTTCTACAACTCCGGCGGCTTCCATTGCGCTGAGAACCTCGGCGACACGGAAGACGGCTACGTGCCCGGCGCGGGCGAGAATACGACCTGTTGCCCCCACAATGCCGATTATGCGGACGGCGGTCCCGACTGGCGCATCAGCCTGAGCGAGTTGCTCCGGGTTATCCAGTTCTTCAACAGCGGCGGCTACCACATCTGCGAAGGTTCGGAGGACGGCTTCTGCCCCGGTCAAGTGTTGTAACCGTCGCCTGACCTCAATAATCCGAGGCGCTTCCGCGGCAAGGGCAGCCAGCCCGTGGTGCTCCACGAGCATGGCGCCCCTGCCGCGGTTTCTTCCTAGTTGGGGACCATCCCGTTGACAAAGCGAGCAAGCGGCATCCCTACCCGAGGGTGATTGAAAACTCCCGCCGACAGGGGAACTTGTGCTATGCTGGCGTCCTTCATCGCGCAACCAAGCGTTAACAGGAGGAACCAGATAATGCGTGACGTACAGGAGCAGGGGATGACCCGGAGGGAATTCGCGAAAGCGGGCGCGGCGGCGAGTTTCGCCATATTGACGGCGCGGTCGGGGATCGCGCAAACCAACGGCGATACGTTGCGTATCGGGCTGATTGGCTGCGGCGGCCGCGGCGGCGGCGCCGTGATGAACTGCCTGATGGGGAACGATAACGTCATGCTGGTGGCGCTGGCGGACGTGTTCGAGGACCGGCTCACCGGCAAACGCCAGGAAATGGAGAAGAACAAGCACTCGAAAGTCCGCACGAAGATCAACGTGACGGATGAAATGTGCTTCGTCGGACTCGACGCCTATCAGAAGCTGCTGGCGACGGATGTGGACGTAATCATCCACGCGACGCCGCCCTACGCGCGGCCCGGCCACATCGAGGCGGCGGTCGACGCGGGCAAACACATCTTCACCGAGAAGCCGATTGCCGTGGACCCGGTGGGCGTGCGCCAGTTCATCCGCGCGGCGGAAAAGGCGCGCGAGAAGAACCTGTCCTTCGTGTGCGGCACGCAGCGCCGTTATCAGCGCTCGTATGTGGACACGGTCGCGAAGATCAAGGAAGGGGCCATCGGCGAGGTGCTCGCGGCGCGCGTGTACTGGAACGGCACGCTACCCTTTGCTAACGACCGCCAGCCCGAGTGGAGCGACCTCGAATACCGCCTCCGCAACTGGTACAACCAGGTGTGGACCTGCGGCGACAACATCGTCGAGCAGCACATCCACAACCTCGACATCGCCAATTGGATTCTGGGCGGACCGCCCGCGAAGGTGACGGCCTCCGGCGGCCGCGCCTGGAAACCCCTCGAAGAGAAATACGGCGACCTCTTCGACCACTTCAACTGCGACTACGAATATCCGAACGGAGTGCACCTCTACAGCGCGAGCCGGCACTGGAACAACTCGAAGAACGACGTCTTCGAGGAAGTCACGGGAACGACGGGCAAGAGCAACTGCCACGACATGGGCAAGGACGATATGGACCCCTACGTGCGCGAGCACGTGGCGCTCTTCGAGAGCATCCGCGGCGCGGGCCCGTACATCAACGACGGCGTCGAATGCGCGCACAGCACGCTGACGGCGATCATGGGCCGCATGTCCGCCTTTACCGGCCAGGAAGTGACTTGGGAACAGGCGATGAACTCGGACCTCTCGATCGTGCCGGCGGACCTCAGCTTCGACAAGGAGTATCCCGTCGGCCCCATCGCCGTGCCCGGCGTCTGATCGGCGCCACACACATCGGGCCGTGTCCGTCCGTGTGCGTCCGTGTTCGCCATGGACCACGCGGATAATGTGCGGGAACGTCCCGGGAAGCGGCGATGCGTAGACACTTGTTCTTCTATCTTTTCCTGGGCCTGGTGGCCGCGTTTCTCGGCGCGGCCTCCGCGTGGCCGCTCGATAGCGGCGCGGCGTTGTTGCGCGCGGGCGCGCGCGTCGTGTTGCTCTGGGCCGTCGAGGTCGCGTTCCTGGTCGTGCTGCCGCGGCGGCTCGCGCTGCCGTGGCAAATTTTCGTTGCGATGGTCGGCGGCGTATTGGGCGGCTGGGCCGTCACCCGCTGGGACGACCCGGCGTTCATCAGCGATTACCTGGGCGTCTTCGGCGTGCTGTTCATCCTCTTGCTCACGGTGGTGATCATCCCGCTCATTTTCGTGTCGGTGTTGTGCGGCGTGGCGGGCATCGGCGACGTGCGGAAACTGGGCCGGCTGGGCGCGAAGACCATCGTGTATTTCCTGAGCACGACGTCTATCGCGGTGATCATCGCCCTGACGCTGGTCAACCTGCTCCAGCCGGGCGTGGGCCGCGAGAGCCTCAAGGACCAGGTCCGCGAGGAACAGGAGGCCGCCGCAACCGCCTCAGTCGGCGCACGGATACAGAAAGACGTGCTGCCGACCATCATACGGAACCCGATCATGGCGGACCAAAGCCCGATTGTCGTGATTTTCGTCGCGCTTCTGCTCGGGGCGGCGCTGGCGACACTCGGGGAGGCGGGTCTGCCGGCGGTGCGCGTCTTCGACGCGCTGAACCTCGCATTCATCGCGATCATCCGCTGGGTCATGTTCCTCGCGCCCATCGGCGTATTCGCGCTGATGGCGCGGGTTATCGCGGAACTCGGCCTCGGTTACGTCGTCACGCTGGGGAAGTACTGCCTGACCGTGCTGCTCGGGCTGGCGGTCCACTTCTGCGTGCTGTCCTGCGTGCTTTGCCCGCTTATCGCGCGCGTATCGCCGCTGCGGTTCCTGCGCGGCATGGTCCCGGTATTCGAGGTCGCCTTCAGCACGTCATCGAGCGCCGCCACGCTCCCCGTGACGCTCGACGCCACGACGCGCCGGATCGGCGCCGACCGCAACATCGCGAATTTCGTGCTGCCGATGGGCGTCACGATCAACATGGACGGCACCGCCCTGTACGTGGCCGTGGCGTCGCTGTTCATCGCCGAGGTTTATGGCATTTCCGTGCCGTTCCAGGGCCAGTTGATGGTCTTCCTGACCGCGGTCCTTGTGTCCGTGGGCACGGCGGGCATCCCCGGCGCGAGCATCGGCCTGCTCGGGATCATATTGCAGTCGATTGGCGCGCCCCTCGAGGGCATTGCCATCGTCGTGGGCGTCGACAGGCTCCTCGACATGAGCCGCACCGTGGTCAACGTTACCGGCGACAGCGTGGGCGCGCTCATCATCTCCCGCACCGAAGGCGCGCTACGGGACCCGTGACCTGGGCTTGTTGTGGCCGGTCTCCTGCCTGCCCGCCGTAGCTTCAGCGAAGGCGGGACCGCGCCACTCCGACGACCGCAAGGTCTCCTCTTCCGCCATTTCCAGCGAGTGGAGAATACCGATCAGAGAAGATGCTTGAGACCTTCGGTCGGGACCGGTGGCTCGGTCGGGAGGCCGGCCACAACGAGGATGCTACGGCAGCGCCAGTTCGAGCACGTCGAGGCCGAGCATATAGTTCGAGGACTGCTCGTTCTTCCCGACGCACCGGAAGGTGATCCGATGCGCGCCTTCGTCGAATTCGTGGACGCCGAAGCAAACCCGTTCACTGCGCGCGACGCCGCCGTGGAAGCCGTCGAACGGTTCGCCGACGGGCGCATCGTCCACGAGCAGTTGATAGACACCGTAGTCCGGGGCCTTCGTGAAGAACGCGCAGATGTTGCGCGGGCCGGGTCGTTCGAGGCGCGACTCGAAGGTGATGCTCGCGTCGCTCGACGGCGGCGTGAACCAGAGTTGCGCGTCGCGGCTCCACTGTTTGCCGAAGGCGCGCATGTCCTGCCGTCTCGCGACCGGCGGCGTCGCCTCTAGGATGGGCAGTTCCTCGCCCTCGAACACCCCCTCGGGGACTATGCGGAGGTAGTCGACGACGGTCTCGTTGCTCGCAGACGCGCCGGGCGCGATCACGAGGCCGAAGACGCGAACGCCCGGCTCGACGGGAGGCGTGATGCGCGTGGCCGTTTCCCAGTGGGGCTCGTCCGTCGCGCACGCTATCGGCTCACCGAAGGGAACGCCGTCGAGCGTGAACTGGACGGTAGGACGCTCCGGCCCGTGGTGCAGGCGCGCGCTGACGACGTAGGCGTGCGGCGTATCGAGTCTCCAGCCGAACGCCGCGCCGCTGCCGGGACCGCCGTGCGCAATCGCGCCGCCCGAGAGCCCGCTCATGCCCGCCGGTTCGAGGTCGACAACGTGCAGGGCGGCGTCGCCCACGGGACGCGCAAGGAGCCCCTCCGCTTCGATGACTCCTGACGCCTTCTCGCTGGGAACGATCCGGAAAGCGTCCAGATAAACGTCGCCGCGAGGCGCGATGACTTCGAGGACATGCTTGCCGCGCGCGAGGCCCATGTGCGGCAGGGAGCGGTCCCATTCCGTGGCGCGGGCGTCCCGCTTCCAGTTGAGGAGGGCAGGCGGCCTGTCGTCGAGTTGCGCGACAAGTTCGAGTCCGGGCGATCCGTCCCCGATACGCAGCCGGACCTGGCACACGTCGTCTTGCTCGACGGGAATCGCGAACCGCGCGCGCCCGCCGCCGCCCGGAACCACGGCCACGTCTCCGCTACTGAAAAAGTGCGGTGTGTCGAAATCCGATAGCAGGGCATACGGCCAGTCACGGACGATGATGTCCTCCGCCTCGATATACCCGGCCAGCCGCGGCGAGGTCCATACGCGCTTGAACACGGGCGGCGCGCCTTCCATCGCCGTCTGATGGAGGGTCGGGGCTTCGGCGTACCAGAACGTCGTGCCGGCGTAGTCGGCCTCGACCTCGTTGGCGTGGCCGTGCTCGATGCCGATGTGCGCCATGCCCTGGAAGGGGACGAGGTCCGTCATGTGAAGGCGAAAGGCGTGGCAGCGGCCCTCGGCCTCGGCATGGTAGCCGCAGCCGTAATACGGGAACGATCCCGTGCCGCCGAAATACCAGCCGCCGTTGTAGTAGTCCTCGGAACCGGTCCCATTGAAGTGCGTGTGGTCGCGGTCGTCGATCCAGAGCATTTCATCGCCTTCGAGATAGCCGTGGCCCGGCCCAAAGCCCTGCATGGCCATCGAGACGCCGCACCAATGGCCCCGCCCCACCGCCGTGAGTATCGGGAAGTTCTCGCCGGGAACGGTCGGATTCTGGCGCAGCCATTTCGCGTGGAAGTAGCCGTGGTCCGCCGGAAGCTCTCGAAGATAGCGCGTCGTGGTCGTAATGGTGAGGCGCAAGTAATCGCTGGATTCGTTGAGCAAGGCGATTTCGATACTCTCGCGGAACGGCATGGGCCAGAAGGCGTATAGCGTGTTGGGCTCGCCCGGCTTGCGCCCGCACAGCAGCGACTGCGTGTTCTGGCCCGGGAAGCCCTGGAGAAAGAAGTCGCCCAGCGGCGCCTCGACCGCCCGCCGGCCGCCGTCCACGTTGACCATGAGCACCGCGCGGCGCAGCGCCTTCTCCGGCAACTCGCGGAAGGCGAGTTCGAGGCCGGTGAGTATGCCCGGCCCGAAACGCTGCGCGATGGTCTGGTATCGGCCCGGCGGCACGGCCCATTTTTGGTATTGGCCGCGGGCATTCGGGTCCGGCCACGGATGGCGCCCGAGGTTGTTCCAGGCATCGCGCACACGCTCGAATTTCGCGCGGTCCTCGTCGGACAAGGACGGCGTAAACGAGCGGACATCCTCGCCGCGCGCGGATTTCATGTACGTGATCTGGTGGAAATTAACGCGCTCGCGCGTGACGATCTTGAGGCTTTCCCGATACGGCAGCGGCACGTAGCTGCACCAGCCGCCAATCACGTGGCGGCTCACCGGAGATAGAAACGGCTCAACCTTGTCGAGAAACATGTCCTCCCACTTGTCGAACGCGAGCCGGGGCGTCGCCTCGCCGTCGAAATAGAACTCGATCCGGCGCGGGCCGGGGTTCGCGGACCAGATGCGGTAGACACAGCCAGGGCCCTCGTCCTCGAAAATGACGTAGGCGCCGTCCGCCTCCTGTCGCAGGTACGAGTACGTACCGGAAAATCCGTCGTCATTGCCGCCGGTCCGGTCGTAGCTCGATACTTGTAAGCACACATCGTCGCGCAGGACCGGCAGCTTCGACGTGTCGATGAGTTCGAGCCAGTCACCCATGAATATCGGCGCGCCCGGCGCGAGCGCCGCCGCGAGCATTCCCGCAATGCCGAGATACAGTTCGCGCATCGGTTTGCCTCCTCCAGTAGGGCCAGGAGGGCAGTCTAGGGAGCGCCACCGAAGGGTGTCAACCGTTAACGGCGCGCCGTCAGTCAATACCGCTCGCGGATCGCCTGCTCGACGACGGCAAGGTCGCCTTGGAACGGCCCAGGCGTCTCCATCTTCAACGACGTAAGGGCTGCGGCGAAGCGGCAGGCCGTCTCGGCATCATGGGTCAATCGCCAGAAACAGTACGCGGCGAAGCTGGTGTCGCCACGGCCCGTTCGACCGGACAGGCTGCGGGCCGTGAACGGCGCGCGATGGACCGCGCCCCCGGCGCAGACGAGCACTTCGGTGTTGTGGGTCAATACGACCTCGTTTGCGCCCCAGTCGCACAAGGTGCACGCGGCTTGCTCGCGGTCGGCGTAGCCGGTCAGGGTCTCCGCCTCGGCGGCGTCCACCTTGAGGTAATGAATGAGCGGAATGCACGCGCGCTTTTCCGCCCAGTCGCGGAAGACCATGGCGCCGCCCTCATTCACGCGGAGGAATCCCTGCATATCGACGGCGATCGGGCCGCGCGCGGCCATGTCCCGCAGGAACGCCTCGGGAAACTCGCCGCGCATCAAACCGCCGAGATACCAGCACGCCGCCGTGGCGTCTTCCGGTGCGTCCGACGCGGTAAACGGGTCGGCTTGACCGAGGGCTTCGCAGGTGCGGCGCTCGCGGTCCGTCGTGTGGTAAGTGTTGCGGATCGACGTGGTGCGGGTGCTCGGCCGCCGCCGCACGGGTACATCGTGGCGGGTGAACACGTCAAGTGTCGCTTCGTCGTCCGAATGCAGCTTGGTCACGGCCAAGACCCGCGCGCCGATGCGCCGGGCCGCTATCGAAGCGTATACCACCGCGCCGCCCACAGCGTGCTCGACCTCGCCAAGCGCGATATTCTCGTCTTTCGAGAGATGGCCGAAGACGATCAGGTCGAAAGAGTCCATT
>Ga0116142_10006114_pt1 | contig 10495 bp, 10 predicted proteins | sample AD_UKC033_MetaG_FD_89785 | JGI IMG/M metagenome (GOLD analysis project Ga0116142, IMG submission 89785) | Active sludge microbial communities of municipal wastewater-treating anaerobic digesters from USA - AD_UKC033_MetaG | ecosystem: Engineered > Bioreactor > Anaerobic > Digestate | place: USA... | reverse complement strand
CTTCTCGACTCAGGGATAACGGCCATGGACGCCTGCCGCGGCGGCGGAAGGGAAAACCCCGCCCTTGTTTTGGGCGGACTCCTTGGCGCCTTTGCCCTCGCCGGGAAAGACAAGGCGACATTTGTCCTGTCCCCCGAGATCGCCCCTTTCGGTCACTGGCTTGAACAGCTCATCGCTGAAAGCACGGGAAAGGAAGGCCGGGGGATCCTTCCCGTCGCAGGCGAACCCCTGGGCCCCCCGGAAGCCTACGGGCGGGATCGGCTCTTCGTCGCCCTGCGGCTCAAGTGGGAGGGCGCTTACGGTCCGGCACTGGCGCGACTGGCCGCCCGGGGGCACCCGGTCGTTTCCATGGAAATCGGTGATCTCAGGCAGCTGGGCGGCCAGTTTTATCTCTGGGAGATGGCGACGGCCGTGGCGGGCCACCTCCTCGGGATCAACCCTTTTGACCAGCCCGACGTAGAAACAGCCAAGAAGAGGGCCCGGGCCATGGTGGCCCGTTACCTGGAAACAAGAACCCTTCCCGTGGAAACCCCCGTTTTTGAAGAGGGTTCGCTCCGTATTTACGGAGAACGGGGAGGTGGGTCCCCCGGCGAGATTCTCGCGTCATTTTTCGAAAGGACGGAAGAAGACGGGTACATAGCCGTCCAGGCCTACCTGGATCCCTGCGGGGAAACGGAGAGGGCCCTGGGGGGATTGAGAAACCGGATCTTCGAGCGATTCGGAAAGGCCACGTCGGTGGGTTACGGCCCCCGGTATCTTCACTCCACGGGACAGCTCTTCAAGGGGGACGGGGGAAAAGGCGTGTTCCTTCAACTGACCGCCGATGCGGCCGAAGAGGCGGCCATTCCCGACGAAGACGACCTGAACCGCAGTTCCGTCACCTTCGGCGTCCTCAAGGCCGCCCAGGCCCTGGGGGATCGAGAGGCTCTCAGGGATCTGGGAAGACCGGTCCTGTCCATTCACCTGGGAAAACACCCCGTCGAGAGCCTGGAGAGAATCACCGGGGAAATTCTTTGACGGGGAGATCCCCTCCGGCGTGCCATTCGGGTCCGTCAGGCCCGCCGCCCCGGAATCACGGCGCGGAACCGGAAAATGGCGGTGTGTGAACGGGAAAAAGAGGCAACGGAAAGAGGGAGGTTTTCATGATATTGAAAAGTCCGGCCTTTGAAGAAGGAGGGATGATCCCGGACCGTCACACCTGCGACGGGGAGAACATCTCCCCTCCCCTGGAATGGGAGGGGGCACCGGAGGGTGTGAAAAGTTATGCCCTCCTCTGTGAAGACCCCGACGCTCCCATGGGAAACTGGGTTCACTGGGTCGTCTACGACATTCCCCCTTCCATCACGAAACTTCCCGAGCAGGTCCCTCCCGAGGCGGTTCTCGTGAATGGCGGCAGGCAGGGAACAAACGATTTTTACCGCACGGGCTACGGGGGATTCTGTCCCCCCTCGGGAACGCACCGGTACTTTTTCAGACTCTATGCCCTGGACCGGGAACTGGACCTGGAGCCTGGCGCGACGAAGGAGCAGCTTTTCCGGGCCATGCGTTCCCATGTCCTGGAAGAGGCGGCCCTCATGGGCCGCTACCGGCGGTGAGCCGAGCGCCGACGTGAAAAGACCGTCCTATCGTGACCTCCTGGACTCGGGGGTTCTCCGGGAAAGGGTGGATCGTGCGCTCAGCCTTCTCGAGTCCTGCCGACTCTGCCCGCGGAAGTGCGCCGTGAACCGGCTGTCCGGCGAGACGGGCTTTTGCCGCACGGGAAGACATGCCGTGGTGGCGTCCTTTCACGCCCATTTCGGGGAGGAATCCCCCCTGGTGGGACGGGGCGGTTCGGGAACCATCTTCATCACCCACTGCAACCTCCGTTGTTCCTTCTGCCAGAATTTCGAGATAAGCCATGGCGGGGAAGGCGTCCCGACGGGACCGGACCGGCTGGCGGACATGATGCTCCGGCTTCAGGAGGCGCGATGCCACAACATCAATTTCGTCAGCCCTTCCCACGTGGTTCCCCAGATTCTCGAGGCCCTTGTCCGGGCCGCCGAAAAGGGGCTTGCCGTCCCCCTGGTCTACAATTCGGGAGGCTATGACCTGCCGGAAACCCTGAAAATTCTCGACGGCGTGTTCGATATTTACATGCCCGACTTCAAATTCTGGGATGCCGGGCGGTCGAAACGCCTGTGCGATGCCGGGGACTACCGGGAGAGGGCCGTCGCGGCCGTCCGGGAAATGCACCGCCAGGTGGGGGATCTCGTCATTTCCCCGGAGGGCATTGCGGAAAGGGGGCTCCTGGTCCGCCATCTCGTCATGCCGGAAGGAACGGACGACACGGAAAAAATCGTGACGTTTCTCTCGAGGGAGATTTCCCGGAACACCTACGTGAACATCATGGACCAGTATCGGCCCTGCGGGAATGCCTTCGCGGAACCCGACATCAACCGGAGAGTGACCGGCAGGGAGTACGGCGAAGCGGTCCGCCTCGCCCTCCGAGCGGGACTGACGAGGCTGGACAGACCTTTCCGTTTTCCCGATTAGCGGCGCCCCCGTGCGTCACGCAGCCTGCCGTCTCGCCCCGCCGGCGCGGGGTTTTTCAGCCTTCGGGCCCTGTGATCCGGTCCCGGCCCTGCCGGAGCTTTTCAGGGCTGCCGGGATATTCCTTTTTTCGCGTTTTTTCAGACCGTTGATTTGTCGATGGCGATACCGAGTTTCTCCATCTTGTTGTGGAGCGTGTTCCGGTTGATTCCCAGAAAGCTGGCCGCCGTCGACTTGATCTGGTTGGAGCGGCTCAGTGCATTCCGTATCAGGATTTTTTCGACGAGAGACACGACGTCCTCGAAAATCCTGTTTCTCCCGTTGTTTTCAAGGGAGAGAAGGGTAATGATCTCTTCCAGCCGCTGCTGGAGAACCTGCTCCGCGATGTCCACGGAAGACGGATGCTTTTGAAACTCTGCTGCCATGATGAGACTCCCCCGATGATTCATGCCCGACCCCTCTGCGGTATTTATTTACCCTTCGGTTTTTCCCCTCCTTCGGGTAAAAAGCTCTCAACTGACCGGAAAGAGCTTGATGAAGAGGATCAGCCCGAGAAGAACGGCGGCGATCCAGGCGCCCAGGATATCGGATCTGCGGCGTATGTCCCGCCCGATCAGGTCATGGACCCGCTTCTCGACTTTTTCCCCGTCCGTGTGTTCCGTAATGTCCCGGATCAAGTTATCGAAATCGCCGTGGGCGTTGGAAAGGGCGTAAAACCCCTTCCCCGTGGAAAGGGTCACATAGGCTTTCCTGCCTAAAATGACCGTGTCCACGTTGTTGATATCTTTCCAGGCGATGTCCTTTTTCCGTAGGAGCTTTTTCATTTCTATTCCGTCGTCATGGACGACCGTCCTCCGGGAAAGCATTTCCAGGAGCAGGTACGACAGGGGCAGGAAAAGTATAAAGAAAACGATTTTCTCCGCCGGGTGACCGGGAACGAAGAAGGAAACCAGGATGAGCAGGGCCAGAAGGATCGTGTCCACAAGGAGCGGCAGGGTAAAGCTTTTCCTGATCCGGTAACGTTTTTCGGTCATGGGTGCCCTCAATCCCCTTCCCGAACAAAGGTTCCGCTTTTGCCGCCCCTTTTTTCCATGAGGCGGATGCCGGAGAGGGTGATTTCCCTGTCCGCCGATTTGCACATGTCGTAAATGGTGAGGGCGGCGATGGCGACGGCGGTGAGGGCTTCCATTTCCACACCCGTCCGTCCCACCGTTCTGACGGTCGCCTCGATTTCGATTTCTCCTTTTTCGGGCCGGGCATGAAACCGGAGATCGACGCCGGTTATTTCGAGGGGGTGACACAGGGGAATGAGGTCATGGGTTCGCTTCGCGCCCATGACGCCGGCGATTTTCGCCGCGGCGAGAACATCGCCCTTGGCCATGTTTTTTTCCTCGATGGCCCGGACCGTTTCAGTCTTCATGATCACCCGGCCCCGGGCTACGGCTTCCCGGTGAGAAGGTTCCTTGGCGGTCACATCGACCATCCTAGGGTCCCCGGTGTTGTCGATATGGGTGAATTCCATCTTCTGCGCCCGTTCCAGGATTCTCTTTGGTGATGAGGGGTAACTCGGCCCGCGGTCTTTTCGATAAGCCGTGAGAATTCGATTAACACAGAAAACCAAAACCCGTCAAGGTCGCAAAAATCAGACCTTTCAGAAGCAGAGGGACTCGAGGGAGACGAAATCGGCACGAATCGTTTCCCCGTAAAAGATCCGGGCCATATCGTCGAACCTGTCGGACCGGTCCGTGGTGAGAAAGGCTCTCAGGCCTTTCCGGGAGAGTTTTTCGTCGATTTCAGGGTGACGGTGAAGATAGTCCTTGAGCTTTCGGGCGACGATGGGACCCTGGTCGAGAACGGACACCCCCGGGGGAACCGCCCGCTGGATGTGGCCGTGAAGGATGGGATAGTGGGTGCACCCAAGGAGAACCGCCTCGATGTCCCTGTCCCGGGAGAAGAGGCCTTCGATGTATTTTTTCACAATGAGGTCCGTTCCCTCCCAGTCCCGTTCCCCCGCTTCGATGATGGGGACAAGAAGGGGGCAGGGCTCCTGGTAGACCCGGATGGCCGGATCGAGGTCCCTGATTTCCTCGATGTAGATTCTCGAGCTCACCACACCCTCCGTGGCCAGGATTCCCACGCGGCGGTAACCTGTCGCGGTGATTCCTTCCGCCCACGGCCGGGTGACCCCCGGGACCGGCCGCTCCGGGAAGGCCTCGGGAAGGAACTCCTGCTGGATCCGGCGAAGAGCACGGGCCGAAGCGGTGTTGCAGGCGATGATGATAAGCGGGCATCCCTGGTGGAAAAGGTAATTGACGGCCTGCCGGGTGAATTCGTAGACGATTTTTTGAGACCGGCTTCCGTAGGGGACCCGGGCGTTGTCTCCCAGGTAGAGGTAATCGTATTCCGGCAGGAGACCGGCCACGCTTTTGAGGACCGTCAGTCCCCCGAACCCGGAGTCGAAAAATCCGATCATGAAAAAACACCCCTTCCCGTCGGCTGTGCCGTCTTTCCCATTCTCCATCTTCCCTAATCCCGGGGGGATGATTTTCCGGACAGCCTGGACTCACCATAACCGGAAAAAAAAGATGGTGCAAAGAGAAAAAGTCATAAGAAAAAAACTTGCCAAAAAAAGAGAAATTCCCGATACTCCCGTTGATTCCGTTTTCCGTGACGAAAACGCGTGAAATTGATAAAATACCGTTTCTGAAGGCTTCGCAAAAAAACCCGGGAAAAAGGCGCCCCGAACCCGGGAAAAGGGAGACGGACCCGGCGTCGGGCCGCAGCGCTCGAAGACGAAAAGGGCGAACCGCAGGGGCTTTCGCGAAGCTTTCGACCATGAAAACAAGGGTTTTCAGGGGGTTCTTTGATAGTCAGGGCCATCAGCAGCGCCGTCTTCGGCATCGACGCCATTCCCGTGGACGTGGAGGTGGACGTTTCCCGGGGTCTTCCCTGTTTTTCCACCGTCGGGCTGCCCGATGCGGCCATACGGGAAAGCAAGGACCGGATCCGTTCCGCCATCCGCAATTCCGGGTATTCCCTGCCCGAGGGCCGGGTGACGGTGAACCTGGCGCCGGCGGACGTGAAGAAGGAGGGCACTTCCTTCGATCTGCCCATTGCCGTGGCCATCCTGTCAGCGGGAGGGATGGTGGACAGCGCCGGGCTCGGTCGATTCATGATCCTCGGCGAGCTCTCCCTGGACGGCCGGGTGAAGGGGGTTTCCGGGGTTCTTCCCGCCGCGCTGGCGGCAAAGGACAGGGGCCTTGCGGGAATCATCGTTCCCGGCGAGAACGGCCCCGAGGCGGCGGCGGCCGGTGTGGTTTCCGTTTTTTCCATGAATACGCTGTCCCAGGTGGTGGATTTTCTCAACGGCCGGAGCGAAGCGGTCCCTCTTTCGCTTTCTCCCGAGACGTTTTTGCCGGGGCATCCCGGAAGAACACTCGATTTCAGGGAAGTCCGGGGTCAGGAACAGGCCAAGAGGGCTCTCGAGGTCGCGGCGGCGGGAGGCCATCATGTCCTCTTCATCGGTCCGCCCGGTTCGGGGAAAACCATGCTCGCCCAGAGATGCCCCACCATTCTCCCGCCCCTGTCGACTTCTGAAGCTGTTGAAATAGCTAAAATATACTCCGTTGCGGGAGGATTGGACCGGAAAAACCCCCTGGTCCGCCTCCGGCCTTTCCGGCACCCCCACCACACGATTTCCGATGCGGGCCTGGTCGGGGGGGGACACCATCCCCGGCCCGGTGAAATCAGCCTCGCCCACCAGGGGGTTCTTTTCCTGGATGAGCTGCCCGAGTTCCGGCGAAACGTTCTCGAGGCCCTCAGGCAGCCCCTGGAAGACGGGGTGATCACCATCAGCCGGTCCGCCGCGTCGGTGACCTATCCCGCGGCGTTCATGCTGGTCGCGGCCATGAACCCCTGCCCCTGCGGTCATTTCGGCGACCGCCATCGTCCCTGTTCCTGTTCGGCACTCCAGGTCCGGAATTACCGGTCCCGGGTTTCCGGCCCCCTCCTGGACCGCATCGATCTTCACGTGGAGGTCCCGCCGGTGCGGTTCAGGGATCTCAGAGGGGGTCCAGAAGGGGAATCGTCCTCGGCGGTCCGGGAGCGCGTGACGGGAGCCAGGCGTCTCCAGGAAAAACGCCTCAGCGGTCGGGGCGGCCTGAACGCCCGCATGTCCGGCGAGGACATAGGCCGACACTGTGTTCTCGACGGCGAATCGCACCGCTTCATCGACATGGCTTTCGAGAAGCTCGGCCTCAGCGCCCGGGCCTTTTCACGGATTCTCAAGGTGGCCCGGACGATCGCGGACCTCGACGGGGAGCCCGCTATCCGGCCCCATCACATTTCCGAGGCCGTGCAGTACAGAAGCCTTGATCGAAGCATTGTTTAGTGCTATTATTCTAAATTACGTTTCGACATACAAGGTTGTTTGAATCAGGAGGTAACAGAAAGTGGAGAAGTTTGGGACGTTCCCGGTGAAAGCGGGACTTGCGGAAATGCTGAAGGGAGGCGTCATCATGGACGTGACGTCCCCCGAGCAGGCCAAGATAGCCGAAGATGCCGGTGCCGTGGCGGTCATGGCCCTGGAGAGGGTCCCCGCGGATATCCGGGCCCAGGGCGGCGTCGCCCGGATGACGGACCCGGCGATCATTGAAAAGATCATGGAAACGGTTACGATTCCCGTGATGGCCAAGGTCCGGATCGGTCATTTCGTGGAGGCGCAGATCCTGGAATTCCTCGGCGTCGATTTTGTCGATGAAAGCGAGGTTCTGACCCCGGCGGACGAAAAATTTCACATCAACAAGTGGAAGTTCAAGGTTCCCTTCGTGTGCGGCGCTACCGACCTGGGAGAGGGTCTTCGGAGAATCGGTGAAGGGGCCGCCATGATCCGGACCAAGGGGGAAGCGGGCACGGGGAACGTCGTGGAGGCGGTACGGCACATGCGGGCCATCAGCGACGGGATAGCCCGTCTTGCGGCCCTTCCCGAGGAAGAGCTCATGACGGAGGCTAAGAACCTCGGGGCGCCCTTTGAACTGGTGCGAAGGGTGGCCCGGGAGAAGAAACTCCCGGTGGTGAATTTTTCGGCAGGCGGGATCGCGACGCCAGCCGACGCGGCCATGATGATGCAGCTCGGTGCCGACGGCGTCTTCGTCGGTTCGGGCATTTTCAAGTCGGCGGAGCCGGCGAAGCGGGCCCACGCCATCGTCCAGGCCGTCACCCATTGCGAGAATCCGGAGATCCTGGCGAAGGTTTCCCAGGCCCTGGGAGACGCCATGGCGGGACTGGAGATCTCTGAAATCGACAGGAACAGCCTGCTCCAGTACAGGGGCAACTGACAACCAAGCAAGGAGGGGATGAAGGCCATGGAGATCAGGGTCACAACGGTTTCACCGGAAAAACGCAAACCCCGGCCGGCAGACGAATCGAAACTCGGCTTCGGGAAAATCTTCACCGATCACTTCTTCATCATGGAGTACAATGAGGAGAGAGGATGGCACGATCCTTCCATCGAGCCTTACCGTCCCCTCGTCATGGACCCCGCCTGCCTGTGTTTTCACTATGGCCAGGAGATCTTCGAGGGATTGAAGGCCTACCGTGGGAAGGACGGGTCCCTCTACCTCTTCCGGCCCACCGAGAACATCCGGCGGATGAACGCCTCGGCAAAGCGGCTGTGCATGGCCGAGGTGGACAGGGAGCTTTTTCTCGAAGCCCTGAAGAAGCTGGTGCTCCTGGAAAAGGAGTGGATTCCCCGAAGCCCGGGGACATCTCTTTACATCCGCCCGACCATGATCGCCACGGAGAAGGCCCTGGGGGTCCATCCCTCTTCGGAATATCTCTTTTACATCATCCTCTGCCCCGTGGGTGCCTACTACCCCCAGGGGTTCAGCCCGACAAAAATTTACGTGAGCGAGGAATACGTGCGGTCCGTCCGGGGGGGCATCGGAAGCTGTAAGGCGGCGGGCAATTACGCGGCGAGCCTTTTCGCCAGTGAAAAGGCCAAGGCCATGGGGTACACCCAGGTCCTGTGGCTGGACGCCGTGGAAATGAAAAACGTGGAGGAAGTCGGGACAAGCAACATCTTTTTCCAAATCGGGGATACCCTCGTCACCCCGAATCTCACCGGCACCATCCTGCCCGGAGTGACCCGGGATTCGGTCATCACCCTGGCGAAGCACTGGGGAATCCCCGTGGAGGAGAGACCTCTTTCCATCGACGAGATTCTCGAGGCCAATGAGAAGGGCCGGTTGAAAGACGCTTTCGCGTCGGGAACGGCGGCCATCGTTTCCCCCGTGGGGCATCTTCACTACAAGGGGAAGGAGTATCTCATCAACGACGGTCAAACGGGCGACCTCACCCGGCGGCTCTATGACGAGATCCTTCAGATCCAGTACGGCGAGAAGGAGGATCCTTTCGGGTGGCGGATGAAAATCGGCTCCATGGCCGAATGACCGGGCAAACCTTTTTATGAAAAAAAGGCGGGACGATTCGTCCCGCCTTTTTTTCATAAAACTCCCCAGGGATCCTACATCACCGGTACCGTTTCCGGGTAGACCTGTCCGGTGGCGCTGATTTTAAAGACATAGATGAGACCTTCCCGGAGTTTTGTGTAGACCACATTGCCATAGATCGCTTCGATGTCGTATTCATGCAGCTTCTGGGGATTCGATGCGAGATCCCAGATGTGGCTCCAGAACATCACCCGGTCCTGGATGGAAAGTTTTGCCAGGAGACCCTCATATCTTGCCGGCTCATCCCCCTCCGTTTCGATGGGGAATCCTTCGCTGGGCGTCATGTATTCCCCGTAAACCCGCCGCCAGAGATACATGGCCCTCTCCTTGCCGTCCAGGACCATCTGATTTTTAAACTTGACGATCAGGGCGTCGAAATGAATCACGTCTCCCTCGACAGTGTATTCCTTTCTGAGAATCTGCTTCAGTTTGTCATCCCGGGCGGTTTCCACGAAAATAAGCGTTGTGTGGAGCCGCCCGCCCCGCCTTTCCTGGCGGACCACCTTGGCGTAACCGATCTGATCTTCGTGGGTCAGGTTGGTGATGGCCTCCCGCAGTTTCTTGTTCTCCTTCAGGAGATCCCGGATGGTCTTGACCCCGGTGTATGCCGTCCACCCCCACATGGCCAGCGCCGCGAACAGGGGAACCAGTATGAGGACAGTCAGGATGTCACCGCGGTTGTTCATTTTTATCATGGCCTCCCTCCTTTTCCCTTGTCTCGTTCCTGAAAACCCCTTCATTCCGGGGCTCTTCTCCCTGTCAGGATTTTTCCCCCCTTCTTTTTGAAGGTAATTCCAGGCCCAGGGCCTTGATCTTCCGGAAGAGCGTACTTTTGTGAATCCCCAGTTCCCGGGCTGTTTGGGAACGATTCCAATTATTTTTCCGGAGAACGCCGAAGAGGAAGGACGCTTCCAGGTCCTGAAAGGTTCGGACGCCCTCGCCGGGGTTGATGGCGGGCGCCGCGATCTCCCTGGTTTTCGAGGGAAGTTCCTCCAGGCCGATCATGGGGGATTTGCACAGGACAAAGGAACGTTCGACGATGTTTTTCAGTTCCCTGATGTTTCCGGGGAAATCATAGGACATCAGGCAGGCCATGGCGTCATCGGTCATTCCCGAGATTTCCTTGTTCTGAACGGCGTTGAAGGTACGGATGAAATAATCGATGAGAAGGGGGATGTCCTCCTTCCTTTCCCGCAGCGGCGGGGCTTCGAGCCGGATGACGTTGATCCGGTAGTAGAGGTCCTCCCGGAATTTGCCCTCCCGGACCAGCGCGTCCATGTTCCGGTTCGTCGCGGTGATGACCCGCACGTCTGCCTTGACCGTTTCCACAGATCCCAGAGGTTCGAAGGTCTTGTCCTGGAGAACCCGAAGAAGGCGGACCTGGAGAGCCGGGGAAATGTCACCGATTTCATCGAGAAAAATGGAACCGCCGTGAGCGAGCATGAAGCGGCCGGGCT
>Ga0116142_10006113_pt1 | contig 10498 bp, 8 predicted proteins | sample AD_UKC033_MetaG_FD_89785 | JGI IMG/M metagenome (GOLD analysis project Ga0116142, IMG submission 89785) | Active sludge microbial communities of municipal wastewater-treating anaerobic digesters from USA - AD_UKC033_MetaG | ecosystem: Engineered > Bioreactor > Anaerobic > Digestate | place: USA... | reverse complement strand
CTACGAGACGGGACAGTGACATGATACCACATCCTGGGCTGACGGTGCATTCGAGATCTCTCCCATCTGAGCAGGAGCTTTCCCCCATCACGCGGATGCACCCATCTGGTACAATAGAAACAACCCCACCCCTGCGCCCGGCCACGGGGGGGAAGCACGCCCCGGCGGCGTGTGGTTGGGCGTGGGTGGTGGGGGAGCATGGAGAAAAGGCGATGCTGTTCTGCGCAGCACACAAAGACACGAAGGAACATGTTCAATGACCAACAACTTTCTCGACTTCCGTACCGACGTTCTATTCTTGCTCATTGGCTCCAATCCGCTGCCAAACTATGTGGCTGCCAAGCTCCTGACAACCGAGCGAGGTACCGTTGTTCTGCTGCATTCCAAGGAAACCGCAGCGGTGGCCGAGTGGTTGGCGCGGCGCTTACGCAGCGAACGTGCGGAGTTGCGCACTCAACTCATTTCTGTCTCTGAGTCTGAGGGGCCAATGATCGCACGCAAGGTGTTAGAAGCCGCTCAGCCATTTGAATCCTCCTATCCGCGTCAAACTATCGGTCTGAACTACACGGGCGGCACCAAGCCGATGGCGGCATACAGTTACAGGGCTCTGGCCACCCTGTTTCCCGCGGGGGTGTTCAGCTATCTGGACGCGCGCACACTCAGCATGGTGATCGATCCAGGCGGCGATCCAGTGCAGCGAATACCCGTGGAGCGTCAGGTAACGCTCAAGTTGGCTGAGATTGTGAAGATGCACGGCTATGAGGTCAAGAAAGAGCGAAAGACGCCGCTCCACGCAGTGATTGCAGCCGGCATCGCTGCTGTTCACCTGGCTCCCCACGGGATGACTCAATGGCGCAACTGGTTGGATACCTGGAAAGACGGCGCCAAATTGCCTGACTTGATCAGTTTTCCTGCGTTGGCGCCTGCGATGCAGGCATTCGCCGATGCGTGCGGAGGAACAGCCAGCGAAGACGACGTAGCTCAAGCACTTGGATTCCAACGATTGAACCAATGTGGAAAGTACTTCATCGGTGGTTGGCTTGAGGACTATACGCTGGACGCACTGAGCAAAGCTCATCAGCAGATGCCGCTAGATGACTTCGCAAGTGAGATTCTCATCCAGACGCCAAGTCGCCCGGAATTTGATCTGGACGTGGCAGCGACTATTGGGTATCAACTCTTTGCCATTTCATGCATCGTCACTGAGAAAAAGGACAAGGCGAAAGAGCATTTGCTTGAAGTTGTCACTCGCGCCGGTCAGCTTGGCGGCGACGAAGCCCGCTTTGCCGCCGTTACATTCTGCGACGATAAGAACGTGCGCGACCTGCAGCGTGAAGTTTCAGATGCGTGGGACGCACAAGGTAAGATCAGGGTGTTCGGCCGCTCCCACATTACCGACCTTTCTGCTCACCTACTCAGGTGGTTCCGTGAGGCAAATCAGGAGGCGACATGACTCAAACCACAGCGCTGCTCATTGAAGCAAGTGGCATCCAGGAATACATTTTCGGCAGCAACGAGCTAGCCCAGAACATCGGCGCGTCAGAGCTGGTGACTCAGGCTACGACCGACTGGCTCTTTGATGAACAAAATGGTTTGTTGCCCAAGCCACACAACGTGCAAAGAGCTCGGCAAGGTGCGGCAACCCGTTGGCAAATCAACGATCAAGGCCTCGCCAGAGGTCTGGCCATCGAGACAGTTTACGCAGGCGGCGGCAATGCGTTGATCCTGTTTGCCTCGGAGGAGGAGGCAAAGAAGACGGTTTACAGACTGACGCGCAAGGCTCTCCGGGACGCTCCGGGTTTACGGCTGGAAGCCGCCTGGATGTCATTTGCAGGAGGTGACCTGGCCAAGACCGTCAAGGCGCTGCGCAACCAGATTTCGCAACAGAAGCGCAGTCCACAGCACTCGGCGCCGCTGTTAGGCTTGGGCGTGACTGCGGCCTGTGATTTCACTGGCGCACCAGCAGTAGAAATGGACGACGCGGGTCGTTATATCTCGGCCGAAGCGCAAGCTAAGCAGCGCGTTGGCTACTCAAACGGGCCAGGCAATGGTCGGCTGCTCGAATACCTGCACGATATCCGCCAGGAGAACTTTGAGTTCGTTTACGACTTCAATCAGTTGGGCGAACACAAAGAAACGTCCTATCTGGCGGTCGTGCATACCGACGGCAATCGCATGGGAGATCGCATCCAAGCCTACGTTGATCGATATGCTGACGATGATGAAGCCTACATCAAAGCCCAACGTGAGTTCTCGAATAAGGTGCAAGAAGCAGCACATTCCGCGCTGAACTCCACCGTTGGATTGATGTTGGCCCCACGTAACCTAACATGGGATGAACAGGCCAAGCTCTATTTGCTCGGTGGAGAAGTGCCCATACCAAGGCGCGACGGCAGCGACCGTCTGCCTTTCCGGCCAATCGTTTTTGGCGGCGACGATGTCACCTTTGTGTGCGAAGGCCGCTTGGGTCTGCCGTTGGCTGCGCACTACCTTTCCCGTCTGGCCGAGGAACAGCTACCAGATGGCTATCCGTTGTACGCCCGTGCTGGCGTCGCCATTGTCAAGACCCACTATCCCTTTGCCCGGGCCTATGAGTTAGCCGATGCGCTCTGCGCGTCAGCCAAGAACCTGATTCAGATGATCGATCGGCCGACGCGACGAGCAACGGCGCTTGACTGGCACTTCGCTGTGTCAGGACTGGTGCAGCCGCTCAGCGTACTACGTAAGCGCGAGTACACCGTCTCCGACGGTTCATTGCTTATGCGGCCTGTACGTCTTGCGCCGGTAGATTCCAATGAATGGCGCTCGTGGGACGTGTTTGACGATCTTGTGAACGCTTTCGCCCACGACAAGACTTGGGCAGGACGACGCAACAAGGTCAAAGCTCTGCGAGAAGCGCTACGAGCTGGCAGCGACGCGACGAAACTTTTCCTGCGCAACTTGTCGGATAGCCCCAAGCTTCCGGAAACGCCGGGACTGGCCAGTGCTGGCGACGCAACAACTACCGGTTGGCAAGGCGGCCGTTGCGTCTATTTCGATGCCATCGAAGCGCTGGATTTTTGTGTGTCTTTGGAAGGAGTATAAGCCCATGCTGAGTTACCAACTACGTTTGACTCTCCTGAGCGATGCGACGTTCGGGCGCGGCGACGGTGTTGCCGGGCTTGTGGACGCCGAAGTCCAGCACGACGAGGTCGGACTGCCTTTCCTTGCAGGACGGACACTCAAAGGGCTGCTGGGCGCAGAGTGCGCCGACATCGTCGTTGCACTGGAAAACGCCAGGCCAGATCAGAAGGAGCGCTGGCGGCAAGCAAGTGAGCGGCTGTTCGGGCGCAGCGGCGCGGCGCTAGAAGGGGAGGCGATTCTGCGCGTCGGCGTTGCCCGCTTGCCTGAGGATCTCCGTTCTGCGCTACGCCAAGAGGTGCGAAAGGGGCGGCTTACGCCAAACGATATTCTGGAGCTGGTCACTGCGTTGCGCCGCCAAACCGCCATGGATGCCTGGGGTGTGCCCAAGGAGAATTCGTTGCGCACCATGCGCGTCATCCTGCGCGGCACGGTTTTCCGGGCACGGCTGGACTTCGTTGTTGAACCGCAGCATGACGACCTGGCCTTGCTGGCGGCGTGCGTCAAAGCATTGCGCCGTGCTGGCACCGGTCGGAACCGCGGGCGGGGTCGAATTCAGGCTGAATTGCTAGGCAAGGACGACCATCTGGTGACGGAGACGCTCTTTGCCAAGTTCCGAGAGGCGGTGATATCATGAAAGCCATACTCTTTCGCTTGCATCTGCTTGAACCGCTACTGATAGCTCAGGCCGGCGCGGGTGAGGAAAACAGTGCGGTGGGTTTACCCTATGTACCCGGCAGCGCGCTGCGCGGCGCGTTGGCTGCGCGCTGGCTGGCCAGACACCGAGTCGCTGATCTGGCAGCAGATCCCCTTGGACGCGCGTTGTTTCTCGACGGTTCCGTGTGCTACCTCAACGCCTATCCTGAACTGAACGGCGAACGCTCCTTGCCGATACCTGCCTCTTGGTTTGCAGAAAAGGATGAGGTAGAAAACGAGAACACAATGCTCTACGACCTGGCCATTTCCGACCAAATGGGTGCGCTCAAATCACCCAAAGGCGGGCCGTTCTGCCTCTTAGAGCGGCAGGAACCCGAAGAGGCATGGGAAGAAACTACATATCGGGTCGCACTGGTGGGCGCAGATCGCACCGATCAAGTGCATATCACGCTCGAAGATGTCAACCGCCGTGGAGAAGGCAATCAGGTCTTTCGCTATGAGGCGTTGGCGCCCGATCAGCGGTTTATCGCAGCGATCATTGCACGCGAGGGCCAGGATCTGAGCGAGGTCGAGGCCTTGCTGGAAGACGGCGATCTATTTCTAGGCAACGCCCGCTTGGCGGGATACGGTCGTGTCGCTGTCGAGATGCTGAAGGACGCGCCAATGGGGTGGCACGAATATCAAGGCGGCGAGATTGCCAGCGGACGCGTGGTTGTCACTCTGCTCAGCCCTGCCATCCTGCGCAGCAACTCCGGGCAGGTCGGTTGGGAGGGCGGCCAGGCATTGGCTCGCAGCCTGGGGTTGCCTGCAGAGGCGAAGCTGGAAGCATCCTTCGGTAAGGTGATGCTGATGGGAGGCTACAACCGCAAATGGAGCCTGCCCCTTCCTCAAGCGTGGACACTGACATCCGGCAGTGTTTTCGTCTTCGAGACCCCGACCGTTAGCCAGACTACCCTGAGGTCAGGCATCGACCACGGCATTGGCGAACGTCGTGCAGAAGGTTTCGGCCGCATTGCGATCAACTGGCAGACCGCTGCCCGGATATCCCGTCAGTCGGCACAAGACTTAGAGGAACCCGAATCATCCGCCGAGGTTACGCTCTCCGATGAGAGCCGTCGCCTGGCTCAGGACATGGTGCAGCGCCGTTTGCGAAGCGAGCTTGATCGCGCATTGGCGAAGCATATTGAGGCGGCGGCATCCGGAACGCGAAACGTGCCTAACAACGCGCAGTTGTCTGCTGTTCGCCAAGCCACCTTGTCCGGACTGACACAAGCGCAACGCTCCATGCAACCGCTGAAGGATTACTTGGCCAATCTGAAGAAAACTGGCAGTACCCAATTGGAGAATTGTCGGCTGGGGACGGGAGGGGCGAGATTGCCGGACTGGTTAAAAGAACGGGCTAATAAGCTCGATGTTCATGCACAACTGTTAGCCGGTGGCCCGCTCCCCCAGGTGGCAGGCGCAAGAGCAGTGCTCACCGAGGATCTTAGGGTTGAATACACCGCTCGTCTGATCGACGGCGTGATGCAAACCCTGGCGAGGCGCAACAAGGAGGCAAGGCCATGAGTGGACGCGCTGCACGAAAAATCACCGGACGCACCGTCATCACCGGTCAACTGGTGATGGAGACCCCAGCCCATTTCGGCAACGGCGATGTAGTCGGTGTCACCGACATGCCCCTGTTGCGCGACCCGCGCGATGGCGTGACGCCGTTGCTCACCGGCGCGTCCATTGCCGGCGCGCTGCGCGCCTACCTGCGCGACATGGAGCGAGGCTACGGGCGGGAAGGACAGGAAAAAGATCTGGCCGAGCGTCTCTTCGGCCGGTTGGAGAAACGGCATGCGGTGCAAAGCTGGCTGCTGGTCGACGACGCACTGGGCAAAGCCGCAGGAATTGAATTGCGCGATGGCGTGACCATTGATCCACACACACGGACCGCTGAGGATAAGAAGAAGTATGACATCGAGCTACTGGCGGCCGGCACGACCTTCGACATCCACTTGGAATTTCTGGAAACACCCGACAATAGGGACCTGGTACCCGCACTGGCCACGGCCCTGAATGGCCTCGCCAAAGGTGAGATTGGACTGGGGCAGCGCAAACGACGCGGCTTTGGGCGATGTACGGTGAGCGAATGGCGCGTCAGGCGTTATGAGTTGACCACACCTGCCGGACTGGTCGCGTGGCTGGAGGACGACGCCCGCGATGAACGGGTTGGTGAAGACATCTGCGATCTGCTTGCCGTCCGCCGACTGACGACCGATCAACGTGAGTGGTTCCGCCTGAAAGCCACTTTCCGTCTGCCCAGCTCTCTGCTCATCCGCTCCAACAGCGGCCAGCCAGGAAACCCTGACATGGTGCATCTCAGATCACTGCGGCCGGATGGAATGCAACCCATCATTTCGGGTACCAGCCTGGCCGGCGCGCTGCGCGGTCGGGCGTTGCGCATTGCCAACACCATTCTGGATGAAGAGAATGCAGCTGGTCTGGTCGATAGCATGTTCGGGCCGCCGATGGCCGAAGGTGACGTTGATGCCAAGCGGGAAAAGAGCCGGGCGGGCCGGCCCTTGCCTGGCAGCAGCCGCGTTGTAGTGGAAGAGAGCATCGTCCAAGACACCCGTGATTTGGTGCAAAGCCGGGTCAAAATCGACCGTTTCACGGGCGGCGCATTTTCAACCGCTCTGTTCAGTGAACAGCCGATCTTTGGCGATGGTCGATCAGAGGTTACCCTGGTCTTAACACTGCGCAATCCCCAGCCCGCCGAGATTGGCTTGTTGCTGCTTCTGCTCAAGGACTTGTGGACCGGCGACTTGCCCTTAGGTGGCGAGAGTAGCGTGGGACGGGGACGCTTGGCAGGAGTATGCGCAACGCTTGCACTGCACCAAAATGGCCATGACCAGCACTGGAAGCTGGAACAGTATGGCGATGTGTTGCGCTGCGAGCCAGCCGATGCCTTCACCACTCTGAACGAATACGTCGCCGGTTCCTTGTGGAATCGAAAAGGCGCAACCGCGGAAGGAGCAATTGCATGAGCGAGTCACTATGGAAACCCATTGAGGACTTCAGTGGCTTTGAAGAAGATGTGCGCGACTGGCTGACCCGATGCATGTCCCAAGATATGCCCTGGCTGCTGGCCCATGCCGACGACGGGGTGATCTGGGGACGCCGTCAGTCGGATGGCAGCCTGTTGCTATCGAGCGATGTCTTCAACGTTGTGAGCAGATATCCCGCGATCGCTGTGGCTCTGCGACCTGAGACACTGCAGCAAGTGCGTATTTTCGGCCAGGCCGGCGAGATGTTGATTTGGCGCGATGAAGAACGTTTCCATGGGCGAAGCATCATGGATGGCGATGTCCAGACTGAAGAGACCTGGCAAGAACACCACATGTTGTGGGGTACACTTGACGAGCAGCGGAAGGGTTTCTCGCTTCTGAAAGAAGGCCAACAGGGCCCACAGCACGCCATTCCCATCGAGGTGTCTGGCGTCCAGCGCGCTGCCCTTACTGTCCGTCACTACATCCAATCAGACGAATGTGCCAGGGTGGGCTTGAGTCGTCTGGTCGAAGTAGGGCTGTTCACAGCCGCCAAGGAGAGCTAAGCCATGGCTTTGAAACACACAAATCCCACAAGACCGCGACGTGACCGCGATGGTCGCACCTTTTCGGCGCACGCACCATACAACTTCATTCCTCTCCCGGAGCAGATGGCGCCTGCGGCCGAGCCCCCTGATTTGGCACGCTATGGCGAGGAGCTACGAACCGGACGCATTGAGTGCGAGATGGAAACCTGCTCCCCGCTTTACGTGCGCGGCATGATGACACCCTCCGACTATCGGGCGTTCGGCGAGAAGGGGCCGGATCAACTCAATGTTCAGGAGAAGGAAAGGCGTGCCCGCTTCTTCTCGACAGAGGAAACCAAGATCGAAGGACATCCACAACCTGCGATTCCCGGCAGCAGCCTGCGCGGCATGGCGCGGGCCCTGATGGAGATAGCCGGTTTTGGACGGGTGCGCTGGGTGAGCAAGGACCCGACCTTCACCTTCCGAGCTGTGGCAGCCTCGCGCGACGATCCGCTGCGTGAGCCATATCGTCAAGTCATCGGCGCCTTTGGCCGCAACGTCCGCGCCGGTTTCCTCGTGCAGCGCGGGGAGAACTGGCATGTACAGCCGGCCATGACACCGAGACAGATGGGGTGGCCAAGCGATGACGCGTTTCTGAAGGTAAAGGAACGCAATGTCCGCGGCCAAAATCTGCCTGCTTATGTTCGACTGGATGATTCGAACTATCGCCCGCAGATTCATCCTGTCCGTTTCGATGTAGAGATCCGACGCGGCCAGCGCGGCACCTATGTCGCAGTCAGCCAACTGGCAGCTGCGAAGGGGTCGACCCTTCGCTATATGGCTTACCTGGTCTGCTCGGGTAACATGAAAGAGTCAGCCAAGGACAAGGCGCAGCTTTCTCCCCGCAAAAGCCATGCGTTAGTGCTGATGCCGGATGAGAACGCACGCGCTCTCAAGATCCGCTCCCAAGCAATCGAGGATTATCTGGCGGGTCTGACGCCATACCAGAAGGAACAACTCACAGCCTGGAGCGGCGACGAAAATGGCAGTCCACATGGCTGTCTCTATGACCTCAGACCAGTCTTCTTTGTAGCTGAAGGCAACGAAGTGGTCTATTTTGGCCATTCACCGAACTTCCGAATCCCAGCGCAACTTCAAGGCTCTGTCCGCGCGGCCACACCGCTCGACTTCGTACCCAATACATTGCGCGACCATTCCGACCCTGATCTGGTCGACGCGGTCTTCGGCTGGGTGAAGGACCAGGATTATCCGCAAGGACAGCGCGCCGGTCGTGTCTTCTTCGAGGACGCACGCTTCGCCGGTGCTCAAGACGGCGTATGGTTAAAACCCGACCCTGTTGTTCCTCATGTGCTTTCCGGTCCCAAGGTCACGACCTTCCAGCACTATCTGGTGCAAGACCGCAGCGCGGGCCATGATCCAGATCGCAAGGAGACGCTGGCCCATTATGGCTCGCCACCCAGCACCACTCAAATCCGGGGACACAAACTCTACTGGCATCGAGGAGCTTCGCCAGACATCGAAGCAACGCCTAAGGAGCGCGAGCATGAAAAGCAGTTGACGCGCATTGTTCCGGTCAAGCCAGGCGTTCGTTTCAAGTTTACTGTGCATTTCGAGAACCTGCGGGCGGAGGAATTGGGGGCGTTGTGGTGGGCGCTGGCGTTGCCTGGCGAGGTGGGCAAGGAGTATCGTCACAAGCTCGGCATGGGCAAACCACTGGGCATGGGCGCAGTCAAGATCACCCCCCATTTGATCCTGAGTACCCGTCATGGTCTAGAAGGACGCTACGGCCAACTGTTCGACGAGAGCAAGTGGCGCCTGGCTGAACAGGCGACAGATGCAACCGAATACGCAGAGCACTTCGAGCGCTTCATCCTCAGCGCAATCGGGCAGCCCGGCGCTGCACGGCTGGCGGAGATCGATCGCATCCGCATGTTGCTGACAATGCTCGAATGGCGCGAGGGTACGACGCAGTGGCAACAAGCCACCAGCTACATGGAAGTCGAGGCTGGATCGGGCAAGGTAAATGAGTACAAGGAGCGCCCTGTGCTCCCAGATCCATTGGCTGTGGTAGCCGGAGCGGAGCACAGCAGTGGCAACACGCCCCCTCAGAAGATGAACGCCGAACAGACAACTGCCATCCAACCTCAAAGAACCACAGCAGAACCGAGCGCCAGAGGCTCGGGAGACAATACAGGAAGAGTGGTTCGTTGGGTAACGGATCGAAACTACGGCTTCATCAAGCCTGACGATGGTAACAGCGATCTGTTCGTTCATGCTTCGGACGTGGAAGAAGGAGCGGCGCTACAACCAGGGCAGCGCGTGACGTTCAGGGTAGCACAGGGGGCAAAAGGCCCACAGGCTCGCAAGGTTCGACCTCTGGCGTAGCTGGCATTAGTTAGGAGGCGCTCAGTGACTGTTGAGGCAATCCGTTTGCAAAACTTCATGGCCTTCCGGGATACAGATTGGCTGGAGTTGCGGCCGATCACGTTGTTGTTCGGTCGCAACTCCAGCGGCAAGAGCGTGCTGATCCGCGCGTTGCTGTTGCTTCGGCAGAGCTTGCGTCGTGTTGAAGAGGAGCAAGCGTTCATCCTCTCGGAGCCATATGGTGTGGACATGGGTGGCTTTCGAGAGATGGTACACAAGGGCGATGAGAGAAGCCGCGTCGGCTTTCATTTCCGCTGCAACAGTGTTGAATTTGAGCAACAGCTAGCGACCAGCAAGATTGCGGAGTTGCGCGAGTTCTCCACGCGAACACTCCAGATTGCCCTAGAGTACGCTGCCCGACGCGATGCATCGGGCGAGGTTGACCCTTCACACATCGACCTGACCGGCTTGCATGTCCACGCTGTTGGCGCTGATGACCAACGGGAGATCCTGCTATTTGAGGCGATAGCGCTTGAACCTGACGATATTGACCTGTTCGGCGATCCGTGGTTCGTAAGAGGCCTCCTGACCGAACAAGGGAAACCCGGCGCGTGGAGCGGATTTGGCTGTAAACTGGGCAAGAACTTTTTGGATCTAGTGCGTCGTTAGCTTAGATTTTACTCTTTAAGAACCGGATACAGTCGCTTGAGCTTGATGCGAGCATCGGTCGTAGTGAACTGCCAGTCCACGGTGATACCCGCCGCATTGCGACGCGCT
>Ga0116142_10006108_pt1 | contig 10503 bp, 10 predicted proteins | sample AD_UKC033_MetaG_FD_89785 | JGI IMG/M metagenome (GOLD analysis project Ga0116142, IMG submission 89785) | Active sludge microbial communities of municipal wastewater-treating anaerobic digesters from USA - AD_UKC033_MetaG | ecosystem: Engineered > Bioreactor > Anaerobic > Digestate | place: USA... | reverse complement strand
GATGAGCTCGCAATCCATCATGTCGGCGCGCTTAAGCAGCGCCTCCCATTTGATGAAGGTGTTGCACAGCACGCAGGGATTTGGCGTTCGGCCTGCCATGTACTCGCGGGTGAAGTTCCCGATGATCGCATCGCCGAACTCCTCGCGGATATCGATGATCATGTGGTGGAAGCCGCGGCTCACCGCCATGTTGCGTGCATCATTGATGCTGTCCAGGTCGCAACATCCGGTAATGCGCTTGCCTCCGCTGGCATCGGCATAGTCCCAGGTCTTCATCGTCACGCCGATCACCTCATACCCTTCTTCATGGAGCATGAGCGCGGTCACGGAGCTGTCCACCCCGCCGCTCATGGCCACCAGTATCCGTCCGTGTTTGCTCATCCTTCGCCTTTCCCCATTACCCTTCGTCCTTCCGCCTTTGCCCTTCCGCTTCTGTCCTTCGCTCCTCTGTTGTTTTCAAGGGCTCCTTGCCCTGCTTCATCCCCGCAACCGCGATCACTGCTCCACGCCCCCGACGTACCTGGTCGTCTTCACCAGCTTGCCCTTGTCGTCGTATTCCCGGACTTCCCCTTCGAGCTGATCGTTCACATACCTGCCCTCCCGCGATCTGGTCTGGCCTTTCAGCACTCGCTCGATATCCCCAGGGGTCCCCAGGACCGGATCACCGGGAACGGTCCGGACCTCCCACTGCCCATTGTCGTGGTATTCCGTGAAGGGACCTTCGCGCTTCCCTTTCTTGTAGGTGACCTCCGACTGAAGCTGCTCATCATCGTAGTAGGTCCTGAACACACCGTTCTCCTTCCGCTCCTTCAACAACTCCCCTTTCGCGTAGAGCATCTGGAGCTGCACGGTCCCGTCCTCATTGAAATAGTACCAGGTGCCGTCACGGTCGCCGTTGACCATGTTGCCTTCGATCTCCTTCTTCCCGTTGTTGAAGTAGAAGGTCATCTTCCCTTCCGGCTCCCCTTCCTGGTAGGTCGCTTCCGACTTCAACTGTCCATTGGCGAACCAGCTCTTGCTGGGACCATGCAACACTCCGTTCCGCCGCATCTCGCTCTCCACCACCTTGCCATCCGGGTAATAGGACACCTGCTCTCCATCCAGCTTGCCCGCCTGGTACCGTTCCACCTTGCGCAACCGACCTTCCGGTCCGTAGTAGTTCCAGGTGCTGTCCTTGTCCTGTAGCAGGTACTTGCCCGTGGCCATCACGGTCCCATTCGGGTGGTAATGCCTGGCCCGGCTGGTGCGGCCATCCACGGCGTACTCCTGCAAGGTGGTCAGGCGCCCCTCCTCGTCATAATGTTTGAAGGTCCCGAAGGGCTTGTCGTCCTTGAACTGGCCGAGATAGCGTGTCTTCCCGTTGGGCCAGGTCTTCGTCCAGGTGCCCTGCTTCCTACCCTTGGCGTCCGAGGCGTTCAGGTCAAGGCCCGTTGGCTGGGCCAAAGCGGTGGCGCCAAGAACATAGGTGATGAAAAGTAAGGCGGAACGCATGCGTGAGGGTCGGCAAAGGTACGGGCGGTGTTCAAGGGGCATGCCGGACATGTCCGGGGTGATCGGTCAGGGCGTGGGACCGGCCAGCAAAGGACAACGGCTACCTTTGTCCACCCATTACGGAACCCATGAAATTCTTCATCGATACCGCCAGTTTGGCACAGATCAAGGAAGCCCAGGCGCTGGGTGTGCTCGATGGCGTGACCACCAACCCCAGCTTGATGGCCAAAGAAGGGGTCAGTGGGACGGATGCCGTGATGAAGCACTATGTGGACATCTGCAACATCGTGGACGGCGATGTGAGCGCAGAGGTGATCGCCACGGACTACTCCGGCATGGTGCGCGAGGGCGAGGACCTTGCCGCCCTGCATCCGAGGATCGTTGTGAAGCTGCCCATGACCAAGGATGGCGTGAAGGCCATCAAGTACTTCACCGGCAAGGGCATCAAGACGAACTGCACCCTGGTGTTCAGCCCAGGTCAGGCGCTGTTGGCCGCCAAGGCCGGCGCCACCTACGTATCGCCTTTCGTTGGGCGTCTGGACGACGTGAGCACCGATGGGATCGCCTTGATCGACCAGATCCGCACGATCTATGATAATTACGGATATGGGACCGAGATCCTGGCGGCCAGCATCCGTCATCCCATGCACATCATCCAGTGTGCGGAGGTCGGTGCCGATGTAGCCACCTGCCCTTTGAGCGCCATCACCGCTCTCTTCGACCATCCGTTGACCACGATCGGATTGGAGAAGTTCCTGGCGGACCATAAGAAAGCTGCCGCTCAAGGCAGCAAGGTCTGAGGGTATGCTGCTGAGCATCCACCCCAAGGATCCTGAGCCGCGCAAGATCAAGACCGCCGTCTCCATCCTGGAGGAAGGCGGGGTGCTGATTTGCCCGACCGACACGGTCTACGCCTATGTATGCAGCAGCCATAGCGCACGGGCCATTGAAGCGGTAACGCGGCTGAAAGGAGTTAAAGCACAGAAGGCGGACCTATCACTCATCTGCCAGGACCTTAGTCAGTTAAGCACGTACGCCAAGTCCATCGATACCGCCGCGTTCCGGATCATGAAGAAGGCGCTTCCCGGCCCTTACACCTTCATCGTTCCAGCCAGTAACGAGATCCCCCGCCTATTCAAGAACAACCGCCGCACGGTCGGGATCCGGGTTCCCGACCACCCGATCCCCCAAGCGATCGTTCGGGAGTTGGGCCACGCACTGGTAGTGGCCAGTGTGCACGACCCTGACAAGGTGATCGACCACACCACGGACCCCGAGGTGATCCACAAGAACCTTGGCTATCAGGTGGATATGGTGATCGATGGGGGTATCGGTGGTATGCAAGGCTCCACGGTCATCGACCTGAGCGACGGAGAGCCAGTGGTCATCCGGGAAGGTGCAGGCTCATTGGAGGACCTGCTTTAAAGCATCGACCTGAGCTCCTGCCAGGCCGTGCTCAGCGCGTCCACAAGGTCACTCGCGCGCATGGCATCCATACCCAGGCGATCTGCGGCCAGGTCACCGGCACGGCCGTGTAGGTAAACTGATATTAAGCTAGCTTCCAGCACATTGTATCGCTGGGCCGAAAGTCCTGCAACGACCCCGGCCAACACATCACCCGTCCCCCCTTTCGCCATGCCAGCGTTCCCGGTGGGCAGGTAATACGCCGCACCGTCCGGGGAGCAGACCGCCGTGTAAGCACCCTTCAGCACGATGTGACACCCATGCCTATGGGCGAACTCCCGCGCGCGCTGCAACCGATCAAAGCCGGACGTGGGCGCCTTACCGAGCAGCCGGTCCATTTCCCGTGGATGCGGCGTGAGTATCACGTTGGTGTTCAAAGCATTGATCAGTTCGTCATCAACTGAAAGCAGGTTCAGTCCATCAGCGTCGATCACCAACGGCCCGGACCACGAACCGAGCAGTTGGCGCAGAACCACCGCACTGCGGTCGGAACGGCCCACTCCGGGACCGAACAACACCGATGTATACCGTTCAAGATCAGTCACTTCAGAGATCGTATCCCCGGACGGATCCAAGGAGGTCATGGCATCTGGCATGGCGACCGCAATGGGCTTCAAGGTCTCTGCAGTGCCATGAGCAGTGAAAAGACCCACCCCGCTCCGCGAACACCCACGGGCAGCCAGGAGTGCTGCTCCATGACAGCCGGGTCCGCCAGCGATCAGCAAGGCGTGTCCATGGTCACCCTTGTGCGAGAATCGTTCGCGGGAGTTCAGTAACTTACTGATATCCAATGGTTCCACCCAGTTGGCGAACCGAGGTTCCGCCACCTCATACCAAGGGTCGAGCCCAATGCGCAACAGGTCCCACCGACCCGCATTGCTTCCGGTCTCCGGGAAGAACAAGGCCGGCTTGGGCACTTCGATGGTGAATGTCATCGCCGCTCGGACCACCGCTCCTGAACCAGGACCGATACATGGATCGATGGTTCCGGAGGGGACATCAATGGCGATCACGCAGGCCTCGGAACGGTTGATGGTATCCACTGCCCTGGCGAGCAGCCCCCCTAGTGGACGCGAAGCACCAGTTCCCAAGATACTATCTATTACTATTTCATCATGAGGGATTTGAATATCATCAACAGAAGTGGAGATATGATCGATCGGGACATCGGAATGAGCCAGCCGGTCCCTTGCGGCTCGGTTCCCGATGCTCATCGTTGCGCCGTCCTCCAACAAGGTCACCCGGACCGTGCTTCCGGCCTCGCGCAGATACAAGGCGATGAGCATGCCATCGCCACCGTTGTTCCCCGGACCGACCATCACGTGATAACGCGGTGCGGTACCGAACCGCCCCTCACGCTCAAGACCGAGCAAGTGGGTCGCACAGGTGCGCGCGGCACGGTCCATCAACTCGGCCTCGGTCAACCCAGCGCGGATCCCAGCCTGTTCCACTGAGCGGATGCCTGAAGAAGAAAGTATCGGGATCATGGTGACCGAACCCCTGGTGGTCGTCTAAACTAAGCTGCTGGAAATGCTTGTCCTCGAACCATGCCGGGAGGCAATTTCTGAAGTGAGCAACATCAGCAGTACAACCGGGACATCCGAGCTATTTTAGTAGCCTCTCCCGATCTCGTAAGATGAACCCAAAACCACTCTTTCACATGAATAAAGCGATACGCTTTGCCTTGGCTGCTGCCATGGCGCCGGGTATGGCCCTGGCCCAGGAGCCGGGACCGAATCTCGTGAGCAACGGAGGATTCGAAACACGCTCTCCCGAGGCGAAGACCTGGGATCAACTGGAACGCGCCACCGGCTGGAGCAATGCCAACGGGGGCTCCGTCGATGTCTTTAGCAAAATGGGGACCGCGAAGAACGTGGGGATCCCCGATAACGACCTTGGCTCCAGCGCCGCTCAAGAAGGCGAGAGTTATGCTGGTTTCGTGGCCTGGAAGGACGATATGCGCCCGAATTTCAAGCGCCTGATGAACGGCCGTGACGAAAAACCCTTCAAGGAGGCCTGGAACCAGTACAGTGAATACCTGCAGACGGCGATCGGCTCCCCGTTGACCCCGGGTCAGAAGTATGATATCAGCTTCTGGGTGAAACTGGCGGACAAGAGCGACCGCGCTGTGAACGGGATCGGGGCCTACTGCTCCCCAATTGAGCTCACCTATGTCCACCGGCATCACCTCGCCGAACTGGCCGACGTGAAAAGCGAGGCTGTCCTGGACAATAAGAAGGACTGGGTGGAAGTGAAGGGGACCTTCGTGGCTGATGGTGACGAGAAGTACCTCATCATCGGAGCCTTCGGCCCGAACATGGAAAAGAAGGACGTGATCGAAGGGGCGGACAATCAGCGAGCCTACTATTACATCGACGGGATCAGCCTGCGGTTGAAGCCTGAGGATGACCGGGATAAGGACGGTGTCCCCGATAAGGAGGACAACTGCCCGGATGAAGCCGGCCTGAAGACCCTCGGAGGATGCCCTGACCGCGACAGCGACGGGGTGGCGGATAAGATGGACGCCTGCCCGGACCTGGCTGGCCCGGTGGACAAGCAAGGTTGCCCGGATAGTGATGGCGACGGCATTGCGGACAACGTGGACAAGTGCCCGAAAGTGGCTGGTGTGCCGGAAATGAAAGGCTGCCCGGCGATCAAGGAGGAGACCAAGAAACTGTTCGAGAAAGCGCTCACAGGCATTCAGTTCGAGACCGGAAGCGCCGTGATCAAGAAGAGCAGCTATGGCATCCTGGACCAGGTCGTGAACGTGATGAGCGAGAACCCGGCGTACAACTTGGAGATCCACGGGCATACGGACAGCCAGGGTGACGACGCGAAGAACATGAAGCTGAGCGACGACCGTGCCGCCTCGGTGAAAAAGTACCTGACCGACAAGGGAGTAGGCGCGAACCGTCTACGTTCCGAAGGCCATGGGGAAACGATGCCTGTGGCTGACAACAAGACCAGCGCTGGTCGGGCAAAGAACCGCCGTGTTGAGTTCAAGGTGATGTTCTGGGAGTGACCCCTTGCTTCTTTCGCTGAACAAGAAAGCCGCCCACCGGGCGGCTTTCTTGTTCAATTGTCGTCCGGAGGCAGCGCCCCGGTGCCTGGTCCATTTCACCTGGGCGCTGGCGGTCCCTTCAAGATCCGGGATGCGGGACCCATCGCGCTGCGACCCATGGGCGCGTGCATCGAGGTCGGGCAGATGATCGATCTGAAGCCCCGATCATTACAAGGACCTGGTCATGAGCATGTTGTCAGGATGCGCCGCCATCGCCCACCATTCGGAGAGGAACTGCACATCAGGACTGAACGATGGACGATCCCGTTCCAAGGCGCCGTACACCGGGTCTAAATAGCCGAGGACAGAGCCATGCCCGATCACATCTGACAGAACGTGTATGATCCGGATCGATTGGCCCATTCGTCCTGGTGAACAGAGCGCATCAACGATGGTCTCCACCAGAGGCCGGCATTGGTCCAAGACACCACCTTCGACCGACATGGATCGTCCGGTTTGTGATGTTCTGCTGCGCAGGCCATGGTCCATGCCGACCGGGATCAGTCATGGATCGTAGTGTCCAAGAACGAAGAAAGGCCGCCCGAGGGCGGCCTTTCCGTACCGATAAGCTGTGCTTACTGGAAGTAGAAGTTGATGCCGATGCGAGCACCGCTCACACCCGTGTCGATACCGAAGCTGTTGTTCTTGGTATCACCTTCACCGCCTTCCACGGTCACGCTCTGAACGGAACCGGTGTTCGGGGTGGTGGTCGAGGGCACCCAGTGTTCGGTGGTGGTCTCACCGAAACCTTCGCTCATCATAGCCAGACCCCAGGTGTACTCACCGCTGAGGGAGATCTTCGGAGCAGCGAACCATTCAACGCCCACGAAGCCGTTCAGTCCAATGGAGAACACGCTGCCATCCTTCATCTCGGTGGGGCGTGAACCTTGGTTGTCGTTGCTCAGTGCGTTGCCGTACTCGTAGGTCGTCTTGGAGCTACCGAGACCGATGTTCAGCTCACCGCCGTAAACACCGACCACACGGGTGCTACCAACACGTTTCTCGAGGCCAGCACCGAGTTGAACGGCCATGTAGTTGCTCTTCATCACGTCCTCCACCTGAGGGATGGGGTTCGGGAAGGTGGGCAGGGGGTTCGGAAGCGGAGCTACGTCCACCAACGAAGTCTCCTTGGAGCTACCGAAGCCGATGCGCACGCGTCCACGATAGGCCGTGTTGGCATCGATCAGCTTCTTACCGCCGATCACCACTTGGGAACCGCTGCTGCTGGTGCTCGAGAAGAAATTGTTCAGACCCACACCACCGTTGTTGGTGTTGCCGTTGAACAGGTTGCCTGCGAAGTTGATCAGCGGCGTCGCTTCGAAGGTCAGGCCCCAGTCACCGCTCTGGCTGAGCCAGTTCTCACCGCGGTTGCTGGTGATCTCCCCCGTTTGAGCGGAGGCGGTCATGGCAGCTACCATGGCTGCCGAGAACAGTACATGCTTCTTCATTTTTGGTTGTTTAGGTGCGTGTTTGGTTCGAGGTTGTTCGAGTTGGCAGGACGAAGATCACTGCGTTCCGCGGTGCAACGTTATGAACTTTTCGCGGTCTTTACACAGCTCTTTGTTCATCTTGGGCGGTCCGCCGCTGTCAGCCAACTACCATGCCATTCCTTATCGGCGCTGCAAATATGGTAGATCTTTCGTGATCCTAGTGCATCAGACCTTGTCTTGCAGCATGGGCACGAAGCGGAATGCGCCAAGGTCCTCCTGGAGCAGGTGACCATCCATGGACCGCTCAATTCGGAGCATTCGTTGCTCATCCCCCTCCCCGACCGGGATGACCAGGCGACCGCCTGGCTTCAGTTGGTCCGTAAGTCCCTGAGGCACAAAGGGTGCGCCACAGGTCACGAGGACCCTGTCGAATGGCGCTTCTCTTGGAAGGCCAATGAAACCATCACCGTGATAGAGGTTCGCCTTGACCAGGAGGCCCGCCAACCGCTGCTTGGTCTGCAGATAAAGGGGACGGTGGCGCTCAATGCTGAAGACCTTGCACCCGAGCCGGGCCAACACGGCCGTCTGATATCCGCTGCCGGTGCCGATCTCCAAGACCTTCATTCCAGGCTGTAGTCCCAACAAGGCGGTCTGGAAAGCCACCGTGTAGGGCTGGCTGATGGTCTGACCACATCCGATGGGGAAGGCGATGTCCTGATAGGCCATTTCCAAAAAGGCGCTGTCATCGATGAACAGATGACGAGGGATCGCACCGATGGCCCCCAACACCTGCTCATCCGTTATCCCCTTGGTCCGCAGCACCTCGACCAGGCGCTTGCGCATGCCTTGATGCCTGTAATCGTCCTTGACCATCGCTCGGGTGGCGAAGGTAACCGGGCGACGGTCCAGCGACCCTACCTTGTTACATTCGCGGCCTTGTTGAAAAGGTCGTGACCGGTCGGAACCCGACCGGAAGGGAATGTCCGAACCGATCCGTATAGCCGTACTTGGAGGTGGCCATTTGGGCCGGATCCACCTTCAGCAGTTGACGCAACTGCCTGATTGGCACGTGGTCGGCTTCCACGACCCGCACCCTGAGAAATGTGCGGCCCTGCAGCAGGAGTTCGGTATCCCGGCCCACCCGTCCGTTGAGTCCTTGCTTGGGGAGGTGGATGTGTTGGACATCGTCACCCCCACGGTGACCCATGCCGCACTGGCGACCCAGGCGTTGCAACGCGGGTTGCACGTGTTCATCGAGAAGCCGGTCACGGAGACGGTGGCAGAGGCGGAGGCACTCCTGGCCTTGGCAGAAAGGGCCGGGAGGCTGGTCCAGGTCGGTCATGTGGAGCGCTTCAATCCCGCTTTCCAGGCCGCACTCCCCTACCTCGCGGATCCCATGTTCATCGAGTCGCATCGCCTGGCCCAGTTCAATCCACGTGGTACGGACGTCAGCGTGGTCCTGGACCTCATGATCCATGATATCGACCTGATCCTGCATGTGGTGAGGAGTCCGGTCGTCTCGATCCACGCCAGCGGGGTTGCGGTCGTGAGCACCACTCCGGACATCACCAACGCACGGATCGCCTTCGCCAATGGATGTGTGGCGAACCTCACGGCAAGCAGGATCAGCATGAAGAACATGCGGAAGTGCCGGTTCTTCCAGCACGATGCGTACATCGCGGTGGACATGCTGGAGAAGAGCGCGGAAGTGGTGCGGATGCGCACCGTTCAAGGAGAACCCGATCCCTTCGCGGTGACCATCGACCTGGGCGAAGGCAAGGGTGTGCGCGAGATCAGTTTCGAGAAGCCCGAGGTCCCAACGGTGAACGCCATCCGCGAAGAGCTCCGGTCCTTCGCTGGGAGCATCCGGGCGGGCAGCCCACCTGCCGTTCCGCTGGTGGACGGCGCTGCGGCCCTCCGGGTGGCCCATGCGGTGCTCGAAGAGATCGCGAAGAACACGCCAGCATAGATACTGATCGCCCCGAACCTGCGTTGCTCCATGCATAGCATGACCCGTACCCTTGGTCCGCTCGCGATCCTGATGTCCGTCACCGGCTGCCGAAAGACGGAAACAGTGCCCAGCTATCTGGTCGTGCCGGGGATCACCGTTCAGGCGACCGATGCCGAAGGCGGCAATACGAGCAAGATCACCGAGGCGTGGGTCACCGTTGACGAGCGGAGCGTGGGTGTATGGGAACTGCCCGCCCGGATCCCGGTGATCGGTAGTGGGACACACACGATCGGCATCACGGCGGGGATCAAGAGGAACGGCAGTTTCGATGATCGGCAGCGGTATCCCTACTACACGAGCTGGCAGGTAACGACCGAACTGGATCCGGAGCGAACCGTCGACCTGGCACCGACCGTTCAATACCAACCGGCCACCTTCTTCACGGAACGGTTCAACGATGCCGGCAGTCAATTGTTGGCGGCATCATCGAGCGACACCACCCTGATCCTATACTCCGCAACGGGGAACCCCGAAGTGCTTCTGGACGGCAGTCAATGTGGTGGTTTCGTGATCGATGCGGCCCGGGATGCCGTGGTGCTGCAGACCGAGCAGGACTTCCCGGGGGTGAGCGGGCCAGCCTATCTGGAGCTCGACTACAGCACCGATGTGGAGCTGATCCTTGGCATCTCCTACATCCTGGATGGCCAGGCGTACAATGAGCCCTGGGTGGTGATCGTGGCGAACGCCGGAGCCGGGTCGGTGGTCTGGAACAAGATATACGTGGACCTATCGAACTTCTTCAACCGGGCGGGGATCAGTGGGCGCGACATCTACATCGCCGCCCAACTGCCCAGTGGTTGGAGCCGTGCTGCCGCCTATTTCGACAACCTGAAGATCATCCGTCCGGCCTCATGATGAACCGGCGAGTCCTGGTGGCCTGGTACGTGCTCGCCGATCTGGTGAGCAGTGGCAGTGCGTGGACGCTGTTCTACCTCTACCGCAAGACGGTGCTCGAACCGATCAAGTTCGGGCACGAGGTGGCGGTCGCCTTCGACACGAACTATTTCAAAGGCCTCGTCCTGGTCCCGCTGTTCTGGTTCGGTCTG
>Ga0116142_10006107_pt1 | contig 10503 bp, 5 predicted proteins | sample AD_UKC033_MetaG_FD_89785 | JGI IMG/M metagenome (GOLD analysis project Ga0116142, IMG submission 89785) | Active sludge microbial communities of municipal wastewater-treating anaerobic digesters from USA - AD_UKC033_MetaG | ecosystem: Engineered > Bioreactor > Anaerobic > Digestate | place: USA... | reverse complement strand
CACCCCTGACCCTCTGAAAACAAACCAGGGAACCATTCCCCTTTCCCCTTCATCTGCAGCAGGCCAGCCGTAAAACGGCAAAAAAGTCCTGCCCGGATCCCGATTTCCCCGTAATGGTGATATCCTGCATAGGTAATAAGCTGTATCGGTGATATGCTGTATCGGTGATATATATTCATATACCATCAAAAAACCGTTTGAAAATTTCTATTTCAAGAATATTCTCATTATATTTGAAACAGATTTCATTCAACCCATAAAAAAAAAAAGAAAAAGATGCCTGGATTTGATCAGACAGGCCCGACAGGACAAGGAGCCATGACGGGCAGGAGGATGGGGCGGTGTACCCATTATGGAGCGCGGCTCAGGAATGAGGCTCCCCGGCAGGGAGATCAGGCTGTGCCTGAAGAACCCATATCCCCGGAAATGTATCCCGGAAGAGGTTTCGGCCGCGGAAGAGGTTTTGGTCAGGGCCAATTCGGCGGTGGCCGCGGCAGAGGATTCCGCAACCGGTTCAGAGGAGGTGGCTGACCACGACGTCAGAGGATTCCGCAACCGGTTCAGAGGAGGTGGCTGACCGGAAAGAAGAATTTTCATCAACCGGATCTAAGTCACCGGTTGGCCACCACAAATCAGCCCGGGGGAGTTATACACCGTCACAGACGACTACCCGAAGCGGGAAGAAGCCCTTTCAAAAGAGATGGAGAAAAGGCGAATGTTGTCTATCTTTGCGCCACTGAACCAAAAAACGGTTAAACCAGTTGGCAGAAAAGGACAACAGCCACCAGCAGGTAATCTGGGACCAGTTCTTATCGGGGAACAAGGAGGCGTTTGCCGCCTTGTACAACCTGCATGCGGAGGCTATGTTCCGGTATGGGACCAAACTCTGCAGCGACCGGGAACTGGTCAAAGACGCCATGCAGGAAATCTTTATCGAAGTCTTCCTGAAGCGCCACAGATTGAAGACCACCGCCGGTCATTTCCGGTATTATCTGTTACTGGCCCTTAAGCGCAGCGTGATCAAAAAGCTGGAATCGGGGCGGAGGCAGCTTCCGCGCGAGGAAAAAGAGCGGTACTTTGAAGTTTCCTACAGCATAGAAAAAAGTATTATTGACCAGGAGGAGGAAGCCGAAAGGAACCGGAAGGTGGCAGAACTCCTTAATACACTTCCTGCAGGGCAAAAGGAAGCCCTTTACCTCCGCTTTAACGAAGCCCTGGATTATCCAGAGATCGCCGAGATCCTTCATATCACCGTAGAGTCGGTACGCAAGCAGGTGTACCGTGCCCTCACCTCCATCCGTGAAAAATGGGGTACATCCCCCCCCCTGGCGTGGATCCTCACCCTATTTCTCTCATGGTGATTTTTTTATCACCCTTCCTCAAAAAAAACCAGCCCAATCTGTCCATATTCCGGAAGTAGACCGCCTTTTAAGGCAGAACGGTCAAATTACATGGACAACATTGGCAAATACATCGAAGACGATCGGTTCATCCGGTGGGTATTCGATAAAGATCCCCAATCAGAAGCGTATTGGCGGTCGTTTGAAACGGCGCATCCCGGAGAAAAAGAGAACATCAGGCTGGCCCGCAGGGTATTGAAGAAACTGCGGACGGTCGACCAGGAACTTCCCGAGAATGAAAAAATCGTCTTATTTTCCCGGATCCTGAAAGAGATCGAAGGGAGGGAAAGGCGACATAAAAGCCGCATCATCATGATGGAGATGATGAAATATGCGGCCATAGCCCTGTTTTTCTTTTTAGCGGGAGCCTTGCTATTCTCCCGGCAAAAGGAGGTATACCCCACTTTCGCTGAACAGGAGCAGACAGCTCCCGTCATGGGAGAAGAAGCCCGGCTGATTCGTGAGGGGGAGGAAGACATCCTGCTCAGCGACAGGAAGTCGAGGATTGAATACCGGGAAGACGGGCAGGTGGTGGTCAACGACTCCGTACTGGGGGGGACCGGGCTGGCCAGAAAGGGAATACCCGTGATGAATCAGCTGGTCATTCCCTATGGCAAAACCTCAGAAGTGACGCTTCCCGACGGGACCCGGGTGTGGCTGAATGCCGGCAGCAGGCTGATCTACCCTGGGTTTTTCCCCGACAAAACCCGCGAGGTCTTTCTGGCCGGGGAAGCCTTTTTCAGCGTCAGACATGATGCCGGCCGGCCTTTTGTGGTCAAGACCGCCGACATTAGCGTAAATGTTCTGGGCACCCGGTTCAACCTTTCGGCCTACGCCGGCGACAATCTCATCGAGACCGTTCTCACAGAAGGAAAAATCAGAATCTCACAAAACAACGCCGGACGATTTGCCGAATCCGTGGAAATCGCCCCGGGCCAGCTGGCCGCTTTCAGCAAGGAAGAACGCACCTTCAGCCGGTCGCAGGTAGACATCGAGAACCATACGCTCTGGACGGAGGGATTGATGAAATTCGAATCTACCGACCTGAGCCGGGTCATCAAGAAACTGGAACGCTATTATAACATCCGTTTCAGGTACCAGGATCCCCTGCTGGGGGGGATTAAAATTTCAGGTAAGCTCGAACTCAACGAGCACTGTGATGCCGTTCTGGGCATTGTGGCCGATGCCGCTTCGGTGAAAATTGACCGGGCCGGGGAAGGCTTTTTTGAAATCACGAGAAAATAAAAAAAACCGGAAGGTGTTGCCGCACCTTTCCGGTTCATGGTGTTAAATTTTAATAGTGTGTAACTTAACAGATCAAAGGTATGAAAAAAAAGCTACAATGGCTGCCTCCATATGGAGGTAACCCTGAACTTAAACTCTTTTTAAGAAAAATGAAACTGACGCTGATTTTTACGATGCTGGTCTTCCTCACCTTCGGAAACGGGTTTTCCCAGGTGAAGGTCTCTTTGCACTTTGAAAAGGCGACCATCCAACAGGTGATGAAATCGATTGAGGAGCAGACCGGTCATGTATTCCTTTACAAGGATGGGATTTTCGATCCTTCCAGCAAGTATTCGGTGAATTTCACCGACGTTCCCTTTGATGAAGTCCTGAACTCGGTTTGTGAAACGGCCGGAGTGCAGTATGAAGTGCGCAGCAACCGGCAGATCATTTTGACCGAAAAAGGGAAAGAGGAGATTCTGACAGTCGCCCAGCAGCAGAAAACGGTCACAGGGGTAGTCACCGACCCGCGGGGAGAGCCGTTGCCGGGGGTGACGGTTCTGGTGAACGGCACGACGGTGGGGACCATCACCGACAGTCAGGGAAAATTCACCCTGGCGGTTCCCGCATCGGCCGAAGAGCTGCAGTTTTCCTTTGTAGGGATGAAAACACAGCACATCCTCCTCTCGGGCCGCAATGTCTTCACGGTGGTGATGGAAGAGGAGAGCCTGGGTGTCGATGAGGTGATCGTGGTAGGTTATGGTACCCAGAAGAAATCAGATATCACGGGATCGGTGACGTCGGTTCCCAGGGAGCGCCTGGCCAAGCTGCCGGTCACCAACGTGATGCAGGCCGTCCAGGGTGCTGTCTCCGGAGTACAGGTCACCCAGACCTCCTCGATTCCCGGGGAATCCCCAGCCGTGGTGGTCCGCGGTGGTGGCTCCATCACCGCCTCCAACAGCCCATATGTGATCGTCGATGGGATCCCCATCACCAAGATGGACGGATCGGTCAACGACATCAATCCCAACGACATCGAATCAATTGAAATCCTCAAGGACGCCTCCGCAGTGGCCATCTATGGGATGAACGGGGCCAACGGGGTCATCCTGATCACCACCAAAAGGGGAAAAAGCTCCAAACCAACCATTCAGTACAGGGGCTATGCCGGGGTGGAGAATTTTGCCCATGTTCCGGAGATGGTTTCCCCGGAGGAATTGCTGGCGCGCTACAAGGAAGGGAACCGCATCAACGGTTCACCCATGTACGACGCCAATGTCAAATACCAGTATGAGGTCGATAACTACAAGAACGGTCATGTCACCGACTGGATCGATGCCGTCTCCCAGACAGGCATCCAGCAGAACCATAATGTAAGCATTTCCGGAGGCAACGAAGGGGTTAACTACTATGTTTCAGGAGACCTCCTCGACCAGAAAGGGGTGGTCAAAGGGTACAATTACAAACGTTACTCTCTGCGCACCAACATCGATGCCAATGTCACCGATTTCCTGAAGATCGGCACCAACACCTTCATTGTGGCCCATAACCGTGACGGCGGGCGGGCCAACCTGCTCAATGCCGAGGCGATGAGTCCCTACGGCCGGATGTACGAGGAAGATGGCACCTATACCATTTACCCGATGTTCGGGGAGACCCTCTGGGCCAATCCCCTGCTTCCCACCACCTCTGAGCAGGAACGGCGCCAGTACAATGTCAACCTGAACGGATATGCCGACCTGGACTTCGGGAAAATATGGAAGCCACTGGCCGGACTGACCTATAAGCTGAATGCAGGCTTCTCCTATATTCCCCGCCGCGCGAACAGCTACAACGGGGCTTCGGTCAACGACCTGCTCGGAACGGCTGAAATATGGCACTATGAAACACAGGCTTACACCATCGAGAACATCGTCAGGTACGCCCGTGACATTGCCAAACACCATTTTGACCTTACCGGGGTTTATGCGGCCCAGCAGAGAAAATACAGTGAAAGCTACGCCCGGGCCCGCGATTTCGTCAACGACGAACTGGGCTGGAACCGCATGCAGGCCGGCGCCAGCGCCAATGTCAGCTCCTATGCCGATAAATACGCCGCCCTCTCCCAGATGGGACGTCTGAATTACGCCTTCGACAGCCGATACCTCTTTACCTTCACGGTCCGCCGCGACGGCTCCTCCGTATTCGCAGAAGGTCTCAAATATGGGATCTTCCCATCGGTGGCCCTGGGTTGGAATATCCACCAGGAAAACTTCCTCAAAGAAAACGAAACCATCAACAACCTGAAGCTGAGACTCTCCTACGGGATCTCCGGAAATGAGGCCGTGGCCGTTTACCGTACTTTCACCACCATGCGTGACGTGCAAATCGCCCTGGGCGGTGTCACCAATATCGCTATGGTCACCGACCGCCTCGGAAATGCCGACCTGAGCTGGGAAAGCAAAAAAAGCCTTAACGCCGGGGTGGACTTCGGATTCTTCAACAACCGGATCAACGGTACCCTCGACCTCTATTCGGCCAGCAACTATGACCTGCTTCTCTCCCGGAAGCTGCCGGCGGCCTCGGGTTTCGGAGACGTGATCGCCAACATCGGAAAAACTGAAAACAAAGGCCTCGAACTCACCCTGAACACGGTGAATGTCTCCACCAAAGATTTCAAATGGCACTCGACCGTCGTCTTCTCCACCAATAAAAGTGAAATCGTGGAACTTTACGGTGATGGCAAAGATGATATCGGCAGCGGTTGGTTCCTGGGGCAGCCCATCGGAGTGATCCGCGACTATGTCAAGGTGGGCATATGGCAGGAAGAGGAAATCGCCAACAAAGAACATCTCACCCTTGATCCCATTGCCAAAGCCGGCGATGTTAAACTGGCCGACCTGAGTGGCGCCGACGGGATACCCGATGGAAAAATCGACGACTTTGACCGGAAGATCCTCGGCCAAACCGCACCCAAGTGGACCGGGGGACTGACCAACACCTTCACCTGGAAAAACCTCTCGCTCAATATTTTCATCCAGACCAACCAGGGCGCCATGCGTACCAACACCCACATCGGCATGGCTTCTGACGAACTCGAACGGCGCAACAGTCTGGCCGAAATCGGCTACTGGACTCCGGATAACAAAAGCAACGAGTGGCGTTCCCTCAACAAAAACTCTAACCCCCATGGTTACCGCTTCCCCGTCGACATCAACTACACCCGCATCAAAGACGTCACCCTCAGTTATGACGTGCCCGGAACCCTTGTCAAAAAGGCTGGCATCAGCGCCCTGGGCCTATATCTCAGTGGCAGAAACCTCTACACCTTCACCGACTGGATCGGTTGGGACCCCGAAGAGAGAGACGATGCCCGCGGTACCGGTAACTGGGACATCAACTATCCCAGTGTGAGATCAATCGTTTTTGGTGTTAACCTTACTTTATAATCGTTTAATCATGAAGACAAGAAATATTTTACTGAAGATAGCCGTGGTGCTTCTATTGGCAGCCACCTCCTGCAGCGAAGAGTTCCTGGAAGAAAAACCCTATTCCTCCTATGCCGCGGAAAAGTTGTCGGATGCCTCGGGCGTCGAGGCAGCCCTGAAGGGGTTACACTACACTTTCGGACAATTATGGACCTGGTCAGACCAGCAGGGGTGGCTCTGCCTCTGGCAGGTGGGAACCGACGTATGCTCTCCCGGAGGCATCCAGGGGGTGGAAATCCCTTTCTTCAAGTATGAAGACCTGAATCCCGAGAATGCCGGGGTCAACTACATGTGGTCACAAGGCTTCCGGCTCATCAACAATGCCAACAACGCCCTGAAGGCCATCGGCGAAAACGGGGAAGCCGCCAAAAAGGCCGAGGCCCTCTTTTTCCGGGCCTGGATGTATAACCTCCTGGTGACGCTCTATGGTGATATCCCATTGCTCACCGAACCCACTTCTTCAGCCCGGACCGACTATGAGCGGACACCGGTCGCCCAGATCAACGACCAGATCGTGGAAGATCTCAAATTTGCTGCCGCCAACCTTCCCGACATCGACAAGGCTCCCTCCATCAGCCGGGCCAACAAGTACATGGCCCTTCAGACCCTTGGGGAGGTCTACCTGCGCATCAACAAACCAGACCTGGCCGAAGCGGCGCTCACCGAAATCATCAACAGCGGCAAGTTCCAGCTGATGCAGGACCGTTTTGGTATCGAGGCGGCCAAACCGGGTGATTATTTCCACGACATGTTCATCTATGGCAACCAGCGCCGTTCCCAGGGCAACAAAGAAGCCATCTGGACCTTCGAACTGGAGTATACCAAGAATGTGGCCGGAGGCTTCACCAATGCACCGCAGCACCGCCGCGTGTGGGTCCCTGCCTACCACAACGTCCCGGGGATGGCCTATGAGGTGACCGATCCCACCCTGGGTAAGATCAGCACCTACGGAGGTCGCGGTAACGGCCGCATGCGCCCCAGCAACTGGGTGAAATACCAGCTTTACCAGGAGGGTGACATGCGCAACTCGGAATATAACCTCACCCGTAAATTCCGCTACAACGCCCTGAACTGGAGCTCCACCATCGGCATTGATGCCAGGGGTTTCAGGGTAGCCGCCAATTCCCCCAGTGCCGTGGAGGTCAGAACCGTGAAAACCGGCGACCCCGTGGTGAATGCTCCCGGTGACACCCTGGAAGCCATGTTCCCCTACACCCGGAAATGGGACTCCTATGACCCGGCCGATGGATGGGGCTGGACCTGCATCAAGGACTTTCCGATGATGCGCCTGGGTGAAACCTATCTGCTGAGAGCCGAAGCCCGCTTTAAAAACAGCAATTCCTCAGGGGCCGCCGACGATATCAACGCACTGCGCAACAGGGCCTTCAAGCTCTCCCGCCAGGCGACCGGCAACCCCGACCTGGGTAAGGTGAGTTCAGCGGAGATCAGCCTTGACTTCATCCTTGACGAACGGGCCCGCGAACTCTTCGCCGAGGAACTGCGCCGCCTCACCCTGATGCGCACCGGCACCCTCATCGACCGGGCCAAACTCAACAAGGAGAGCACCATCAAGGGAACCATCAGCGGCCTCGATTCCAGAATTAACCTCTGGCCCATCCCACTGAGCGAAATCCAACGCAACAAGGACGTGACCTGGCAAAACAACCCGGGGTACTAATCCCAAGGAAGGTCAGGCCAGACGGAAATCTATCGGCCTGATCCTGCCCAAAAAAGAGGCTGACGGTGAGGTCAGCCTCTTTTTTTTTGCGAATTTTCAATTTTGAAATTATTATGCTAATTTTATAGGAACCGAAACTGACCAGAAATGAAAGCCAGGCTTCACATAAAAGCCCTTCCTCTCAGACCGGCATAAGACTCTGATAATCTTCACCCATAAAAATCTGTACCTATGGACTACACCTCACTGATTCCCGTGGCAGATTCAATTCCCGCACCCGCATGGCTCTTTGTCATTTTGGAACAATTGATCTTTCTGCTGCACATCGTCCTGATCAATGCCGTACTGGGAGGGGCCCTGATCATGTTGTTCGGCAGGAACATGGAAAAGGATTCCGGGACGGCCTATAACCGGTACATGCCGGTGGCGGCCCAACTGCCTGTCATGGTTGCGCTCGCCATCAACCTGGGAGTTCCCCCCCTGCTGTTCATGCAGGTGGTCTTCGGTCATCTCTTCTACACCAGTTCAGTACTGATGGCGGTATACTGGATCATGATCATTCCCCTCCTTATCCTGGCCTACTATGCCATCTACATCCACAAACTGAAATTTCTGCGTTCCCCTCTTCTTTCAAAGTTGTCGCTGGGAACCGCCATTCTCTTCATCCTTTACATCGGGTATATACAGGTGGCCAACAACGCCCTCATGGAACAGCCAGAAAGCTGGACGGCCTACTTCGCCCAACGGGGAGGCACCTTCCTGAACAGCAGCCATCAGACCTTTTTACCGCGTTACCTCCATTTCATCGTCTCCTCGGTGGCCATTGGGGGATTGCTCTTAGCCCTGGTCTTTCATTTCAGGAAAGAAACCGTGGAAAAGAGAGAGGAATCCATCAGGCGCGGGCTCAGGATTTTTGCCCTGGCCACCGCCGTCCAGGTGGTGGTGGGCTGCTGGTACCTCCTCACCCTTCCCCGCGAATTCATTCTTCAGTTCATGGGGAGGAACGCCCTGGCCACCTTCTTCCTCCTGGCCGGTGCCGTGTGCGGCACCGGCGCCATGGTGACCGCATGGTCAGGCCAGTTCAAGACCACGATCCTGCTTACCCTGGCCACCCTCGCAGCCATGATCATCACCCGCTACCAGCTCAGAATCATGTACTTAAATGACCACTTCTCGGTCAGCGAACTCACACTCAACCCACAATATGGTGTGATGGCGCTTTTTCTGATCATCCTGGTAGCCGGATTGGTGGTGATCGGTTATATGCTGAAAGTTGGGTTTAACAAAACAGAAAGGAGCGCAGCATAATGAATTATCCGATATGGGAATTGGCGCAATTGAACAGCGGAACGCTGGTCGCCTTCATCGCTACCATTCACGCCTATGTGGCCCATCTGGCCGTAGGTGGAGGACTCTTCCTCTGGCTCACCGACCTGAAAGCTGTCCGTGACAACGACCCCGTCATCAAAGCTTACGTAAAACGACACACCTGGTTCTTCCTGTTGCTGACCATGGTTTTCGGCGGCGTTTCCGGAGTGGGCATCTGGTTCATCATCGCCCTGGCCAACCCGGCAGCCACCTCTTCACTCATCCACCATTTCGTCTTCGGATGGGCCATCGAATGGGTCTTCTTCATCGGAGAAATCGTCGCCTTGCTCATCTATCACTACCGCCACGATCAGATGCGTGAAAAAGACCGCCTGCGCGTGGCTTTTCTCTATTTCCTCTTTGCGTGGCTGAGCATGGTCGTCATTAACGGCATCCTGGCCTTTATGCTGACTCCCGGAAAATGGCTCGAAACCGGGCAATTCTGGGATGGGTTCCTCAATCCCAGCTATTTCTCATCGCTCTTCTTCAGAAGCGCAGCAGCGGTTATGATCGCCGGCCTTTTCGGGTATGTCACCGTGGTCTTCTCCAAAGAGGAGGAACTCCGTGGAAAAATGGTGAAATATTGCACCAAATGGCTGCTCTACCCGGTCCCGTTTATCATGGCGGGTGCCTTCTGGTACATCCATTCGGTGCCGGAAAGCGTCCTTCAGACCACTTTCCACCTCAATGCCCAGACGCAGTTCGTGGTCACCGCCTTCGTGGTCACGTCGGTGCTCATCTTCGTGGCCGGTCTTTTCTACTCCCTGCGCACCACACCCCTCCTCCAGAAAATCATGGTTTTCGTGTTTCTGCTCATCGGACTGGGATGGTACAGCAGCTTTGAATACCTCCGGGAATATGCCCGGAAACCTTACATCATCCACGGCCATATGTATTCCACCTCTATCCTTGCCGCCGATGTGGAAATGCTGAACAGGGAAGGGGTGCTGAAACACGCCAGATGGAGTTCCGTGCACCAGGTGACCGAAGAAAACCGGCTGGCGGCAGGAAGGGAACTCTTTAACCTGCAATGCCTGGCCTGCCACACCATCGGCGGAGTCAAAAACGACATCATCGAAAAAACCAGGGATCTGACTTATATGGGAATGATCTCCCAGCTTTACGGCCAGGGGAAAGTCCTCGATTACATGCCACGCTTCACCGGCACCCGGCAGGAAATGGAAGCCCTGGCCGCCTATATCATTTCCGGATTACAGGGGAAGGAACTGGTGACCACCCTGGCTCAGTTCGACCCCACCCCGGTCGACAATGAGATCCCCCCCTTCGACAGCGCCACCGACGACTATGTTCTGCTGGCCTGGAACGATCTGGGAATGCACTGTATTTCCGACTGTGATCCCTGGTT
>Ga0116142_10006096_pt1 | contig 10513 bp, 10 predicted proteins | sample AD_UKC033_MetaG_FD_89785 | JGI IMG/M metagenome (GOLD analysis project Ga0116142, IMG submission 89785) | Active sludge microbial communities of municipal wastewater-treating anaerobic digesters from USA - AD_UKC033_MetaG | ecosystem: Engineered > Bioreactor > Anaerobic > Digestate | place: USA... | reverse complement strand
CTTGGTGGCGCGGTCCCGCCTTCGCTGAAGCTACGGTGGGCACGCAGGAGACCGGCCACAACGACAGTCTTGGCTTCGCCGTGCCGCCGCGGCTATAATCCGCCGCGCCTGAACCGCGGTGTCTTGTTCACCGCCGATTCGGGGAGGAAGGCGCGCTTCCGATGAACATCCTCGCCGTCATAGGCACCCGCCCCGAGGCCGTCAAGATGGCCCCGGTGGTCCGCGAATTGGTCCGGCGCGGCGCGCCGTTCCGCGTCGAAGTATGTCTCAGCGCCCAGCACCGGGACCTGCTCGACCCGGTTATCCGCCTCTTCGACGTGCCCGTGCACTACGACCTCGACGTCATGCGGCCGGACCAGTCCATTTTCGACGTGTTTTGCGCCGTCCTCACGGGGATGAAGGGCGTGATCGAGCGCGCCCGGCCCGATGTGGTCCTCGTGCATGGCGACACGAGCACCTCCTTTGCCGCGGCGCTCGCGGCGTATTACCTCCACGTCCGCGTCGGGCACGTCGAGGCCGGCCTCCGCACCTATGACAAGTACCGGCCCTTCCCCGAGGAGATGAACCGCCGCTTCACCGACGCCGTATGCGATTACCACTACGCGCCCACGCCGCGCGCCCGGGACAACCTGTTGCGCGAGCGCGTCGCCGCCGATCATATCCTCGTGACCGGCAACACGGTCATCGACGCCCTGCTCGACGTGGCCGCGCGCCCCTACGCCTTCGACGAGCCCCGCCTCGAAACTTTCGGCAAGGGACGGCGGCTGCTCCTTGTCACCGCCCACCGCCGCGAGAGCTTCGGCGCGCCGTTCCGCGAAATGTGCCGCGCCATGCGCGACCTTGCCCGCGACAACGCCGACCTCGACGTGGTCTATCCCGTCCATCCCAACCCGAACGTCCGCGCCGTGACCCGCGAAATGCTCGAGGGACGGGAGCGCGTCCACTGCATCGAACCGCTCGAATACCTGCCCTTCGTCCAGTTGATGAAGAAGGCCGCGATCGTCCTCACCGACTCCGGCGGCATCCAGGAAGAGGCGCCGTCTCTGGGCAAACCCGTGCTCGTCATGCGCGAGGTCACGGAGCGCCCCGAAGCCGTCGAAGCGGGGACGGCGCGCCTCGTCGGCTCGGACTACGAGACCATCGTCCGCGAGACCCAACGGCTCCTTGACGACCCCGCCGCCTACGCCGCCATGGCGACCGCCGTCAACCCCTACGGCGACGGCCGCGCCACCCCCCGCATCGCGGACCACCTCGCGACGTTGGCATGACCGGCCGCGGTGGATTATGCGATCAGGACGGCTCCGTTGGAAGCGCAGCTTCCATTGAAAAACGCGTTCCCAAGTACAACTTGGGAACGAGCGCGGGAACTCGCTCGCCGCCGTCGCGGTAGATTACAATGCGGCGCGGATTTCAACCCAGAGAACCCTCGTGAGCACGATTACCGTCTTGACGCTGGTGCCGAACGCCGGAGACCGCTTGTCGCGGTGTCTGGAGAGCGTGCTTTGGGCGGACGACCTTTTTTGCGTGGTGGACCCGAAGACGAATGACGGGTCGCTCGAGGTCGCGCGGGAGTATTCGAATCACGTCGTGGTGCATGAGTACCTGAACGCGGCGAACCAGCGGAACTGGGCCTTGCCGCGGATCGCGAGCGAATGGACGCTGGTGCTCGACGCCGATGAGTGGGTCTCGCCCGAGTTGGCCCGGCGCATCCAGGCGATTATCAAGGACCCGGAGAGCCGCGACGGCTATGAGATACTCCGGCACTCGTATTTCTTCGGGAGGCTCATCCGGCATTGCGGCTGGCATCGGGACTACAACGTGCGGCTGTTCCGCACGCGCAAAGGGCGTTACCTGGACCGGCGCGTGCATTCGAAGGTCGTCGTCGACTGCGCGATGGGCCGCATCGACGAGGTGATGTACCACGACACGTACCGGACGTTCGACGAGTATTTCGCGACGATGCAGCGGTTCACGACCTGGGGCGCGCAGGACGCCTATGACGCGGGCAAGCGCGCGCATCTCTGGGACCTCGTGCTGCGCCCGGCGCTCCGCTTCTTCAAGATGTACGTGGTCCGCCGCGGCTTTCTCGATGGCGTCCACGGCGCGGTGCTCTGCGGGCTCGCGGCGTTCTCGGTGTTCACGAAGTACGCGAAACTGTGGGACCTCGAGCGCCGGGCGCGGTCCGCGTCGTCTTCCGAATCCTGACCCCATGAGTGTCGTCCGACTCGAAAGCATACGCAAGACCTTCGGCGGCGAGTTTATCCTCGACGACTTCTCGCTACGCGTCGAGGAAGGGGAGCGTATCGGCCTCATCGGCCGCAACGGGACCGGCAAATCCACCGTGTTTCGCATCATCACCGGCGAACTGGCCCCGGACGGCGGCGTGGTCGAGCGCATGCGGCGCGCGCGGATTGCCTGTCTTGCGCAGTTGCACGATGTGCCGCCGCAGACGACCGTGTTCGAGACCGTGCTCCATTCGTTCCAGGAACTGCTGATACTCGAATCCGAACTCACGGCCCTCGAGGAAGCGCTCGTTGCGGGCGGGGACGACGCCCTCGCGCGGTACAGTCGCGCGCAGGAGGAGTTTACCCGCCGCGGCGGTTACGAGTTCCGCGCCCGGATCAAGCGCGTGCTCCACGGCCTCGGCTTCGCCGCGGAAGACTTCAACCTCCCGTTCCACGTCCTCAGCGGCGGGCAGCGCACGCGCCTCATGTTGGCCCTTGTGCTCCTCCAAGACGCGGACCTGCTGCTCCTCGACGAACCGGAGAACCACCTCGACCTGCGCGCCCGGGAGTGGCTTGAAGAATACCTGCGCACCTGCGGCAAGAGCGTGGTGGTTATCTCGCACGACCGGCGGTTGCTCGACACCGCGGTCGACCGCATCGTCGAGATCGAAGGCGGCGGCGCGCGCGGTTTCCCCGGCAACTACGCCGCGTACGTGCGCGAGAAGGCCCTTATCCGCGAGCAGCAGCAGAAGGCGTTTGATCGACAGCAGGAACTGATCCGCAAGGAGGAGGCGTGGATCGAGCGGTTCCGCTACAAGGCCACCAAGGCGCAGCAGGTGCAGAGCCGCATCCGTCGCATCGAGAAGATGGAAAAGGTCGACGCTCCCGCCGTCGAGGCGCAGGCCGCCGCGTTCAACCTCGGCGAAGTCGTCCGCAGCGGCGCGGTCGTGCTCGCCGCCGAAGGGCTTGGCATGGCCTACGGCGCTTTGCGGTTGTATGAGGACCTTTCCTTCGAGGTCCGGCGCGGCGAGCGGGTCGGCATCATCGGGCCGAACGGGTCCGGCAAGACCACGCTGCTGCGCCAGTTGAGCGGAAGTCTCGCCGGGGCCGAGGGCCGCGTCACCCTCGGGCACAAGGTTGCGGTCGGGTACTACGACCAGCATCACGAGACGCTGAACCCTGAAAGCGACGTCCTCGGCGAGACCCTCGCCGTGCGGCCCGACCTGACGCCCACGCGCGCGCGCGCGTTTCTCGGCAGGCTCCTCTTCACCGGCGAGGACGTGTTCAAGCCTGTCAGCGTCCTGAGCGGGGGCGAACGCGCCCGCGTCTGCCTCGCCCGGCTCATGCTCAGCGACGTCAACCTGCTCCTGCTCGACGAGCCGACCAATCACCTCGACATTGCCTCTCGCGAGGCGCTCGAAGCCGCGCTTGCCGAGTTCGACGGCGCGATCGTGCTCATCTCGCATGACCGCGTGCTGATCGACCGCCTCGTTGACAAGCTTATCGTCCTCGATGGCGGCCGGGCCGCCGTCCACCTGGGCAACTACACCGCCTATCACGAGAAGCAACAGACTGCGGCGCCGGCCGCGCTTCAGCCCGCCCGCACGGAAGACGTCCTCCGAATCCGGGAGAAAGCGCGCCGGACCAGGGAAGCGGACAAGGAACGGGCGCGGGAATCCCGCAAGCAGCGCCGTCGCCTGGAGCAACTCGAGGCGGACATCGAGTCCCTCGAGGAATTGGTCAGCGGCTACGACGCCAAATTCGCCGTCGCCGACCCCGCGGACTACATGGCGAACCAGCGCCTCAAGGAGGAATACGACGGTCTCCGGGCGGACTTGAAAGCCATGTACGAAGAGTGGGAAACCCTGGCGGAGACCCTCGAAGACCTGTAATGTCCGCTCGGGAGCCGGGTATTCTTGCGGGCGATTGCGCCGTCCGGTTTTCCTGGAAACCGGGAGGTGATCCGGGTATAATAGTTGACAAATGGGTTGGTAAGTGATATGACAAGGCTGGAGTAGCGCGGCAAGCCGGCCATCGGCGTTGCGTTGCGCCAAGGAACGTCCAGGAAGGAGAGGAGTTTCCGCGGATGAAGCACATCAAGCCGGTCTCCTGTAAACCGGATGTAGCGCAGGCGAATCCGAATTTCGAGGCCAAGATGACGTTCAAGGTCAACTTGACGGATCAGGCCGTCGAATTCGTGTTCCAAAAGACGTCGTAGGTCACACAAGGAGCGCAGCATGAAACGCGAATGGCACTGCAAAGCGGTGACGCGGATGCGTGGGGCGGCCCAGGCGTCCAACTATATCGTCAAGCTCGAAGCCACCACACAGATTATTGACCGGCTGTTGCTGGTACCGCGTCAGGCGCCGTGGAAGGTGACCGGACCTACCGGTGAAGGCACGACGGACACCGGAACGGACACGGGAACGGACGTCAACGTCGAAATCTGACCGCGCGCCGCGCCGGTTTTTCGTGGCGAGTAAGGAACCCGCATGGACGAACGTCATGCGGGTTTGTGCTGTCTTGACACGGCTCAAATGCGGCTGCGGCCGATATCCGAAAGGACGATGCGCAGTTCGTCGCAGTCGCGGAAACGGTTCGTGGCCTGCTTGTCGAGGAGGCGCATGATGATGTCGCCAAGTTCCTGGGGACAGCGGGGATTCGCTTCGTGGGGGTGCATCGGAACCACGCGGAGGTGGCACTGGTACAGTTGCTGGAGGTTGTCCACGGGATAGGGCAGCCGGTCCGTAAACATCATATACATGGTGATCCCGAGGGCGTATTGATCGCTTCGGGCCGTCACTCGCTCCTTGCGCAGGAATTCCGGGGCCACAAACATGGGGGTGACCTGTTCAACCGCGCCGCCGTCGAGAAATTCCAGGAATACACTCGTGCCGTAGAGCGAGTAGTCCGCCACCTTGACGACACCCTTGCGCGTGAACAGGACATTGGCGGGCTTGAAGTCGTGGTGGATGCAGCCGTTGTCATGAAGGTATTGCAGACCGTTGCACATCTGGGCGACCACAATCAGCCGTTCCTGAAGGTTCCAGGGCCGATTAGTCAGATACCACTTCAGATTCGGCCCGTCCACGTATTCCATGATCATGCAGCGGCCTTCCGGGCCGTCGATGAAGTCGAATATGCGGACCACGTTGTCGTGTTTAAACGTCCTGAATCGTTTTACCCCCCGCACCAAGTCGCGAAGGTGCAGCCGGTTTCGGAAAAAGTTCTCGTGGAACAGTTTGACGGCGACCACCTGCCCCCGCTTGGTGTCAATGCCCCGATAGACGCGCCCGGTGCCGCCCTGCCCGAGAATACGGTCGAGCTTGTAGTGATACAGCTTTGGCCGATCAGGCGTGTAGATGTCTTCAGGCATCGCCGACGCTCCGTGTCACCGGGTCACTCCAAACCGAGGGCGATCTCGGGCGCGTCGCCCCAAAGCCCGTCCAAATCATAGAAATCGCGCGCCTCCTCTCGAAAGACATGCACGATGATGTCGCCGTAATCAAGCAAGAGCCAGTCGCTTCGGTGATTGCCCTCGACGTGCAACGGGGCCACGCCGATCTTTTTCATGCCCTCGATGATCGCGTTGCGCACGGCCTTCATCTGCGGCTCGCTCGTGGCCGTGCAGAGGACGAAACTGTCCGCAATGAGCGTCAGCCCTTGCAGGTTGAATGCCCGAATACCTTTCGCCTTCTTCTCCGCGGCCAAAGCCGCAATCCGCAGCGTGTTCGCGATATGGGGCGCTTCCGCGCCGTGAGTCATCCGTTTCAGCAATGGTTCCGTCCTTAACCTCTACGGTTTACGCAATTCGGCAAGCAGCACGTCGTTCAGGAGCCGCGGGTTCGCCTTACCCTGCGTCGCGCGCATCACCTGGCCCACCAGAAAGCCCAGCACCTTCTCTTTCCCGCTTCGGTACTGTTCGACTTGCGCCGGATTCTTCTCGATAACCTCCAGAATCACCGCCCGAAGCGCGTCCGCGTCCGAAATTTGGGTCAGCCCCTTTGCCTCGACGATCGCCCGGGCCGTCTTCCCGGTGGCGAACATTTCGCCCAGCACGTCCTTCCCGATCTTTCCGCTGATCGTGCCGTCGTCAATCAGCGCGATCATGCCGGCCAGCGCGTCCGGTTGCACGGGACACGCACGAATGTCCATCGCCGACAGCGTGAGCAGGGCCTGGAGGTCGCCCATGATCCAGTTCGCCGCCTGCTTCGGGTCCGCGCCGCACGCTGCCGTTGCCTCGAAATAGTCCGCCATGGCGCGCGTCGCCGTCAGAATCGCCGCGTCATACGTCGAGAGGCCGTACTGGTCGGAGAAGCGGCTCCTGCGCGCGGCGGGCAATTCTGGCAGCCCCTCGCGGATGCGCTGCTCCCACGCCTCGTCCACGACAATCGGGGCGAGGTCCGGCTCCGGGAAATAATGATAGTCGTGGGCCGATTCCTTTTGCCGCTGCGAGAAGGTTAGGCCCCGGTCCGCGTCCCAGCCGCGCGTTTCTTGGGTGATGGTTCCGCCTTCGTCTAGCACCCGGACGTGCCGCGCAATCTCGTACTCGACCGCCTTAGTGACCCCGTGCAGCGAGGCGACATTCTTGATTTCCGTCTTCACGCCGAGCGTCTGCGCGCCTACGGGCCGCACGCTCACGTTCGCCTCCGCGCGCAGGGAGCCTTCCTCGATATTGCAGTCGCTGGCATCGAGATACTCCAGAATTTGCTTGAGCATCGTCAGGTAGGCGTAGACCTCGTCGGCGCTCCGCAGGTCCGGCTCGGTCACGATTTCGAGCAGCGGTACGCCCGCGCGGTTGAAATCCACGCCGCTCTGGCCTCCGCCGATGCTGTGCGTGTTCCGCGCCGTGTCTTCCTCCATGTGCGCCCGCGTGATGCCGATGCGCCGCGTCGCGCCGTCCACTTCGATATCGAGGAAGCCTTCCTGACACAAGGGCAGGTCGTATTGGCTGATCTGGTAATTCTTGGCGAGGTCGGGGTAGAAGTAATTCTTCCGGTCCATCTTCGACCACCGCGAAATGCGGCAGTTCAAGGCGAGGCCGACCGCGACGGTCTTGTTGACCATCTCGCGGTTCAGCACGGGCAGGACGCCGGGCATGCCGAGACAAACGGGGCAGACGTTCGTGTTCGGGGGCGCGTCAAAGGCCGTGCTGCACGCGCAGAACACCTTCGAGCGGGTGTTGATCTCTACGTGCACTTCCATGCCGATGACGGCTTCGTACGCCATATCCGTTCCTTATGCCAGCGGCGGCTTGCCGATGCCGCCCCGCAACTGCTCGCAGCAGTGCGCCACGCGCAGCAGCATTTCCTCGTCAAAGGGCCGTCCGAGCAACTGCAATCCGACGGGCAGCCCGGATGCGGTGAGCCCGCAGGGCAACGACAGCCCCGGCAGCGCCGCGAGATTGCACGAAATCGTGTAGATATCGCTCAAGTACATGGTCAGCGGGTCGGCGGTCTTCTCGCCGAATCGGAACGCGGGCGTGGGGGAGGTCGGCCCCGCGATCACGTCCACCTGCTCGAAGGCGCGGTCGAAATCGCGCTTGATGAGCGTGCGGACTTGCTGCGCCTTCAGGTAGTAGGCATCGTAGTACCCGCTCGACAGCACGTAGGTCCCGAGCAGGATACGCCGCTGGACCTCCGGGCCGAAGCCGCCGGTCTTACTCATCACGTACATGTCCAGCATCGTCTTTGCCTCGGGATGACGGAACCCGTAGCGTACGCCGTCAAACCGGGCCAGGTTCGCGCTGGCCTCGGCGGTGCAGACGATGTAATACGTGGCCACGGCGTATTCCGAATGGGGCAGCGAGACTTCCCGCAACTCCGCACCCCGCGCCTCGAGCGCCTTCACCGTCGCCTCGACGTGCTCGCGCACCTCGCCCGAGAGCGCGTCCGTGAAAAACTCGCGGGGCAGGCCGACGCGCACGCCGCGCATGTCGCCGTCGAGCCCGCGCGTGAAATCCGGCACGGGCACGTCTGCCGACGTGCTGTCCATCGGGTCATGCCCGCAGAGGACATTCAGCGCCAGCGCGCAGTCCCGCACGTCCTTCGTCAGCGGCCCGATCTGGTCCAACGACGACGCGAACGCCACCAGACCGAATCGAGACACGCGCCCATACGTCGGCTTCATCCCGACGCAGCCGCACAGCGCCGCCGGCTGCCGGATCGATCCGCCCGTATCGCTGCCCAACGAGAACGCGCACTCGTCCGCCGCCACCGCCGCCGCTGAGCCGCCGCTCGATCCGCCCGGCACGCACTCGGGGTTCCACGGGTTCCGCGTCAGCTTAATCGCGCTGTTCTCGGTGGACGAACCCATCGCGAACTCGTCCATGTTGAGCTTGCCGAGCAGCACCGCGCCCGCCGCCTTCAGTCGTTGGACCGCGGTCGCGTCGTAGGGACTACGGAACCCCGCCAGGATGCGCGAGGCGCACGTCGTCTCGCCCTCGACCGTGCAAAGCAGCTCCTTCAGCGCCACCGGCACGCCCGCGAGCGGCCCGGCGTTTTCGCCCCGCGCGATGCGGGCGTCCACCCGCGCTGCCTGTTCGAGCGCCGAATCCCGCCAGACTTGGGTAAAGGCGTCCACGCGCGGCTCGACCGCCTCGATACGGCCCAGATAACTCTCGGCGATTTCGACGGCGCTTGCCTGCCGCTGAGACACGGCTTCGATCAGTTCGTGGGCCGTCTTCCCGTACCACGCCATGCCTATACCTCGTCCGTATCGAGGATGCGCGGCACGATGAAGTACTGTCCGTCGTGCGACGGCGCGGCCCGCAACGCCAGGTCGCGCGGCAGCGACGGGCCGGCCTCATCCTCGCGAAAGACGTTCCGCATTTCGAGGGCGTGCATCATCGGCGGCACGTCGCGCGTGTCCAATTCGTTCAACTTCGCGACATAGCCCAATATCTTCCCGAGTTCCTCGGTCAGCCGCGCCTTCGTCGCCGCGTCCACCTCGAGTTGGGCCAACCCGGCAATGTATTCCACGTCTTCTACGGTGATCTGGCTCATGCGGAACTCCGTTCCCGCGCTTGTGTGCCTGGATGGGAACACCAGAATAGCACGCGCGCGCGCCGAAATTCCAAGAGCGCCCGCCGCCGCGGCTCGTCGTTGACTCACCGGGCGCAGCTTCTTATGATAGCGGGACCGCTGAGGCATGGTATTCTATCGTCATGCGTATGAATGTCTTGAGACTTGTCGTCCTGCTGAACTTTGGACACGTTGCCGCGTGGCCGATCGACACGGAATTCGTCGTCGAGCACAACAAGCCCTGCGTGGTTGTCCTCTACGGGGCGCGCGCGGAGACGGGCGCGGAGGTCCAGAGCAGCGGGTGTTGTGTCGGCGGGGATGGATACATTCTCACGACGGCCCACCAGATTACGGGTGTCAAGAATATCGAGGCCCGGTTCTTTGACGGCCGCACGGCGCCGCTCGAAGTGGTCGAGATCGACTCCGCCCGCGAGATCGCCCTGTTGCGCGCGTCGGTCCACCTGCCTAAGGCCGCGCGGATAGGCGACGCCGCGACCCTGCGCAGCGGCGCGGACCTCGTGTCGATTGCCGCGCCGCGCAGCCTCGATTTTTCGGTGGTGACGGGCACCGTCTCGAATACGAACCGCACGCTGCGGAATTACCCCGTGATCCAGGCGGCGTTACGCGCCGCGCCCGGTTCGAGCGGCGGCCCCGTATTCGATCGCACCGGCGCGCTGGTCGGCATGATCATCGGCAAGCTGCGGGACGAAGACTGGATTACCGCCATCAACCCGGTGAACAACGCCTACGCCATGCTCCGCCGTCACGGGCTCCTGCCCGAGTCGCGGGAACTCGCCGACGAGGTGGGCGGCGAACTCATGCCGGCGCGCGGCGCGACCCAGGCCGACTTGCGCGCCATCGAAGCCTATAATCGAGGGGTCCGCGCCGACTTCATCGACGAGAAGATTGCGGCCTACGACGAGGCGGTGCGGCTGCTGCCCGAGTTTTACATGGCCTGGTTCAACCTCGCCGTGGCGCGCACGGCGGGCGACGACTTCGCGGGCGCGGAGGCGGCCTACGGGAAGGCGCGGGCGTTGCAGCCGGAGGCCGTCGAAGTGCAACGGAATCTTGGCCGGTTATACTTGCGGCAGCAGCGTTTCGAGGACGCGGTCCGGGCCTTTCAGACCGCGCTCGAACTCGCGCCGAGCGAGGCACAATCGCATAACGACCTCGGTGAAACGCTGCGGCAAATGAATCGGAGCGAGGAGGCGGCGCGCGCGTTTCAGGCCGCGCTCAAGCTGCGGCCGGACTACGCCGCGGCCCACT
>Ga0116142_10006093_pt1 | contig 10520 bp, 8 predicted proteins | sample AD_UKC033_MetaG_FD_89785 | JGI IMG/M metagenome (GOLD analysis project Ga0116142, IMG submission 89785) | Active sludge microbial communities of municipal wastewater-treating anaerobic digesters from USA - AD_UKC033_MetaG | ecosystem: Engineered > Bioreactor > Anaerobic > Digestate | place: USA... | reverse complement strand
CTCATCATGCGAGGGCTGGATGGGAGAGGTTCCGCACGGTGGCTTACTCGGCCGCTTCGCTACCGGATACCACCAACTTGCCGTTGTAGTAGAGGTCTTCCCCCACTTTGTAGGCGCGGTGGCGCAGGTGCGTCTCACCCGTGGCCGGGTCCTTGGTCACCGTGGGGGCCGTGGCCTTGTAAGTGCTGCGGCGGGTGGCCGTACGGGTCTTGGAGAAACGTCGCTTCGGATTTGGCATGGCTCTGCGTGCTTAGGAGCTGCGCTCCTTGTTCTGTAGGTCTTTCAGCACCTCCCACCGTGGGTCGGGGCCGGGTTCTTGGTCCACGACCAGCTTGCTCAGCACCTTCTCCACCTCCGGATCGCACTGCCCGGGGGCATGGACGTGACGGATGGGCAGGGCCAATCGCAGGCACTCGTAGAAATAATGGGTCAGGTTGATGTTGTGGGCCTTGTCGTCCAGGCTCACGAATTCGTCGTCATCGGTAGGGTCGCCGCCCGTGAGGCTGAAGATCTGGCGTTGATCACCCTCGACCGGCTGATCCAGAGGGCCGTCGCAACGGTCGCAATGGACCTTCACGGTACCCTTGGCCGTCATGTCCACCACCAACAGGGAGCTGCTCTTCTCCAGCTTCACGTCCATGGTCACGTGGCCCCCTTGCCACTCCTCTTCGCCCGAAGCGTCGAAGAAGGGCTGCTCCAGCACGAACTGGATATCATGCTCGCCGTCCTTCAGCCCGGTGAACTCAATGGTATGGTCCTTCAGGGGGTCCATAGGGTACTTTCCGACAAACGGACCGCAAATGTAGCTGTTCCGGGCGATCTGGGAGGCGGTGGATCAACGGATCGTCGGGGTGGCCGGATCCGATCCGGGTGGCTGGGGACCTACCCCTCCTTCCGTTCCTTCTCCCGCTTCTGCGGCTGCAGCGGGTTGACCCCGATGGTCTTGTACACCTCCCGGTTGTGGTGGATGTCCACAGCCATCCATACCGCCGCGCGGAAACTGCCCTCATTGGCCACTCCCTGCCCGGCGATGTCCAGACCGGTGCCATGGTCCGGGCTGGTGCGCACAATGGGCAGCCCGGCCGTGAAGTTGACCCCATGGCCGAAGCTGAGCGCCTTGAAGGGGGCCAGGCCCTGGTCGTGGTACATGGCCAGCACCCCGTCGAAGTGCTTGTAGCTGCCGTTGCCGAAGAAACCATCGGCGGCGTAGGGGCCCATGGCGGTGATGCCTTCGTCATTCAGGCGGCGCACGGCCGGGGCGATGCGCTCCTTGTCCTCACTGCCGAGGGCACCGCCATCCCCCGCGTGCGGGTTGAGGCCCAGGATGGCGATGCGTGGTGATACGATGCCGAAGTCGCGCAACAGGCTCTGGTGCAGCAGCCGTGCCTTCGCGATGATCCTGTCCGTGGTGATCGCGTTCGCCACGTCCTTGATCGGGATGTGGCCGGTGACCGTGCCCACACGCAGGCCGTCGCCCACCAGCAGCATCAGCACTTCACCATCGCCGCCTGCCAAATGTTGCAGGTATTCGGTGTGGCCGGGGTAGGCGAAACCCGCCTGCTGCATGGCGTGCTTGTCGATCGGGGCCGTTACGAGCACATCGATCTTGGCACTGGCGAGGTCCTGTGCGGCGGCCTCCAGGCTCTTGATGGCGTAGGTGGCAAGCTGGCCGGAGGGTTTCCCGAACTCGACGGCCACGTCCTCCTCCCACACGTTCACCACGTTGAACTTGCGGGGCACGGCGTCGCGCGCGTCGTTCACCCGTTGGAACTGCACGTCATCCAGCTTCAGGGCCTTGCGATGATGGCTCACCGCGTGGGCGTTGGCGTACAGGATGGGCGTGATGTCCGCGTGCATGCGGCTGTCCTCGAAGCACTTCAACACCACTTCGATGCCGATGCCGTTGAGGTCGCCACAGGTGATGCCGATGCGGTGGGGGTTGCGTTGATCGCTCATGGGATAAGGCGGGCGCGAGGTCTCGCGCGCCTAACGCGCTGCCGCGCGCTGCTTGATGAATTGGTAGAAGAGCCGCACGCCCACGCCGGTGCCGCCTTTCGGGCGGTAGCCGTCCTTCCGGCTGAGGAAGGCGGGTCCGGCGATGTCCAGGTGGATGTACGGATGGGTGGTGAAGCGCGCCAGGAACTTTCCGGCGGTCTGTGCCCCGGCCAGGTCGCTGCCGAGGTTCTTGATGTCGGCGATGTCGCTCTTGATCTCGTCGTCATACTCCTCCCAGAAGGGCAGCCGGGCCGTACGCTCGAAGACGGCATCCCCGGCGGCTTCCAACCGGCTGAAGACAGCGTCGTCAGCTGTGCCCATCACGACCGTGCCATAGGTTCCAATGGCCCGCATGGCGGCTCCTGTGAGCGTGGCTATGCTCATCACCAGCTCGGGCTTGTAGCGTTCGCCGTAGCTCAGGGCGTCGGCCAGGATCAGCCGGCCTTCGGCATCGGTGTTCATCACCTCCACCGTCAGGCCGCTGTGCATGCGGATGACATCGCCCGGGGCATAGGCATTGCCGCCGGGCCGGTTGTCAGTGGCGGGTACGAGGCCGATCACATGCACGGGCAGTTCCTGCTTGGCCACCAGCGCGATCGCACAAGCCACCGCGGCGGCACCGGCCATGTCGCACTTCATCTGGTCCATGCTGTTGGGCGTAGGCTTCAAGCTCAGACCGCCGGTGTCGTAGACCACGCCCTTGCCCACCAGCACGATCGGCTTCTTGTTCACCGTGTTCTTCGGCTTCCACTCCAGCACGCTGAAGGTGGGCGGGTCGAGGCTGCCCTTGTTCACGGCCAGCAGTCCGCCCATGCCGAGGGCTTCGATCCGCGCCTTCTCCATCACTTCCACCTTGAAGCCGGAGCTCTTGGCCAATGTGCGGATCTCGGCACCAAGCTGCACCGCGTTGAGGAAGCTCACCGGTTCGTTCACCAGGTCACGTGCGGTGCACGTGGCATCCACGATGTCCTCCAGCTCTTCCACGGCCTTGGTGCTCACCTCCTTGGCCACGATGGATAGCTTCTCCACAGTGGGAGCACCTTTCTCGTCGTTCTTGTACTTGCGGAAGGCATAGTTACCCAGAGCAACGCCCTCGGCAAGTGCCAGGGTGAGGTCCGCGTCGTCCTGTGCGCTGATGAGCTGAGCCTCCGTTCGCCTCGCTGCATTGAGATGGGCCACCATCGCATCGCCCGCGCGGCGCGCTTTCTCCAGCTGTCGAGACCGGCCTGCTTCCTGGACCAGATGTACCAGGACAAGACGGCCGCTCACGTCGCAAACGGCCAACTGAGGGTCGGAACCGAGCTGTTCGATCAGGTACTGCCGGTCGCCGCGTTCGAGGTCGAGTGCGCGCAGCTGGCCAACGTCGCTGAGGATCACGAGGGTATCCCGTGCCGCCGCGGGTCGTGTGCTCTTGGAAAGGGTGATCATCGCACTTCAGGAATGGGTGGGCCGAAGATAGCCGTCCACGGGTAGCTGTTCCGTTAGGTCTGATCAGCTCCCTGCGGGACGGGGAACGCACACAATGGTGCATCGAACGGAGGCGTTGAGCGGTGGTGGAATGCCGTACTTTGTACGGTCAACGGATGCGCGTTCTTCGTACACTCCTCGTTCTGGTCGTTCTCAGCTCGGCGATGGTGGCCAATGCCACGCATAACCGGGCGGGGGAGATCATCGTGTGCCACCTCGGGGGCTTGCTCTACGAGATCAAGGTCATCACGCACACCAAGCTCAGCGCTCCGGCCGATCGACCCGAACTGGAGATCAACTTCGGCGACTCGCCGATATGGGACACCATCGCCCGGACCAACATCCAGGACTTCCCGGCACAGGACCTGAGGCGGAGCGAGTACCTGACCACCCACCTGTACGCCGGTCCTGGTGACTTCCAGATCATGATCGATGACCAGAACCGCAACGGTGGGGTCATCAACGTGCCGAACTCGATCGCGCAGTCGTTCAGTGTGCAGACCTTGTTGCGCATCTCCCCGTTGACCGGGAGCAACTGCTCCCCGCGCTTCCTCAACTCGCCCATCCAGGACGCCTGCCTCAACCAGCCCTGGGTTCACAACCCCGCCGCTTATGATCCGGATGGAGACAGTCTTTCCTTTGAAGTAACCGCCTGTCTCGGGCGCTTCGGCCTGCCCATTGCAGGTTACACGTTCCCGGGTCCCAACTACGGCATCGATCCGGTCACGGGGACCATCACCTGGAACGCACCCTCGCTGGCGGGGGAATACAACATCGCCTTCGTCGTGCATGAATGGCGTCTGGTGAACGGGGTCTGGCGCGAGCTTGGTTATGTGATACGCGACATGCAGATCACCGTGGTTCCCTGCAACAATCAACCACCGGTGATCAGTGCGCAGAACGATACCTGTGTGGTGGCCGGGACCTTGTTGAACTTCACCGTGCAGGCCTCAGACCCCAATTCCTCCCAGGCGGTCACTTTGGAAGCGCTCGGCCAGCCTTTCACCCTGGCCAGTTCCCCGGCCAGCTTCATCGAACCCTCCCCCGGGAACCCGGTGAACGGCATTTTCAACTGGAGCACCAACTGCTCCCATGTGCGGTCACAGCCATACATGCTCGTGTTCAACGCCACGGACAACTGGCAGCCGGTGCAACTGCAGGCCTATGAGACCATGATGGTGAAAGTGGTGGGTCCGGCACCGGAGAACCCATCGGCCACGCCGGTGGGGAATACGATCGAACTGCAGTGGGATGCCAGTGTGTGCAGCAATGTGGTGAGCTATCGGATCTATCGGAGGAGTGGTTCCTATGGCTTCGTCCCGGATCATTGTGAACTGGGTGTTCCGGCCTACACCGGCTACACCCTGATCGGCACGAACACCGGCCTGGACAACACGAGCTACGTGGATGATGGCGGCCTGGTGATCGGGAACGAGTATTGTTACATGGTGGTCGCTGTCTTCCCGGATGGTGCGCAGAGCTATGCGAGTGTGGAGTTCTGCGCCCTGCTGGACAGGCAGGTGCCCGTGATCACGAAGGTGAGCGTGGGGGTGACGGATGCGGCCGCGGGTGTCGACACCGTGGCGTGGAGCAATGCCTACGACCTCGACACGGTCGCACGTCCCGGCCCCTACCGCTTCAACCTGTACCGTGGTGCGGGTCTCACGAACGCTTCGGAACTGATCTGGACGAGTCCGGCGCACCCATTCCTGGCGCATCCGGACACGAACCTCACCGTGACCGGTCTCGACACGGAGACCCAGGCCAATGTATATCGTGTGGAACTGATCGGTCGTGCGGACCAGGCCGTGCCGGACGTGATCGGCAGCAGCAGTCCGGCCTCGTCGGTCTTCATCAGTACCGAACCCGATGATGAACAGCTCACGATCTCGTGGAACTTGAACGTGCCTTGGACCAACAGCTCCTTCGAGGTTTTCCGTGACATCGGTGGTACCTGGACCGCTGTCGGCACCAGTACGACGACCAGCTTCGTGGACACCGGCCTGGTGAACGGGCAGGAGTACTGCTATCTGGTCATCAGTACCGGGGCGTATAGTGATGCGTCCATCGTTTCGCCCCTGCTTAACTGGAGTCAGGAGGTCTGTGGCACCCCCGTGGACAGGACGCCGCCCTGTGCTCCCGCGGTGGTGATCGACAATGATTGCGAGCGACCGCTCAACACGCTGAGTTGGAACAACCCGAACGAGAGCTGTGCGGATGATACCGAGGGGTACCGCATCTATTTCACCGATAGCATCAGTGGCGCCTTCCAATTGATCGCCACGATCAGTGGTGCGGAGAACACCACCTATGAGCATGTGAACGGCAGTTCAGTGGCCGGCTGTTACCAGGTGACCGCCTTGGATACCATGGGGAATGAGAGCGCCTTCGTGGATGCCGTTTGCGGGGACAACTGTCCCGAGTACAGCCTGCCCAACATCTTCACGCCGAACGACGATGGGACGAACGACCTTTTTGGTCCTTTCCCTTACCGCGGTGTGGAGCGCATCGATCTGCAGGTGTTCAACCGATGGGGCAAGGTGGTCTTCTCGACGACCGAACCGGATATCGACTGGAAGGGGACCTACCTGGACACGAACGATCCGTTGCCGGATGGTGTGTATTACTACCTCTGTCTGGTCACCTTCACCCGCCTCGCTGGTGAAGAGCTGGTCGAACTGAAGGGCTACGTGCACATCCAAGGCAGTGGTGTGCGAGGCAACGTCAACTGATGTTCACCGGGATCATTGAAGCATTAGGAAAGGTGGTGGCCGTGCGGGACGAGGGCTCGAACAGGATCTTCACCATCCGTGCCGCCATGACGCCCGAGTTGAAGGTGGACCAGAGCGTCGCTCATGAAGGGGTGTGCCTCACGGTGGTGGCCATCACCGAAGACCGCTATGAAGTGGCAGCCGTGAAGGAAACGCTCGATCGGACGAACCTGGGTGGCTGGGGGGACGGTTCCGTTGTGAACCTCGAACGCTGTCTCCGGCTCGGGGACCGGTTGGACGGACACATGGTGCAGGGCCATGTGGATGGGACGGTGCGCTGCCTCGCAGTGAACGACCTGAACGGTTCGTGGACCTTCACCTTCGAACTGCCAGAGGAACGCGAATTGCTCGTGGAGAAGGGCAGTGTCTGTCTGAACGGCGTGAGCCTGACCATCGCTTCGTTGACCGACAAGGGATTCAGTGTGGCGATCATCCCCTACACCTTCGAGCACACCACGTTCCACCTGTTGAAGGCGGGTGATCGGGTGAACGTGGAGTTCGACGTGCTCGGGAAGTACGTCCGGCGCATGCTCGCGCGCTGATCACCACTTCTGGAAGGGAATGCTCATCGTCCGCTCGGACACCCGCATACGGGCGACGTAGTGCCCACGGGCTAGGGACGGAACCCTCAGCGCAATGCGTTGGTCGTTGATGAGGATGGATCCTCGTTGCTGGATCCGACCGGCCACATCGATGATGTCCAAATCCACCACGCCGGAATACCGCGTACCGAAGTAGATGGTGAGGTCCTCTTCGACCGGCGATGGATAAAGCACGGGCTGTTCCATTGTGAAGGCCGCAGCGGGCACATGGAGCACCAGGTTCTGGCCACTCAGGATCCAAAGCCCGGGATCGAGCAGGACGCTGTCGGGTTCGAAGGAGGTATGCACCGTGAACTCCTGGCCGCTGAACGCATGCTCCAGCACCACCGTGGTGTCCTGTTCGCCGTTCGTGATCCTCACTGGTACCGGCATCGAGTAGAAGCTGACGCTGGGATGCGAAGTGGTCTGCTCCAGTCGGACCGTGAGCGTGTTGTTCCCGGTCAGTCCCCAGGCAAGGACATAGGTCGGATACCCCTCACCGTCGTACCAGTTGGCCATGAAAGTGGTCAGGTCCAGACCACTGGTGCCTTCGAGGTGTGCGATCAGGTCTTCCGTGTAGGCCGATGAATGGCGGATGGCGGGATCGTTGAGGTAATTCCTTATCCCATCGAAGAAGGCTTCATCGCCGCATACCCAGCGCAGCATATGGACGAGGTAGGCGCCCTTCGCGTAGGTCAACCGACTGCTGAAGAGCCGGCCTATCGTCAGGGTGTCCTGGACCCGCACGCTGCCATCCGGCTCAGCAATGATGAGATCGCGCCAGGCACGCCTGAAAGGCAGCCAGTACTGTGGCGCCAGGTGTTCATAGCACAGGCCGCTGAGGTAGGTGGCGAAGCCCTCGTTCAACCAGAGGTCCTCCCAGCTGGCACAGGTCACCATGTCGCCGAACCACTGATGTGCCAGTTCGTGCGCGATCAGCTCGTAGTTGAAGTTACCGACGAAGCTCATGGTCTGGTGCTCCATCCCACCTCCCCAACCGAATTGTGCATGCCCGTACTTCTCATCCGCAAAGGGATACTCGCCGAACAGCTGGCTGTACAACTGCATCTGTGCGATCGCATCAGGACCGCCCGCCTGCGCATCCGCAAGGTTCTCAGGGAACACGTAGTTGAGCATCTCCACCGTGGTGCTCCCCAAGGGAACGGACAGGTTGAAGGCCGCGTAATCCGTTGCCGCGAAGGCGATCAGGTAATAGTTGATCGGATGGCGATGGCGCCAGTGGTGACGGACCGTCCCATCACCCAGGGTGGTCTCCGCCACGAGGGTTCCATTGCCCGCGACCCGTTGCCCCTCCGGGACCGTCACCAACAGGTCCAACGAGTCGGCCTTGTCGTTGAGGTCTTGTTTGCAAGGCCACCAGTCCAGCGCGCCGTAAGGTTCGGACAAGGTCCAGATGATCGGAGTCCCCCCGTGGGTGGTCTGGACGAAGGAGCCGAAACCCGAGGTACCGGGTTCGCCACCGTAATGCACGGTGAGTGAATCAAGGGTATTCTCCGCGATCACTTCAGGGAGATGGATGATCAGGTGATCGTCCATGTGTTCGAAGGTGAGGGATTGTCCATGTTGTTCCACCCCGGAGACGGTCAGCGGATCGGCCAGGTCCAGGACGATGCTGTCCAATTCGACCAGCGCAAGGAAGTAATGGGTCACATGGCCTTCGATCACGCGCACAGCCGGGTCCACGGCAAGTTCCAGTCGGTGGTAGCGCATGTCGTAACCACGCGATGGTCCGGCGTTGATCGACTTGGGGATCCCGTGGTGGCCGATGGATTCACTCCGCGCGATCCCGTGCAGCTCGGCCTTCTCGAGCAAGGATTGGCCAACCAGCGGGGTGGCCGCACACGCGACGATCAACGGAAGCCAGCGGCGCATTCCATGAAGATACTCCATCGGAGTGCCGGTACGGGCGGTCTATCGGATCTTCTCGCAGATCGCCTGGACGGCCTCGCCCTTGCCCATGGTGTAGAAATGCACGCAGGGAACCTCCTTCGACATGAGCTCCCTGGCCTGCTCGATGCTCCATTCGACGCCGAGCTCCTTCACCTGTGCATCGGTCCTGCACTTGACCAGTTCAGCTGCGAGCGGCTGTGGGAGGTCGATGGAGAAGGTCTTTGGGATGAAGGCGATGTGCTTCATGGTGGTCAGGGGCTTCAACCCGGGGATGATCGGCACGTTGATCCCTTCGGCCCGGCAGAGCTCCACGAAGCGGAAATACTTGGCGTTGTCGTAGAACATCTGCGTGACCAGGTATTCCGCCCCCGCATCCACTTTCTGCTTCAGGTAGGCGATATCCACGGCCAGGTTGAGGGCTTCGGCATGCTTCTCCGGGTAGCAGGCCGCGCCGATGCACAGGTCGGTGGGTGCCGCCTCCTGCTCCTCATCATGCAGGTACTTGCCTTTGTTCAGCCCGGCGATCTGGCGGATGAGGTCCGTGGCGTGGGCATGGCCGTCGCGCTCGGGAATGAAGGCGGGCTCGCTCTTGATCGCGTCACCCCGCAGGGCCAGTACGTTGTCGATGCCGAGGAAGTTCAGTTCGATCAGCGCGTCCTCCGTGTCCTCTTTCGTGAAGCCGCCGCAGATCAGGTGGGGTACCGTATCGATGTTGTACTTCGCCTTGATCATGGCACAGATGCCCACGGTCCCAGGGCGCTTGCGGATACGCACCTTCTGGAGCAGGCCCTGTCCGCGCTCCTTGTAGAGGACCTCCTCCCGGTGATAGGTCACGTTGATGAAGCTCGGTCTGAACTCGAGCAGGGGGTCGATCCCTTCGTAGATGGAGTTGATGTCCTTGCCCTTCAAAGGAGGCAGGATCTCGAAGGAGAGCAAGGGCTTCTTCGCCTTTCGCAGGTGTTCAATGACCTTCATCGGTGGCCGGTGTGGCGCGTTCCATGAGGAGCGGGACGCGAGGTGGCGAAAGTAGAAAGGCTTCGCCCAAGCGAAGCCTTTCCATGTAAGGTCGGGTCGTGATCAGCGCAGGATGGTCACATGCCCCGTGTACTCCTTGCCGTCGCGGATCGTGGTGAACACATAGTAATACGTGCCGTCCGGAAGGTCGTTCGCGCGCCAGCCATTGCGGTAGTTCTTGGCCTCGTAAACCTCCTGACCCCAGCGGTTGAACACCTGCAGGGTGTTCTCGTAGAACTGACCGTTCTCGATCTCGAAGTACTCGTTGTTGCCGTCACCGTTAGGCGTGAACACGTTGGGGATGATGATGGCTTCAGGAAGGATCACGAACGTGGAGGAAATGGTGCTGGTGCAACCATCGGCCGTGGTCACGGTCAGGGTCACGGGATATTCCCCAGGATCCACGTACGTGATGCTCGGCGTTGGGCTCGTGCTCGTGGCACCGGCCAGACCAAGGCTCCAGTCCCAGCTTACGATCGGGGAACCGTTCCCCTGGGAAAGGTCCGTGAAGTCGACGGTGGTGCCGATGCCTTGGGGCGATACCGGGTCGGTGCTGTAGGCGGCCTGCGGATCGCTTCCCACCACGACCACGAACTGTTGCGATACACCCGAACAACCAGCGGCATTGGTAACGGTCACCGAATAGGTGCCCGTACCCACCGAGATCGTCGGCGTGCTACTTCCGTTGGACCAGGTATAGCTCGAATAGGGCTCCAGGGTGCTCAGGACCGCCTGGGCACCACCACAACTGAACCCAGGGCCGTCGATCACGGGTTGCGGG
>Ga0116142_10006092_pt1 | contig 10521 bp, 7 predicted proteins | sample AD_UKC033_MetaG_FD_89785 | JGI IMG/M metagenome (GOLD analysis project Ga0116142, IMG submission 89785) | Active sludge microbial communities of municipal wastewater-treating anaerobic digesters from USA - AD_UKC033_MetaG | ecosystem: Engineered > Bioreactor > Anaerobic > Digestate | place: USA... | reverse complement strand
TTTTTCATGGGCTTTTTCGATTTCGTCGAAAACCACGTAGCCATTCGGTTTGTTCTTTACAGATTCTGTCAGGTAGCCACCTTCGTTGTGGCCGATGTAGCCGGGAGGGGCACCGATAAGTTTGGCGTATTCATGGCTCATGGCGAATTCAGAGCAGTCGATACGAACCAGATCGTTTTCGCTGCCAGTCATGAATTCACAAAGAGCTTTAGCCAGTTCAGTCTTACCAACACCGGTCTGACCGACAAAGATAAAGCTGCCCACAGGGCGTTTCGGGTTTTTCAGGCCGACACGCGCTTTTCTAATAGCCTGAGCCACGGCTGTAACAGCTTCGTCCTGGCCGATAATGCGTTTGCGCAGATGGTTTTCAATTTCCATGTAGCGCTGCTGCGAAAGCTTGGCTTCATCGGTTTCTGAACCAAGCATGGTGATAGCACCGCCTTTGGCAGTCTGTTCATCGACCTGGATGGTGACTTCTTTGATGTCGAGGGTCGGATTGACCTTGACGCAAAGATTATAAAGTTCCTGCTCGATAATCTCACCGAGAAGCGGGTATTCGTTGTTTCCAAAAACAAGAGGAGCAATCTCATCGAGATAGTTAACAACCGAAGCGTTGATTATCAACCGCTTATAAGACTTCTTGTCAGTTATCTTGATGTTTTTAAAAAGCTGCTGCTTTTGTTCTGGTGTAAACGATCTTATTGCTACAAAGCGGTCTAGAGACTCACAAAACTTCATCTTGATTCCGGGCGTGGAATCCATGAGAACCCTCCTGAGGGTACGTTTTTCCCATTGACAAGCTACTGCACGATGGGGTATAGCTATTGTATCACTAACCTACTCTCAAGGCAATACCCGTAAAATGTTTATAAGGTCGAAAGAGGCTGAAGAACTTTTTGACAGAGGAATTAATTATTTCAGGGCCGGTTTTTATTCGTCTGCTTTGAACGAATTCAACCAGTTGAAAATGCTGGCTCCTGATTACCCGAATGTCGATTTCATCATCGAGGCGGCTCACAAGAAAAACCTTGAGGTGGCCGGTCAGCTCAGCCATTTTATCGAAGAAAATTTTGACGAAGAAATCAGGTCGCTTTCAGATGAACTGACCGTTGAAAATTCTTCTTATCTCGGCCCCGAAGTGCAGGCACTTCTTAAGCGTGGCAATTTCAGCGAAGCGTTAAAAAAGCTCCGCCAGGCCGAAACGATAATACCAGATTCAAGACCGCTCCTTTTGCTGCTCGGAAACACGCTGCGCCGCCTCGGTATGCTCGACGAAGCTGAAAAGGCCGCTCAAAAAGCGCTGCACGCTTTTCCCGACGACCCGGAAATCCTCAACAACCTCGGTAATGTCTATCTGGCCAGAAGTCAGTATTTTGATGCCGAAGATGCGTTCAGAACGGCAATGCGGCTATCCCCTGAAGACCCCCGCATACTGAACAACCTCGGTGCTCTGCGCATGCAGACGAACAATCTCGATGACGCCGAACGTCTGTTTCGCAAGGCACTCAAACTCAGGCCAAACTGGTCAACCCTGAAAAAAAATCTGCAGAACCTGCAACTGCGCATTCAGGCTCTTGAAGCCGAAATCGAAACATTACGTTCAGAGTTCATGGCGCACCCGAATTATCTCGATGTCGGCCTGGCTCTGGGCAAGACACTTTTTTTCAGAGGCTACTATTCAGAAGCCAGAAGCACGCTGCGCAACGTTCTGAAGAAAAATCCCGCTCTTCTTTCTGCCTGGTTTTACCTGGGCACCATTCACGAAATAACAGAAGATCTCGAGAAGGCCATCGAATGTTTCGAAGAAATGGTGGTAAGAAGCGGCAAGAATGAAACCGCCGAATTCATCAACTTCAAAAACCTTCTCAAGCAGGAATTCGTCGAAGAAGCTTTGATCGAGCTGAAAAAGCTGGCAATTATCGAACTGGATCTGGCCTCGAGCCGCATAAATCTCGGTATCAAATATTTTGAAGAGTGCCTATGGAGTGATGCTCTGCGGCATTTTGAAGAAGCTGTAAAAATCAACGACACCTACCCGGATGCCTTTTACTGGCTTGCCCTGACTCTAATGCAAATGGGAAAATCAGGCAAAGCCAAAGAAAATCTGGAAACGGCGATCGATCTTAACCCTAACTACGCTGATGCTCATTTTCAGATGGGCCTGCTCCTCAGGCCACGTGCCAGAAAAAAAGCCAGGGCATGTTTTGAAAAGGCTTTGTCGTTGAATCTAAGACCATCATTTGCTAGAATAGCTGAGAGAATTCTCAAAGAATAAAGAAGTGTTTCTCCGGGGTAAATTCATATGGACCAAGCGGCCTTTAATCTTTCGTTTCCTTCCTTTCCTGCTGACAGCGAGTCCATTGAAAAACTCGGGCAGTTACTCCTCGACGACGGCCTCATCACCCCGGAAACCTGGGAAAACCTGAAAAAAAGTAACTCCGACCCGGCAGCCCTGATCAAGGCAGTCGCCCTCACCGAAAAAATTACCCCCGAAATTCTGGCCGCCAAAGAAGCCGAGATACTTAACGTTCCCTTCATAAAAGTCGATGAAATAGAAATTTCTCAAGATGCGTTCAAGCTGATCGATGTTAAAATAATCAAAGAAAAACGCATCATTCCAATAAAAATCAACGGGCCAGAGCTAATTGTCGGCACGGTCTCCCCCGCAGATCCTTCTTTGCTGACCTGCGCCCCGGCCACTCTTGCAATTAAGCCGGCCAAGGTTCTCGGCCAGCCTCTCGACGCCAAAATTTCACACATGTCGGGTGAAAAACCGGTCGCAAAGTCGACAAAAGGGCAAAAAAAGCGTCTGGGCGACATTCTCATCGAATCAAGATACTGCACTGCCGAACAGCTCGATCAAGCCCTCAAGGGCGCCAAAGAAGAGAAACTGCGCATGGGAGCCTATCTGGTCAAACATGGCATACTCTCTAACAAGCAGCTTTCGATAGCCCTTTCCAAACAATTCAACATACCTTTCATCGATCTCGACGAAAGTCTTGTCGACCCGGTGCTTGCGACTCTTCTGCCCAAAAAACTTTGCTACGAGCAGATTCTTTGCCCTGTCAAACGCGAAAACAATAAGCTTGTTCTGGCGATGACCGACCCCACCGACATCATCACCATCGACCACATCGAGATGATGACCGGCATACGCGTTTCGCCGGTTGTAAGCTCTGAATTATCGATCATGGCCGCTCTTGGTAACCTGTATGGCGAAAATATCGACTCTCTCGCAGACGGCATCGGTGGCAGTGAAACCAGTGACGACATGGGCGAACTCGGGGGAATGGATGAAAACGACGCACCCATCATAAAACTGGTCAACCTTATTCTAACTCAGGCTGTCGTTCTCAATGTCTCAGACATTCACATAGAAATCTACGAAAATGAACTGAGAATCAGATTTAGACAGGACGGCACCATGAAGCTTTTCATGACACCGGCCAAAGCTGCTCATGCAGGTGTCATCAGCCGTATCAAAGTCATGGCCAATCTCGACATCGCCGAGACAAGGCGACCCCAGGATGGTCGCATCAAGCTCAACATGCAGAACCGCAAAATAGACCTGCGCGTATCGTGCATACCATGCGTCTGGGGCGAAAAAGTCGTCATGCGTATCTGCGACCAGGGCAACCTCAAAGTCGATCTTAAAGATCTTGGTTTTGAGCCATTCGTTCTCGAAAAATACATGGAAGGTGTTGAAAGCGCCAACGGCATCGTTCTGGTAACCGGCCCCACTGGCTCGGGCAAAACGACCACTCTTTATTCTTCCCTGTTTCTGTTGAACAACCCCTCCGTAAACATAATGACCGCTGAAGATCCCGTAGAGTATAACCTCATGGGCATCAACCAGGTTCAGTGTCACCCCGATATCGGCCTCGATTTCGGTGCCGCATTGCGCTCCTTCCTGCGCCAGGATCCAGACGTAATCATGCTCGGTGAAATCCGCGATTACGAAACTGCCAGCATCGCCATCAAAGCGGCACTCACCGGCCATCTTGTCATTTCAACCCTGCATACCAACGATGCCCCGGCAACGGTAGCCCGCCTTCTTAACATGGGCATCGAGCCATTCAGCCTTTCATCATCTCTAAGAGTAGTTCAGGCCCAGCGTCTGGTCAAAAAAGTATGCAAAACCTGCGCCAATGAATTCAAACCAGACAAAGATCTTCTTCAGTCTCTCGGTATCAATGAACGACTTCTCAGAAAGCTCCACCTCGACGATCAGCTGACCGTAGACAAAATAATGTTCAAGCGTGGAGCCGGCTGCCCTGACTGTGACAACACAGGCTTAAAAGGCCGACAAGGCATCTACGAAGTTCTGACAATGACCCAGAAATTTCGTGAGTTGATAGAAAACAAGGCCACCACCGAAGATATGCGACGCCAGGCTCTGGCCGACGGCATGCTTTCGCTGCGCGAATCGGCACTTTATAAGTGCATCAAAGGCACAACCACGGTTGAAGAAGTTTTTGGCACCACCATTGACGCCGGCGGGCAAACAGAAGAAGAAGAAGGCAAAGCTCCGAGCGCAGCGCCAAAACCTGCCCCGGCTGCCGCCAGTAAAACCACGGACAACACCAAAGTTTCAGCCCCCACCTCTGCCGTATCGACAACCGTCAGCGGCAACATCGATGAGCTGGCCAGGGAATTGCATGAATTCAACAGTATTCTGGCCAAAGTTTCAGCCGGATCTTCTTCAGGCTCTTCGGCTCATGCCGCGATCAGTAACGAAATACTCAAAAGCGGTATCGCCGCTCCGCTTGAAGCCATAAAAACCCAGGCCCAAAAAACCGGCCAGGCAGATAAAGTTTTGCCCATAATTCAGGCCCAGGGCCAGAAAATGGAACACAACGTCAAAAATCTGATCAACCATTTCTCAGATTTTTCTCCCAAAATTGCCAGACAACAACTTAACCAACTGATCGAAAAAGAAATATTTGCTGCGCTCAAAAACCATGTAATAACAGCAAGGCTACTCTCAGGCATAAAAGACATCGGCAAGAATCTCAAGGTCTCAAAAAGCCTGCCAGACAATCTGCCAAACGTAAAAATCGACACAGAAGCCTTCGCTACGATTGCTTCCAACATATTTATCAACGCCCTGATCGGTCTTGGAGCCAAAGGCGGGGAAATAAAAGTCGTAACCCGGCTCAAACCCAAAACCGCCGATCGCGTCGAATTCATTGTTTTCGACAGCGGTGCGGGCATCCCCGCAGAAAAACAGGAAATTTTATTCAAACCCTTTGCCACTGCCGGTAAGAACTCACTGGGGCTGGGGCTTGCCGTTGCCCAGAAACTTATCAGGCATCTTAACGGTGATATATCCATAAAAAGCACGCCGAACACCAGCACTCTGGTAACGGTCGAATTTCCTGCAGCCGCCTGACCCGACCACAAATCGGGCCAATTTCAGACAGAGGTGAACCGGTATGATTTCAGTTAACAGATTTCTCGTTCTGACCGTTCTCGTCACGGCATTTCTTGCCCACGGACCTTGCCTGAGCGGGCAGACCGACAATCCTGTCGTTACCGCCCTCGAACAGAGATTTGGCACTGTTTTAACCCGGGATCTGGAAGGCTTTCATGAGTTCACTCTGTCGGTTTCTTTCAAAGAAATCGAAAGCCTTCTCAACGCTGTAGACAGCCTGGAGTGGCACCCAACTTATATTTCAGTCAGCGGTCGCCCCGACGAAAAAGCGGCCATAATATTGAGAGCGGCAATGGGCAAAAATGATTCTTCCAGGTATTTTGCGGCTCTGCAGCACCTGCTTACCCCCGGCATTCTGCCCTGGAAAACCGACAAACTTACCGACAGCGCCCCCGCCGTAACTTCTGTTGAAACAGATTTTTCGCCCAAAGTTAAAATCATGGGGCAGACTCTGAAAAGCGGCCTGATCTTCTCTCACCTTTTTCCGATGATCGAAAGAGTGCCGAGTGTGAGTGCGCCATTTTTTGAACATGGCAGCTACAAAGACAGTGACGCCGGCAGGGTCATGGATTTTACGATTAAATGCACCTGGTAAGAATTCAGAAACTGCTCGCCACCTGGGGAGTTGCTTCTCGAAGGGCCGTTGAAAAACTCATAGACTCCGGATCTGTAAGCGTCGACGGCAATACCGTGAACGAACAGGGGCTGCAGATAGATGCCGACAACCCTCCCGAAATAAGAGTAAATGGCAGAATCGTCGCGGCTCCGACTGATGACTTCAGATTTTATGCCTTCAACAAGCCAGAAGGCGTTGTAACGACTCTTAAAGATGAGCGCAACAGACCCACAATAGCCGATTTTTTGCCAGACGGCAGACGCCTTTACCCGGTTGGCCGGCTCGATTATGACTCTTCCGGGCTGCTGCTGATCACCAATCACGGCGAGCTTACCAACCGTCTTCTGCATCCTTCCTTTAAAGTTGCGAAAGAATATCTTGTAACGACCAATGGACAGACTCTGAGTTCTGAAGAAATAAAAAATTTCTGTAACGGACTGGAGCTGGACGACGGTCTGACCGCAAAATGCCAATTAAAAAAGCTGGCAAAACCCCTTACTTATTCAGTCACGCTCAGCGAAGGAAGAAAGCGGCAGGTAAGACGTATGTTCGCTTTTTTTGGGCGCAAAGTCGTCAGTCTGCATCGCATTCGTTTTGGCCCTCTCGAAATCGGCAATCTGCGCCCAGGAGAGTTGCGCGAACTGAACCAGCAAGAAAAAGCAGCCCTGCTGAAAGCTGCAGGGCTGCAGAATTAAACTGTTTTAACGACTCAGGGCTGAAATTTTGTCTGCAAGTCTTTTCAGATGCGGCGCAACTTTGGCGGCAGGCAAACCGGCCTGGCGCAAAGAAAGCCACATGGCAGCCGCCTGATACAAGAAGCCACTTTTTTCAAGCTTCCAGGCTGCTGTTATTGTCGGAGGCGCATCACTGGCAGTGACAGCAACATCCAGACTCTGCCCGTCCCCGCTTAAAGTGACTTTTTCGGGTGCGGACGCAACATGGTAAAGCTGGATTTCGACCCATTCTGTATCGACGTAGTTGAGCGATTTGCCAGATATGCCATCGCCTTTCACTGCGAGCAAGGATTCATCGGTGCAGATTTTTGCAAAGGCAACAACCGGCAAAGCAAGTTTCAAGCCGACTGCCGGCGCGCTGCCCGAATCTTCGAACAATTCGGATCGAGCTGCTATGCCCGCAGAATCGAATTCCACTCTTTCTTTATCCATAGCTCCGGGAAATTCTTCATCAGAAGCTTTCTGCATTCGCATCGCCGGTGCAAGGGTCTTTCTCGGCGCCTGTTGTTCCGGCTGAGCCGATGGCGCAAAAACGCTTACCCGTTCAGGGTTTACGGCTCCAGTCTGGTTTGTCATTTCATTGCTCAGGGCAATGTCGGCGGTCACAAGCTCGAGAGCAGCAGATGCCAAATTTTCGCCGCTGACGCCAGCCAGAGATATTTGAGCCTCTGCCGCCGGGCCAAAGCGATATTCGTGATTGGTCTGCAGATGAACGATAACCAGAGAGCCATCGGCTGCGACTTTTATTTCTACGCCGTCAGGCAGAAGATCCGCGAGCTCGACCTGCCAGGTTTCGCCTTCAAGAGTTGCAGAGACATCGCCAGCTTTCTCCGTCACGAGTGCAGCATCAGAGGCCATTAAAACGGATGCTGACAAGAAAGAACAGATAAGCACAAAAACATGAAACGATTTATTGCGAAACATTATTTTTATTTTCCTCCAGATCGCCGACTGTATAAAGCTCAACTTCGTTAGTCTTGCCGCGCAGGCCTTTCTTCTCAAGAAACTTCCAGGGAAAAGGACGCTTCACCGATTTTACCACTTCGCCACTCAGCAGCAAAGAAGTGCCGTATTCTTTGTTGAGACTTTCCATGCGCGAACAGGCATTGACTGTATCACCGATCACGGTAAATTCGGTTTTTCTCTCAGATCCGATGTTTCCGAAAACGACTACCCCGGCATGGAGGGCAACACCGACTTCGAGACTGGCACCGTGGCATATTGCTTTGAAATCAGGAGACGAAACATAATCAACTATCTGTATGGCGGCATTGACTGCATCGTCGGCATAATCTTCGTGTTCGACCGGCGCATTGAAAAATGCCAGAATCCCGTCTCCAAGGAATTTATCCACAACGCCACGGTTATTCATGATTATTTCAGTGAGCCTGGCAAAGTAAGCATTGAGAAACTCCACTACAGCCTGAGCATCATGCCGTTCACTGAAACTGGTAAAGCCCCTGATATCAGCGATTAACACGCAGAGGCGCCGGCGTCGGCCACGCAGAAAATCGCGGTCATTGGACGACAAAATTTCATTAACCACGGCATCGCTCACGTAGCGGCCGAATATTTCTTTCACGCGCCGGCGATCGAGGTATATAGCCCGGTAAGCCAGCAAACGTTCACCGACAATGAATGTGACAATCAGCAACAGCGGTCTGACAATCGGCAAAACAACAGAATCAAACCAGAAAAATGCCAAAGCCAGCCAGGTCGCAAAAACAGCTAGACCGGCCATAAAAGCGGCGTTTCGGCGGAAATTTGCCAGCAGAATCAGGGCAGACATGATCACAACCAGCGCCAGAATCTCATTCAGTCTGGGCACAGGTTTGAGGAAACGGTCGTTAAGAAGGTTGTCGATAATGCTGGCGTGTACTTCGACGCCGGGCATATAACCAAATGGTGTCGCTTTAAAATCGGTGATATCGGTAAAACCGACCAGCACGATACGCCCTCTCAGCTCAGGCAATGGCTTTCCCGAACGTATACTGTCGATTATCCGATGAACCGGAATCATCGCAAAAGTACCACGGCCGCCACGATAATTGATCTGCTGCCACGCCTGGTCCGGCAATCGACTCGGCAGCAAACCGCTCTGACTCGCCGTTACTGCAGAAACTGCATAAACGCGGCCAGTCGAACTGCTGCCAAAAATTTCTACGCTTCTGATTACTCCGTCACGTGACGTGCCCAGATTGAAATAACCGGTGTTTTCTCTTCTGGCAATATGCAACAAAGCCGGATCAGAAAATACCGGCTGGTTGTTTTCCCAGGCAAAGCCTGCCACAACCGGAATACCTGCAGCCACAAGACTTAACAGAGCTGCCCTGAACGGCTTATCGAAGCCAAGTTCGCGAAGAAACACCTGTGGAAGTGACAATTCAAATCTATCGGCAATTTTTTTGACGTGCTCTCTTATGGCGTTCTCAGAGCCGGGCGAAAAAACCAGATCCAGCATCAGAGCTGAAGCCGAGGCTGTCTCCACAGCCTGAACCAGCTCAGCATAAAGCGGACCCCAGGAAAACATCGGGCGAGAAGCCCAGGCAAGGGTTTCCTGATCGATACCGGCAATCACAATGCGAGAATCCGCTTCCACAACACCGCGCCATCTGAACTGGCGGTCAAGAAAACGATTTTCGGCATCGTCGAGCAACCCGATGTCTGCGCCGTAGATAAACAAACCCAGAACCAGAAAAGCAGCCCAGCTCAAAAAATTGTATCTCATGCTGTTCCTGTCAATAAATCGCTTGCTCATTATGCAATTGCAAATGAGTCTTTTGCATAAATTACCACAAAGAACGGCCGGCGGTGCTGACAAAAAAATAAAATCATCAGGGTGCGACAGCAGCGCTAAATTTCGATAAAAACCAGCTGACAATTTGCCTTTCGGCAGGTAAAATATCAGGGTACATATAGCATATAAATTCGCAGCAGAGACCAAGACGGACCGACAAGGAGGAAAGGGATGTCATCCCTTCGCATTCAGGAACACCCCGTTCTGAATTTTACCGAACGCAAACTCGTAAAATTTTTCTTTGAGGGTCGAGAATACCAGGGCTTCGAGGGCGAGCCAGTAGCCGCCGCTCTTCACGCCGCCGGCATCAAAACCTTACGACACAGCCCACAAAAAAACCGCGCCCGCGGCTTTTTTTGCGCTATCGGCAGATGTTCGAGCTGTATCATGGAGGTTGACGGCCAAATCAACACCATGACCTGCATCACGCCTCTGCAGGAAGGAATGAAAGTGCGCATGCAGAAAGGGCATGGTGTAATTCAACCATGAGCAGAAAAACTGAAGTTTTTGTAATAGGCGGCGGCCCGGCTGGCCTCTCTGCGGCAACTGTTGCGGCCGGACTTGGAGCCAGAACTCTTCTTGTCGATGACAGCCCCCGGCTCGGCGGCCAGCTGATCAAACAAACACATCGTTTCTTTGGCAGCAGCAATCGCGATGCCGGCATCAGAGGTATCACCATTGCCAGTAAGCTGTGTGAGGACGTCGAGGCAGTCTCCGAAAAACTTACCGTGCTGGACAACACAGCTGCGGTCGGGTTTTACGCTAACAGAGAGGCTGGCATTCTGTCACAGCAGGCATACGAAAGGGTTTCATACCAGACAGCGATAGTCTGCACGGGAGCCACAGAAAACAGCCTGGCATTCGAAAACAACGACCTCCCCGGAATCTACGGGGCTGGCGGTGTTCAGACTCTCATGAACGTTCACGGCATCAAACCCGG
>Ga0116142_10006090_pt1 | contig 10523 bp, 5 predicted proteins | sample AD_UKC033_MetaG_FD_89785 | JGI IMG/M metagenome (GOLD analysis project Ga0116142, IMG submission 89785) | Active sludge microbial communities of municipal wastewater-treating anaerobic digesters from USA - AD_UKC033_MetaG | ecosystem: Engineered > Bioreactor > Anaerobic > Digestate | place: USA... | reverse complement strand
TCCGTCACAACGCAAGGCGTGCGCTGCAGAGTCTCGATCTTCTCGCCCGCGCCCGTTACGTTCCCAAACTTCAGTACAGTTCCCAGCGGCGTCTCTACGATGCGCTTGAATGCCTTGACGATAGACTTTGCATCCTTCAAACTCACACTATCAACCGCCAGCATCTCTTCCACAGTTTTGCGCGAATAACCCATGCCTGCGTCCAGTTTCTGCACATACCACCTGAATTGCGGATTTGCACTGACTAGGTTCACCAATAGAATGCCCTGTATTACTGCAGTCTCCCAACCAAAACGCCCAACTTGCATCGCCAACTGTGCAGGCTTCTCTTCGCGCCCTGATTTCGTCAACAGTCCCGCATCGCGCAGAAACCGCCGAAACATGGCAATCATCATCGGCCCCAGTGTGTTGACCGACAGAAATGTGTCAGGCGACTGAAAGAAATCTCGCAACCATTCTGGCTTTGGCGCGTGGTCAGCAAAAGAATTGATGCTCATTTTTGTTTTTCCGTCCCCCTGTGGATGTCTTAGTGAGTGAAAAACCAGACACCCACCCTCAATGTCATGACAGGCGTGACACTGGATGCAGTCCGTAATTTTTAAACCGTTTTCAAACCTGATGCAAGCGCTTCGGCAATTGCTTTCGCATACGCCACAAGCTACACAATATGCGGCTTTGCGAAAAACCTGCCTGAATAATTTCGAGAATAACGGCAAATGTTTGTGTTCGCCGGCAGCAACCGCATAACCACCATCCGGCAACTCATTGACTGAAAATTCTATCATTTCACCCTTAAAATACAGGTGCCAACAATTCCCATCACCATTCAAATCACCAATCGTCTTCATCCACTCACGCCAATCCGTGGCAGCCTCGTGGACCGTGATGTGCAACTGCCTATTCACAACTGTCTCCATAATACGTGCTGTGTTGTTTTTCAAGTCACGACCATTATTACGAGCAATCCAGCCGCCGTTCAAAATATGCGAATCCAATTTCCGTCTGTCTCCAGCATCTCTGCCGTTGGCATCCTGAATAATTGCAACGTAGCGATCCACATCTTCTTTGTAGCACTGGCGGCGTATCCAGTCGGCCTTGCCACCGGACATCGGGCAAAAAAGACAGCCTGCACGGGCGTTGCCTTTTTTATAGGCTTCGTTGACAATAAGGTTGTTAGCATAGATATAGAGCCACACCTCTGCCGAAGTCCATTCAAGAATGGGGTTGTGGCTGTGCTGTCCACGCTGCTTTCTGCCGAAATTATCGTATTCGTATTCGCTCCGGCGTAAACTTTCGTGTGCGCGAACCCCTACGAAATCAAGTCCAACAAAATCATTTTTGCCAAGAATTTCCCGCAACTTCAATGTCTGAGGCGCAGACTTATGAACAGAGCAGCACCAGCGCAAAACCTGCGCTGGTGGACCGAATAATTTCCACGATTCTTTTGGTGAAAATCTGGACTGGGCGGTGTAAAACGCGATTCCCTCCGACAGACATTGCTCCCTGACTGCATCCACTGCCGCACAAGTATCCGGAAACTCCATCCCCGTGTCGCCGAACACTACATAAAAAGCATCTTTAGGCAGCGCCTTCTTCACCAGATTCAATAATACAATGGAGTCTTTGCCTCCGCTAAACGCAACATGAAACACATCCAGTCGTTTGCGCCACCGCTTCCACGCTTCGTAAATGCGTTTCACCGTCGCCTGTTCTATAACAGATAACAACTCGTGATTCTTGAAACCCATCGTGACAAGGTCGATGGGGTGCAAATCCAACTCGCCATCATGAACAAGTAATTTCGGTGCATGGTACAAATCGCCGCCTCTGGTTTCCGCAACCAGCCTTCCACGATACCAATATTTATTCGCCTCTGCCCATAGATAAGGCACATCGTTCTGACGTTCGTAATGCCAATATTTGTCGAAGCCCAGCAGATCTAGCTCAGCGGCGTAAACCGGGCGTGGCTCTTTGCTTATCTGACACGGCGAAGAATTCAGGAACAAGCCCCCCGTTTCAACATCCCACTCATAACTATACATTGCCGGCAAACTCCAAAATCCCGTTGATGTTTTTCAGCAAGCGCACGGAAACATAACTGCTATTGGCTTGCTTACAAAAGCTTATTGAAATGCTTTTGTCACGTTGGCTATTTTGACCCCTTCGATAAAATCAGGGCCCAAAGTTCAGATACCAGCACTCAGGTTGCAGAGCCGTATTTATCTGGTTGCAACACAGAAAGCAAAACATCGCAGAGCATGAAAATACACTGCAATTGAAGCACAGGAATGCAGAGCAAAAGTCAATGGGCTCTAAATTACGTCAAGTAATTTAGAGCCCAGTATATACTGGGCTCCTTTTAATGAGGCTTCATTGCTCGCAAACACCATGGTGGCGAGGGGGGGTATCTCTTCAAAAAACCAGTGGCAAATTGCGGCAAAATACTAGGCCTGGCCGATAAGGGTGATTTCGTTGCGGTCGTAATAAAGGTGGCGAATTATGAGTTTGCTGAGGCCATGTTTTGTTGACAGTTCATCGATGGCGTGCAGAATCGTTTCGGGCTGCTTGCCGCGAAACTTGACGTTGACGACAAAGCGGCGACAGGCCTTTGCTTCGAGCCAGCGGTCGAGCAGGCCGAGGGTTGCCATCGGCTTGACAATCATGTCGCAGAACATCCAGTCGACGGTTTTCTGCGGCATATAAGCGTAGCCATTGTCGATTGAATGCTCACAGCGGGGGTGTTTTTCGACATGCGGCTTAAGATCGGCAAAATCAACTGCGGTAACGCGGGCGCCCCTCTTTAGAGCGGCCCAGGTCCAGCCACCGGGGGCGGCGCCAAGATCGACGCAGACATCGCCTTTGCGCGGAAAAATTCCGGTCTGGTTCCAGGCTTCTTCAAGCTTGTAGTATGAGCGGCAGGGCGCCAGATGATCATGCTCGACCAGGCCGGGTGAGTTGCGCCAGATTACCGGCTGGTAGCGGCCTTTCCCGACCCTGAAACGTTCGCAGACACTTACCCAGGCGCTGTCATTGCCGGTCATCACCACCTGCACGACGAGACAGGGGCGACGGTCGTCGATGTTCAGCCAGTCGACAAAGCGCTCAAAAGCGCGGCGGCGATACTTTGCCATGCGTTCGAAAAATTTTTCCTGCAGCAGTGCCGGTCGGCCAGCGATAAATTCATATTTTGTCGATTCTTCGGTGAACAGATCGGGAGAAAATGCGGCAAAGGTCCAGGGCAGCTGGCTCTGATCGAGAAAGGCATCGACAACTCGACCCAGCGCCTGAACCAGATCGGCGATCGACTCGCCGCGGATTTCACAGCAGTCAGGCAGCCAGTTACGGGCAAAAACCGGTTCATTTTTAAGATGTGAAGAGTGGCGCTGGCCAACAACCAGCCCCGGAGCCGGTGAAGAAAAAGCTTCGGGTGATCCGGCCGGCGCCAGCTCATTGCAAAGGGCTTCTTCCCAGCCGATGCCGCAAATGTAACCGTCGATTATCTGTTTTACAGGCAATGTTCAACCTCGCTGCTGAGCAACACACAATTAACATCGGTCGGTCATTTATTCAGCCACTGACCAGCACAGGTAAACGCCGATGCTATCAATAACAGCAGCATACGGGCATTCATCAGTGCAGGCCGTAACCGACCGACCCGGTTCACATTATCACAAAAACAGCAGTTTATGACAGGCTAAACGTAAACTTTTTTCTTTCCAACTGCGTGTTACGGCATGTCAATCGTTGCCGCCGCTTTCGCCATTCTGGCAAAAACAAGCTCGTTTATGCAATTGCCTGACCTGAAGAAAGCAGCGTTTATAGCTAATTAAGTTTACGTTTACTCTGCAGTTTATGAACAACTTAAGAAAAAAATGCCGGGTTCTGATACAATAGCGCAACGAAGTTAACGCAACATCAAACGGCATTGCAACACTGGTTGCCGGGGCCGCAACACACAACCGGAGCATATCTTGCAGACCGCCATCTATAAATTTCTCGTAATGCTGATTTCACTGGCTGTTTCTACCGCGCCTGTCGGTCAACACAGCCTGGGTTCGCCAGCCGGGCGTTTTTCTGAACAGTTCGATGTAATCGTTGTCGGCGGCGACCCAGAAGGCATTGCAGCAGCCATTGCCGCCGCCAGAGAAGGCTGCCGAACTCTGCTTGTCGACACCAGACCCGTGCCTGGCGGTCTTTTTACGCGCGGCTGGCTGAACACAATCGACATGAATATGGGTATTGATTGCCGCCCGCTGAATGGCGGGATTTTTGCCGAAATTTTCAGGAACCTTGACGACCAGTCGTTCGATGTTGCCGGCATGGTCAAAATTCTTGAAGAGCTGATCGGCAGAGAAAAACGGCTGACTTATATCAGAAACGCCAGAACGGTTTTTCCGGTAGCCGGCGCGCAAACTCTGCCGCTTTTCAGGCCAGGTCAGACCCTGCACCCTGATACAATCGCCATACCGACAGAACGTCTCGCTACGGTCAGTATGGCTTTGACAGCAGCGGATGCGCCAAAAACCATCGAGGGTGTCGAGATTCATACCGATCGCGGCCTGAAACTTCATGTTTCAGGGAAAATGCTCATCGACGCAACTCAGGATGCGGATATCGCTGCTGCAGCGGGGGCCGACAGTGTAGAATATGGCGTCGACACATGGGGTTACCCGCGAAATATGGCCGCCACCCTTGTTTTTCGCATAAAAGGCATCTCTGACGTCGACTGGCAAAAAATGTGTGCCGGGCTGAGCAGCAAAGCTTCAAACAATCTTCTTGGCGGTAAAAGACGCAGCATCTGGGGTTATGGTGACATCTTACGCAGGTATCAGCCCACCAACGCCAGAATAAGGGTCAGAGGCCTGAATCTCGGGCGGCAGAACGACGGCAGTGTTCTGGTTAACGCTTTGCTGGTATTTGCAACCGACGGCACCGATCAGAAGTCCCGTAAAGAAGCCCGAAAACTGGCACAAAAGGAGCTTCCCGAGCTCGAAAAGTTTCTGCGGGCAAATGTTCCAGGCATGCAGAATATCAGCATTTCTGAAACCGCCCCGGAAATGTATATTCGCACTTCGCGACAGATAAAAACGCTTTATAAGCTTACTGTAGATGATGTTCTCGAAAATCGAGACTTTCACGATCGGATCGGGTTCGGATCATACCCACTCGACATTCAGGCGCAGAGCAGCGATCATTATGGCGATGTCGTCGGCATACCTGAGCAGTATGCTCTGCCACTGCGCTGCCTGGTTCCGGAAGGATTCACCAATCTGCTGGTCGTGGGCCGCAGCGCTGGCTTTGACTCTCAGGCCCAGAGCAGCGCCAGAACGGTTCCGGTCGGCATTGCTGCCGGGCAGGCCGCCGGGGTTACTGCGGCACAATGTATAGAATCAAGCCTGACCGTCGAAAGGGCCGCCACAGAAAAAAATGCCATCTCTCAGATTCAACAGCGGCTGATGCGGCAGGGCGTTCAGATCTGGCCAAACCCGGCAAAAAGGCCGGAGATAACCAGACACCCCGCTTATGAAGGCCTGCGTTTCATGCGCAAACGCGGCCTGGCCTCGGGCGGCTACCGCAACAACTACGGCCTCGACGAAAAAATCAGCAGCAAAGCCTTTGCCAACCGCCTGGCCGCACTTCTGCCGGACCTGAGAAACGACGACCGCGCCAGAATTTATAAGCTTTTCGACGACGCCGAAATCATAAGTTCAGCCAGAGCAGATAAAATCCTTGCGATTGTCGAAAAGGAATTCATGCAAACAGCAGCAAAAGATAAGGCCGCGCATGCCAAGGTGAGAACTGAGGACAAAACTGGCGAAGGAGGCCTTATAACAACCGAAGCCAATACAACTGCGGCTAATAACAAACACCTGACCAGAGGCGAAGCCTACATACTCCTAATGCACTGGTTCGAGCAAACCAGACACTAACCGCAGGTCGTAACTGACAGCCAAAATGAAGTCTATGAAAATTTGTCCCGTGGAATAGCAGCGCTTTCTTCACAATTGCCGTGTAATTAAGCGGGGAAAACAGAAACTTTTTTCTGTCCAACAGCCTGTTGCGGCATGTAGAAACAATTAAGCAAGCGTTTGCCCTGTATAGTCGCGGGAAAATTTGAACGGGGCGGGCGGGCGTGGTAGCATGCTGAAAAATTACGAAACGCAGAAAGGTTCTTTATGGAAGTAATCATCAAAAAAGACAGAGAATCTGCAGGCATACTCGCGGCAAAAATCATTGCCGGCCTTATCAATCGCAACCCTGCGGCAGTTCTTGGCCTGGCAACAGGCTCGACGCCTCTCGGACTCTATAATGAACTTGTACGCATGCATAAAGAAGAAGGCCTCTCTTTCAGGCACGTAAAAACCTTCAATCTTGATGAATACATCGGGCTCGACCCGGCCGACCCATGCTCCTTCTATAATGAAATGCACACCAATCTGCTGAAAAGAATTGATCTGGCAGAGGGCGCCTCGCAGATACCTGACGGCCGCGCCAAAGATATCGTTGCCAGTTGCGAGGCCTATGAAGCGGCGATCAAGCGCGCCGGCGGCATTGACCTGCAGGTTCTCGGCATCGGGCATGACGGGCACCTTGCCTTCAACGAACCGGGATCATCACTCAGTTCAAGAACCCGCATAAAAACCCTTTCAAAAGTCACGATCAAAGCCAATGCCAGATTTTTTGGAAGTGAAGAACGGGTGCCGAAGCATGTCATGACTATGGGACTCGGCACAATCATGGAAGCAAGGACCTGCATGATGCTCGCTTTTGGCAAAGACAAGGCCGATGCGGTTGCCGCCACTGTAGAAGGGCCAGTTTCAGCTTCGTGCCCGGCCTCGGTGCTGCAGTTTCATCAGAACGCCATCATCATTCTCGACGAAGAAGCTGCCGGAAAACTGCAGCGACACGACTACTACATCGATGTTTACGAAGGCAAACCTGACTGGCAGCGTTACGAATAATGCAGTCCGAATAATTCCCTGGAACGCCATTTTTCATGGCAAAAAAGCTGTTTTAAGAGCAAAAAAGCCGTCTTTTTTAAGAGTTTTCAGTCTGTTTATCGGCATTTCTGTTGGTCCGACCCCAGATTAAAATCGCCGCTGAATTTTTGTGACGGTGTGGGCAGCGAGCATGCTGCTGTGGTAAAATGATTGTCTATGATCAATACACAGCGCAAATTCATGCTCACAACTTTTGGCTGCCAGATGAACCAGGCCGATGCCCAGCGCATTCGCGGCCTGCTGAACCGTCTTGGCTATAATGAAACCGAAGATGAATCAGAAGCTGACCTGATTCTTTTCAATACCTGCTGCGTTCGCCAGCACGCTGAACAGCGGCTGATCGGCCGCATTCAGTCGCTGATCAACACCAAAAAGCGCAATTCAGACCTGATAATCGGCGTTGCCGGCTGCATGGCGCAGAATATGCAGGGAGAACTGCTCGAAGCTCTGCCGCTCGTAGACCTGGTTTTCGGGCCAAACGACATCGAAGACCTGCCACTGCTGCTGCAGCGGGCTGCCAGCGAAAAAACCACCGGCAATTTCGCGCCGCGCGGGGCTTTTGATGGCGAATCGGCTGACGGTATCGTGCTGCACCGCCCGTTTTCGGCGATGGTCAACATTATCAGGGGCTGCACCAACTTCTGTTCTTACTGCATCGTTCCATACGTCAGAGGCCCGGAAGTCAGTCGGCCGCTCGACGAGCTGACCGCCTTCATAACCGAACTGGCCGGCCGTGGTGTCAAAGAGATCACGCTGCTCGGTCAGAACGTCAACGCCTACGGCAAAGATCTCGGCATCAAAGAGGGCTTTGCAACCCTTCTCGAGCGCATCGAAAAAATCGACGGCATCAACTGGGTGCGTTTCATGACCTCACACCCGCGCGATTTCAGCCTCGAAACGGTTAAGCGCATGGCGCAGCTGAAAAAAGTCTGCGAACAGTATCACCTGCCGGTTCAGGCCGGTTCGAACCGCATTCTCACTGAAATGAAGCGCGGTTATACAAGAGAACACTATCTTGAACTGATCTCGCAGGTGCGCGAAAACATACCGGGCGTCAGCCTCAGTACCGATATTATCTGTGGGTTCCCGGGCGAAACCGAGGCCGAATTCAATGACACCCTCGATCTGATCAAACAGGTGCGCTACGAAACTGCCTTCATGTATTACTATTCACCGCGCGAAGGCACTGCCGCCGCCACCATGCCCGGGCAGATCGATGAAGAGATCCGCAAAGCCAGACTTGCAAAACTCATCGAAGTGCAGAACGGCATCGGGCTTGAAGAGAGCCTGAAACTCGTCGGGCAGACTTTCGAAGTGCTTGTCGAATCAGAAGCTGCCCGTAATGAAGGTCATCTGGTCGGGAAAACGCGCACCGGCCGCTCGATCGATTTTGCCGGCAGCCGCGACCTGATCGGCAGCTTTGTCGAAGTCACCGTGCAGAAAGCCCGCAACTGGACGCTTTCTGGCATTACTACCGCAAAGAAAGGCGTTGGCTGAAAATGGCAATACTGCTTCACACCTGCTGCGGTCCGTGTCTGGCCGGGTCTTACCCGCTGCTTGAACCGGTAGCCGGCAAGGGGAACACAGCAGTATTCTGGGAAAACCCCAACATTCACCCATTTGTCGAGCATCACAGCCGCCTGACCTCTTTCATTAAAATGGCCGGGCTGTTCGGTCTTGAAGTAATCAGCGGTGACGCCAGCTACGGGCTTGAGAAATTTCTCCGCGAAATCGGCTCAGATTACGGGCCCGGTCGCTGCGCCATCTGTTACCGTATGCGCCTGACTGCTGCAGCTCGGGCAGCCGCCAGACTGTCGTTCGAAGCTTTCACAACCACGCTTCTTATCAGCCCTTACCAGAACCATGAGCTTCTGATAAGCACCGGCGAGCAAACAGCCCGCGAAGCGGGAGTAAAGTTTCATTACACTGATTTTCGCCCCGGCTTCAGAAGCAGTCATGAAATTGCCAGACAGAACGAACTCTACCGGCAGAAATATTGCGGCTGCATCTTCAGCGAACAGGAGCGGTTCAGTAACGATAAAAAGTTTCTAAATCCACTGCTGGCTTCTGGCGTTAAAAATGATGAAAAGACCAGAGCAGGAGTCTGAACTTGAATCTTTTCTTTAAAAGAATAATTGAAACAGCTGGCCGGATCAATGGATTCCGGCTGTTACTGCTGCTGGTCACGTGTCTCATATTACTGCCAATTGCGGTTGATGCTCGCACGAACAATGACCGCAACCAGAACCGGCGGGCGGCGACAGAGCCAATTCTGCGCGTAAAGCTTGGCGGACTGCACAAGAAAGTGACGGTCAGATTCCCGGAAGGCGGGCAGATCATCAAGGGCAGTCGGCGCATCAAAACTCTGCGGCGCAATGAAAAGTTCGACTGGGCAACATCAACTGAGGGCAAAAAGAAACGCCGGGTTGCTCACAATGGCGAAACTCTGCTTCTGCAGGGGGCAAAGGCAATAGTCGAGTTAAACGGCAAGCTTTATCGTGGGGTTCTGCAAATCAGTTTCTCTGCCAACGGGGCTCTGGTCGTTAACCATGTCGGCATCGAAGACTATCTGCGTGGCGTCGTCGGCAGCGAGATCGGTTCTCGCTCACCTGCTGAGTCGATCAAGGCGCAGACGGTCATTGCCCGTACCTATGCCTATGCCAGTCGTGGTAAGCACAACGCCGAGGGTGCCGATGTCTGCGATTCGACCCATTGCCAGGTCTATTCGGGGGTCAGTGCCGAACGCGACACGATCGACCCGGCGGTCGCAGGCACCAGAGGCATCGTGATGATTTCTGACGGAGAACCGATCGCGACTCTGTATCACGCGACCTGTGGCGGCATGACCTCTGACAACGACAAGGTCTATGGCGGGGCACCCAGAAGCTATCTGCGCCGGGTTCAGTGCCCGTTCTGCAGTGCCGGCAGCAATTATCGCTGGTCGAAGTCGATCAGCACCGAGAATCTGAAAAGTGCTCTGCGCCAGGAAAAAATCAGCTTCAACCGTCTCTGGGATGCCAGCATCGAGTCACCGGGCCATCTTGACCGGGTGACAAATCTTGTTCTCAATACCGACCGAGGCGTTATCAAGGTTAAAGGCACCACGATCAGGCGCCTTTTCAATCTGCCGAGCACCACCTTCGTTCTCGCCGACCGCAGACTGCCGGCAAAGACAGTTATGGCAGCAAAGCCCGCCGCGCCGGTGTCTCCGGTAGCGAGATCATTAAGATTCGTTTCGGAACTTCAGACCCGCGACGAGCATCTGCCCCAGCAAATGCTGGTAATGACGGCCGCCGGACTCAAGCGTGCGCAAAAGCCAGAGGGAGGCTGGCGGGTAATGGCGCTGGCAGCGAGCACCGGGGCTCTTTCCCCTGAAAAAGAAATTCCGGAGGTGCAGGTTTCCGGGCGGCAACACCGTGGGCCCCTGGTCAGCATTGAATTGTTCGGGCGCGGCTACGGCCATCAGGTCGGGTTATGCCAGTCTGGTGCCATCGAGCTCGGCAAACGTGAATGGTCATACCG
>Ga0116142_10006086_pt1 | contig 10525 bp, 11 predicted proteins | sample AD_UKC033_MetaG_FD_89785 | JGI IMG/M metagenome (GOLD analysis project Ga0116142, IMG submission 89785) | Active sludge microbial communities of municipal wastewater-treating anaerobic digesters from USA - AD_UKC033_MetaG | ecosystem: Engineered > Bioreactor > Anaerobic > Digestate | place: USA... | reverse complement strand
GTCGGCCGCTGGATCGGCCGCGCGCGCGCCATGGCGCGCCAGTTCCGCGAGCAACTCGAGAGCGAGGCGATCCTCGAGGACACGCCGCCGCGCAAACCGGCCGCGGCTGCGCCGGACACTCCGCCGCCAGCCTCCTCGGCCCCGGCGTCCACGCCCCCGGCCGACGCTCCCGTGGCCGACGCTCCCGTGGCCGACGCGCCCCCAGCCGACAGCCCGCCGCCCGGGAAGTACTACCAGCCAGACGACGACGTGGCACGCGCGGATGTGAGCCACGCGGACGCGGGCGCGGAGCCTGACAGCCAGCACCGAGCGGACGATGAGCGAGGAACCTGAGCGTCTCGCCGAAGGCACGCTGATCTCGCACCTGCTCGAGCTGCGCGATCGGGTGCTGCGCGCCTTCGTCGCCGTGATCATCGTGTTCGTGCCGTGCGCTTACTTCAAAGAGGATATCTTCACCTTCCTCGCGCGCCCGCTGCTCGCGCAGCTGCCGGCCTGCGCCACGATGATCGCGACCAACGTGATCTCACCGTTCATGACACCGTTCAAGCTCGCCTTCTTCGTCGCGCTGTTCATCGCGATGCCGGTCGTGCTGTACCAGGTGTGGGCATTCGTTGCCCCGGGCCTTTACCGGCGCGAGCGCCGCTTCGGCCTGCCGCTGCTCGTTTCCTCGATCCTGCTGTTCTATGTCGGCGCCGGATTCGCCTACGTGTTCGTGTTCCCGGTGATGTTCGCCTTTTTTGCCAACACGACGCCGCAAGGCGTGGTGATGATGACCGACATCGCGAGCTACATGGATTTCATGCTGACCATGTTCTTCGCCTTCGGCATCGCCTTCGAGATGCCGATCGCGGTGGTGCTGGTGGTGATCACGGGGCTGGTGCCGGCCGAAAAGCTCACCGCCATGCGCGGCTACGTGCTGATCGGCATTTTCGTCGTGGCGGCGTTCCTCACCCCGCCCGACGCCATCTCCCAGAGCATCATGGCGATCCCGATGTACCTGCTGTACGAGGGCGGGATCGTGATGGCGCGCATCATGACGAAAATGCGGGCGAGCACGACATAACGCCGCCTTGCTGGGGCACGGCAACATCAGTCACACTTCCGCGCCATTGCAGCGCCACGGCGCTCGCCACAAAAAGAGAGCCTGACAATGGCTGATTCGATGTCGACTACGGTGGTCGCGGGGGATTCAGGCAAGGGCTTCTTCGGGCACCCGAAGGGACTCGCCACGCTGTTCTTCACTGAGATGTGGGAACGCTTCACCTACTACGGCATGCGCGCGATCCTGGTGCTGTTCCTCGTCGCCTCGATCGACAGCGGCGGCCTCGGCATCGACGATCGCACCGGTAATGCGATCTACGGCCTGTACATTTCCGGTACCTATCTGTTGTCGCTGGCGGGCGGCTGGATAGCCGACCGGCTGACCGGCGCGCAACGCGCGGTCTGGTGGGGCGGCATCTTCATCATGGTCGGCAACGGCCTGCTCGCCACCGGCTCGACGCAGCTGTTCTTCCTCGGCCTGATGCTGATCGTGTGCGGTGTCGGACTGCTGAAGCCCAACATCAGCGCGATCGTCGCGCAGCTGTATCCGGAGGGCGGTTCGCGTCGAGATGCCGGTTTCTCGATCTTCTACATGGGCATCAACGTCGGCGCGTTCCTCGGTTCGACGATCGTGCCGATCCTCGCCGCGCGTTACGGCTGGAGCATGGGTTTCGCGGCGCCCGCCATCGGCATGCTGCTCGGCCTGATCCAGTTCGCGTTCACGCGCCGCTTCCTCGGCCATGCGGGACTCGAACCGGGCATGGTGCACGCCGATGCCGGCGCCACGCGCCGCGCCTGGTGGATCGTCGCGGCGGTGACCGCTGTGATATTCGCGATCGTCGCACTCGCGATCCTCGGGCACATCCGGATCGATCCCGTGTGGCTGCTGAAGAAATCCTTCTGGGCGATCGTCGCCTTCACGGTCGGCTACTTCGCCTACATGCTGTTCTTCGCCGGGCTCGACACGATTGAACGCAAGCGCGTGGTCGTGATGATCGCGCTGTTCATCGCCTGCGCGATGTTCTGGGCCGGCTTCGAGCAGGCGGGCGCCTCGCTCAACATCTTCGCCGACCGCCACACCGACCGGCAGATCGGCGGCTGGCTGATGCCGGCGGGCGTGCTGCAGAACATCAATCCGCTGTTCATCATCATTTTCTCGCCGATATTCGCGGCCCTGTGGGTCTGGCTCGGCCAGCGCAACCTCGATCCGTCGGCGCCGGTGAAGTTCGCCCTGGGCCTGGTCCTGATGGGCATCGGCTTCGTGGTGATGTACTTCGCCGCGCAGTATGTGGTCGCCGGCGAGAAGGTGCTGCCGACCTGGCTGATCCTCACCTACCTGTTCCACACGTTCGGCGAGCTGTGCCTGTCGCCGGTCGGCCTGTCCTCGATGTCGAAGCTCGCACCGGCGCGCTTCGTCGGCCAGGCGCTCGGCGTCTGGTTCCTCGCCACCGCGATCGGCAACAACCTGGCGGGCCAGTTCGCCGGCGAGTTCGATCCGAACAACCTTGCCGCGATGCCGAACCAGTTCCTCGGCATCTTCTGGTGGGGCGCGATGGGCGGCCTGGTGATGTTCCTGATCTCACCCTACGCGAAGCGTCTGATGGGAGGTGTGAAATGAAGCGCCTGGCAGGCATGGCCCTGATCGCCGCCGCACTCGCCGGTTGTACGCGCGAGCCGCCGGCGACGGCACCCACGCAGAGCGCGGACGAGTTCGTCGCGCAGGTGAACGAGGACCTGATCCCCATTACGCGGGAGCTGGCGGCGGCCGAGTGGACCCAGGCGACCAACATCACGCCGGACACGCAGTTCCTCAGCGCGCGCTCGAACGCCCGCTACCAGGAGTTCCTCAGCACGACGATAGAGAAGTCGAAGGCCTACGCCAACGCCGAGGCGAGTCCTGCGACGCGGCGCGCGCTGCACCTGCTGACGCAGCAGACCTCCGCGCCCGCGCCGGCCGATCCGGAGCGGCGCGCGGAACTGACCGGCATCCTCGCGAGCCTCGATGCGATGTACGGCGAGGGCAAGTACTGTCCCACCGGTCCCGACAGCTGCCTGAACCTGGACCAGCTCTCCGATACACTCGCCAAGAGCCGCAACTACGCCGAGCTCGAGCAGGCCTGGGTGGGCTGGCACGACACCGCGCGGCCGATGCGTGCGAAGTACCAGCGCTTCGTCGAACTCGCCAACGAGGGCGCGCGCGAATTCGGCTTCGCCGACCTCGGCGCGATGTGGCGCTCGGGCTACGACATGCCGCCCGATGAGTTCGCGGTCGAAGCCACGCGGCTGTGGGAGCAGGTCAAGCCGCTCTACGGCGCGATGCAGTGCTACGCGCGCGGCCGCCTCGCCGCGCAGTACGGCGAGGACAAGGTGCCCGCCGGCAAGCCGATACCGGCGCACCTGCTCGGCAACATGTGGGCGCAGACCTGGAACAAGGTCTACGACGACATCCTCAAGCCCTACCCGAAAGCGAGCATCGAATCCGCCGACCGCGAACTCGCGCGGCAGAACTGGAGCGCCGAACGGATGACGAAGTCCGCGGAGACGTTCTACACCTCGATCGGCTTCCCGGCGCTGCCCGCGAAATTCTGGGAGCGCTCGATGCTCGTACGCCCGCGCGATCGCGAAGTCGTGTGCCACGCCAGCGCCTGGGACATGGACACCGAGGACGACGTGCGCATCAAGATGTGCATGCGCCCGAACGAGGAAGACCTGTTCACGATCTACCACGAACTCGGCCACGTCTATTACTACCTCTGGTACAACGACCAGCCGCTGCTGTTCCAGGGCGGCGCGCACGACGGCTTCCACGAAGCGATCGGCGACACGGTCAACCTGTCGGTGACGCCCGGCTACCTGCATCGCATCGGCCTCGTCAGCGCCGTGAAACCCTCGCCCGAAGCGGTGATCAACCAGCAGATGAAAATGGCGACCGAGAAAGTCGCGTTCCTGCCGTTCGGCAAAGTCATCGACGAGTGGCGCTGGAAAGTGTTCTCCGGCGAGATCGCCCCCGCGGACTACAACAAGTCGTGGTGGGCCCTGCGAACGCAGTACCAGGGCGTCGCGCCGCCGGTGGCGCGCAGCGAAGAGGACTTCGATCCCGGCGCCAAGTACCACGTGCCCGGCAACACGCCGTACACGCGCTACTTCCTCTCGTTCATCATCCAGTTCCAGTTCCAGAAGGCGCTGTGCGACGCGGCCGGCTTCGAAGGCCCGCTGCACGAATGCTCGATCTTCGGCAGCAAGGCGGCGGGCGAGCGCTTCGCCGCGATGCTGAAGCTCGGCCAGAGCGAACCCTGGCAGGACACGCTCGAGAAACTCACCGGCACGCGCCAGATGGACGCCGCGGCGATCCTCGAGTACTTCCAGCCGCTGCAGGACTGGCTCGCGCAGCAGAACGAGGGACAGACCTGCGGGTGGTGAGCCCGCACGGCCATCAGCTCGCTTGCTCGTGGCGCGCCGCTGACCTTCTTCGGCGGCGCGCCACAGCATGACCGTGTAGATGACGTCGGCCAGGTACAGCGCGGCCTTCACCAGGCAACATATGTCATCCGCCTGGGCAGCCAGGCCGCACACCGCGTTAGCCATCCGACGTTTCTGGCCGTAAGCTCCCGCACCAAGGCACTCAACAACAATCGGGGGCTCCATGACCGCTACCGCCCAGCTTTCGCTGCGCGCGATCACACTGTCGATCGTGCTCGCGATGATCCTCGCGGCAGCCAACACCTATCTCGGCCTGTTCGCAGGACTCACGATCGCGTCGGCGATTCCGGCGGCCGTCATCTCGATGGGCATGCTGCGCATGCTCGGCGGCGGCACGATCCTCGAGAACAACATCGTCGCGACCGGCGCTTCGGCAGCCGCTTCGATCGCGGCGGGCGTGATCTTCACGATCCCGGCGCTCGTGATCCTCGAGTACTGGACCGACTTCAAGTATTCCTGGGTGCTCGCGATCGCCGGCCTCGGCGGCATCCTCGGTGTGCTGTTTTCGGTGCCGCTGCGCCGCTCGCTGATCATCGAGCAGAAGCTTAAGTTTCCCGAGGGCGTCGCGGCCGCCGAGGTGCTCAAGGCCGGCGCGAATCCGTCGCAGGGCCTCAAGATCCTGATCGGTGCGGCGGTCGGCGGTGGCCTGGTCAAGCTGCTCGCCGGCAGCGGCCTGCGACTGATCCCCGATACTGCCGCCGCCGCGGGCTTCGTCGGCAAGGGGTTGGCTTATATCGCCGCGAACCTCTCGCCGGCGCTGCTCGGCGTCGGTTACATCGTCGGCCTCAATGTCGGCATCCTGATCGTCGGCGGCGGCATCATTTCGTGGAACATCGCGATTCCGCTGTATGCCTCGCAGTTCGCCCCCAGCGATCCGGCGATGGCGGCCGCGCTGCAGGGGCTCTCCGCCGGCGACGCGGCCTATGCGATCTGGGCGGCGAAGATCCGCTACATGGGCGTCGGTGCGATGCTGATCGGAGGCATCTGGGCCGTGATCAGTCTGCGCAGTTCGCTGCTCTCGGGCGTGAAGAGCGGGCTCGCGGCCGCCCGCGCGGGGGCCGGCGCGATGATCGCCGACACCGAGCGCGACCTGCCGATGAACCTCGTGTTGATCGGCATCGTGCTGTTCACGATTCCGCTCGCGCTGCTCTACCAGGCGATCGCCGGCAGCTGGGGCGTCAGCGTTCCGATGACGATCATCATGATCGTCGCCGGCTTCGTCTTCTGTTCGGTGTCGGCCTACATGGCCGGCCTGATCGGTTCGTCGAACAATCCGGTCTCGGGCATCACGATCTGCACGATCCTGTTCGCTTCGTTCGTGCTGTGGTTACTGATGGGCCGCACCGCACCGCTCGGTCCGGTCGCGGCGATCATGATCGGCGCAGTCGTGTGCTGCGCGGCCGCGGTCGGCGGCGACAATCTGCAGGACCTCAAGTGCGGCCAGCTGGTCGGCGCCACGCCGTGGCGCCAGCAGGTGATGCTGGCGATCGGCGCGGTGTCCTGCGCGCTCGTCATGGCGCCGGTGCTGGACCTGCTGAACACCGCGTACGGCATCGGCACGGCTTCGGTGGAGCACCCGAATCCGTTGCTCGCGCCGCAGGCCACGCTGATGGCGGCGGTGGCCACGGGCATGTTCGGCGGGCAGCTGCCATGGGACATGGTCGCGATCGGCATCGCGATCGGCATCGGCATCATCATCCTCGACCTCGTGCTGCAGGCGCGTGGCTCGCACTTCCGCGCGCCGGTGCTCGCCGTGGCGGTCGGCATCTACCTGCCGCTCGAGTACACCACGCCGATCTTCCTCGGCGGCCTGCTCGCGCATTTCGTCAAACGCGCGCGCGGCGGCAGGAACGGAGAGAGCGAGGCGGAACGCGCGACCGACAACGGCGTGCTGTTCGGCGCCGGCATGATCACCGGCGAGGCGCTGATGGGTATCGTGATCGCGATCCCGATCGTGATGACGGCCAACCGCGATGTGCTCGCGCTGCCGGAGTCGCTGCACTTCGGCGCCTGGCTCGGCATCCTGATGATCGCGGCGCTCGGCTGGTGGCTCTACCGCGTCGCCTCGCGGGACGATGGGGGCGCGGCGCGCGGGCAATGAGCGAAGAGAGAGCGGCCGCCGTCGAGGCTCGCGCACTGCGCGATTACCTGCGCCGGCGTATCCCGCTCGCGGCGGCGATGGACCTCGACGTGCTCGACGCCGGCGCCGGCTCGGTCCTGCTGTCCGCGCCGCTCGCGCCGAACGTCAATCACCGTGGCACCGCCTTTGGCGGCAGTGTCTCGGCGCTCGCGATCCTGTCGGCGTGGTCGCTGCTGCACGTACGGCTGCACGACGAGTCGATCGAGAGCCGGCTGGTGATCCAGCGCAACGTAATGGAATACCTGCAGCCGATCGACGGCACTTTCACCGCACGCGCCACCCTGGCGACTGCGGAGTCCTGGGATCCCTTCGTCAGGCTGCTGCGGCGCCGGGGCAAGGCGCGGATAGCGGTGCTCGCGTCACTGGAGTATGGCGGGGCCGTCGCGGGGCGCTTCGAGGGTGAGTTCGTCGCCCTGACCTGAGCACCGCCGGGTACCGCGCCAGTACCGCCGGGAACCGCGCCACCACCGCCGGGCAACGCGCGCGGCCACCGGCCGCCGTACAATACGGCCGCATGGATGGCATGGCGTTTTTCGGGACCTCCCTCGGGGCCTGCGGTGTCGCGTGGACCGACCGCGGCATCTGCGGCGTACAGCTGCCGGAAGCCGACGAGGCGGCGACGCGCACGCGGCTGGGCAAGCGCTTCCCGCGCGCCGTCGAGCTGACGCCACCGGCGGAGGTTCAGCAGGCGATCGATGCCATGGTCGCGCTGCTGGCCGGCACGCCGGCCGATTTCAGGGCGACGCGCCTCGACCTCTCGGGACGCCCGGAGTTCGACCGCCGCGTCTATGAGGCGGCGCGCGCCATTCCGGCGGGCACGACCGCAAGTTACGGCGAGATCGCCGCGCAACTCGGCGAACCCGGCGCCGCGCGCGCCGTCGGCCAGTCGCTCGGCGCGAACCCGGTTCCGATCATCATTCCGTGTCATCGCGTGCTTGCGGCCGGCCAGCGCACGGGCGGTTTCTCGGCCCATGGCGGCGTCGATACCAAACGCCGCCTGCTCGAGATCGAAGGCGCACTTGCCGCGGCAGGCCTGCCGCTGTTCGCACAGTCATGACCGACGCTGCATGGACACCTCTCGAGGGCGGCTGCGGCTGTCGCGCGATCCGTTACCGGATCGAGGTGGCGCCGCTGTTCGTACACTGCTGCCACTGCCGCTGGTGCCAGCGTGAGACGGGTTCCGCCTTTGCGCTGAACGCGATGGTCGAGGCCGATCGCGTCACGCTGCTCGCCGGCACGCCGCTGCTGGTCGAGACGCCCTCGCTCAGCGGCAAGGGACAGCGCATCGCACGCTGTCCCGCCTGCCAGGTCGCGCTCTGGAGCCACTATGCGGGCGCGGGTCCCGCGATCAGCTTTGTGCGCGTCGGTACGCTCGACGAGCCGGACCGCGTGCCGCCCGACATCCACATCTACACCTCGACGAAGCAGCCCTGGGTGGTGATCCCCGAGGGCGCGCTCGCGGTGACGGAATTCTACGATCCGAGGCAGACGTGGCCGGCCGCGAGTCTCGCGCGCTTCAAGGCCGCGAGAGCGCGGCACAGCGCCTGACACTCCGGCAGGATCGCCGCGCCCATGCCCGCCGCCGCCGCTGCTTTCCGCACTCGCATGATCGTGTCCTTCGCGATCGTGTACATCGTGTGGGGATCGAGCTATCTGTTCACCTCGCTCGGCGTGCATCGCCTGCCGCCGTTCCTGTTCGCCGGCATTCGCTTCGTCATTGCCGGCGTCGCGCTCACCGCGATCGCCCACGCGCGCGGTGAGCGCATCAGGCTCGACGCCACCGACGCGCGCCAGCTGCTCGTCATGGCGCTGCTCTCCGTCGCCGTGTCGAACGGCGCCAACGTCTGGGCGATGCAATGGGTGCCCTCGAACCAGACTGCGTTGCTCAATGTCACCTCTTCGTTCTGGATCGCGATCTTCGGACTCTATGGCGCACGCGGACACCCGATCGATGCGCGCACGGCGATCGGCCTCGGGCTCGGCTTCGCCGGCACGCTGGCGATCGTCTGGCCGCGCGAGGGCTTCGTCACCACGAACGTGCTGCCGCAACTCGCAATCCTGACGGGCTGCGTCGGCTGGGCGGCGGGCACGATCTACTTCCGCAATGCGCGCAAGTCGCTCGACATCCTCGCGTTCACCGGCCTGCAGATGTTCGTCGGCGGCGTGATCCTCACCGCGATCGGGCTGGGACTCGGCGAGCATCGCGAATGGACCTGGTCGCCGATCGGCCTGATGGCCATGTTCTACCTGACGGTGTTCAGCTCCTGCCTCGCCTACACGGCCTACGCCTGGCTCGCGCAACACACGTCGCCGGCGCGGGTGGCGACCTACGGCTACGTGAATCCTGCGCTCGCGACGCTGCTCGGCTGGTGGGTGCTGGGCGAGCACCTCACCGGCATCGAGCTTGCGGGCATGGCGGTGATCCTGGCCGGAGTGGTACTGGTCAACTGGCCCGAGGAAGTCGCGACGCCCGAATCACCCGGCTGACGTCAGCGGCGGATCGCGTCGACCTTGAGGCTCGAGCCGACGAACCACGTGCCGATCCACGACACGATGCTGACGATGATCGCGCCCAGCAGCGCAGACCAGAAACCGGCGATCGAGAAGTCCGGCAGCGCCCAGGCCACGAGGCCCAGCATCCCCGCATTGATCACCAGCAGAAATATGCCGAGCGTCACGATGGTGATCGGGAAGGTGAGGACGATCGCAATGGGGCGGATGGTCGCGTTCACGACGCCGAGCAGTGCGGCGGCGATCAGCAGCGTCGGCGTGGTCGTGATGGAGAAGCCGTCGACCCAGGCCGAGGCCAGCCACAGTCCAAAGGCCGCGATCACGGCCCGCAGGATGAAACCTGTCATTTCGCCTCCTTGTCGAGGTTCTTGTCGAGATACACCTTGAGCCGCGCCAGCGCGCGCTCCCAGCTCGTGCGCAGGCGCAGGAAGTAGGGGTCCCAGATCTTGTCGTCCGGATAGCCCGAGCCGAGCAGCCGGACGATCGTCGTGGCGCCGTCGGCCTCGAGCAGGAAGTCGTCGATCAGCGTGACGCCCTGCGCCGGCAGGTCGTCCTGTTCCATGTGGATCAGGCGCAGGCGGCGCCCGGCATCGAACACGTCGATATGCGCATCGATCACGCCGATGCGATCGACGCTTGCCCGGAAGCTGCCGCCCGGGCGCCCCTTGATGGTCGCGCCGGGCGCGCACCAGCGCGCGAGCGCCGCCGGCTCGGTGAGCGCCCGCCATACCCGGGACGTGTCGGCGTTGATGTCGATGCGGTGTGCGTAGCCGCGCAGCTTGCCTGCCATGGGCGCTATTCTGCCACCGCCGGTTGCGGCTGGGCGCATGGATCGCGGAGAATCGCTCCCATGGCATGGGTACACGCAGTGATCGCGCTCGCACTGATCGAGTATCTGTACTTCGGCGCGGCGGTCGCGCGCGCGCGTGGGCGCTACAAGGTGCCGGCGCCCGCCACCACCGGCCACGAAGCGTTCGAGCGCTGCTACCGCGTGCAGGCCAACACGCTCGAATCGCTGATCGTGCTGATTCCCTCGATGCTGATTTTCGCGCTGTATATCGACCCGCTCTGGTCGGCGGCACTCGGCTTCGTGTTCGTGCTCGGCCGCGTGGGCTATTTCGTCGGCTACACGCGCGCGGCACGGAAGCGCCACTGGGGCTACATGGCCTCGATCCTGCCGATGATCGCGCTCACCGGCGGCGCGCTCATCGGGGCGTTGCGCGCGGCGCTCTAGGAGTCTGGGCGGCAGAACCTACTGACGAGTGGAGTGAGGTGAGGTAGTTTGCAGCGATGGCTGCAAGTTACCTTCCGTACGATCCGCAGCAGATGCTGCTGCTGCCCGAGGCGATGCAG
>Ga0116142_10006080_pt1 | contig 10531 bp, 6 predicted proteins | sample AD_UKC033_MetaG_FD_89785 | JGI IMG/M metagenome (GOLD analysis project Ga0116142, IMG submission 89785) | Active sludge microbial communities of municipal wastewater-treating anaerobic digesters from USA - AD_UKC033_MetaG | ecosystem: Engineered > Bioreactor > Anaerobic > Digestate | place: USA... | reverse complement strand
GGATGAAGACCTATCAGACCCTCTTCGATACCTTCAGTTGCTGCGTCGGCACGGGCATGGAAAACCACACGCGCTACGGCGAAGCGATCTACTTCCACGATGCGGCGGGCCTGTACGTCAACTTGTTCATTCCGTCCGAATTGACGTGGCGGGAAAAGGGGTTCGTACTGCGCCAAGAAACCCGTTTCCCGGACGAAGACGCGACGGAATTGCGCATCCGGTGCGGCGACCCTGTCGAATTGACGCTCCACCTGCGTTATCCCGCATGGGCGCGGGACGGCGTGGAATTGCGCGTAAACGGCGAGGCCGTCGCGGGCACGGCGGCCCCGGGCAGCTACATTCCGCTGCGACGCACCTGGCGCGACGGCGACACCATCGCGGCCCGTTACCCGATGCGGGTACATACCGAAGCCATGCCGGACAACCCGCGCCGCGTTGCGCTGCTGTACGGGCCCATCGTACTGGCGGGCGCGTTGGGCGAGACGGAACGCGCGCCGAACCGAATGCCGGTGCTGATTACGGACGACCAGCCGGTCGCGGCGTGGCTGAAGCCCGTCGCGGGCGAACCGCTTACGTTCGTGACCGACGGCGTCGGCCATCCCGAAGACCTGCGGCTAATACCCTTCTTCCGGATGCACCACCAGCGCCACGTCGTGTACTGGGACTTGTTCACGCCCGAGCAATGGGAGGCGCGGCAGACGGCGTATCGCGAGGAGCAGGCGCGCCGGCAGGCGCTTGACGCGCGCACGCTGGACTACGTGCAGCCCGGCGAAATGCAGCCGGAACGGGACCACGCCTTCGAGGGGGAAAACTCGCGTCACGGCATGCACCTGGACCGCGCGTGGCGCGACGCCGCAGACGGCGGCTGGTTCGCCTTCACGATGAAGGTGTCGCCCGACCGGCCCGTCGAACTTATCTGCACCTACTGGGGCAGCGACGCGGGCGGCCGCGTCTTCGACATACTGGTGGACGGCGAGCGGATCGCCACCCAATCGTTAGAAACGCCTCAGGACCCCGGCACGTTCTTCGACGTGGCATACCCCATCCCGCCGGAACATACCCGGGGCAAGGACCGCGTGCGCGTGACCTTCCAGGCCCGTCCGGGCATGATGGCGGGCGGCGTTTTCGGCTGCCGCACGGCGCTGCCGCGGTGACATTCCGGGCGCGCGATCAGGTCCCGGTGATTGCGCGCCCAAGAATCGGGCTGATACACTGCCTTCTCGGTACACGCAAAGCGCATCCCTCGAACCTGGAATTTCCGCCTATTGGGCCGAAGGCCCATAACATGATAGGCCAGGGCAACGTGCTGGGAGGACGAAGAAACCCCGAAACAAGCCCTGAAAGGGCGTAACATGGCCCCGATATCCACACAGTACATCGACGGAATCCGCGTCGCGTTGTTTCGCCCTTTCAGGGCTTGGCGTTCCTGTGCGTCTCTTCTCCCAGGGCGTTGCCCTGGGCTATCCTATCGTCGCCCCTTCGGGGCTCAACCGCGTTCGCGGCAAACCTCGCATACAACGGTTGGGCATGCCGTGTCTCAACGCGGCATGAACCGAGTACCCCGTGATGACACGCGACTATGAGGTTATCGTAATCGGCGCGGGACACGCCGGCATCGAGGCGGCGCTCGCCTGCGCGCGCATGGGCCGCCGCACGCTCATGGCCACGATGTCGCTCGACACCATCGGGCGCATGTCGTGCAATCCGGCCATCGGCGGCGTGGCGAAGGGCCAGGTCGTGCGCGAGATAGACGCGCTCGGCGGCGAGATGGGCCGGTGCATCGACCGCACGGGCATCCAGTTCAAGATGCTGAATCGGTCGAAAGGGCCGGCGGTCCATTCGCCGCGCGCCCAGGCGGACCGCGTCGCGTACCAGTACGACATGAAGCGGGTCTGCGAGGAGACGGCGAACCTCCACCTCAAGCAGATGGTCGTCGACGACCTCATCGTCCGCGACGGCGAAATCGCGGGCGTGGTCTCGACGCTCGGCGAGGAGGTAACGGCCCGGGCCGTCATCGTATGTACCGGCACGTTCCTGGGCGGACGCCTCCACTACGGCATGACCGCCGTCGAGGGCGGGCGCGGCGGCGAACCGCCATCGAAGGGGCTGACGAAGACGTACAAGCGGCTCGGGTTCCACGTCGAGCGCCTCAAGACGGGCACTTGCGCCCGAATACACCGCCGTAGCATCGACACGTCGGTCATGGAGGAACAGCCAGGCGACACCGATCCGCGCCCGTTCTCGTTCACGACGCCGATCGAGGGCTTCCAGCCGAACAAGGTCTCCTGCTGGCTCACCTACACGAACGAACGGACCCACGAGGCCATCTTGCGCAATCTCGACCGATCGCCCCTGTATTCGGGGCGCATCGACGGCATCGGCACGCGGTACTGCCCGAGCATCGAGGACAAGGTGGTCCGCTTTCGGGATAAGACGCGGCATCACATCTTTCTCGAACCCGAGGGACTGCGCACGGCGGAGGTCTACGTCAACGGTCTGTCCACGAGCCTGCCCGAGGACGTGCAACTCGCCATGCTCCGCACCATCCCCGGCCTCGAAAACGCGGAAATCCTCCGCCCTGGGTATGCGGTCGAGTACGATTTCGTCGAGCCGACGCAGCTCAAACCGAACCTCGAAACCAAGGCCGTCCGAGGACTCTTCCACGCGGGGCAAATCAACGGGACTTCCGGCTACGAGGAGGCGGCGGGCCAGGGCCTTTACGCGGCGTTGAACGTCGTGCGTTTCCTCGACGGCGAACCGCCGCTGACCATCGGCCGCCATGAGGCGTATATCGGCGTCATGGTCGACGACCTCGTCACGCGCGGCGTCCTCGAACCGTATCGGCTCTTCACGTCGCGCGCCGAGTATCGCCTGCACCTGCGCCACGACAACGCCGACGCCCGCCTCGCCCGCTACGGGTTCGGCAACGATGACGTGCTGCAACGGCTACGCGAAAAGGAAGACGCCGCCACGCGCGAAACGGCCCGGCTGCAATCCACAACCGTCCGCCCCGCGGAAGAGGTCAACCGCCTGCTAGTCGATCGCGGTGGCGCGCCCATCGCCGCGCCCCAGACCGCCGAGCAGTTGCTGCGCCGACCCAACGTGACGATACGGGACGTCTGGCGCATGACGCCGCCCCCCGCGCCGGTCGACGCGCTCGCCGCCGAACAGGTCGAGATTCGCATCAAGTACCAGGGCTATTTCGAGCGGCAGAACCGCGATGTCGCGCGTTTCCGCAAGGCGGAGGACCGCCGCATCCCGGACAACCTCGACTACGACGCCGTGCCCGGCCTGCCCCACGAAAGCCGCCAGCGGCTCAAGCAGATACGGCCCGCCAACTTCGGCCAAGCCGCCCGCGTCCCCGGCGTCCGCGCGTCCGACCTTGCCATCCTGCACATCCACGTGGATCGTTTACTAAGAAGCGGCAGCGAGGACGAAATCGAGTCCGCCATCGAAGAGTAGGCCGCAGGCCGATTCCACACCAAGGGGACATCGAGCGGCGAGCACGACAATAGGACGAAGAAGTCGAACGGGCGGGATGGGACGGAAGGCACCATGTAGTGTTTTTGGGCTTGACATACCACAAGATGTTGATTACACTATGCCCATGGTTGGTCGCGTGGGCGGCGGTCTTGGCGGCGGCGGCGAAGGTGATCGCCCGCGCGGGACCAGGCAAACGGCGGCGGGTGTAAGACCGGCGGCAAGGTCGCGCGCGGCGGAGACGCGGCGCGGGCGGGCCGTGAAAAGGTCTGGACGGCGAAGGGGAGTTCCTGTTATCCTGATCGGGATAACGCCGAGGGACGAAGGGAAACGAGACCGGCGACGCTCTGTAACGGATTTCACGCGCGCCAAAGTCAAGCACAGGAGCGTATACGTCTCATGAGGAAGCCAACCCGTTTTTTGTGTCTTGGGGGGGCCTTGCTGGTAGCGCTGGCGGGGGGGTGCGCAAAGGACGTTCACCAATTCGAGCCGCTGCCGCGCGTCAGCGTCGGCGCGGAGGACCTAGCGCCGGTCGAGCCGAGATCGGTGACCGAACTGCTTCGGGACGCGGAGAAGGCGTTCAAGGAAGCGAACGCGGCGCAGGAACGGGGCGATCATGAAGCGGCGCTCCGTCACTACACTTTGATGCTCGAATTGCTCATCGAGGCGGACCTCGACCCGGGCATCTTCTACTCGCTGCGCGGCGAATTCGAGGCGGTCCTGAACACAACGACGCGCCATGCGAGCGCGTTCGAGCACCGGCGCCGCCGCACGTTTACGGCGGAGGATTTCGACGCGCTCCGGGGCTACAGCGCCATCCAGGTTCCGTTCCCGCTGCCGGAGCGCGTGCTGGCGGAGATCGACGAAATCCAGACGGGCTACCCGAAGAATTTCCAGGCGGGGCTCGACCGAAGCCAGAAGTATCTGCCCTATATCCGGGAGGAGTTGCGCAAGGCCGGGCTGCCCGAGGAGATCGCGTGGCTGGCCATGGTCGAGAGTCTGTTCACGCCGAAGATCGTGTCGCGCGCGGGCGCGGGCGGCATGTGGCAATTCATGAAGAGCACCGGCAAACGATACAACCTGCGCATGGACAGCCACGTGGACGAGCGCTACAACTGGCAGAGTGCTACCCGCGCGGCCATCGGCTATCTGAGCGACCTGCACAACATGTTCAACGGCGACTGGGCCCTGGCGATTTCGGCGTACAACATGGGCGAAGGCGGCATCGAGCGGGCCATCGCCGACAATGGCGGCGACCGCAATCTCTGGACGCTCCTTGAGACGCCCCCCGCCGCCAACCGCATCCCCCTCGAAACAAAGAAGTTCTATCCCCGCTTTCTCGCCACCATGATCGTAGCGAGCGCCCCCGAGAGATACGGCTTCCGCACCAACCCGCAGCCGCCCGAGAACACGGTGCGCATGGCGGTGCGCGGCACGTACGCCCTGAGTGACTTGGACAAGGCGATGGGACTGCCCACAGGCACGCTCGAATCCCTGAACCCCGACCTTGTCCAGCGGGTTACGCCGCCAACGGGCGAGTACGCCGTGGCCGTGCCGGTCGAGTATCGCCAGCAATTCCTCGCCGCGGTCCAGAAGGTCAAGACAGTCCAGTACGCAGGCGGCAGCAGCACGCACACCGTGCGCCGCGGCGAAACGGTCGCCGGCATCGCCGCGCGCTACGGCGTAAGCGGAGACGAACTCATGCGCCTCAACGGCATCCGCTCGGCCCGTCACCTTCAGACGGGCGCGCGGCTCAAATTGCCGTCGGGCGCGCAAGTCGCCTCCGCCGCGCCTGCAAAGGGAGGCGCGCCCTCCGTGACGGAAGCGCCCGCGACGCCCAAGACGTACCGCGTCAAGGCGGGCGATACGCTCTTCGACATCGCGCGCGCGCATCGGGTGAGCGTGAGCGATATCCAGGGGTGGAACGGCCTCGGGCGCAGCGCCCGCATTCAGGTGGGCCGCACGCTCTACGTGAGCGACCCGTCATTGAAGACAGCGGCGGCATCCGCGGCGCGTGAGGCCGCGCCGGAACCTGCGCCAACCGCGACGGCGAAGGCAGAGGGGTCGGCGGCGGAGTCGGTCCACGTGGTGCAGGCGGGCGAGTACCCGGCCATGATAGCCGCGAAGTACGGCATGGGGGTGGACGACTTTCTTGCGCTGAACAACTTGTCGAAGTCTGGAACCATCCAGATTGGCCAGAGGTTGCGGGTCCGTCAAGGCGGCGCGTCTGCCGCGCCCTCGACCCCGAATAGCGCGCCCGCCGCCGCGAGTGCGCCCGCCCCGGAAACAGAAACCAAGATCATTCACAAGGTGGCGGCGGGCGAGACGGCCGGCGGTATCGCGCAGAAGTACGGGGTGCGCACGAAGGATCTCCTCGCGTGGAACAAACTGACCGATAAGTCGACGTTGCGCATCGGCGATGAACTGGTCGTATACCGGAAGGGCGCGTCCGTCGCATCGGCGCAGGTCCCCGAGCGGGTGATGACCGCCGCCAACACGGCGCCTGCTCGCGAATCGGGAAAGATCGTGCATGTCGTCGCCCGGGGCCACAATCCGACGACCATCGCGCGTCGATACGGCGTCAAGGTAGGCGACTTATTCCGCTGGAACGAATGGCCGAGCAACCACGTGCTGCGCGTCGGCGATCAGGTCGTCGTCTACAAGCCGTGACGCGCGGCTACTCCTTCCGATTAGGCTTCGCGAAGTCCCATTTCACTTTGTACTTGAGTGTCGCCTCAGGGCCGTCATCGTAGTCCAGATCCGCGCTAAGTCCCGTCTGTTGGCCGACATTCAGACGGGGCCGGCCCTTTTCGTCCATGTAGACCGCTGCGCGCGCCTTACCCTCTTCGCCCGCAAGTACTACTTCGTCGTCGCCGCGCAGCCGTTCGAGACGTTTCTGGAACGCCCGGTCGCCCTGCACGTCCTCGTGCCAGTCGCGCGTGAATGGGGTCGGCGTCGCGGGGTTGGTGGCGCATGCGGCCAGCCACACCGCCGCAAACGTCAGTTCCATGCCGACGAAGCCGGTTCTCAGCGTCATCCTTTTTCGCATCCTTACCACCGGGTGTCGAATACCGTCTCGGGGCCACCCCAACCAGGCGCCCGATCAATTCTACCGTATTCGCTCGTGCCGCAATCGTACAACTCCCGTTTCGCGAGGCAGCCGGCCACTTACTGTGGAATCCGCTCATACACAAAGAACGCCGTACCCGGGCGATCCGGTATCGTCACGGGCAGGCCGTGTTCTTGGAGTTCGGCCCCCGTGTATTCCACGAAGGCTTCCGGCGCGTCGACGTTCGTGACACGATACCGGTCAACGGTCCGCATCGCGTTCAAGGGCAGACGCGCCGACTCGTAAACGCTTTCCTCACGGCGAAACACCTGCACCATGCCGCCGCCTTCCTCGGGGCGGTCGAATTGCCACGCGATCCACTGGTCGTTCGCGAGGGTGTACGGGGTGAGGGGGTAATAGTCGCCGAAGTAGTTCGGCCCGAAGGCGCGCCACTGCGCGATGATGCGGGCCAGCGTGGGATAATCAAGGTTCGGGTCGCGTTGGTCCCAACAGGCGATGAAGTTGGGACACAAGACGCTGCGCACGAGGTAGGGGTTCGTCTTCGACGTGCCGGTGCCATAGAACGGGAACCAGAACGACAGCGCCCACGTGTGGCACTGGTTTCCGGTCGGTTCCATGATGTAGTCGCTGCGCAGCAGCGGCACGGCGCGCCGCAATGTTTCGAGGTCATTGCGCCGTCCGCCCGAGGCGCACGAATCGATCAGCATGTCCGGGTGCCGCCGCCGAAGTTCGTCCCAGTACGCGAAGTAGCCCTCGACGTGGCGAATTTCGGTGATGCCCTGCCGATCGGGCCTGTCGGCCCGCCGCCAGTAGTCCAGCGGGTCCACGTTGAAGTCTTGACGATAGAGGTCGATGCCCTCGCGCGTGAGCAGGCCGTCCACGTGGTCCGTGAGCCACTGGCGCGCCGCCGGGTTGCCCAGGTCGAGCAGGCCGCCGCTCTTTCCCCCGTGAATCCATTCGGGATGATTCTCGGCCAGCCACGTGCCCGCGGTGACGCGCTCCGGCTCGAACCAGACGATGATATTGACGCCTTTCGCGTGGGCATGGTCGGTAATCGGGCGGAAACCGCCGGGGAACCGATCCTGGTCGATCTCCCATGTGCCCGTATTGGGCCAGCCGGTCTTGTTGTAGTACCAGCCGGCGTCCATCCACCAATAATCGATTCGGATATCGCGTTCGAGATACTTGTCCAGAAAGAAGATTTGGCTCTTCGTATCCGCGTGGATCATCTCGCCGTACTGGTGCGAACTGCACGCCGCGAGCAGCGGCAGCACCGGCGGGCGGCCACCCGGGCGCGGCAGGTTGTGCGCTATCATCCACGCGCGCCACACGTTCTGAGCGTGGAGGCGGCCCCCCTTCCAGAATTGCAGGACAATCATGGGGCCGCGCACCTCCTCGCCGGGACGCAGCGCAAAGTGGGTAAGCGCCTGACCCGCGCGCAAGCGAACGCCATAGGCCGCGTCGCGCGTGAATTGCGACATCCACTGCCCCGCCCAACTCACCACAAAGATAAGTCCCTCCGCGCCGGGACCTTCTTCGTCGCCGAAGGCAAGGTTGTAGTAGGGAAACGCTATCTGGGTGGGCCGCCCGCCCGTGTTCGCGATGCGCAGGTCCTTTTCCGGCGGCAGCGTCTCGCGAATGGGCTCGTAGCTGTCGGCGGTGCAGTTGTCACCTTTATGGCGGTTGAGGACGAATTCGCCCGCCGCCGCGCGTTCGAAGCGGGTGTCGACGGCCAGAATATCGCTGAGGACGGGCGTATCCTTCGCGCCGTCGTTCCGGAAGTACAGCGTCCATTCGACGGTCGGGGAATCGCGGTACGCAACGCCGACGCATCGCACCGTCAGGCCAGTGTCGGGATCCCGGTACGTGAGCGTGTGCCCGGTTCGCCGGGTATCGAGAGCTTCCGATGTTCTCTCGCTAGGCCACTTAGAGAGGAACTCGCCGGAATGACGTCCGCCATAAGTGAACGAGAAGAACGGTTCGAGGTCGTAGGAGGCCTTTGTGTGAGCGTCGATGGGCAAATCGCCAACCCACACCACGCGTCCATCTTCGAGCGTAACGCGGGCTTCGGCCCAATCCGCCTGATCGCAGGAGATGCCGTCGCCGCCGTCCTCGACGCGCAACTCGAAGCAGCGGGCGCCCTCGAGATCGACATTGACAGACACTGCGGGCATTCCCTCGCGGAGCAGTTCGGAACGCCACGTCTCGCGTTCGGCCACGCGCACCGCGAAGACGACGCTGCCGCGCCCGCCGCTGGTCTGTTCGTTCGAGTCCACCCCGACAGCGGCCTCGAAATGCTTTCCGGGGCCGGGCAAGTGAACCACCACGTGACTCTCCGCGTGGCAGTAGAGACCGCGGGTGTATTCGCGGTCCCCGAGGCGCAGGGGCTTGCCGCGACGCGCGTTCGCCTGCACGGGATCGTGGTTCGCAATGACCTCGATGTGCGGGCGCGCTTCTTTCGCGGGCGCGACGCCTTCGAACTTCGCGGCGACCCATTGTTGGGCCTCGGCCAGTTCCGCGTCCGTCGGCGCGGCGCCAGTGAAGGATTGGACTAAGCAGGCAAGGACGGTAACAGCGGCCATGGCTAATGACTCCCCGCGCGGACGCGCATGTTTCGCGGGGTCCCCGAAATGGACGCGACATACTGGACCGAGGGGCGCAGCCCGCGACTACGCCCAAGAATAGACCAGGAGAAACCGCGGATGCTAGCCGTCCGAGACCGACTGTTCGCCCGGGCGGGTGGATGGTCTGCGGCAGTGGACGTGTACGCGTTTGGTGCAGGCCTCCTCGCGCAAGTGGGCCACCTCCCGGTAACCGGGATCGCGTACAAACCGGTAGAAATGATCGATGCTCGGCCACTCCGTCACATACACGTAATCCGGCTTGAAGTCTCCCTGGATGACGTCGACGGGTATCAGCGCCTCGACGCGGCGCGCGCCGTATTTCTCGGCGATGACCGACGCGCCCTCGAGATATTCGGCATACCGCTGGGCGCCGCGAGGTTTCACGAACCACACCGCGTGGAGTATGTACGCCCGTTCCTCGCCGCCGTTCTCCGAATTAGGCATGGCGCTACCCTTTCCCGTGCCCCGATGTCGTGTCTGCACCACCCAAGGTTCGAGCGCCGCGCGAGTCCGCGCTATTAAATAGTAAACCACAAGGCATCAAAGTGTCAAACGCGGGAAGGCGTGAACCGACGGGCAGGACGCGCACCGGCCATCGCCGCGAAATGCTAACTTATTTCATCGCAATGACTTGCAAAGCACTTTCGAGAATTCTTCAAGTAACTGCCCACGCGATCCCAGGTCAGGACAAGGTCAGGATGCGACTGAGACGCCATTGCGGCTATAATCACCGGGAAGACACCGGCTCTTTGGATTCGATGCCATCCATGATCAAACACGAGGCAGACTGCTACCCGAGCGCGGCCGTATCCCGTAAGCTGTTACGCATGAACGGTTTCCGGATGGCGCCGCGGCGGCACGCGCACGTTGCCGCGAACAAGAACTCCTGAATGCGTGACGAAACGGACATCCTGATCCTTGGGGCGGGCATGACGGGCCTGTGCGCGGCGCATTACGCGGTCGAGCTGTTTGGCCGCGACCGGATACTGGTCGTCGATGCGGCGGATGCGCCGGGCGGTACGGCCCGCACGGACCGTGTGGACGGCTTCACCATCGAGTGGGGACCGAACGGATTCCTGGACAAGGAACCGAAGACGTTGGAATGGATGGCGGACCTCGGCCTGGAAAACGAGCTTGTGCGCGTGAACGAAGCGGCGGCGCACCGGTTCATTCTCCGGGGCGGGCGGTTGCACGAGGTCAAGCCGCCACCCGGGTTCCTGGTCTCGCCGCTGCTCTCGGTGCGTGGGCGGGCGCGTCTGCTGTGCGAACCGCTGATTCCGGGTAGACGGGACGACGCGCCGGAGTCCATTTGGGATTTCGCGGCGCGGCGCATCGGCCGCGAGGCGGCGGACATTCT
>Ga0116142_10006078_pt1 | contig 10535 bp, 10 predicted proteins | sample AD_UKC033_MetaG_FD_89785 | JGI IMG/M metagenome (GOLD analysis project Ga0116142, IMG submission 89785) | Active sludge microbial communities of municipal wastewater-treating anaerobic digesters from USA - AD_UKC033_MetaG | ecosystem: Engineered > Bioreactor > Anaerobic > Digestate | place: USA... | reverse complement strand
GCGCGGGTTCATCCGCGCGGCCACGGTGCTGGGGCTGTCGCTGGGGGCGGCGGAGGCCCTGGCCGGGTGCACTTACTCGCCGGAGGTCGCCGGCGGGCCCACCACGACCGCTCCCACGCCATCGGCGACGGCGGGTCCGCCGCCAACGCCGGGCCCCACGCCGACACCGACGTGGTTCGAGGTCAACGACGATTTTTGCCCCACCCACGAGATCCATCTGGGCAACCCGGGTTACACGCCTATCGCGACGTACGCGCCGCCGCCCGGCAACGAGCAGCTCGTGCCGACGGCAACGCCGTGGTTCTCCCGGGCGATGATCTGGTCGTGCCCCGCCTGTCTGCAGCGTTTTGCCACGCAGGACGAGCTGATGCAGCACATCCTGACCGGTCACGCGGCCAAGATGCCCACGGCGCACCGGGTGGACGTGCCCACCTACACGCCCTATCTGACGGACAAGCTGGAGCGGTTTGACCAGCGCAACCACGTTTTTTCGCGGGCCAAGTGGGACACAGAGTATCAGGCGCTAATCTCGCAGGTGACACCACGCCTGTGGAATATCACTGAGGACGAGATGCAACAGGGCAGAGCACTGGTTGACGGCGGCATCTACACCGATGAGACGGCAGGCAATTATAACGTCGGCCATTATGGCGGCTATTCGGGGCACCTGCAGGGCTCGAAGGGGATCTATTCCTGGGACGAGCCAGTGGCGGCGCGGCAGGTGCCGGTCAAAGACCGCGCGGAGATGAGCCAGCGCATCAAGCAGGTGGCGCGTCTGTACGGAGCCGACCTCGTGGGCATCACGCCGGTCAAGCCGGTGTGGATCTATTCGCACTATTTCGACCGCGAGACCCTGGCCTATGGCCGGCTGGAGATGCCGCTCAAGTACGCCATCGTGATGGCCCTGGAGATGGATTTCAGCGCCATCCGTCGGTCGCCGGGGTATGAGTCGAGCGCTGCCACGTCGACCATCTATTCCAAGATGGCCGAGGTCACCTCCAAACTGGCCCGTTACATTCGCGGGCTGGGCTATCCGGCCGTGCCGTCGGGCAACGACACGGCGCAGAACATTCCTCTGGCCATCGATGCCGGTCTGGGCGAGCTGGGGCGGCTGGGCCTGCTGCTGACGCCCGAGTTTGGTGCGCGGCAGAGGATCTGCAAGGTGTTCACCGACCTGCCGCTGGAGGCGGACAAGCCGATCGACTTTGGAATACAAAAGTTCTGCGAGACGTGCCTACACTGTGCACACGTATGCCCGTCGCAGGCCATCCCGCGCGGCGAGAGGAGCCTCGAAAGGACCTCCATGTCGAACCGGCCGGGCATCAAGCGCTGGCACATCAACGTGGCCAAGTGCTACCTGTTCTGGGTGTCGAACAAGGGCATCGACTGCTCCAACTGCATCGCGGCTTGCCCGTGGAGCTATCCCAACCGGAGCTGGCTGTAGGGGAGCGCGGCGATGAGTCAGACACGGTGTTCCTGCGGCTGCGAGCAAGAGCTGCGGCTGGAAAACGGCGAGAAGGTAGCGCTAACCAGGCTCAAGGAGACGCTGCTCGAGTTCCAGGCGATGGGTATGCCGGCCAACGAGATGGTGGCGCAGATGTTGGCCGAGCGCGTCAGGCCGGTGCGGCCCCTGAGCGCGGCCGAGCGGGTGCTGTTCAAGGCAGCGCTGCTCAAAGAGTATGCCCGGGTGGCACCTGCACCACGAGCCTGCGCCTGCGAGTCGTGTGACGCACCTCAGCAGCCGGAGGCCGCTCTGGGCATTCCTGAGCCGGCGGCCGAGGTGGAGGTCTACAGCAAGGCGAACTGCCCCTACACGCGGGCCCTGCGGCGCAAGCTGCAGCACGACAAGACGCCCTTTGTGGAGTATGATGTCGAGGCGGACCGCGACCGACTGCGCATCATGCTCGAGCTCAACGACGGGCAGAGGAGCGTGCCCACGGTGCGCCAGAACGGGTCGGTCACGGTGGGCTTTCACGGCCACTGAACGGTGTAGCTTCCGGCCGTTGGCCGGAATTCGGTGCGAGGTGCGGCATGGATCAGAGCGAGCTGGATCGGCTGGTGGCGGGTGTCACCCCGGAGCGGGTTCGGCAGTGGGTGCTGGAGCTGGAACCGGAGCAGCCAGAGGTGAACCGTGGCACGGTGCCCTTGTTCGAGATTCTGGCGCGGCTGACCGAGGGATTGCCGCTGACCGAAGCCACCGAGAGATCGCCGGTGGAGGTACGGCTGCGCCGCGCCGTGATCGCCGCGGTGGCGCAGATTCCGGGCATGACCTTGGTCGAAACGGACGGCTGATGAATGCCGGACTATATCTCCCTGGAAGGGAGATAGGGTGTTCTGGCATGCGGGACCAACGCGAGGGGCTTGACCCCGGCCAGTGCGCTCTGGCGCGAGCGCGAGAGGAGGGTGAGCTTGATTCCACTGCAGGATGACAGTCGGCGGCCGATACACTGGCCGGTGGTTACGGTGGTGCTGATCGCCATCAACGCGGTAGTTTTCCTCTTGGAGCTAGTCGGCGGAGACGCCTTCATCAACCGCTGGTCGCTGGTGCCGGCCAACATCGTGGCCGGGCGGGACTGGATCACCATCCTCACGTCGATGTTTATGCACGAGGGCTGGATGCACATCGGCGGGAACATGATCTTTTTCTGGGCCTTTGGTCCCGAGATCGAGGACGTGATGGGTCCGCTGCGCTACCTGGTCTTTTACCTGCTGGGCGGGCTGGCGGCGACGCTGGCGCAGGTGGCGGTGGATCCCACGTCGACCGTGCCCAACCTGGGCGCGAGTGGGGCCATCGCTGCGGTGATGGGCGCATTCCTGCTCACCTACCCGCGCGACCAGATCCGCACGGTGGTGTTTCTGAGCTGGTTTGTGCGGGTCACGCTGATACCGGCGCTCGTTCTGGTGGGGGTGTGGTTCGCCACTCAGCTCCTGAGCGAGGTGGGCAGCGTAACCACGGCGGCCAGCGACGGCGTGGCTTATATGGCCCACATCGGCGGCTTAAGTTTTGGGGCGCTGCTCTCGCGGCTGTTCGAGACGAGCGAGCGGCGTGAGGAAGAGGGGCTGGACGTCTAGCCGGACTATCAGCGAGATGCGGAAAGCTGTCCTCAGGCAGCGGGTTTCGCGGCAAGGGCCGACTCGATGATCTTGGTGGTCTCGGGGATGGTCTGGCCCGTGACCAGGGCCATCTCGGCGGCGAGCAGCTCGACTCCCTGGCGCAGATAGTTCGAGTCGACGTTCGTCAGGCGGGCCCGGCGGGAGTGGTGGGTGAGGTCGCGCACCACGCGGACCAGTTGGGTGACCCGGCCAGTTCTGAGTCGGGCTGCCGTCTGCTCCTGGCGGTGCTGATAGTTGTCGGGCAGGGGGTGGGCTCTGCCGCGCAGGATAGACAGTACGCGGGCCGGGCCGAGGCGCGACATGGCATAGCGCAGGCCGGCTGCGGCAGCGGTGAGCACTGGCACCCGCACGGTCAGTCTTTGAGCCGGCACATCGATCACATAGTAGCGCGTCGTCCCCTCGGCATGCTTCTTGTTCTGCAGTGCGGTGATACTGCCAGCACCAAACCGCGGATGGACTACCTTGTCGCCCACGCTAAAGCCCATGATTTTCCTCCCTTACCGAGCGCCAACGGCGACTGGCGCTCGCTGCCTGAAACCCCCCTTGTTGAGCCCTGAGCGGGGCTGTGTTCTGACTTGGGCCGCGCGGCTTTCGCCGGCGGCTGGCTCCACGGGCAGCAGCGCAACCGTGACCACCGGCCTGCGCCGCGTCTCGTGGAAGAAGAACTCGGACAGAGCCTCTTCGACGTGCTTTTCCAGGTGAGGGACCGCAGCGCCGCGCTTTTTGAGGGCGGCGGCACGCACCACGTCCTGAGCCCGGGCCAGCAGACGCTCCGAGTCGGGAGCGTGCACAAAGCCGCTGGTGACGATACGCGGCTGCCCGAGCACGGTGCCGGTGCGGCGGTCAAGCGGGGCCGCGGCGGTCACAAAGCCGCTCTGGGCCAGGCCGTCGCGCTGCTGCAGCACCTCGGGGCTCACCTCTCCCTGGCGCGAGCCATCCACAAAGACAGCACCGGCGGCGACACGCTTGCCGAGGGAGGCGCGCCCTTCACTCAAGGTCAAGGGCAGGCCGTTCTCGAGCGTGATGATGCGCTCACGGGAGATGCCCATCTCGGCCGCGAGGCTGGCGTGGGCCACCAGGTGGCGGATTTCACCGTGCACCGGGATAAAGTAGCGCGGCGACAGCAGGCCGATCAAGCGCTTGAGCTCTTCCTGGCTGGCGTGGCCAGAGACGTGAGCGCCGGCGCGGGCGCCCAGGTGCACGTCGGCGCCGCGCTGGAAGAGGCGGTTGACCACACCGTAGGTCAGCTCTTCGTTGCCCGGAATGATGTGCGACGACAGCACCACCGTGTCGCCGCGCTGAATGTGCAGCGAACGATGGGTGTCGGTGGAGAGCTTGTTCAGGGCGGCCATAGGCTCGCCCTGCGAGCCGGTGGCCAGGATCACCACCTGGCGCGGCGGCAGGCGGTCGATCTGATTCGGCTCGAGCAGCATGCCGTCTGGCACCCGCAGGTAGCCGAGCTTGCGGGCCACCTCGATGTTCTCGGTCATGCTCACGCCGGCGACGGCGATCTTGCGGCCGTGGCGCTCGGCGGCGTTGATGAGCTGCTGCACGCGCGAGATCAGTGAGGAAAAGGTGGCCACGATGAGTCGGCCGGGAGCCTGGGTCATAAAGCGATCAAAGACCTCGTCGAGAACCTGCTCCGAGGGCGTCGAGCCGGGCGAATCGGCGTTGGTGCTGTCGGACAGCAGGGCCAGCACGCCGCGGCGGCCGAACTCGGCCAGTTTGGCCTCGTCGGTGGGCCAGCCGTCGACGGGGGTGGGATCGAACTTCCAGTCGCCGCTGTGAACGATCAAGCCGGCCGGCGTGGTGATGCCCAGGCCGACCGAGTCGGGGATGGAATGGCACACGTGATAGGGCTCGACCTTGAAGGGGCCGATGTTGAGGGATTCACCGGGCACCCAGGTGATCACGGAGGCGCGGTCCAGCAGGCCTTCCTCGCGCAGCTTGACCTCGAGCAGGCCGCGAGTCAGGGCCGTGGCGTACACGGGCACGTTGAACTCGCGCAGCAGGTGGGTCACGGCGCCGATGTGGTCCAGGTGAGCGTGGGTGAGCAGGATCGCGCGCAGCGTGTGTTTCGAGCCGCGCAGGTAGGTCCAATCGGGGATGACGTAATCAACGCCAAACGAATCGGACTCGGGAAAGGTCATTCCCGCGTCGATGACGATGCTATCGCGGCCGTATTCGAGAACGGTCATGTTCTTGCCTACCTCTCCGAGGCCGCCGAGGGGCAGGATGTTGAGTTTTCCAGTCAAAGTTACTCCAAGCAGGGGTGAAATGCGGCGTCCGGTGTTTTGGACGACGGAGGTTCTGTCAGAAAAAGGAAAGCGCCCAGAGTTTCAGTCCTGGGCGCTCGAGCTCTTCGAATGAACCAGATACTTACTGCTTCTTAGGACACGATTGTATCACAGGGTGGGGGCAATGTCAAATGGAGGGCTTGGGGTGCGGATCAACAATGCCAGGCACGCGAGTGAGTTGTAGGGGCGGTTCGTGAACCGCCCTTAAAGTTGTCCTTGCGAGCGCGGCACACTTCGGCCGACCCCCGGCACCCTCTGTGTGGCAATGCCAACTATCGACGCATGCGGCACGGATTCTCACGATCCAGCGCCCACTGACGCGGGTTGTCGGTAATGTACTGCCGAATGCTCGCCAAATCGCTTTCACTGCGCACGATGTGCTCGTAATAGTCCCGTTGCCATACGACCGCACCTGGCGTCCCACGCAGCTCATTGACGCGCTTGGTCGAGACTGTCTTGAAAGCTCCGATCAAGCGGCCCAACGGTTTGCGCTGCCCGGGCGTCTGGCCGATGGCCAGGATGCCGTGCAGGTGATTGGGCATCAGCACCCAGGCGTCCAGTGTGACGTACAGGTACTGCTCAGCCAGCCAGTTCCAGCAGTCTTCCACCAGGCGACCGGCCTGCGTCAGGTGCACCTCATCGCCCGCTACCTTTCCAAAGATCATGGAGCGATCCGCTGTGCACAGCGTCACAAAGTATGCCCCGGTCGCGCGGTAGTCCAAGTCGCGAAGATGGACAGAGTGCCGACGGTGAACGGGATCGTACCAAGGTGGGGGATGGTCCGTCACGAGTGTCTCCTGGCGTGCCGCGGCGTGGTGCGATAACGGATCCGGAACGGTCTGCCCGCGTGCAAACTTGAGTGACCAGTCCAGGGCGGTTCGCGAACCGCCCCTACAGACCAATGCGGCGCGGGGCCCTGCAACGACGACCCTCCTACCCTTCTCGCGCGCGACGATTCGGGATCTTGGGGCAGTCCGCTTGTGCGGCCCGGTACTCGGCTCGCGCCTCACTGGCCAGTTGCGCCAGCGCCTGCGGCGAGCGCGCAAAGGCATCCTGATCAGCGGCGGGGAGCCGCGACGCTTCGTTGAACGCACGGTCGAGGAGCTCGGTCATGACTCTCTCCCTACCCAGTGGGTCAGGTCGGCCCGCTAGCCAACGCGAGCTACAGCGCTCCACAGCAGTATAGCCAGGGCAAGCTGAAGATCAAACACCAGAGTCGAGAATGTGTGGGCAACGTGCAATAGCTGACGGAGACCGCCAGGTCCGCACGCGGAGCGCTTCGCAGTACAGGCTTTGGCCCGTCCGAATGCCGCTCGCGAGCGAAGCATTGGGCGGTTCACGAACCGCCCCTACGAATCAATCGCAGGGCGAACCGCCCCTACAAGTCAAGCGCACGCCATTACGGGCTGCGCTCCGGCGGCGCACGCGGGACGAAACGGCCGTTTGACCCCTCCCTTGCCGCGGCTATACTGCGAACCAGGGCGGCCTCCAGGTGATCCTCATTCCGTTATTCATGAGGCACAACGGCGGTGAGTGACCGACGGGTGACACTCGACAACGAGCAGCTCGACCAGGCCTTTCTGGCTCAGGTGCAGAACGCCGCGCCGGGAAGGGGCAGAGCCCTGGCCAGGGGCGAAGTGCTCTACTGGCAGGGCGACCCGGTGGAGGCTATCTTTGTGGTTCAGTCGGGCAGCCTCAAGGAGTACACCCTGTTGCCCGATGGCCGGGCCTATGCCTACCGCCTGCTCGGACCGGGCGGGCTGGCCGGCGCCACGGCCTACCTGCTGGGCCACGACCACGATACCATCGCCCAGGCGCTGGACGAGGTCAGCGTCATTGCCCTCTCCCCCGAGTTGTTCGACCGGCTGCTGGCGCAGAACCCCCGTTTCTCATCCCTGCTGATCAAAAAGCTGGCCGAGAGCGCGCAATCCTCACGACGGCAGGCGCGCGACTTGGGCTTTCTCGATGTACAGCAGCGGCTGATGGGCAGCCTGCTGGACCTGGCCCGGAAGCACGGCATCGCCACCGAGCGCTGGCTGGAAATCCCCGCCGAGCTGACCCATGAGGACATCGGGCAGCTCGTGGCGGCCAACCGCAGCACCATCACTGTGCTATTGAACGAGCTCAAAAAGCAGGGCCTCATCTGGAAAAAGGGCCGCCACTGGGTGGTGATTCCGCCGGAACACTATGCTCTTCTGGCCGGCCTGCGCGAGGCAGTAGTGGGGGCCAGCGAGTGGGAGGCTGCGGACTGGGCGGAGCGGGCGAACGCGGCGCAGGTGGACCCCATGCTGGCGCTGGACGCCCTGTCGCAGGGCATGAGGCAGGTCGAACGGCTCTATGTGGGCGGAGAGCTCGAGCTGGCCGACGTGATGTGGTCGGCCACGGTGATGAAACAGGTCATGGAACTGCTGGAGGGTCAGCCCGCCCGTCTGGAGCGGCAGGAGCGCACGCTGGGCAAGGTGGTCATCGGCACGGTCGAGGGGGATGTGCACGACCTGGGCAAGAACATGGTCAGTATGTTCCTCACCGCGCGCGGATTCGAGGTGATCGACCTGGGGGTAGACGTGCCGGCGGCGCGGTTCATGGAGGCGGTGCGGGCGCACCGGCCGCACATCCTGGCCCTGTCGGCGCTGCTCACCACCACGGCGCAGAATGCGGGCCAGGTGATTCGGGCGCTGGAGGAGGCCGGGCTGAGAGACAAGGTCAAAGTGATCGTGGGCGGCGAGCCGATGACGCCGCACCTGGCCGCGGAGCTGGGCGCGGACGGTTATGCCCCCAGCGCCCGGGAAGCGGTGGCCCTGGCCTGGAGGCTGACCCAGCCCTAGATTCCGCTGGCCGTTGTTGTCCAGGCAACAGACCGAATAGACACGCCGTGCTAGAATGGGTAAGCAAGGCGTGTTTTTTGTGCCTGCCGCATTCTTTGAGGAGGTGACCATGGCAAATCCGATGGTGATGATGGGCAAGGCGCTGCTCAAGCATACGCTCCATCTGGGCGAGCTGACCGGCACGGAGAGGTTCATGGTTTCGGCGGTGACGCTGCCAGACCGGGCCTCTACCTTCCTGGCGGCCACCAACGTCGAGCCGGAGCTGATCGACCCCAGGTTCGACTATGTGCTGCTCTCGCAGAGCATGGAAGCCAACCTGGAGCTCTTTGGCCTGGTGCGGCAGAGGGTCAAAGCCGACGTGGTGGCCGTGCCCTACTGGCTGGGCCTGATGTGCGTGGGGCCGGCCGAGTTCGGCACGGTGTTCAAGATCGAAAAGCGGCGCGTGCCTTACCCGGTGGACTATCCGATCAAAAAGCGCGAGGACATTGACCGGATCAAGCCGCCACAGCAGGCCAGCGGCTACTTGAAGATGGTCTTTGACATCAACAAGGAGGCCCAGCGGCGCTATCCCGACGCGATGATTATGGTCATGATGGACGGTCCGTGGGACCTGGCCATGCTCCTGCGCGGTGACAGGGAGCTGCCCAAGGACCTGCGCATCCACCGCGACTATACCGAGGCCAAAGACCAGGCGACGCGCGACAAGATCAGGCGCTTTGGCGACCCCGACATCTATCCGGCGATCATGGAGCTCACCACGCAGCTATCGGTGCGCATCTTTCAACTGGCCGAGGAGAACGGCCTCTCGCTGCTGGGCTCGGCGATGGTGGATCAGTACGCCGCCAAGCCGATCATGAGCCGCGAGGATTACTTCAAGTACGTGCATCCTTACCGCGTCAAAGCCTGGACCGCGCTGAAGAAAAAGGTGGGAGCGGGATATCAGGTGACTTCGCCGCAAGAGTCGGAGCAGAACATGTCTGACCCGGTGCTGAACAAGGGGTTCGGGGTGTTCAGCAACTATATCTACCCGCAGACGCCGGAGGGAGTCACCCTGCCCGAGTACGACCTGCCCAGTTTGCGACTGGCCAAAAAGTACAAGCAGGGCTATATGTACATGGTGCACGGCAAGTACCTGCGTGACGCTACCCAGGCCCAGCTCGATGCCACAGTGCAGCGCATCTGCCAGATGGCCACCGGGGAGCGAACGAACCTGATGGTTTCGATCGCCTCTGTGCCACCAGGGGCCAGCGTGGAGAAGGCCAACTATGTCTTCCAGCTCGTAGAAAAGTACGGGAGGTACTAGGATGAACCAGACCATCGCAACCGCCGTTGAAGAGGGCAATCTTTACGAAATCGAAGAGCTGGTGAACGGCGCGCTGGCCAGTGGCGAGGCGCCGAAGGAGCTTCTGGAAGCGATGATGGCCGGATTGAAGGCCTGCGGGGACCGGTTCGAGAAAGGGGAGTACTTTTTGCCCGAGCTGATGGGGGCGGGGGATGCCTTCAAGGCGGGGATGGGCGTGCTGGCGCCAAAGCTGCGGGCCGGGGATCAGGTCTCGCAGGGGAAGGTAGTGCTGGGCACGGTACACGGGGACGTACACGATATTGGGAAGAACCTGGTGGGGTTCATGCTGTCGAGTGCGGGGTTCACGGTGGTGGACATCGGGGTGGACGTATCGACGGAGGGGTTTGTGCGGGCGGTGCAGGAGCATGAGCCGCAGGTGCTGGGGATGTCGGCACTGTTGACCACGACGATGCTGGGGATGGAGGACGTGATCAAGGCGCTGCGGAAGGCTGGCCTGCGGGACAAGGTCAAGGTGCTGATAGGGGGCGGGCCGGTATCCAAGAAGTATGCCGAGGATATCGGGGCCGATGCCTACGGGAATGATGCCGCACAAGCAGTGAATTTGGTCAAGGGGCTGCTGTAGCAATGCTGGGGCCCGGCGCGTGCGGATACCGCCGGGTCCAGCGAGGAGAAAGGGGTAAGGCATGGCGAACATCGCATTGACGATGGCGAAGGGACTCTTGAAGCACAAACTGCATCTCGGGGAGTTGACAGGCGTTGAGCGTTTTATGGTAGGGGCGCTGATGCTGCCTGACCGGGCTTCCACCTTCCTGGCGGCGACGAATGTCGAACCGGATCTGATCGACCCGCGGTTCGACTATGAGCTGCTGACGCAGAGCATGGAAGCCAACCTGGAGCTGTTCGAACTGGTGCGGCAGCGGGTCAAGGCCGATGTCGTTGCAGTGCCGTACTGGATGGGCTTTATGTTCTGCGGGGCAGCCGAGCTAGGGACGAGGT
>Ga0116142_10006067_pt1 | contig 10544 bp, 5 predicted proteins | sample AD_UKC033_MetaG_FD_89785 | JGI IMG/M metagenome (GOLD analysis project Ga0116142, IMG submission 89785) | Active sludge microbial communities of municipal wastewater-treating anaerobic digesters from USA - AD_UKC033_MetaG | ecosystem: Engineered > Bioreactor > Anaerobic > Digestate | place: USA... | reverse complement strand
CGGGAAGGTCCTGCATGCACGCTCCGGAGCCGTGCGGGCCGCCATCGGCCGCAGCACGGCGATTGTCGCATCGGGGCAGGGGATTCGCCAAAGCGCCACGGCTGAAGCCGCCCCCACAAAAACCGCACCCACAAAAGCATCGTCTATGGGGCGTGCAGCGCGCCACCCGCGCGCACCGCGGCCGGCAGCGGCACCGGACGGCCGTTGCGTGGATCGATCCAGACCAGCACGACGTGGCCGTCGGAATACAGTGTGTTGCCATCGGCGCTGGTGATGCGATGGCCGATTGTCAACGAACTCGTACCGGCCTTCAGACAGGACAGTTCGACCATGACCTGGCCAGGCCACGGCATCTGGTTGCGATAGTTGACCTGGGTGGCGGCCACGACTGGCGCCTGGGCATCATCGATCCAGGTGCCATCGAGCCCGGTGAGCCAGCGCAGGCGAGCTTCTTCCAGATAGGTCAGGAACACCGAGTTGTTGACGTGGTTGAAGGCGTCGAGGTCGCGCCAGCGAACGTCGAGCGTGACGCGCGCGAGGATGATCGATGGGGTCGTGTCGGTGGGGTTCATGCAGTGCGCTTCTTCTTTGCGTCGGCGAGCGTGCGGGCGAGGAAGCGGCCGGTATGCGAATCCTTCGTGCGCGCGATCGTCTCCGGCGTGCCGGTGGCGATGATCGTGCCGCCACGGCCACCGCCCTCGGGCCCGAGGTCGACCACCCAGTCGGCGGTCTTGATCACATCGAGGTTGTGCTCGATGACGATGACCGTGTTGCCGTCGTCGGCGAGGCGATGCAACACCTTGAGCAGTTGCTCGATGTCGTGGAAGTGGAGGCCGGTGGTCGGCTCGTCAAGGATGTACAGGGTGCGGCCGGTATCGCGCTTGCTGAGCTCGCGCGAAAGCTTGACGCGCTGCGCCTCGCCACCGGACAGGGTGGTCGCGCTCTGGCCGAGGGTGATGTAGCCAAGACCGACGTCGAGCAGGGTTTCGAGCTTGCGCGCGAGCATCGGCACCGGCTTGAACAACGCATGGGCGTCCTCGACGGTCATGCCGAGCACGTCGGCGATGGTGTGTCCCTTGTAGGACACATCCAGTGTCTCGCGGTTGTAGCGCTTGCCGTGGCAGACGTCGCAGGGAACGTAGACGTCAGGCAGGAAGTGCATCTCGACCTTGATCAGTCCGTCGCCTTCGCAGGCCTCGCAGCGCCCGCCCTTGACGTTGAAGCTGAAGCGTCCAGGCCCGTAGCCGCGCGCGCGCGCCTCGGGCACCTGGGCGAACAGTTCGCGCAGGGGCGTGAACAATCCGGTGTAGGTGGCCGGATTCGAGCGCGGAGTGCGTCCGATCGGCGACTGGTCGATGTCGACGACCTTGTCGAACTGTTCAATGCCTTCGATCGCGCGGAATGGCGCAGGCTTCTCATTGGCGCCGTTGAGGACCGCCGCGACCTGGCGGTACAGGGTGTCGTTGACCAGGGTCGACTTTCCCGAGCCCGATACGCCGGTGATGCAGGTGAACAGGCCCACGGGAAGTTCGAGGTCGACGCCCTTGAGGTTGTTGCCGCTTGCGCCGAGCAAGCGCAGCATGCGCCCGGGATCGGGTTTGCGACGCTGCTTCGGCACTTCGACGGAGCGTGCGCGCGAAAGGTACTGACCAGTCAAGGAACGTTTCGCGGCAAGGATGTCCGTCAGCTTGCCCTGGGCGACGATTTCGCCGCCATGCACGCCGGCGCCGGGGCCAATGTCGAGGATGTGGTCGGCGGCGCGGATCGCGTCCTCATCATGCTCGACGACGATGACCGTGTTGCCGAGGTTGCGCAGGCGTTCGAGCGTGCCGAGCAGACGTTCGTTGTCGCGCTGGTGCAGGCCGATCGAGGGCTCGTCGAGCACGTACATGACCCCGACCAGGCCGGCACCGATCTGGCTGGCGAGGCGGATGCGCTGCGCCTCGCCGCCGGACAGCGAATCGGCCTGCCGGTCGAGGGTGAGGTAGTCGAGCCCCACGTCGACGAGAAAGCGCAGGCGCTCGCGGATTTCCTTGACAATCTTCGCCGCGATCTCGCCGCGCCAGCCGGTCAGCGCCAGCCGTTCGAACCAGGCCACCGACTGCTCGATCGGCAGTGCGCTCAGTGTCGGCAGGTTGGCGTCGGCGACGTACACATGACGTGCGCTGCGATTGAGGCGCTGGCCTTGGCAGTCCGGGCACGGACGCGGACTGATGAACTTGGCGATTTCCTCGCGCACGGCCTGCGACTCGGTTTCGCGATAGCGCCTTTCGAGATTCGGGATGATGCCTTCGAAGCGATGCTTGCGTGTGAAGCGTCCACCGGCTTCGGTGATGTGGGCGAATGCGATCAACTCGTCGCCGGAGCCGTTCAGCACGCGCTCGCGGATCTTCGCCGGCAGCGACTTCCACGGCGTGTCGACGTCGAAGCGATAGTGCTTCGCCAGCGACTGGATCATCTGGAAGTAGTACATGTTGCGCCGGTCCCAGCCACGGATCGCCCCCTCGGCCAACGCCCGCTCGGGATGGGCGACGACGCGCGCCGGATCGAAGAACTGGGTGATGCCGAGGCCGTCGCAGGTCGGGCAGGCACCGGTAGGCGAGTTGAACGAGAACAGGCGCGGTTCGAGCTCGGGCAGCGAGTAGTCGCAGACCGGGCACGAGTAGCGTGACGAGAACGTCGTCGCCGTGGCCTTGTCGTCGTCCATGTCGACCAGTTGGACGATGCCGTCGCCGAGACGGAGGGCGGTCTCGAACGACTCGGCAAGGCGCTGCTTGATGTCCTCGCGGACACGGAAGCGGTCGACGACCGCTTCGATGGTGTGTTTCTGGCGCAGCGCGAGTGGCGGCACCGCGTCGAGTTCGTGGATCGTGCCGTCCACGCGCGCACGCACGAAGCCCTGGGCGCGCAGTTGCTCGAACACCTGCACGTGCTCGCCCTTGCGATCGCGCACGACGGGCGCGAGCAGCATCCAGCGTTTCGTCGGGTCGAGGGCGAGAGTGCTGTCGACCAACTGGCTCACCGTCTGTGCTTCCAGGGCGATGGCGTGCTGCGGACAACGCGGCGTGCCGACCCGGGCAAACAGCAAGCGCAGGTAGTCGTGGACTTCGGTGATCGTGCCGACCGTCGAGCGCGGATTGTGCGAGGTCGACTTCTGTTCGATCGAGATCGCCGGCGACAGGCCTTCGATATGGTCGACGTCGGGCTTTTCCATCATCGAGAGGAATTGCCGTGCGTACGAGGACAGCGATTCGACATAGCGACGCTGGCCCTCGGCGTAGATCGTGTCAAAGGCCAGCGAGGACTTGCCAGAACCCGACAGGCCGGTGATGACGATCAGGGCATCACGCGGCAGGTCGAGGTCCAGATTCTTCAGGTTGTGCGTGCGCGCGCCGCGGATGCGGATCGTGTCCATGTGTTCGGGGGCTACGGCCAAGGTCGGGGAGGCGACCGAACCCGCAATATAGCGTGGCGGTCACGCCGGGCGAGATGGGGGCGGAATGGTGCGATGCAAATCCGCGTATGAATCCTGCCTGCGAGGCGCTCAGCGGTGGCGGTCCGGGAGGCGCGGGTTGCCATGTCGATGCATCGGCGACATGACCGCGGTCTTGATGCGGCGTTGCAGCATGAATGATTGCTTGACATCGGGCGCACCGCGCATCTAGCGTCGCGACCGGTTCGGGCAGGGCGGTGCCCGTACGTCCATCGTTCTTTCCTTCCTGGGGTCCCATCATGCGCAAGAGTTCGTTGCTGGCTGCGGCCATCGCAGCCACGTTGTCAGTTGCCCATGCGGCAGACGGCGCCAAGATCGTGTTGCCAGCCGGTGTGAGCGCGCCGGCCGGCTATCAGTTGATCGCCGACTACGGCACGTTCGCCCTCTATCGTGGCAATCCTGCTGCGATGCCTCGCAACGTCGTCGGCGCGCAGGTGCTGAACGAAGCTGATGTCCTGCAATTCGACCGTTTGCGGATCGATACGCAGACCTCGCAGATCATCGCACCACCGGGATTCACGCTGAACGCGCCGAGTGGCGCCGCGCTGCACCTGGTTCAGTTCGTCGGCCCGCTCAAGGATGCCTGGCTCGACGAGGTGCGCGCCACCGGAGCGGTGCCGGTCCACTACATCGAAAGCAACGGCTACCTGGTGTGGGCGAATGCCTCGGCGCGCAGCGCGCTGGCCAACCTCGCCGCACAGAAGAACACGCTGCAGTTCAGCGCGCCGCTGCCGTCCTTCGTCAAGCTCGGTGACTCGCTGTTCGCCCGCATCCAGGGCACGCAAGCCACCGCGGCGGGCACGCTGATCCCGATCACCGTGCAGATCTACCGCCACGCCGATGGCGTGGTGACCAAGCAAGCCCTTGCGGCCATCGGACTCAAGCCGACGGTCGACTGGAGCCCGATTCTCGGCTACGAGGTCGCGAAGTACGAGGCAACGCTCGACCAGGTGCGCCTGATCATCGAGAACCCGGACGTCTATTGGGTCGGCGAGGTGCATCCACGCACGCTCAACGACGAGGTGCAGGCACAGATCATCCGTGGCTATTTCAATTCCGGCAATACCGGCCCGCAGGCGGAGGGATACCTGCCGTGGCTCAATGCGCTGGGTTTCTCGACCAATCCGGCTGACTACCCGGTCGTCGACATTTCCGACGACGGCATCGGCGACCGCACGACGAACACCGGCGATCCGACCCTGCACGTGCTCGGCGACACGGCGAATCCGTCGCGCGTGGTCTACAACCAGCATTGCGGCTCGGCGGCCACGAACGGCACCGTGCGAGGCCACGGCCACATCAATGCCAACATCGCCGGCGGATACGACGTACGCACCAACGCCACGACACCGGGTGCACGCTTCCCCGGCGAGTACCAGCGCGGCCAGGGCATGAACCCCTATACGCGCCTCGGCGGAACGCGCATCTTCAACTCGAGCAACAGCTTCGACCAGAGCGGCTGTGGCAACACCGATGCCGGCGTCATCAAGGCCGTCTACACCGCGGGTGCGCGCATTTCGTCGAACTCCTGGGGCTGCTCGGGTTGTGCTTCCCAGTATGACGACAGCTCGCAGGCCTATGACGCCGGCACGCGCGACGCCGACACGACCGCGTCCGGCAACCAGGAGCTGATCACGATCTTTGCTGCCGGCAATTCCGGGTCCGCTGCCGGCACGGTCGGTACGCCGAGCAACGGCAAGAACATGATCACGGTGGGTGCCTCGGAGAACCAGCGTCAGGTCGACGAGAACGGCAACTGGTCCGACGGCTGTGGCGTCGGCCCGACCGGTGCCGACAACGCGATGGACATCATTGCCTTCTCGTCGCGCGGCCCCTCGCCGGGCCAGCGCATCAAGCCCGAAGTCATTGCGCCGGGTACGCATATCACCGGTACACGTGCCACCCCGTCGACCGGCGGGAACGTCTGCGACTCGGCGCGCCCGGTCGGCAACGCCACCTACGCCGCCTCGTCGGGCACCAGCCACTCGACCCCGGCTGTGTCGGGCGTCGCCTCGCTGGCCTGGTGGTGGATCGCCAATGGCCAAGGCGCGCTTTCGTTCGATGGCGGCTCGCCCTCGGCACCGTCGCCGGCGTTGATGAAGGCCTGGTTGATAGCGCATCCGACCTATCTGACCGGCGTATCCGGCAACGGCAACCTGCCGACCAATGCGCAGGGCTACGGCATGCCGAACCTCGAGGCGATGTTCAGCGACACGCCGACGCTCGTCGTCAACCAGACCCAGGTGCTCGGTGCGACCGGTGAGACCTGGGAATGGATCGGCGCCGCCGTGGACCCCGACAAGCCGGTGCGCGTCGCCCTGGTCTGGACCGATGCGGCCGGCGCGATCGGCACCAGCCCGCAGGTCAACAACCTCGACCTTGCGGTCGAGTACGGTGCGAACACCTACCTCGGCAATCGTTTCACCGGCCAGTGGAGCACCACGGGCGGTACCGCGGACAACCGCAACAACTATGAGGCGGTGTTCCTGCCGGCGGGTACGCCTGACTCGATCAAGATCACGGTGACCGGCTTCAACATCGCCGGTGACGGCGTGCCCGGCAATGCCGACACGACTGATCAGGACTTCGCTATCGTCTGCAGCAACTGCGCGCAGAACCCGACGTTCACGCTGGCTGTCGATCCGTCCCAGATCAGCGTCTGCACCCAGGACACCGCGTCGGTGCCGTTCAACATCAGCGCAGGATCGATCCTCGGCTTCTCGACCCCGGCAAACCTGGCGGTTTCCGGCGAACCGAGCGGCACGACGACATCGTTCAGCACGAACCCGATCGCGACGTATCCCGGCAGCAGCGTGCTGACCGTCGCCAACCTGGGCGCCGCCGCAGCCGGCACGTCGACGCTGACGATCACCGGCACGGCCGGTGCCGAGATCAAGACGCGCGCGGTCGGGCTGACCCTGTACACGGACGATCCCGGAGCGTTCACCCTGACCACACCGGCTGCCGGCGCGCAGAATGTCGCCTTGAGTCCGGTGCTGACCTGGGCGGCCTCCACCCAGGCGGCGACGTACTTCGTCGAAGTCGCCTCAGATGCGGCCTTCTCGAACATCGTCTGGTCAGGCACGTTCGCGTCGAACACGGCAACCGTCGGCACGTCGCTCAACAGTGCCGCGACCTACTACTGGCGTGTCACTGCGCAGAATGAATGCGGCGATACGGCTGTCAGCCAGGAGTTCTCGTTCACCACGATTCCGCTGCCCGGCGACTGTCCGGTGGGCGTGACCCCGGTCGACGTCTATGCGACCGATTTCGAGGGCGACAACTCGGCCTGGGTCGCCACGCATGCTGCCGGTACCGCCGACTGGGCGGTTTCCGGAACGCGCACGCACAGCGGCACCAAGGCTTTTCTGGCTCAGGACGTGGCGGCGGTGTCCGACCAGTTGCTGACCTCGCCTGGCATTGCCCTGCCGGCCGCTACCTCGCCGATCAACCTGCTGTTCTGGAACCACCAGACGATCGAGGACTCCAGCGCAACGGCATGCTACGACGGTGCCCTTCTGCAAATCTCGACCGATGACGGGGCGACCTGGACCCAGGTGCCGGACGCGCTGCTGCAGATTGGCCAGTACAACGGGCCGATCAGCTCGAGCTTCTCGAATCCGGCCGGCGGGCTGCGCGCCTGGTGCGGTGATCCGCAGGACTGGACGCGCTATGTGGTCAACCTCGACAGCTATGCGGGTCAGACCGTGAAGTTCCGTTTCCGCATGGCGACCGACAGCTCGGTCGGCCGCGTGCCGGACGGTTTCTACCTGGATGACGTGAGGGTACAGGCCTGCGGCGAAACAGAGCCACCCGACCTGATCTTTGCGGATGGCTTCGAGACGGGTTCGGGTCCGGTCTCCGGTGTGCTCGTCGACGAGTTCACCGGGCGCGCGATCACCAATCCGACCGGTGGTCCGGGCGGCGCACCGATCAGCGAACTGCAGACGTCGCTCAGCATGACGACGCTCGGAGCGGGTGCGCAGATCTCCTCGAACAACGTGGTTGCCGAGGACTTCACGGTGCCGGCTTCGGGCTGGTCGATCACGAAGGCGAAGTTCTACACCTACCAGACCAATTCGGGTACGACGAGCACGATCAACGATCTGCGTCTGCGCATTTTCAACGGTACGCCGGGCGGTACTTTGGTGTTCGGCGATACGACGACCAACCGTCTGAGCTCGACGAGCTGGAACGGGGCCTATCGTGTGACGCAAACAAATCCGACCGACGCTACGCGCCCGCTCTACGAGGTGGTGGCGGAGTTCAGCCCGCCGATCGCGCTGGCGGCGGGAACGTACTGGATTGCGTGGAGCATGGGCGGCACGGGAACATCGGGGCCGTGGGCGCTGCCGCAAACCGTGGCGGGTGTGACCACCACCGGAAATTGCCAGCAGTCATTGGGTTCTGGTACTGGGACCTTCGCGCCACTGCTCGATGGTGGTACGTCGACAGCGCTCGGTTGCACGTTCGTGCTCGAAGGAACGGCACCGTAACCACAGCGTACAGGTCGGACCGATTTGACCCGGTCCGACCCGCGGTGACTCAACTGCCGGCCATTGGGCCGGCAGTTTTTTTTCGTGCTGCGCGCACGGGCAGGCATGCCGAAGCGATCGCAGCCCTGCGCGAAACCATTCGCGAATTTGCCGCGCGCTACGGCGGTGACGGATAGTCGTTGGCTCATTGCAGCCGCGGCCACCGTGCTCGACTGCCTCGGAGTCGTCGATTCGCGCGCAGACCGTGTGGTCAGGAGCGCTGCCGCAGGCCTGCATGCAACGCCGCAGGAAACGCCTTCGGGCGTGATGCTCCTTCTGTACAACGCCGCAAAGAAAGAGCATCACGCCTGAAGGCGTTTCCTGCGGTGCTCACGTATTCGCGGATGCCAATCCCGAATCCCGGCTTTCGACACACGGATCGGCGATGCCCAGCTCCTTCTGTGCAACGCCGCAAAGAAAGAGCATCACGCCTGAAGGCGTTTCCTGCGGCGCTCACGTATTCGCGGATGCCAATCCCGAATCCCGGCTTTCGACATACGGATCGGCGATGCCCAGCTCCGCCAGCACATGCCGCTCGAGTGCCTCCATGCGCTCGGCGTCGGTATCGTCGATATGGTCGTGACCGACCAGGTGCAGGACCCCGTGCACGGTCATGTGCGCCCAGTGGTCGCGCGGACGCTTTTCCTGCGCGATCGCCTCCATCGCCACCACCGGTGCGCAAATCACCAGGTCGCCGAGCAGGGCGGTTTTCTCGTGCGGCATCGGCTCGTAGGGGAAGCTCAGCACGTTGGTCGCATAGTCGCGCCGGCGGTATTGGCGGTTGAATAGACGGCCGGCCTCGCTGCCGACGATCAGGATGTTGACCTCGGCACGCTTTCGCCAGCGCGCACCACGCAGTGCGGCGTCGACCCAGCGAGTGAAGCTGGCGGTCAGCGGCACGCCGCCGCGCGCGGTTTCGTTGCGCACGAATACGCAGTACGGGCTTGCGGCATTCTTCTTGCGTGCTGGCATGGGGCGTTCAGCGCTCGAAGTCGGCGTAGAACAGCGAGCCGTCGCAGCCCGGCGCGTCGATCAAGGTCACCTTGTTCTGGCTGGACTCGGGCACACCGACCTGGCCCTTCGGCCAGGCGAAGTCGATGTCGGCCGGATTGCCGAGGTTGTTGGCCAGCACCACCGGGGTCGAGCCCAGCGTGAACGGCGGATCGAAGCGGCGCAGGCAGCCGGCCGGTGAACCGCCGGCACCGCAGTTGCCCCAGGCGCTGACGATGATCGAGCCGCGGCAGTCCAGCGTGATGCCGTCGAAGCTGGTCAGCGTGGTCTGGATCAGGTCGACCGGCGTCGCGCCGGGCGTGGTGAGGTCCAGCGACTGGATGCGCGCATTGGCGCTCCAGGTGGCGATCAGCAGGCGTTCGTTGGCACGGTCGTAAACCAGGCCGTTTGGCGTCGGCACGGTGGCGACGCTGGTGCCGGGCACGGGCAGTGCCGGATTCGAGATGTCGACCGGGTGGATGCGTTTGGCGCTGAAGTCGCTGATCCACAGCCGGTCGGTGCCGTTCGAGGTGATCCCGTTGAGGAAGGAAGCGCCGGGAATCGGGATGTCGGCGACCGGCGTGGCGGTGTCGATGTCGTAGCCCTTGAGGCGACCGCTGTCGAGCACCCAAAGCACCCCGGCGACGAGTTCGATGCCGTAGGGGGCGGTCGGCGCGCTGGTGAACACGCTCAGCGTGCCGTCCGCGGCACGCGCGAGGATGTTGCCGCCGCTGGTGTTGCTGACCAGATGGCGATCGAGGCGCACATGGTATTCGGCGCTTTCTGGGCCACTGTAATTCTGCGCGCAAGCGGCTCCCGCGAAACCGAGCAGGAATGCGGCGGTGACGATGCGGCGCAGGCTCATGGCGTGCTCTCCTTGGTCGGCTCGATGCGCGCCTCGTAGGCGCGCACGATCTTCTGCACGAGCGGATGGCGCACCACGTCCTTCGAGTTGAAGAAGGTGAAACTGATGCCGTCGACGTCGCGCAGCACCTCGATCGCGTCGCGCAGGCCCGACTTGATGTGGCGCGGCAGGTCGGTCTGGGTGATGTCGCCGGTGACCACGGCCACCGAGCCGAAACCGATGCGGGTGAGGAACATCTTCATCTGTTCGGTCGTGGTGTTCTGTGCCTCATCGAGGATCACGAACGAGTCGTTGAGCGTGCGTCCGCGCATGTAGGCGAGCGGTGCGATCTCGATGACGTTGCGCTCGACCAGCTTGGTCACGCGCTCGATGCCGAGCATCTCGTAGAGCGCGTCGTAAAGCGGGCGCAGATAGGGATCGACCTTCTGGGTGAGATCGCCGGGCAGGAAGCCGAGCTTCTCGCCGGCCTCGACCGCCGGGCGCACGAGGATCACGCGCTGCACGCGGTTCTCGTTCAGCGCATCGACCGCCATGGCGACGGCGAGGTAGGTCTTGCCGGTGCCGGCCGGGCCGACCGCGAACACGACCTCGTGCCGGTCCATGCACTCGAGGTAGGCCTGCTGGCCGTCGGTGCGCGCGCGCACGCTGACGCCCACCGTCT
>Ga0116142_10006063_pt1 | contig 10550 bp, 9 predicted proteins | sample AD_UKC033_MetaG_FD_89785 | JGI IMG/M metagenome (GOLD analysis project Ga0116142, IMG submission 89785) | Active sludge microbial communities of municipal wastewater-treating anaerobic digesters from USA - AD_UKC033_MetaG | ecosystem: Engineered > Bioreactor > Anaerobic > Digestate | place: USA... | reverse complement strand
GTTTTTTTACCGCGCGGCCGCAGCTCTTCAAGAAAAACCTCTTCCAATACCATGCCCACGAGTATTCCGGCACTGCCGCTCTCGGCGAACACCACCGGCGCCCCGCTGTAGCCTTCAAAAACTTCAAAATCCACATAAAAAACTGGCTGCATCTCACTCGGCAAAACCGGAAAACTGGAAACCACGCCGCTGCGCACAAAAGCAAAACCAGCATTATTGCAGCTCTCACCATAGGGGTAACCGGGAATCAGAACTCGAACGCCGCTGCCAAAACCAGACCTCGAGAGCCTGGCATCGTCAGCGGCAAAATCGCGGCCGAGCACGCAGGCGTCAACCTCGCCTGGCAGAGCTACTTTTATGGCGGCCAGATCCAATGTCTGATTAAAATGATAAAGAGGCGAAGCCCCTGAACGAATCTTTATCAAAACAGGGTTTGGTGAATATATGCCACGGTTCTGCTGTCGCATGATAACCTGAGCGTGTTCACCCTTGATTCGGTTCAAAATATGGGCTGCAGTCACCAGCCATGCCTGATCAGCCGCATTGCCACGCCCCTGCATCAAAAAAGCCGTGCCATTGACCGGGTCGCCAGAGGCATCTCGGCCACTGACCGGCAAGACCGCGCGTACCACTGCATCGAATGCCGAATCCGCATCTAGCTGAGACGCAGATAACAGCATAAAACAAAAACACAGCAGCAACACAAACCACCCCATCGGGGGTATGCGCCCACTTTTTGTTCTATAAAAAAACACGTTTTTACTCATTTGTTTTGCCGACCTTGCAATCTCAAATAAAGAGGCTGGCCATGACGTTGTCGGCCACAGCCAGCCCGGCGTCACTTAAACAGACTCGATCACCAGACCGCCACAGATTACCGGCAGTAAGTTGCGCCTGCAGAGCTGCCGAAAATTCGTTGGGCTGCGGCCCAAAACGGCGCTGGAGAGAACCAAGATCGAGACCGTCAAGCAGCAGTCGCAGACTGAGCATAACGAACTCGTTACGCCGTTCAGTTTCAGAGAGATTCTCTATTTCTGGCAGGGCACCAGCCAGCCAAAGCTCAAGATCAGGCACGTTAGCAGACCGGCAGCTGTTGCAGCAGGAAACTGCAGACGGGCCAAGACCGATGTAATTCCCGGCCTGCCAGTAGTTCAGGTTGTGCTGACAACGATAGCCGGGGCGGGCATAATTCGATATCTCATAATGTTCAAAACCGTTTTTGAGCAAGACTTCCCGCACCAGATAGAGTTCTTCTGGCCCTATTTCAGAAGGGTTCTGCAGTTTTCCTGCGAGAATACGTCTCTGCAGAGGTGTGTCATCTTCAACTGTGAGAAAATATGCCGAAACATGCTTCAGATCGAATCTGCGCACAAGAGCTTCAAGCTGCCCGGCAACCGGCTGACAGCCCGGCACCCCCAGAATAAGATCGACACTGACGTTATCGAGGCGGGAACAGGCAAGGTCGAGGGCTCTATAAACAGAATCCAGGCGGGCCTGCCGGCCAAGAAGCTCGAGTTCTTCATCGGCAAGTCTTTGCACACCCATACTGAGCCGCAACCCCGAAAAATTACGCAGCAGATCGAGAATTTCGACCGTGAGGCTTTCGGGGTTTGTTTCAAAAGTAACCTCAGCAAAAGAGCTGCAGTCAGCCCATGTCTCAATCAGTTCGACAAGCTTCGCAACCCCCTGAGCACCCAGTGCCGTGGGGTTGCCGCCGCCTACGAACACGGTATTTACGGTCTCATGACATCGAGCGCGGCAGTATTCAGATTCTTCGATCAGCCTCTGCAGATAACGATCTACCGAGCCAGCAGCCGGAACAGTTGAATAAAACCCGCAATAATCGCATTTCTTGTGGCAGAAGGGTACATGAATATACATACCAGCCGCGGAATTTATGATTTCAGACAAGTTTGGAACCTCACTGAATGCCTGCAGAATCTATTTTAAAACGTTGTTGCAGGGTTTTTACAAATTTCTGATCGGCTGCCCGACTGAACAAAGACAGCGGCGACAGCCCCGACCGCGCAGATTGCTTTAAAAAAAGATAAATCAGCCACATGGTCAAAACAATATTCGGCCAGGCATTGATTTCCCATTGATATTGCCAGGTCATGCCCACATCAGAAAACGGGAAAAAATAGTATATCGGCCATTGATAACCATCCGGGCCCCTGGCGCCGATCAGGTCGCAAAGCAGATGCAGGTGAAAAACACCCGCAAACCACATGGTCAGGCGGCCACTTTTCCATAAAAAATGAACCAGAAGAAGCAGCAACAGACAAAACGGCAGACAATGACCGAATTTGTGGTGATAGGCACTGAACAGCTCTGCTTCGCCGCCCCTGAGCACGTCTATAACAGCGCCAAAAGCATCGGCATCAGGTATTATCGAAGCGGCCGCCACAACAGTGACCTCTGAAAGCCGGCGACTGTAACGCTGACCGATACACCACCCCATCAAGGCGTGGGTAATTATATTCATCTGGTTTTCTCGCTCGTTGCAAAAGTCGAATTCAAGACCCGGAACAGCTTATCATTTTTTTGCACAACTTCGCCACAAACCGCCGTATTCAGCACCCGCTTTCTGGTGCATTCTCGATTATCAGTGTTGATCTGCGTTCATAAGTTTTAATCAGTGGCTCGACAGATTGATAAAACCAGGTAATGTGGTATATATATCAAAACAGAAAAAATTGGAGGGCAATGATGATTTTTGAGCAGATAAGCGTCGGAAGAATGCAGAATTACTCATATCTGTTCGCCGACCCTGTCAGTCATGAGGGCTTGCTCATAGACCCGGCATTCGATCGTGACAAAATCATGGTAATCATCCGAGAGAAAAAAATCGACCTGAAAACCATCATTCTCTCTCACCACCATTTCGACCATATCAACGCCGCCAATGAGATCAAAGCGCACACAGGTGCCGAAGTCATCTGCCATCGTGACACAGCGCCGCTTCTGCACGGTGACGCTTCATATGATCGCCTGGTAGACGATGGTTTTCGCTGCAGACTGGGCGAGAGGATCGAGGCAGTCTGCCTGCACACTCCGGGGCACGCGCCGGGTTCACTCTGCATAATCGTTAACGACCAGTGGCTGGTAACGGCCGACACCCTTTTTATCGGCGACTGCGGCAGAGCCGACCTCCCGGGAAGTGACCCGGCAGCGCTTTTTGCCAGCCTTCAGAAATTAAAAACTCTGCCAGATCACCTTATAGTATGCCCTGGGCATGACTATGGTCCGGCACCTTCGCGCACGCTGGGCGAAGAAAAACGCAGCAACCGCACGCTGCTGGCAGCCAATCTCGAGGAATTTTATAAATTACCCTGACTGACTCGGGTTTTTACCATTCGTAGGGGGCACCCTGCTTGAGTGCCCAGTAGGCAGCTTCGGTCCAGCTTTTTTCGAAGTCGGCCAGACTGATGTTGAAGATCTGATTCAGTGCCACGTCAAATTCTGCGCCTTTGGCAACCATCTCGATAAGTTTCATCATGTTGCGGCAGCCCTTTTCGAGATCGCCAGATTTTCTGATGAGAAATGCCGTCATCAGGTATGCCTGAGCTGTCGCGGTTTCAAATACGGCCGGAGAAGTGTAACCCTCTGAAAAAATAACGTTGATCATATTCGCCGAAGCAAGTTTGGCAACCTTCGATTCAAGGCTTTTCTGGGCAATCAGCATACGATAGCGCTGCGCCATAGAGCTGCCGGCAAGCACTTCAGCGAGACCGATCTGCATCCAGGCGGTCTTATCTTTATTGGTCTTCGCTTCAGGAATATGAATCTGTATTATCAGCCTGGTAAGTTCTGCAGCGAGCAGATGCCCTGGCAGCTCTTCGATGAGAGTGCCAAGTTCTTCATCCCCGAGGGCGTCGAAGTTGGCAAGAATTATGTTTCTGATCATTTCTGAATCGTAGTAAGCCGATGTTACAGTAAGAGCGATGTTCTGGGGTTCATAAAGGGCAATGGTCGGCCCCAGGCCCTCTGCCGAAAGAAAGTTTACAAAAATCGGCACGCTTAAGGTACCGATGCGCGAAGCGATGCGTTCATACATGCGGTTCAGTTCAGAGGCGATCATTGTGCGACCGGAAGGGTCAAGACCCGGCCCAAGAGTTATCTGAAACATTCCCTCACCAGAAACCGGCAACGAACCGGCAATAGAATTGCCAGCCATGCCTGCAGCCGGCTTCATGTTCGTCACAGCTCCTTCCGGCACAGGCATTTCCGTGAAGCCTGGCATTCCGGCTGAGGCCAGGCGGTTGTTAACTTCGGCGAACAAAACGATATCGTCACCCAGAGCCGGAAACCCGGAGAGAAATTTCAGCATGTCGAGTCGGTTCGGGTTGAGCTGAAAAGCTTTACGCAACCATTCGATCGCCTTTGCATTATCACCGGTCTTGAAATTATAAAAAGATTCGAGATAGCAATACATACTGCGTTCACTTGATCTGGAGCGCCATTCATCGAGAGCACCGCGCGCTTCAGGCATGCGATCGCTCATCAACAATAAAGAAATATATGTCGGGTAGGCTTCAGGGTCAGTAAATGGGCGACTGTTGGCCGCATCATTGAGAATGACATTCAACTCGTTGATTCTGCCGCCCTGCAAAGCAAACAAGCCTGCTGCCAGACTCACCGAAGGAAGATTGTAGCCTCGACGAAAAGCTCGGGCCAGACGCTTCGAAGCTTTGTCCATCTCATTGCGCTGCAGCAGATAGCCGACCCAGAGCAATTCAATCTCCGGGTTGCCCGGGTCACGAACCCCCGCTTCCTGGAGAGCCTGACCGGCTTCTTTTATTTTATGCAGATCGAGCATGATACGAGCCTGAGTTATATATGCGTCAGGTGAGTTCGGGTTCGCCTTGCTGAACTGATCGACGAGAGACAGCGCCTTGTTCCATTGATCGACGTCATACAGGGCTCGAAAGTAGTTACCGGCCGAACTGCCAGGGTGCTTATCATCGATCATCGCTTTGACAAAAAGCAGAATGGGGTGGTAAGGAGCCTTGTTCAAACTCTGCTCGACAAGGTTCATGGCATCACGGTTGCGACCGAGATACCAGGCACAGAGGGCGGTCAAAGAATTGCCGTCGGCGCCCGGGTATTTTTTTTCGTATTCTTCTGAAAGCGCCAGTGCCAGATAGATCTGACCTCGTTCAATAGCCTTCATAACGGCCTCGAAGTGCAACCTGGGATTGGCAAGTCGATCTAGAAGCCTTGGCAAGGCATCTGAAATTTCGCCAAAGTGATCGGCAAGTTTGGTCTGATCGACCGGAATAGGTCTTGGTCGAGCCGGCAGACGGGAGAGGTAACGCTGAGCCACCTTGTTGGCCAGGCCAATGGACGTTGCTTTACGGAACCATTCAGAGGCAAGAAGCGGCTGTTTGGCCTGAATCTCGATAACACCCAGCAGATTGAGAAGATTTGCGCTGCGGTTGCCGTCAAAATACAGGCGCAGGGCATAGAGTCGCGAGTCATCGAGCTTGCCCGAAGCCATGGTCTCACGCGCCAGACGGTATAAATCTTTGGCGGAGAGCAGGTTTGGCTTGCTGAAAGCCTCCTGGGGAGAGGCTGATGTGCCTCCAGTCTGAGCCTGGAGCGTAACGGCCAGTGACAATATGCAAAACAACAAACAAGTAGCTGCTGTGGTTATTCTATTCATAAGATGATTATAACAGGCAAAAAAGTGAGCGCCAAGAAACTTTCGCAACGACCGAAAGATGCGAAAATAAATTGAAACGCTGAATAATTTTTAAAAATCAGGTATTGTGGCGGTTATACGTGTAGTTTTTGCCAAATCTGGCTCTGTTGCGTGCTTCTTCCGCCAACCTGATCTTTTCTTCCTGGGTGCGTCTGGCGAAATCTTTGGCCAGTTGTTCGCGCTCCTGATTAGAGCGCCTTACCACAGGGTTCTCACGAATAGCTTTAAGCTCGCCGCCATCAAGCCAGACACCACCACAACCGTAACATTCGTCAACGTAGATTCCTGAACCTTCGCGATGTTCACGGCGCCGCATCTTGAAACCGCATTTGATGCAGGTGATTTTGTCGCGATGATCGGCATCCCGCGGGGTATCGAAAGTTAAAAGTTTCTGCAATACGGGGTCATCTTCGCCTTCATGCTCTTCATCCACGCGAAAAATTTCGGCGGCATCGAGCCAGATTCCACCGCAGCCTTCGAGGCAGGCTTCGACTTCGACGTCACAGACTTCAACTTTGTTGAGCCTCTTGTTGCAGGCGGGGCAGTTAAAATGTTCCATTGTTTCTTCAATCCTCCTGTTTTTAATCTAAATCACGGGGCCGGGACCATCTGACAAAACATCCCAGCATTTCGTTAATGGCGTCACAATCGAAGTATTCAGGGTCGAATTTAGCCGCCGTCGGCTGGACTCCCTGTGACCAGGCTACCATAGAAGCATGCTGTTTATTTTTCGGGTTTTTGATTATTTTACAAAAATCTTCATAACCTGGAGGGCCGCCGACATCTTCGGGCGGACAGGCGCGTTCACCTTCAAGACAGCTGATTTCACAATCGTCGTCACGCAGTTTGTAATTGCCGTCTTCGAGAGTCAGGCGATGCACCCACGAATCGCCAAAATCATAGACATAAAGGCCGTTGTCGCCCTTCTTTTTAAAATGCTTGCTGAGGCGCACCGAACTCTCTGGCAGAGTGTTTTCATCGTCGAATTCTTCGTCGAGATTTTCGACATATCTGCTTTTACCAAAGCTGAATTCATGCAGATGAGAGTCTTTCCAGCCCATGATTATCTGTATGACGTCATGAAGACGGTCGAGCGACAAGTCTGCCGGCACGACGAATCGACGCCAGACGACAGGCTCGACCTCACACATTTCGATTTTGAGAAGGTAATATTTCTGTTTCATCAAACATGTCCTTTCGATAAGCGGGGAAAAAGCAGACGCATCTCACTGCCCCGTCTCGTTCATTATACACTACCATCCCGGGCAATCAACCTCAAAAACAATTACCAGAGGCAACTACAATAAAATACCATGGATTTGCAATCAGCCTGGACCTGCCGCACCCTCAGGGACAAGCTCGAGCGCAGATTTTAACAATAGGGCTAAAAGCTGCAATGGCGCAATCAGAGCATAGAACCGGAGTTTAGAAATTCAATGTAATGGCCCTGAGCAGCTACCCGATTACGGCAATCGCATCGACGTGCTATACTCTGACTGATAATGTGTTTTGTCAGGATAGGAGAGGGCATGAAATTAAAAAATGTCTGGTTATATTCAGCTATTCTGGTGGTTTTGGCTCTATTCAGCCCGCTTACCGCGGCTAAAGCTGGGAAACTGCGCGAATTCATCAAAGAGGTAATGAAAAAGCGCATCGATGAGAAAGCCTTACAGCAGTCGGTCAGCTCTACCCGCCACAATTTTGAGTTTGAAGGCCGCACCCGCACTTATTACCTCTATCTGCCAACCACCTGGAATAAAAAAGACCCGATTCCGGTGGTTTTTCTCTTTCATGGCGGTGCCGGCGGCGGCAGAGGCGCTCTGTATTATTACGAACTCGAAACGAAAGCCGAAGAGGCCGGTTTTATGCTCGTGGCACCCGACGGTACTGGTGAAACCGAAAACATTCTGCTCACCTGGAACGTCAGCTTCGGATTCGGCTATGCCCAGAAGAACAAGATTAACGACACCGGCTTCATCGCTGCCCTGCTCGAAAAGTTGAGCCAGGAATTTCCGGTCGATGCAAAGCGCATCTACGCTACCGGCCTGTCGAATGGTGCGATGTTTTGTCACTGGCTGGCAGCGCAGCCAGAAAACCGCTTCGCCGCTATCGCTCCGGTTGTCGGCACAGTCGGAGGCAAAGAACGACACGAAAAAGACATGCACCTGCCACCAACCCCGCAAACTCCGGTATCGGTCTGCATTATTCAGGGCCTTATCGACGAACGTGTATTGATCGAAGGCGGGACTCAGAAAAAGTCGATCACAGATGCCCGCGAGTTACTGTCGGCGTCAGCCACCATCGACTTCTGGGTGCGGGCTAACGGCTGCGATAAAACCGCCAGCACCACCTTCGATCAGAGCCTTTTGACTACCGTGCATCATTACACCAACGGTCTCGCCGGCAGCGAAGTTACCGCCTACATAGTTCACAACCTCGGCCATGCCTGGCCGGGTTCCACAAGAACCCCGCGCCGAGGCTCAGACAAACCGCCACAGCAGTTCAAAGCCAACGACATCATCTGGGACTTCTTCAAAGCCCACCCCAGACCCTGATTCATTCTGAGAAAAAATTACTGCCGCCTCGAAACAACAACATTGCTGCAAATGATAAAGATACGATCAACACAAACCTTGCCTCATAAAATATCCAACTGTCAGAAACCCTGACAATATCAGCAAAGTGACGAGTGAAAATCGTGCATAACGTGTTATGCAAAGCATGTGTAAGAACCAGTGGCCAAAGGCTCCCTTCTGATAACGAGTAAACCAGCAAAAAACAGAAAAACATCGCCGGGTAGAAGATAAGTTGCTGTAAAATATGCTCCGGCCCCATCAGACCAAGAACCATATGAAATGGAAAATGCCAGAATGCCCATAACACTGCCAGCAGAAGCAAAATTTTAATACCGGGGTAAAGTTTCAGTGCCCTTGGCAGCAGATAGGCGCGCCAGGCGATATCCTCAATAAAGGCGTTCATCAGACAATGTAAGAACAGCCCAAAAAGATGCCCCGAAAATGGCAGGGCAGTTAACTCAGGCCAGAACCCGATCACATACCAATGGAAAGCTGCAGCAACCAAAATTGGCAAAACTACGATAGTAAAACCGACAAAAAAAGCGGTTTTGTCTGCCGACCATGAAAAAGTTCTGTGAAACCAGTTTTTAAGATCAACTCCTTCAAACCAGAGAAAGAAAATGGCAAGAAAACACGGCGCGACAGACAACAAAGTCATGGTGAAATCGCTAACCTTTTGAAATAATGGAACAATTGCCAGCACCATTGTCAGTGCCAGAAAAAGATAAACCATTACAAACGATTTTGCCCGAGGCAGTCTGCAAAACGCATCGAGACCCCAGACATCAACCGAATGAATGGCAGGCGGCGAATCTTTCATGCAGCAGCCCACAACATAACTCACTTGCCCTTTCTTTATGGTTTCAATGCCGGACAGTGTAACACCCGCCAGTTCTGCCGGCAAGAAGCAGTGGGTAATTGATCATTTGCGGGGCAGATGTTATCATTGCGACAAATCAACTTTGTGGAGAAACAGATGCAGAAATTTGCCATCGCTATCGGGCTGTTGCTTTCTTTTCTCTTTCTAACCGGCATTTATACCCTGAAAGTCAGCTGAAAATGTCAGAAAACGGTAAAACTCTCATTGCCGCCATGAGCGGTGGCGTCGATTCTTCGGTGGCCGCGGCCCTCTTTCTTGAACGCGGTTACAAGGTTATTGGCGTAACCCTGAAAATGAAAACCTGTGACGACAGCAAAGAAAAAACAAAATCCTGCTGTGGTCTCGACGACAATATTCAGGCACGCATGGTCGCTGAAAAACTCGGGATTCCGCATCGATTCGTGGCAGTCAGAGAAGAATTCGCCGAACAGATTCTCAAATATGCCTGGAACGAATATAAAAGCGGCAGAACCCCCAACCCATGTGTCCTCTGCAACCATTTTCTCAAATTCGGCGCGGTCTTGAGCCGTTTTGCAGCCGAACTCGGCGCTGACGGTATCATCACCGGGCACTATGCGGTGATCAACCGCGAAATTCCCGGCAAAGCCAGGCTATTCAAAGGTTCTGATACCGAAAAAGACCAGACCTATTTTCTTTCGGCCCTGACCCAGGACCAGCTGAACCACTGCTACATGCCGCTCGGCGAAATGACCAAGCCCGAAGTGCGTGCCATGGCCGCCCGACTCGGCCTGCCGAATGCGGCCAAAAAAGAGAGTCAGGATGCCTGTTTCGGCTATAAGGGCGAAACTTTTGCGCTCACCCTTTCACGCTATTTCAACGAAAATCCCCGCCCGGGCGACATTGTCGACGAGAATGATCTGGTTATTGGCCGCCACGAAGGCGTTCAGTTTTTTACCATCGGCCAGCGCAAAGGGCTGGGCGTAGCTCTCGGCAAACCGGCTTATGTAATCGATATCGACGCAAAAAGCGCCCGCGTTAAAGTCAGCACTGACCACAACCTGCTGCTGACCGACAAATTCACCGCCAGCGACATGAACTGGCTCGATTTTGAACACGACAGCCTAGAATGCGAGATTATGACCCGCTACCGCCAGCCACTGCAGGCGGCAACCGTTACCCGCAAAGGCGATGTCGCTGTGGTCGAACTGGCAAAACCGCTTGCTTCGGTGACTCCGGGGCAGCGACTGGCTATCTATAAAAACGGCCAATTATTGGGTGGCGGCTGGATAGAAAAATCACCACTTTGAACTGCGCCAGATTTCTGGGCGTAAAAACACGGCCAGAGCCATAATTTCGAGACGACCAGCCCACATCAGAGATGTAAAAATAAGCTTTGTCAGCCAATGCAGCTCATAAAAGCTCCCCATCG
>Ga0116142_10006059_pt1 | contig 10553 bp, 7 predicted proteins | sample AD_UKC033_MetaG_FD_89785 | JGI IMG/M metagenome (GOLD analysis project Ga0116142, IMG submission 89785) | Active sludge microbial communities of municipal wastewater-treating anaerobic digesters from USA - AD_UKC033_MetaG | ecosystem: Engineered > Bioreactor > Anaerobic > Digestate | place: USA... | reverse complement strand
GAACCAAGGTGGTATCTGGCAAAATGGTGGGTCAGGGTTAAATCGGTGCTGCAAAAAAATGACACCGAAAAGTGGGTCAGTTTTTCGTCGGTGGGTGGGTCAGAACATGACCGGTGTTAACAGCCAGACAGAAATATGTCCAGGTTTGAATGCCCGCCTGGTGTATTTCATTCCCCTACCTTCACCAGTACACAGCATAGAAAACCATTCGGCGGCGGACTCTTCGAGCAGCACGCTCTCATTTGTTCGTAAAGGCCTCTCATTATTGTTACCTATGTATGACAAGGCATGGTAATACTCATGCAAAAGAATCCGGGTCGAGTCCTGGATCGGGCGATTCTCGTGGATCCACATTGTAATACCTGTTAAACCGTTGCTGAAAGAAAAATACCCATGCGCTAATGCGTTGCTGTCTTCGGATTCTTTAAGAAAAACGATGGAAAGTTCGCTTTTTGTAAAGGTTCCGACAAGCTTTGCAAAAGGCAGCTTCTGGTTCAGATCCGCGAGGATACGCTTTATCTGAAGAAGAGTCGCTGCTTCGAAATGTGAGGATATCAGCGCCGGAGTTCCAAAAAGATTGTCTTTATGCCAGTTTTTTTCAGGCCTGAATTCCTGGCGCTGGAGTTTGTGGATCGCGATACAGTTATCTATTAAAAATGCCGGTTGCTGAAAGAACTGTTCAATTTTTGCCTGCAGGTTTTCTTCTCTGGGGAATGTAGAAGGCTCTATCAGGTTTACGGCTGTAGTAACCAGCAAATATCGGCGGTTCAGGTTGCCGCCATATTCTCCGAAAGCTAGTTTACCTGCAAAATTCTGCAGAATACCGCTCAATCGCCATGGCCTTGATTTAAGCGGTTGACCGGTTCCCGTCAGCCTGATTCTTAAAACATCTGTTTCTTCGCCAGGCCATGGGTTCTCAGTCTCAAATATGCCTGCCGAAAAGCCGCCAACAATATCCAGATCATCAGCCATCCAGAGACGTGACTCACATCCATCGAGCAGAACCAGGGCAGGTTTTTCAACAAATTCGCTGAGAGACTGCTTTAAGCCTTCAATATAGAGATAAGAACCGACTTCGACTTTATCCAGTTCATAGAATTCAGGCGCTCGCTCGATTCTGCAGACGCTTTTCTTTCTAGCCTGATCTGCCGCCTGCATGGTCCGGGAAACAACTGTCAGGTGCCATGCTCCCATAATAATGGCAAGCCCAAACAGGAAAAATATTACCCGACGCCACTTAATAAATTTCTTATCCATAAATTACGCCCACTCCAGGATTTTCCTGAGAATCAACAGATTCGCTTCACTCACAAGCTTACGAAAGAGCAAACCGACTTCTCGCCTGAAATTTTCAATGAGCTTTTGTATATTGTTACGACTCTGCTCATGTTTATCTGGGATCTTTTTTTTGGGGGAATCCTCATAACCCCATAACTACGCCAACGGAAGGCTTACTTGAGCTTTTTCAGCTGCTCAAGAAACAACTCTTTACTCCATAAACTCAGAGATGGTTGTTCATTCGCCCGAACGAACATTCGCACATCACTGGCAGCATGTTTCCAGTCGAGAGCGATGATTTTCTTCTCCAGCTGGCTCAAAGTCCAGGCTTTGTTGACGGTGATGTTCTGGCTCTGCCACGGGCCAGACTGGCTGATCGCCGCAGTCAGAAAATCATAATTGATACTGGTGCGATTGCTTGTGTACCAGATCAGATCATACCAGTCGCGGCCTTTGACATACTCTCGACAAAGCAGAGCGTGAATTTTTCCAGCAAACAGACTTGGCCTGTCCTGCACAGCTACAGATGTTACAAATGGAAAATCAAGATATTTCAACTCAGAACCGCTACCCATGGGCGGGTTTGTATCGACTTCGAGTTTAATTCTGATTTTCGCCAGCGAGCCAGTCTGACCGGCATAATGGAACTCAATCAGCTTGCCAACAGAGTAATCTTTCAGAAATGCTTTTTTTACTTTTGCATCGACCTGGTTGCGGTCAGATATCTGGAGGTTGTATCCGTAAGCCGCTAACTCATCGGTCAGATGCTTAATATGGTCTTTCAGCTCAAATTGATGGTCGGCCTCTCTCAGAATAAAATCCATATCCTCGGAAAACCTGTTAAGACCATAAAATATCCGCAAACAGGTTCCTCCCTGAAATAACGCATGCTTGAAAAAATCACCCCGTCCGAGAGCTGCCAGCACCAACTCCTGCGTAATCTCGCGAATGGCATGCTGCTCTTCGATATCAGTTTTGCAGTTATAGTCTGAAAGTCGCTGTTGAATTATCTTTATACTCATGATCTAACCTGCCTGAGCCATCCGGTTAAAAAGCGCCTCACCCGCCCATTGCTGTAATTACCAAGCAATTCTTCGAGATCCTGTATGCTGACCTTTGCCAGTTCTTCTTCTTCAATTCGCAGGCTGGCAATCGGCTCAGCCATGCCGGACCAGTTCAATTTTTGCATATAGAGATAGTCTGCCAGAGCTTTGGCCGCCGTTGCCATGAAAAAAACATTGCCATTTGCATCTTTGCAGCGGTCTACGCCAAGAAAGAACGCATTTTGCGGAACACGTCGGTAGCTGAATGACCCGAGAGGAGTCGCGAATTCCCTGCTGTTGGCAAAACTGGCGCACGTACAAGCATAAACCGCTTCCGGAATCCAGCCATGATGACTTAGTGCGCTTTCCATGCTGATGTAACTCGGGCCATAAATTCTTTCAGCCAGAGCGTAAACGCTGATCGGCTTCTTCTGAAATTCTGGAGCCAGACAATAGAGTCCACGGCGGATATTCAGGATTTCTCCGGCAGAAATGGCCCGCTTGATGAGTCCGTGGCGACTGAAGTCGGTTCCTTCAAGCAAAGTCGCCACATCTGCCTGAGTGAACAATTCTGCTGGTGCCCGAAAAAATTGTTCTGTCAATCTGTTCATATCAAATTCTCCAAGAAGTAGTCATTTTATGACTACTTCTAATAAAATTATAATGTTTTTGCCGACAGAAAGTCAATGCAACCCCGAAATTAAGTATTTCTGATCCGTCGTCTTACCTGATGAAAAGACTCATTGAGCGAGGAATTCGATGGCGGCAGGCGGGAAGGTGTTGCCGAAATGGGTGAATTCGACGGTCACTACTCTGACCGCGCCGGCTTCGAGGCGAAAGCGTTCGATCAGGGTCTGGTGCCAAGCAGAGTCGAGATGGGTACGGCGTGGTAAGTTTCGCCATGAATACGGAACGGCAACACCCTGTCGCCAGAATAGAAAAGAAACCCGAGAAGATACTTTTCTTTTGCGTAATCTGCGAAACTTGCGAGGCCAGAAAAATCTTCCGGTTTTACGGTCATTGAAGCCTTTACCTCGATACCCACAACTTTACCGTCACTCCGCTCAATTACCAGATCAAGTTCGTGCTTTGCTGTATCGCGAAAATGATAAAAATTCACATCCTCTGCTGACCATGCAGCATGCTTGAGCAATTCGCCATACACAAAGTTTTCCATAAGACCGCCAAAAAAATGCGAGGTGTGCAGCGCCTGGGCATCTTTCATTCCCAGCAAATGACAGGCCAGTCCTGTATCGACAAAATGGAGCTTGGGCATCCCAACGACGGCGCGTTTGCTGCTATTGCGAACATAAGGATTGAGGCGATGGATGATAAACATCAGCTCGAGAATCTCCATATACCTTTTAACGGTTTTATCATCCTGGGAAAGATCGTTGGCAACATTGGCATATTTAACCAGGTTTCCGGACATTCCGGCCAGGTTGGCAATAAGAGCCGTAAGCTTGCTGTGATAATCACCCTTGGCCTGGTGCATGGTTTCAAAGTCTTTGAGAAGACGCCCTGCAATATATGAAGCAAACCAGGCATTGCGTGAACGTGGAGATTTGGTGATCACTTCAGGATATCCACCCTCCATGAGGTAATCAGCAAGCGTAACCCTGTCAAGTGCTTGCGGCAAGGCATCGTCGAATTTGCCCGCCAGCAGCCTGTCGATCTGATTTTGCCGATGGTCATGCCGTTCCGAGTGCGATAACGGGTAAAGTTCCACCCGGGCCATGTGGCCTGGTAATCCTTCTTGAATCTTTGCAGAACGGAAGATATCCGATGATCCGGTAAGCAGAAATATTCCGTTTTTCCCGTCGGCGTCATCCGAGATCATCTTGATGGCTCCTATCAAGCTTGGTGCCATCTGGATCTCATCCAGGACCAATGGCTTCCTCAAAGAAGCAAGAAGTCCCTGAGGATCGCTCCGGGCAGATTCGAGCAGAGCAGAATCATCAAAGGTGCAATATTCCATACCCAGTTCTCTGGCGATTTCACGGGCAAGAGTGGTTTTTCCGGCCTGTCGTGGTCCAGTAAGATACACGATTCGAAAATCCTGTAACAGTTCGATGATTCGATCTTTAACCTGTCTTCTGTAGAGCATGTTTCCCTCTCTTTACCACAACAACAATACAGAATAATCCGAATTATGTAAAGTAAAATTCCGAATTTTATTAATCAATATTCCGAGTTTTCAGCATAAATAATCCGAAAATCGGCGTGTTTGGGGGTCGGACCTGTGAAAAGTATTGTGAACAGCCTTTTTTTTGGCTGAAACCTGGCCATTTTCTTCTCTTAGAAAGGCCATTTAGATGGATATTCCGGCATTTTAAGAAATGGCTGTTAAAAAACTTAGAAGCACAATTTTAGAGATAAAATTGTGCTTCTAAGAATAAAAATCGCTGTATTTTGGGGCAAATTCTCTTTATTTATAACCATTCTCACAGGTCCGACCCTAAGGGCTAAGGGCGGAATTCGATGGCGGCGGGCGGGAAGGTGTTGCCGAAATGGGTGAATTCGACGGTCACGACTCTGACGGCGCCGGCTTCGAGGCGGAAGCGCTCGATCACGGTGCCGCCGCCACGCTCATTGACGCGCATGTTGTAGCGCTTGCCGTTGAAAATAATGGGAAGCGTCATGATGCCGCCGAGCGGTTTGAGATCGCCGTCCTGTTGGCTGCGCGGCGAAGTCAGGGCGGCGGTCACCTCGATCGCCGAAGCGGTCGGGTTTTTCAGGGTATAGCGCAGCTGGTACGACATGCCGTATGAACCGTCATCAGAGCCGGCTGCCGGCCCGGGAACTTCGGCCGGGTTGGGAAGAACCGGATCGAGGGCGGGCAGGTCGGTCGGGCCGTTGCCGACATGGCGAAGGCGGGTCGCGAAAATCAGGTCACCCTCTGCGTTGCCCGGCGTGAGCTCTATAGTGCGACCACCCCGGTAAGTATTGCCAAAGGCAAATACGCCATTTGGCCGGCCATAACGGGTCGGCCCGGCGTAAGCATAGTCTTCTGTCTTGCCGGCGGCCGGGTAACGGCCGTTGGCTATCGATACGAGATCGTCGGCGGTAAGTGAATTCAGTGAGGCTACCACAGCGAGACGGAACAGATCGGTTCGATTGGCGGCCTTGAGATCGACGAGTGCGAAGATTTCTGTCTCACGCAGGTGCTGACTTTCGACAACTATGCGGCTCTGCCGGGCCGGCACGCGCAGGCGGCGTTCGAAGGCACCGTTCCTGCCCGGCACGAAATCGAGAAAACTGCTGGAAACCACGGCGTGGGTACCGGCAAAGACACCCTGCTGATAGTTCGGCGAAACGTTGCCGGTGACCGAGGTAATTTTCGGTGCATAGAGAATACCGCGCAACGACAGTTGGATCTCGTGGTCATTGGGATTGTAGACAACGGCAGAGAACCACTGGCGGTCTGAGCTGGCCTTGATGCGGTTATTGGCGAGCACGAACACGCGGCCGGCTCCGGGAAAATCGAAAGTTCCGTCGCCGCGGCCGCGAACCGGGGCGATGGTCGAGCCGAGAATGCCCGGTATCTGATAAGCTTCCGGGTTGTCGACGATGTACATCGGCGGGCCTTCAGGTGTGACGGCAAGAGGCTGCAATGAGACCAGTGGTAAAGGATTGGCGTAGACAGCGCCGGACTTCGGTTCGCTGTCGCACTCTTCGGGGTATTCATCGACGACCGGCTGTTCACGATGCAACTCGGCCCAGCATGCGACGTTCGGCGAAACGGCGGCTGCCGGCACGGTAATCTGGCCCAGGCAGACGATAAAAGCAATTATGACTGCACGCACGCTGATCGGGATTTTGTTTTGTGTCTGGTTATCTCTGCAGCATTCGCGGGCTTGAGTGCGCTCTGCATCGCTTTCGTCGAATCTTTCGTGCTGAGCGGCAAAGCAAACAGCCTCATCAGGTCGGCAATCATTCGTGTCTGGCCTGGAGTGGAATCTACTCAAATCAATCATTACATAACCCCTTCATCATCAACAATTTCTTTATTACTGGCAGGAGACCAGCGCGATTGCCGGTTCGTCGGCGGCAAAGCGCTCGAGTTCTGCGCGGAGCAGAGAAATGATCTGGTCTTTGCTGACCAGGCCGGAGAGGTCGATTATGCGGCCGGAAACGACGCAGAACACGTCGGGGTGCAGGCCGCCGGCATCGCCGAATACCGTAAGTTCTTCGATGAGGTTGCCTAGCAGACCGTAAATTCCGGTAACAGTGCCGGCGCGAACCGTGGCATTGGCGAGTTTGAGCCGGATGACGCCCTCGCGGTCGACAACGCGCACGGGCGAGGTCAAGCTGGTCAGCAGGCCGAAAAGGCACGGCTGCTTTCGGGTGGCCTGAAAGACAGAGTAAACCCCGGTTGCAGCTATCTCGCGCGTGTCATCGACACTTACCGTGCACGAGTCGGCGGCGATGCGATGCAACTCGGCGCGGTTCTTCTGCGCGGCAGTCAGTTCGCGGGCGCGCATTTCCGGCGTGCCCATGGCGGTAGCGACCAGACGTTTCTGCCTGGTGTCGACTTCGACGGTGACTTCGACCGAATCCGGGGCCGCGCCCATCTTGACCACCGACTCGAAGGCTTCGGTGCGAATGCGCAGAATTTCGGCGTCTGACGGGTTGACCACGCTGCGTTCGATCGAATCGCGGATCATGCCGAGAGCGGCGCCAATGGCCGATACGACTTCGGTGTTTTCGGCGATGAAATGCTGCATTCCCATTTTGTCAGCGGCATAGGGCACGATGACCTCGGCACCGCCGCCGCCGCCGACGTAAGAGAGAATGCCCTCTTCAACCCGGTATTCACGCAGGAAGTGGCGAACGACGTCGTTGACTTTCGCGCAGGCCTTGTCGAGAATACTGCGTGCCAGCGAAGCCGGCCCGGTAGAACATTGCCTGGCCATATAGTCCATGAATGGGTCGAGACTGCGGCGGTCGGCCACGGCATACTGCTTAACCTGCCCGATGGCGTTGGCAGCCTCGGTGGTCGTGATCGCGTAGCGGCTGCCGTTTCTGCCGCTTACCGCGGCATAATCGGCCGGGTCGCCCGGCTTCGGCTCTATGCTGGCGAGGCTGAGATCGCCGATGTTTTCAGGCGGCGCGAACGAGGGGTAAGACAACCCGGCGATGTGCGCACTGCGCGGCCCGACATCGACGAGCGAACCGCCGTTGAGCCTGATCATCGAACCGCCGCCGATGCCGACGGTGCGCACATCCAGCGTGCGGATATAGAGTCGATGACCGCCGACTTCGGCGCTGCGCACCAGCGGCCGGCCGTTGCGGATCAGAGAGATATCGGTAGAGGTGCCGCCAACCTCAAGAAACAGGCCATCGGAAATCTTGACGTACATCAGCGCGGCCGCAACGCCGGCAGCCGGGCCTGACAGCATGGTCATGATCGGGCGCCGCCGCATTTCGGCGATATCCATGATGCCGCCGTCCGAGCGCATTATCATCAGCGGCGCGGTGATACCGCTCGCGCGCACCGAAGATTCGGTCATATTGGCGGTTTCCAGCATTTTGGGCAGCATCGCCGCGTTCAGAACGGCGGTTCGCGTGCGCACCCGCAAACCATAGAGCTGTGATATTTCAGAGGCGGCGGTGGCGAGATGCCCCATGCCGCGCAGAATTTCAACGGCAGCCTTTTCGTTGGCCATGTTGTCGACACCGAAAGCTTCTGAAACCACGAAAACTTCGGCACCCTTCGATGCCAGCTCACAGGCCGCCATCTTTACTCTGGCTTCACATACCGGCTCACAGGTGTCGATGAACCAGAAGCAGGTCTGCAGATATTTGCCGGGCGCCAGTTCGATCGCGCCAAGGTCGATCTGGCGCCGCGCGACCCAACCCTGAACTCCGGTTGCCATGCCGATTATGCCGACACGCGCGACGTCGCCTTCCAGCAGTGCATTGGTCGCCTGCGTGGTAGAATGCGCGATCAGCGAGACTTCTTCCGGGGCAATCCGTGCGCTGGCCAGCAGTTTCTGCAGCGAATCGACGACGCCACGGGCAACGCCTTCGCCAGCCTTATGGGTGGTCGGCACCATTTCCTTGCCGATCAGTTCGAGTGTGCCGGCATCTACGGCCACCGCATGCGTAAAGGTACCACCAACATCTATGCCGATTTTTACCTTGCGTTGTGTCATTGCTTTACTCCCTATGCCGCCTGATAAAAACGCAGACCGGCGACGATCAGCCCGATCAGGGCCGCAGCCCAGGTAAACAGAATGGTTCGCCACATCAGCGTATTAACATCGACGCGCACTTCGTTGGCGATCCAGACATTCTGGGTATTGGTCGGGTCGGAAACGCCCTGCACCGTTCCAACGGCCATCAACGCCCCCATGGCAGCGCCGGCCGGAACACCCATCGATATCAGCACCGACGTCACGCCATAGCCAAGCCCCCAGACGTTGAGCGGGCCACGATACAGCGCCAGCGGCGCCAGCAGCGTAAATATCAGCACGAAATGCCAGCCCGAAGAAGGAACCGCAAAAGCCAGCAGCGGTTCGATATCTCTGGTGACCGGCCAGACGCGCGGCGACTGGTCAGCTGGTGCAGAAGCATCTGAGGTTGCGACGGCTTCGCTTACCGCGGCCGGTTTGTACCATTTCGCCGCCGCGCCGTTTTTAGAGGGGCCGAGAATAGAATTGAGCAGCATGCCGATGCCGAGCATAAGCACGACCGCGGGAATCACGCTCTGACTGCCTTCGATGACAGCACGGGAAGTCATATTCAGACTGCCGCGCCGCAGGGTCGAGATGATGCCAAACACGAATCCGCAGAGAAACGCCGGAACGAAAGGCATTTCATAGACGAGAATCAACAGCAGTGGTATCAGCGGAATCAGATACGAGTGCCAGTTGATCTCGGCGGTCTTGGCCTGCCAGTTGCCGAAACCATGTATAAGAGCGCAGATAAAGGCAAAAACGAGAAAGAGTCCGACGCACCATTGCGCGATGGCAAAGCAGTTTTCGCTGCCAATCGCGGCTACAGATGCACGATAAATGAGGGTGGCAATGATAATGATTGCCAGACCGCTGGCGGCCTGCAGCAGCGAGCGCCGGTTGAAGCGGAAACGGCCGGCGAGATGAAGCTCGAAAGTCACGAAACAAACCGCTGTCATTGCCACGACGTAGAACATCTTGAGCGCGAAGTCAGACACTACGGCGACATCTAGCTGCAGCACCGAGGTATACATTGCCCAGTTGCCCGGGTTGATCAGCCCGCCAAGGCTTATGCCGAACAATACAATGGCGCCGCACACGTAATCACGCAGGCCCAGCGAAGCGAGGATCGGCAACACGATGGTACCGACCATGATGACCGCCCCCAGCCCGCCGATCGTGGTAAAAAGTACCGAAATCAGCGCCAGTGTTATCAATGAAACGGTCCAGGGGTCGTCACCGGCCAGTTCAGCGCCAATGCGGATGAATTTTTCGGCGACGCCGGCTTTCTGCATGAGAAAGCTGACCATGCCGCCGACCATTGAGATAACAATTGCTTCTGAGAGTCGCAAAGAACCGTCTGCAAAAATTGCATAACCAATCTCATGAAGAGTCAATTTGCCGGCAAACCATTCAACCAGTCCGATAGCAAGTGCCATCAGAGGCAGAGCAAGAATTGCCGGCAATTTTCGCAGAAACATCAATACTGCTGCGACAAGAAAGATAATCAGTATGACAAAGCCGATCATGAATGGGTCTCCTTGTTTGGGGACAGTTCCAGGCTGGCGCCGCGCGTCACCAGCTCTCTGCGCAATTTCACGCCGTCAAGTTCTGCCGGAGAAATGCCAAATTTCAGCGAGAGCGCAGCCGCCACGCCGGCAGCTTCACCAAGCGCGCGACAAACAGGCTGAATGCGAGCCGAGGCCTGAGCTTCGAAGGTTGCTGACAGACAACGGCCGGCAACCAGCAGGTTGTCAATCTGCTCAGGAACCAGACAGCGATAGGGAATTTCGTAATAATCGCCGGCCGGGATATGAGTCAGGCCGCCGCCCTCTTCGCCCGGATCACGGTGTACATCGACCGGATAATTGCAGCGGGCGACGGCATCGGCGAATTTTCTCGCGGCAAGAACATCTTCAGTTGTCAACTGATAAAGCCCCATGATCCTTCTCGTCTCACGCACGCCGGGAATGACTGCAGAACACGAAACATAAGAGTTTTCGCAGCCTGGCAGAAAGCGGCGACAAAAGTCAGCATAACGCCGTATCGCCTG
>Ga0116142_10006055_pt1 | contig 10555 bp, 7 predicted proteins | sample AD_UKC033_MetaG_FD_89785 | JGI IMG/M metagenome (GOLD analysis project Ga0116142, IMG submission 89785) | Active sludge microbial communities of municipal wastewater-treating anaerobic digesters from USA - AD_UKC033_MetaG | ecosystem: Engineered > Bioreactor > Anaerobic > Digestate | place: USA... | reverse complement strand
TATCGGCATCGCGTCGAACAAGCTGTTGGCCAAGATCGCCAGCGACTTCGAGAAGCCGGATGGGCTGACGGTGGTTTCCGAACGGGACAAAGTCCAGTTCCTCCGTCCGCTGCCGGCGCGCGTTCTAGCGACTTCACGACCCTGACACGCCGACTGACCGTCGAGGAACCGATCACGGAAGCCAAGGACATCTGCCGGCTCGGCTGTTTTCTTCTTGGGCGCAAGAAATTGGTATCGCGTCCCCTGCGACTTCTCGGGCTTGGCATCAGCAACCTGCGCGAGCCAACGGCGCAACAGTTGATCTTGTTTTCTTGATAACGTCATAACGAGCGGGGCGACCATCGCGCGCCTGTCGGCGCGCCTTGGGTTGGGGGACCGCCCTGACCTACGCGGATGCCAGCACCTGGCGGAATGCACGCCCCCGGTCGACTGGGTGAGTGATCCTGCCGGCCGGACTCCGCCGATCTCTGCGTTCAAACCGACCCCATTCGCGTTAGGGAGGGGAGGACAACGTCAATGCGCTGATGCCGGAGTTCAGGAAACGCTGATGGCTGACCACGCTGACGGTGTTCTGGTGCCCCCAGCCCCCGGTCATGGCTAAAGGCGCCGATCACGGCCCGTGATGATCAACTTTGCCAAAGCGCTGCGCGCCTTTTCATACGCTGCGGGGCTTTTGTCCCACTCGAAGAACGAGCTGGCCAACGGCGCCACGATCCCATGCGCCTCGGCAGCCCGTCCTTCGCGCTCGACGAGGGCCAGGTAATCGTAATCCTCGATTGCATCGCGCAGCGCTTTCAGTCGAATCGTTGGCACAACGCCTTCGCAACCCACGGCCCGCCCAGGGTACACCAGCGATCCCTCCCCGTAAAACACGACCCCCTTCCCGCCCTGCTGTGGCGCTCCGCTCCCTGTGTAGTAGGGAGCCTCCACCCAAGGATCGTCCACCGGTCCCCAGTAGGACAGCCCGCCCCAATAGAGCAGTCCCCGCATGCGATAGCGCCAGGCGATCCAGGTCGGCACACGGTAGTGAAGCAACGGGTAGTCGATATGCCACCAGGGCGTCGGCTTGCCCTGACACAAGGCCGTGTAGGTCCAGATCGTTTCGCCCAGGGCCTGGCGCCGCGCGGCACTCTCCTGCTCGTGCAGAGAGAAGAGCGGGCACCAGATGTCCACGGCTCCGTAGAGATCGCCCCAGACGCTGTCAGCCCCTCCCTGGCCCGGAGCGGTCCAGGTCTGCTCGACCACCAGCACTTTCACCACGGACCTGGCCTCTCGGACCGCGCGTCCCCAAGTTCGCACGTACCGGTAGTCTTCCAACGTGTTCGGTTCGTCCCGCAGGTACGTGTAGAAAACCAAGTGCGCCTGGTTCAATTCGCGGGCGGCGAGGTCGAACGCGGCCAGCCAGGCGCGCAGGCGGTCGCGTTCGGCCTCCGGGTCCTTGACGACTCGAGAGGGGTGGGGAATCTGCACCGCGTTGACGTGGTAACGCTCGATGAATTGGCGCAACGCCGCCACTTGCTCCGGCGGTATCCGAAACGAACCGTCGGACTGCGCCACGGGACTGACCATTTCCCCCGGCGGCACCGCGTTCAGTCGATGATCGGAGAGAACCTGGGCGCATTCGGTCTCGACTGCCGCCCAGTCGGTCGGTTCGGCCTCCCGTCCGGCCTTGGCGCGCTCGCGGTAATAGGCTTTCAGGCGTCCCGCGGGCGAGCCGAACTCGGTCTCCAGCGCCGGAACACTCGGCAGCGCGAAGTCCCAGACGGTGAGGTGGACGGCGATCTGCGCGACCTGTTCCGGCCCGGCCATCAACTGGCAGGTGCCACGATATTCACCCGCCACGGCGTTTGTGGATGCAAAGACGTCCACCCAGAAGCCGTGCGTCTCCCGGGCGGGAAGCTCGAAAGGAATCGCCTTGAGCCGTGATTCGCGCAGCGTCTCGCCCGCCACCGGTTGGTCGAATGGGATCAGCGGGTCGGGATAACCGTCCGGTTTGAAATCCGCGTTGCGATGGGTGCCCGTATCGAGGAAGAGCTGATGCTGCCGGTAGAGGACAAACCGGATGGCCTCGGATGGCCGGTGGTCGGCTCCCTTCATAGCACTCGCCTCCAGGCGGAGACCAGAGACAGGCACATCCGCCCGCACCAGAACCTGGAAACTGCCCCATTCGTTGCGGGCGACCGAGAGCCTGGCCTCGCGCACCTCGCCCGGCGACTCGCTACGGAGCACGTGTCGAGTTTCGATCACCACCCAACATCGAGGCAGAGCCGCAAGGGGCTGGGCGCAAAAGGGGATTGAGAGCAGGAACGCGAGGGGGCCAAACCATGGCCGATATGCAGAGAAGAGTCTCATGGATTTGCCATCCTGTCTGTTTGTGAGTTCAGGATGGGAGCGTACCTCCAAACCCGGTCTCATCGCCAGCAAGCAGTTGTCCTCCAAATCCTCGCCCAATCTCACCATGAAGCCCCGCTCAGGTTGAAAGCCCCTTGATGAGGTGATGGACCGCGGCCGAGCCCTCGACGGGAGAGCCGCGCAGCGGGCCAGAGACTGTTTCTCGCTTTCTGCGGTCTGAGGGTCCAATCTGCGTTATGGCATCGACATCCTGTTTGGTGAGGGCGCCAATACTGTTTGCGCTCTGCGCGGTGGCGGGACCAGGAGCACGATCCGCCACTTTGGTGACGCCCTGGGCTGCGCCGCCGGGCGAGACGCTCTGCGCGGACTACGTGCTGCGTGTCAACGATCAGCCCGTGCCGGTGTATTCCTGCCGGGTGTCGGCGGTGCCGTTCAACCAGGTGTGGCCGGGATATCAGCGCCCTCTGGACCAGACCGAACTCGCCGGGTTCGCCCACTGGGGGATGTCCGGCCCGGTCACGGTCCGAATCAAGACACAGCGGTCGTTTACCAACGTCGTCGTCAGGCCCCGCTCACGCGCGATTCGCCCCGCCGTGAGCGCCCAAACGATCACGTTCTCGCTCACGAAACCCGGTCCGGTGACCGTCGAACTGGACGGACCACACCAGGCGCTGCACTTGTTCGCCGATCCGCCGGAAGCTGATGCACCGAAGAGCGACACAGCCAGGGTCCGGTACTTCGGACCGGGCGTTCATCGTCCGGGCAAGATCAAGCTTCAGAGTGGCGAGACGCTCTATGTCGCCGGTGGCGCGGTGGTTTACACCGCGGTCGAAGCGCGCGGGGTCTCGGGGGTGCGCATTCTGGGTCGGGGCATCATCGACACAAGCGAGTACGAGCGGGACAAGGGTGGCGGCTGTATCCGACTGACGGATTGCTCGGATGTGAGAATCGAAGGTGTCATTCTGCGAGATCCGGACGTCTGGTGTTTAAGCGCGTTCGGATGCCGGGAGGTCGAGATTGCCAACGTCAAGCTGGTGGGCCTGTGGCGCTACAACGCCGACGGCATCGACATCTGCAACAGCCAGAACGTCGTGATCCGCGACTGCTTTGTCCGGGCTTTTGACGACGCCATCGTGCTCAAGGGACTCAACTGGGGGCAGGGCGGCTTCCACGAGCGGCCGGTGCGCAACGTGCGCGTTCACGGCAGCGTGATCTGGTGCGACTGGGGTCGCGCACTCGAAATCGGGGCCGAGACCTCGGCGCCCGAGCTCGCCGAGGTTCGGTTCCAGGACTGCGACATCATCCGCACGACGCATATTGCGATGGACATCCAGTGCGGTGACCGGGCGCTGGTTCACGATATTCGATATGAGAATATCCGGGTCGAGATCGACGACGTCTGCCCGGTTCCGCGGATGCAAGGCAGCCGGGAGGAGCGGTACCGGGAAGACCCGGCTGCTGCGTACGTGCCGAATCTGTTCGTGATTGTGATCGGCAAGAATTCCTACTCGAAAGACTCCGAGCGCGGGAATGTCCGCGATGTGGTGTACTCGAACGTGTCTGTCTCGAGCAAACGCGTTGCCCGCTCGTTCTTCAACGGTCTGGATGGGGAGCACACGGTTGAGAACATCCTGATCGACAACCTGCGGTTCAACGGCGAGCCTGTGGCCAGCGCCGCCGCCGGGAACCTGTCGGTTGGGCGGCACGTGAGCAACGTGCAGTTTCGCCAAGCTGACAAGTGATGGTATTCCTCAGCCAAAGGACGGGGGCAGAAGTCAAGCTGATCGGTGCGTTGGCCTGAGCCGAGCCCGTGGTAAGCGCGGTGAAGCCCAACATCAATCGGCCACCGCCCCCCCGGGCTTGGCACGCCCGTCTCGCGGGAGCCACGGCAACCACTTTCCTTCGGTGCAAACAAACCAGGCCGAAATCGTCGATTAATCGCTCAGCACCAGCCAGTTGCAATGTCTTCGGGTATCCAGCCTGATTGGGCGCCGATTACTGGTAGACTTCCAACTCCGCCACCGCCATTTGCGCGCCTTTCTGGTCCGCCCCGTCCGGTTTCAGTGCGCTCACGCGAATGAATTGCGCCGGCACCGATTTGGTCATTTCGCACGCGTATGGCTTGCCCTCGAGGTTGTCGGCAGAAGCAACGGTCAGCCAGGTCTTGCCGTCCGTCGAGAGGCCGATCTGCAACTTCGTCGCGTAACCGTCCGGGGCGAAAGTCACCTTGACGCGGTGCACCGGGTGCGGCTGGAGCAGGTCAACTTCGTACGTCCACGGCCACTCGTTGGCGGCCAGCGCGGTCGTGTTCATCCGGCCATCCACGCCGAGTTTGGCGAGATGTTCATCCCCACCGCCGCCGTTGACGGGCAGTTCATGAGAACCGTCCAGGCTGAGCAGGCGCGCGGGCTTCCGAAAAGCCAGGTTGCCCGGCGGAACCGGCGGCTGGGTTTTGTACGCCGCCAGGCCCGGGCGCAGCGCCTTCAGCACTTCGAGCTGCGAACGGTCGAGGCCGCCGTCGCGGTAGAGCAACACATCAATGGACACCACCCCGCCGGCCCGATTCACTTCGGCGATGTATTCGGTCAAATCGGCTTTCGAGTACCGCACACCCGGTTGGCCCCAACCGGCGCCCAGGTAGTTGCCCAGCCGGTCATGGCCGAGATACGACAGGATGTGCCATTGCTCGCCACCGGTCCAGCGGGCCACCGGTTGGTCGAGAAACCGGCTCTGTTCCCAGCACGTGTAGTCTTCGTGCCGCGAGTAGGGCCGCACCCGGTCCTGCACGCCGGGGTTGAAGGCGATGATGCGGTTCGCGTTTCCCGCCTTGAGCGCGCGGGCCAGGATGCCCAACTTCTCGTCATCGTAGCCGATGAAAGCGTAGCTGCCGTCCACCCACCAGCCGGCCACCTTTTCGCGATAACGCTCGCCGTACTCCTGCACGACGGAAGCCCACTTCTCCACGTAGCTGGTCGGGACCGGGTCCTTCCAGCCCAACGCGGCAGCGGCTTTGGCGTCGGTGCGCGGGCCGTCGCCGGTCCAGTAGAGCATGAGCGGGATGTTCCTGGCCTGGAGCGCCTGGTAGAGGTCCTCGACCAGGTCGCGCGTAGCACAGGCCTCGCCGGGCCGGTAGCCGGTCAGACCATCGAACGTGGCATTGGGCGCGATCAGGAAACGCGTCCGCTGATGCATGGTGAAGATGACGTAGCCCGCTCCGGCCTCCCCCATGGCGTCGGCGAAGCGGCGGGCGTCGAACTCGCGCACGCATTCGTCCCAGGACGTCTCCCGACCCAGGCTATGGACCTGTTGCGGGTCGTTCTGCAGGTCTTCGAGGTAATGAACAAAGACGCCATAGCCAGCGCGCTGGAACCAGTCGGTGCTGGGGTTGTTGGTTGCGGCTTGGGAGACGAGACAGGAGACGAACCAAGGCAGCAAGGTGAGCCAGGGGCGCATCTGGCCGGGCCAAGCGAATCGTGCCGATTTCATTCCTGAAGTCTGCGGGTTCAGTGCCGTCTCGTCACCGCAAAATCGCCTTTTCTCGCCAGCATGGAACATCTAGAACAAACACTATGCCATTACTCAGAATCCAAACCAACGCGATGGCTGACGATCAGAAGCGACAGTCGCTGATGAAACGCGCGTCGCAGCAGATCGCAGCGGCGCTTGGCAAGCCTGAACAGTACATGATGGTCACCTTGGAAGGGGGTGTCCCCATGACGTTCGCAGGCAGCAGCGAGCCGACAGCCTTCGTGGAATTGAGAGGGATCGGCTTGCCCACGCCGAAGGCCCGGGAGTTGTCTCGGCTCATCTGCGAATTGACCGAGTCCGAACTGGGCGTCGCCCGGCGGAGGATCTACATCAATTTCGCCGATGTGCCCGCTCACCTCTGGGGCTGGAACGGAGAAACGTTCTGACGAGTGCAATATGGCTGTGAACACGCGCTTCTTTCTTCTCATGACCCTGCTGACTCCGGTGCAGGGATTGGCGTTGGCGGGCGAGGCGGTGCCGTCGGTCCGCGTCATGATGCCCGGCGAGTCCGGTGCCATCGCCAGGCGGACGGTCGAGATTCTCAGACGGCAGATTGGCCAACGATGCGGGGCCAAAGTGGTCACCAGTGGCGAAGCCGCATGGTCGGTGGCGCTCGGCATCGAAGCCGGCATCGGGACGGAAGGTTATCGGATCTTGGACGGCCCCGGGGGGTTAGTGAGGATCGTGGGTAACGACGACAGAGGCCTGCTCTACGGCGTCGGCAAATTCCTGCGAAGCTCCCGCTATGATCGCGGTGGGTTCACTCCCGGCGCCTGGCGGGGCACCTCCGTGCCGCGCTGTCCGATGCGCGGTATCTACCTCGCGACCCACTTCAATAATTACTACGAGGCCGCTTCGCCCGAGGAACTCGAACGTTACGTCGAAGACCTGTCCTTGTGGGGTTTCAACCTGTTGATGCTCGCTTATCCTCACTGGCAGTATGCCGGCTACAATGATGCGGCGGCTCGGAAGATGACTGAGCATCTGCGCCGGATCATGCGGGTGGCCAAGCAGGTGGGGATGAGCGTGAGCGTTGGAGACGCCCTCAACGGCGGCTTTACCTCGACGCCCCAGGAGATGCGCTGCACCCCCGTGCCGGATCCGCTGGGCCGGCACGGCAACTTTGGCGTGAACCTCTGCCCCAGCAAGCCGGCGGCGAGGGCGGAATTGCTGAAGAACTGGGAACAGTTGCTGGACCAGTTCGCTGACCCCGGCTTGGCTTGGATCACCTACTGGCCGTACGACGAAGGCGGGTGTGGCTGTCCGGACTGCTGGCCGTGGGGTGCACGGGGGTACCTGAGTCTGTCGCGCGCGGTGTCGGCATTGGTGCACCAAAAAAGCCCGCACCTCAAAGTCATTCTCTCGACGTGGACCTTTGACACGCCCCCCGCCGGCGAGTGGGAAGCGCTGAACGCGGCCCTGGCGGAGGACAAAGGTTGGGCGGATTGCATTCAAGCCGACGCGCACGAGGACTTCCCGCGATTCCCGTTGGAGCGGGGCGTGCCCGGCGGTCTGCCGCTGATCAGCTTTCCGGAGATCAGTATGTGGGGCCAGAATCCCTGGGGCGGTTACGGGGCCAACCCCCTGCCCGGTCGCCTCCAACGACTCTGGGACCAAACCCAGCGCAAACTCGCGGGGGGAACCCCCTACTCGGAGGGCATCTACGAAGACATCAACAAGGCAATCTGCAGCCAGTTCTACTGGGACCCGGAACGCCCGGCGATCGAGACGGTCCGGGAATATGCGGCCTTCGAGTATTCACCCGCTGTCGCCGATGAGGTGGTGAAGGTCGTGGAGACATTCGAGAAGAACCATCGGCGAGAGCAAATCGGTCCGAGCGCGCAAGAGGCGTTCGAGCGCGTCAAGGGCATCGAGGCCAAGTTGGCGCCCCAGGCTCGGGAGGCGTGGCGATGGCGGATTGTCTATCTCCGTGCGCTGATCGACTGTGAACTGCTCCGGACGCAGGGGAAACTCGAAGGCGAGCCGCTGCAGGCGGCTTTTCGCGAGTTGACGGCGATCTACCACGCCGAGCACGCTCACTCGATGCCCATACGCCCGCCGCACATGGGCGGTGCCGGCTCGAAGTGAGCGTTTGACCCGCTGAACCCGTGGGGGGCAACTGCCGCAAGATTCGGAGCTTAGGGTCTGTGCAAAAATTAATTCCGGTTTTGCTGGCGGGGATTGGGCTCGCTGGCGAGGCGCGAGGAGGGAGCATACCCGAAGCGGTCTGTGACCGACGAGCAATCCCGCAACCGCGCATACGCGTCAACCTAAGCACGGGTCAACGCCGCGAGCAGTTCGTAGAAGTTCTTCCGGTCGGGACGCTTTTCATAGAAGACGTGAGCGTTGAGTTGGTGGGCGAGCCATTGTTGCGGCGGGAGTCGCAGGATCGCCGCCGCGACCAGACAGGAGCACTCGGCGATAATGCGCGCCAGGCGCAGGAGGCTGACATGCCGTCCATCGGCAGGGAGTAGTTCGAGCCGATTGCAGACCTGGCCCACCAACACACAGAACAGGAGCTTGATCATCAACGAGAGGCGGAGCAGGTCGGCTGTGCGACAGTTCAGTTCGCGTAGGCCGAGGTGAGATCTGGAACGCGGGGCTGTTGGAGGGGACAATCGACGAGGCCACCTTCAGACTCGATGTCAGCGCACCGGCGGATGCCGGGCTGAACCGGTGCCGCGTGGTCCTTGGCGCCGGACCTTTCCTTGCCTTCGGATTCAGCCAACCGGTCGCGATCGAGTCTGACACAGGATGGGGGTCCGGCGATGAGATTGCGATCAAGGCCGTGCCCGTCCTATCGTCGCCCCCGGCCACTCGTCCGAATCGAGGTGCCGCTTTGGCATCGCATGACCCGCCCTTCCCCTATCGGCTCAGACAGGTCTGGATTCGCGCGGCCAATCTCTCCTCCTTGAGCATCCACGCCCTGGAATCGAGCGCCCCTTCGCCTCGGCTGAGGATACGCACTTCCCCTGGAGGAGGATTGGGGATTTCGTGGCTCGAACTCCCCATGGTGTTTCAATTGGAGGGCTCTACGAACCTAGGGGCGACCCCCGCCTGGCAACCGGTCGTACCCGAGTCGAGCCTTGTCATCGAGGGACGACGGATCCTTCGCGTATATGCCGCCGATCGAGTGAAGTTCTTCCGAGTGATTCATCACACTCCTTGATTCACAGTGCCTTGAACCGCTGCAGCAGGAAGCCGGGACGGGCCTTGTGATGCTCGCGCTCCCGGAAGTAGCTCTGCGGCCATTTCTTGCCGCGTTGACCATTCTTCCACAAGGCGACGCTAATTGCCGTCCCACAGGGTGTGAACTGAGGGCAAACCCGCAAAAGTCAGATGGGCTCTCTGACGCCGTGGATTGCATACTGCCATTGCACCGTCACGCCCCTCGAGTCCGAAGCCCGAAGGCGTCCGATCTAGGGCCACGCGTGCCGCCGATCCCGGCCAAGCCCTGCCATGGTCCGGTTGCCTTCACCAAGAATAGTCGCTCGCCAAGCGCAATTCCGAACAGATGCTTTCGCAGGGGCAGGAGCGACATCCGGGTTTTGTCACCCTGTTCTGTCACCTGACGGGAGTTGTTCGGGGGCTTTGGGCCCGCGTCGGTCCACCGCATGGGGTTCGCAAGTTACTAAAAGGCAACAGGTTGTCTTTTGAAGTCCGGGTGGGTGTGAGATGAGGCGAAGTGGCCGCATTGAACTAAGAGCCCTTTGCTGCACCCCGGCCAGAACCACCTTGGCCGTGTGAGGCCACGTTCCGGTTGACCGACTGGTCCCTGACCTGGGGATTGGGGAATTGAGGTACAGCTCGGTGAACGCTGCGGCGAAGCCCTGCCACGGCTTGAAGACAAGCGCCAAGGAACCGCCGCTGTGCCCGATTGCCCGCACGACGAATCGAAACCGCCACCGCATCCACTCCCCTGACGTCCGGGAACGCGTATTCCGCCAAGTGCTGGCGTCCGCGTAGGCCAAACCGGTACCCCAACCCAAAATGCGTCGGCAGGCGGCGATGGTCGCCCCGGTCGTAATGACGTTCTTCCTACAAAAACACCAACTGTTGTGCCGTCGGCTCGCGCAGGTTGCTGACGCTCAGGCCGAGCAACCGCAGCGGACGCGATACGAGCCGCTGCCGCCCCAAGAGGAAACACGCAAGCCGGTAGATGTCCTTGGGTTCGCTGACGGGTTCCTCGACCGTGAGTCGGCGCGTCAGAGTCGTGAAGTCGCCGTACCGCACCTTGACCTGGATCGTGTGTGCCGCAAGACGCCGCCGTTTGAGCGTCCCGGCGATCTCCGCCGCCTGCCCCCGCAGGCAGACTCGCAACACCGCCCGGTCGTCCGTGTCGCGGAGAAAGGTCTCCTCGGCGCCGATGCTCTTGACCTCGTCGCCCAACTCCAGCGGGCGGTCGTCCTCGCCCACTGCGAACTGCCTCAGCTTCGGACCGAACGACCCGACCAGTGCCCGCAGGTCCCCGCCGTAATCTTGCAGATCGCCGACGGTGCGGATGCCGACTCCTTGCAGGACCTGCTCCGTGACGCGGCCCACGCCGTGCAGCACGCGCGCCGGCAGCGGACGGAGGAACTGGACTTTGTCCCGTTCGGAAACCACCGTCAGCCCATCCGGCTTCTCGAAGTCGCTGGCGATCTTGGCCAACAGCTTGTTCGACGCGATGCCGATA
>Ga0116142_10006049_pt1 | contig 10565 bp, 11 predicted proteins | sample AD_UKC033_MetaG_FD_89785 | JGI IMG/M metagenome (GOLD analysis project Ga0116142, IMG submission 89785) | Active sludge microbial communities of municipal wastewater-treating anaerobic digesters from USA - AD_UKC033_MetaG | ecosystem: Engineered > Bioreactor > Anaerobic > Digestate | place: USA... | reverse complement strand
GCGGCGGGCTTGCCCTGGGCTGACATCCTTCACGCCTTCAGCGTGAAGGCGCGCGATCCATTCAACGTCACATTGGTACTAACATCGCTTGGTATGTGTCATATTTCAGATCGAATTACCACAATATTGTCATATCCATTATTTTGAGTACACCCTCTAAGAGGGTGTCTGCAAAATCATGCTGCGACCATTCCTAAGCGCTGGGCGAGCAACCGGATGAAGGCGATGAACAGCCAACCGAGGGAACTGGCGATAGTCGCCTCATAATCGCGAACAAGACGGCGGTTATTGAGGATCCAGGCGAATGTACGTTCGACTACCCAGCGGTGCGGGAGAAGGCGGAAGCCGCGGTCAACTGGTTGCGGCTCCGCCCCAGGCAGAGTCCATCGCCGCTTATCGCCTTGATCTGGCCGGGTAACGATTTCAAGGGTGATCCCGTATTTTTCACGAACGGTTTGAACACACTTGTCATTGTAGCCGCTGTCGGCCCAGACCAGCGACAGGCACGGGGATCGGTTCTTCGCCTCCCCGATCGCCGGCGGCCCGCCATCGCTTTCTTGCACCGAGGCGGGAACAATGCGGAACAAGATGGGCAAGCCGAGAGTGTCGACCACCACAAACCGTTTCCGTCCCTTCACTTTCTTTCCTGCATCGTAACCGCGGAGCCCCCTTTTTCGCCGGTCTTGACCGACTGGCTATCCAATATCCCGGCGCTTGGCGTTGGGGCGTGCCCGCTGCGCTCCCGCCACAGTTCGTGCAGCCGCTCGTAAACCTTCTCCAGCAGCCCCGAATCGCGCGCGCGGGCGAAGAAGGCGAAGGCGGCCTTATAAGGGGGGAAGCCTTCGGGCAGCATCCGCCAGGAACAGCCGCTCCGCACCAGGTAAAACACGGCGTCCCACATCAGCCTGCGGTCATGCTTGGGCGGCCGGCCCCGGCCACCGCTGCGTTCAAGCAACGGCCGCAATGTCTCCCATTCCAGGTCCGTCATGCTTGATGGGTACTTCCCTGAGGACGGCTCGCGCCTGTGGATATCCCTGTAGTGTCTTGGCGTCTTTTCCGGCGCCGCCTGCGGAGCCGCGGCGGCTGACGGGGGCTTTAGTTTCTTAAACCCTAGATGGGCAAGTGTTTTCGCCCACACTGCCGGCGACAGGCGCTTGCCAATCCGCGTTTCCATTTCTTTGGCAATGTTCCGCACCCCGATCTCCGGCCGTTCCGTCACCAGCTTGCGCAACTCCTCCTCGTCGCCAGCGTTGATGTTGCGATGACTGGCACCTCTTCCACAAGATATATGGTTTTGGCGCGAACGTAGCCTCGTCATCGGTGGAGAGTATTGTCTCCCGGACACCAGCGAGGTTTTCGATGAGAGGCTGGTACTGCTCCAGGCAATTCGGGACTGCGTTCTCTGATGCCTGGAAGAATTGCTGCACTCCTGACAAAACCGGATTCTGCACGGGAGTCGGCGTCGGCGGGAACTCGGATGGCGGAAGCTTATCCGTTGCATGGCTTTTGTAGATGGTATAGCCAGGCCATCGGTCGTCAGGAGTCGGCACATTCGTCGGCAAGCCCATGCCAGCTGGCGTGGGAGTCGGGGTATCGAGATTGAACTGCATGCGGGTCATGTAGAATCCTTCCATCAGCGGCGTGGGAGTCGGGTAGACCACCAGCGGCAGATGATACAGATCCAGCCCCGACCACGATGCATCTTTGGGCAGCCATGGAACTGTCACATTCTGCGCATTTCCTACGGCTATCCAGGGGCGGAGCCCGGGGTCGTCATCATAGAAAAGCTCTGCGGACGATACCCTGCCATTCCCGTAGGAATTGTACGGCTCAACCTGGACCACCCAGGCTTCAAACTGCTGGTAGTCTTGCGAAAGATCGGAACGGCCAAAACCGGCAAGATGGATCTGCGGCCGGTTGAATACAGATGCGAGCTGCTTTCTCATTCCCTCAAAGTACGGTTCATCGAAGTAGCCAGGCGGCGGGGTATTCGTAGGCGCCGGAGTATTCGTCGGCAAGAGTGTGGGCGAACCTGGCAGCGGAGTCGGAGGCTCGGTCGGCGGATCGGGCACCGGGGTCTCGGTAAACTCAGGGCTGTCATCGTTTTTCGAGCAGTCCCGCTCGCCGGGGTTCACATCATTATCGACCACTTCTTTGGAATCGAAGCTTTGCCCTTCGAGGAGCGCGACGGTCATCCAGTTCCAGCAGTTCTCATCGTAGTCGCGGGAGTAGGCATAAGGATTGACGTGCCCGGAAAGAACCCCGTCGGTGTCCACAATGAGATGTTTGCTGCAGGATGATTTGAAGTTCCGTATGTTTGTCCGCTCGGTGCGCAGCCGGCTCCCCGCATCGAAAGGCGTCGGCGCGTAGCAAGGGTCGTTGGATGCCGGCGCCTGGTCAGAATTCCATCCCCCAGCGGAACCATGCCAGGAGAAAATGTCAAAACACGGATCCGCGTTAAGCTTCGTGTCCAGTGCATCCTCACCGTCACACACAGCTATCAGGTGATCGGGTATCGAGGAATCTTCTCCTTGCATGTCGGCTATCTCTTCCCGGATCCAGGCTGCGATCTGCTGGTGCCACTGATGTGCCTGATCAGCAGAAGCACCGCCGAATCCGGGCTCGTTCATGATTTCATAGATGACATTCCAGTTCCCTGCGGTAGCGCGGACGATCTGCTTGACATAATTCCGTTGCACGTCGCTCAACCGGGCGGCGTAAGTCGGATCCCAACCCGGAGGCGGGGTCGGTGTGTACTAGGCAGGAGTCGCAGTCGGAGTCTGGGTAGTGGGGGTCATGTCAAGTCTGATGTTGTACACGTAAGGAAATCCAGAGTCGCTGTTGATGACCGCAACGCCAGATGCCCCTGTGTCGTTGTTACTGGCTTTCCAGGGGCTTCGCGTAAAATCGTCCTGCAAATCGTGTTTCGAGAACAGGGTAAGCATGATCATAACATCATCCTGCCCCTCGCCTCCCAGAGATGCCTCAAGCAGACCGTCATTCAGACGTTCTTTCCATTCATCATAGTACATGCCGGTAGCGCTAAGATCAAAGTTCGCCAGCGTATATATCCCATATACATCGCGCGCAAACGGCGAGAACTTTTGGGTGTATCCGTACACATCATCTGGAAAATGATAAGTCCACACCCGCAAGAGTCTGTTTCCATAGACCCTCAGATTGTTCACGCCAGCGGATAAAGCACCCCAATCCCACATGGTGATATTGCTGCTGATCTCATCATATACCCCCGCTCCGCTCAAGCTCACAGACTGTACCAACTCGCGGTTGTGATTTCCGGTATCACACCAGACCGCTGCCAGTTTTGAATTGATGACTTCCAGATGCTGAGCAAACGGCGAGGGCGTTGGAGAATTGGTTGGAGTTGGAGGCGGTATAAGTGTAGGAGTGGAGGTACGGGTAGGAGTCATCGTAGACGTCGGCCGAAGGTCGGCCTTGGGGTTGGAGTCCGTGTAGGCGTCGAAGTTGCGGCGCCCGCTGCATCAATCGGTAAAGCGACAAGGATCAAGACGGACAACAGCATAACCAGGAAGTAGCGAACGTGTTTCATCTGCTTTCCCTCCTTGTGTGATTTGGGAAGCTAATATCTCCGCACTGTGCGCAGGCGGAATTCTTCAGTAAGCTATTTACTTGTGAGGCCGGGCCACCGGTCGCTGATAGCTCCCGATGCATCCCGGACGATCAGCTCCAGAGCATATTGTCCAGCCCACCCGGAAGAAGACACATCGTGCAGCAGCGCGAACAAGTGATCTTGCGGCTGACCCGGATCTGGCGGGCCGTGATCTTCCAAATAGATTCCTGTAGGAATCCCCTCATAACACAACTCGGCTTCTACCGGGAGAGGGGTTTCAGGAAAAATCCTGACGATGGCGAAGACCTGCAGTTGCCCGCCGCCGGAAGCGGATAGCCGGGTGGCGCCGAAACCTGCCTGAAGGATGACCGGCGGGTAATCATAAATTACGCGTCGAAACAGGCCCCAGTTGGCATCGTGAGTTTCGGGGCGTAGCGCGACACTGTAAACGAGAACCCCGCCATCCGCTTGCCTATTCACAAATTTTACATGTCCAAGATCCCGTGCCAGCAGCTTCCAGCGGGCAGCCCCTTCCATGGTCCTATAAATGTTTAGTTCGTTGCTGCAGTACAAGGTTCCTGCCCGACTGGGATCAGCCAGGGTATCCATGCGGTCCAGATCATCGAAGGGATCGTCCAGGCAGGGATTGAACCAGGTTATCCCCCAGTCCGTGCTTTTCCGGAAGCCCCTCGCCCAATAAGATGTGCAATAGAGGGTGCCGTCATCCCCCGGATCGAACAAGAGCTGATCGGGGGTGTCGCAATCCGGGATGCTGGAATCGTACCCTGCCCAGCTCAATCCGGAATCGGTGCTCACCATGAGAGGCGGATTACTGGAAGCCAGATAGACCAGGCCGGAGATATGCGGATGAAAAGCGATACCCCATATGAACCGGTCCTGCAGCACCCGGGCCCAGGTCTCCCCGCCATCGGTGCTGCGCAGCAGAAGTCTGATGGACTCATCTCCAGCCTTATCGTTGCCCTTGGCCAAGAGGATCCGGGGATCGCCCGGGTCCATGATGAGATAACTGATCAAGATATTGCGGGGGAGGAGCGCTCGCCACGACTGGGCGCCATCAGCTGTCTTGAAGAGAAAGTCGTCATAACCATAAAGAATATCGGGATTGTCCGGGTTCATCAGCAAATGCCATACCCGATCTGAATTTAATCCCGTGCACTTCGCCCTCCAAGTTCGTCCGCTATCAGTCGATTTGTACACTCCGCCCTCTCCGGCAGCCACATACAGGATCTCGGGATGCTGCGGGCTGATGGCCAGATCGCTCGGGGATCCGCCCCCGCCATACTGGCACCACGTCAGCCCATCCGGCAGGAGCGAATGGATACCGTCATAAGTGGTGGCATGCAGAACCCAGGATGGATCTTCGGGATGGAACAGAAATCCACACCCCAGACAGCGTGGCGGGCGGGCATACTCCTGCCACGTCACCCCGCCATCCGTGGAGCACCTGCTGTTCAAATAAATCCGCACCGGGTCGCAATCGAAGTTGACGCCCAAGTCGGTGCTCTGCTCAATCCCGCCGGTGCGCTCCCAAGTCTGGCCGCAGTCGCTTGACCAGAAAACGCCGCCGGTATCCTCCTCTACGCCGGACTGGCTCCGGGAGGCCACATAGATGAGGCAGGGATCCTGCGGGCTCACCTGCAGCCAGCAGATCCGGTGGAAGCCGGGAATCGGCACAGAGTGGAAACTCCAGGTCATTCCTGCATCAGTGCTTGTGCCGACCACATTCGAGCCAGCGAGCATGGCGAGATCCGGGTCCAGGGGATGGAACAGCAGCGCGTCAACAGAAACAGTGCTGTCCAGCACCGGCTGCCAGCTCACTCCGCTGTCCGTGCTGCGGCCGAGCGTCGAGTAGATGTTCCAGAGTCCGTCGTGCCACTCCATGTTCGCCAGCAGCACGCCATCAGGATTCACTGCGATATGGCTCTTGATCCGCACGTACCCGGCCTCATCCGCAGTCCACACGTGCTGCCAGCTCTCCCCGGCATCCGCGCTGCGGTACAAGCCCAAGACTTCGGTGTGGTACCGGTCGCTATGAAAGACATTGAAATAGAGTTCATCTGGATTGGTGGGGGAGATGGCAAGGGCTGATGTTCCATAGATTGCCGCCACGCTGTAACCGTTATTCATCCACCGCCACGAGATCCCTTCGTCTGTGCTCTTAAATACCCCTTCATGGCTGGAGAGGCTGTAGAGGACGTTCCAGTCGGCCGGATCCCTGACCAGTTCCCGGTCCAAATTCCCGAAGGGGCCTAAAGATTCCCACCCCTCCTGGGCGGATGCGCTCTGGCTCGGCCACAGGGCGAGCAGCACCAGGATCATGAGCTTCGGAATCGCTTTCCTGGCGCGGCGAGCCAGCGCCTCCCCGTTCCGTGTCATCCCATTCAAGCTCATCCACACCTCCCGTCAATAATCCCCCGGATCCAGATCCCGTGGCAGCTTCACTCGCTGGCAGAAGCGGCGCAACTTCCCGATTGTCCAGGCTCGCTCACTCCCTTGCTTGGATTTTCCTCTCCTGCTTCCCCCTCCCCTGGCCAGAGTCTGAGCAGGTATAAGGTTTACTTTAATAAAGTAATAGTTTCCGGGTCAACAAGAGTCAAATATTTTTTTCTCATGAGTTAAAAGTTCCCGCCTATAACCAGTAGCTTTCCGCGAAACCAACCGCGAATTTGAGCTGGTCATCGAGAGGCAGAGTGAAGCGGTGCCCGGCACCTATCGATCAAGACGAGAGCCTCGTGACGGGGAGCGTCATGATCGCGGCGGACGGGTATGTCAACGGCATGGTCGAACGCTTCCGGCTGCTGGACAGCTTGTATCCCAACGATTTCGACTTTGAGGTGAGTTCGTTGGTCCCCGTGGAATGACGGACTAAGTCCCATATGACTTCGACGGGTGCCTGGCACCCAACACCCTGGCCGCTTCCGGATCCGTTAGAATATTAGCTTTATAAAGCGCTTACTGGTGTTGACAAATGGTAACGATTTCATTTCAGTGCGAACAGATTGTGTAATGATCCGGCTTTAGGTGCGAGTCTTTGACAGAGGTCAGACAGGAGGTGGAGAGATGGCAGGAATCAGGGGAAGATTGAATAAAGCGCTGAATTTCAACCATGCGCTGCGGCGTTCAGCTGTGGCGGTTTGCCTGGTGATGATGATGCTCTCCGGGCGGGCAGACGCTGCGTGGCTGGATGCCATGCGGGTCGACGGGCCGGGAAACATCGACGGTGAATTGCCCGAGTACTACAACAACGTCATGGCGGTCGATCACCAAGGGATCCTGCACGTCGTCTATTACCAAACGAACGGGCCGATCCTGGTGCATAAAACCTGGGACGGGGCGGCGTGGTCTGAACCCGACTACATCCCGCAATCAGCGTACGCCGACAACTGGTCATTATTGATCGATTCGCAGGACCGGTTGATCGTTATGTGGAGGTGGAATTTTAGCGTGGTCAAAGTTGCCATCAAGGACGTTGAGGACTGGCACCAAACCATAGAACTCGCACACGACATCTATCGCGCCTCCGCGTATCTGGACAGCCGGGACCGTCTTTTCATCGCTGCGGTTGTGCGGGACCAGCCTTACAGCCAGATGACCGCGGTGTTCATCGTGGAAGGAGAGGCGGTGCGCGAACTGCCCAGGCTGCCGGGCGCCCTGGATCACTACCGGCAGCTTTCGGTGGTGGAAGATCCCGGCGGTCAGATTTGGCTGATCTATGGAGGAACAGGGATCTATCCGCTTCTTGAAGAATCCTGGAGTTGGGGTGACCTCGTTGCCCTCCCAGTAGGCTATAGCTGGGATGTCAATGGTAAATTCGACACCACTGGTATCCTTCATGTAGCGGGCAGCCTTGCCTATCTTCCGGATATCCCGAATCCGCCGTTTTACGTGACGTTCGATGGCCGTGCCTGGAGCGATTTCGATTACTTAGACCGGCATTCTTACTATCAGCCACATCCCTCACTCGATTTGAACGCAGGAGGCGAGCCGCGGGTCGTGTTTTGCGGCAACGACGGTCGCATACGGTAGATCGAACGGCACGAGGGAGCCTGGAGCGAGCCGGTTATCGTAGCGGACCTGAACCGTTCGTGGCTGCCGTTCCTCCTGTGCGAGCAGAACGGGAAAATGCACCTGCTGTACACATCGTTCGCGTCCATGGACCATAATGAACTGTTCTACCATCCGTTCGTGCCCGGCGACGCCGAACTCGACCTGAACCTGAACCGCGGCGTCTACGGCCCCGGCGACAGGCTGATGCTCGATGCCTGGATCGCCAATCCGTTGGAGACATATTCGCTCGTGCTCAAGGTCATCCTGGATATCGGCGGGCAATATTACTACTACCCCGATTGGACGACTAAGAAGGGCGAACTGCGGCTGCGGACGGCCGACCACGCCACCAGCGTGACGCGGCTGTTGGACATCACCCTGCCCGATCCGTTGGAAACCTCGGGCCAGTTCACGTTTTATGGCGGATTGTTCTACAAGGATAGCAACTATGTAATCGATTTCGATTCGGTAACACTTATTCTGGAGGGACAGCCATGAACCCATCGCTAAGAATCAAGCGGACAAGCGGACAAGAAAAACTGCCGTGGCTGCTTCTGTCAATCTGTTTGCTTATCTGCATATCGGCGCTGTCAGGAACCGGACTTCTCGCGCAATCGCCGACTCCCACGCCGTCGGCCACGCCAAGCCCGACGGCGCCCGCATGGGCCGACGTGAGAGACGCGTGGTACGCAGGCTGCGGCGATCAACACGCGACCGGCCTCAATCCCAACTCCGCGGTGATCTGGAGCACATTTAGCCCATTGGAAGCATCCGATCACTGGTTGACTTGGGAACCAGTCACAAATCCATGCAACCCAGACTGGAATCAGTATCGAGTAGACGAAAATTTTGAAGACGATACCGGAGAGCGGCACCAAGACGCCTACCGGTTCTGTCTGGAATACTTCGCGGTGGATTTCCTGAGCCAGGTGCAGATTCCTCAATCCCGGCCCCGGTACGATGTCGGCTCAGAAGAATGGCGTGATTACCCCGGCAGATTCTGCCCGTTCTTCAAATACGCCCATGCCAAGCAGATCGGACTGACGGCGTGGGATCCGGGCAATGAGCTGCGGCGCGACGAGTGGATCCCGTACTTCGGGAGGCAGCTGAATCAGGAGCCTTCCCCGTTCAAGTACATGGCGACGCGCGACACGTTCGGGTGCATCACGCTGATGCTCGGCGCGGCGGGGCAGCCCAAACCCGGCCAGGCCAACCAGGACAATCTCTTAGCAACTTAGACGTTGTTCGATGGGTACCCGGGCAACGAGTTGGCTGTGCTTCCAGTGCCGACGGGGACACCGGGTCCTGACGAATGGGAAGGCTGGACGGAAACGTTCGTCCCGGAAGCGTTACAGACCCCCGGGCCAACGCACAACCGGTTCCTGTCCCATCTGTTCCTCAGAGCCCGGTTCGTTGCCGAATTCGGCAAGAATAACCCGTTAGGGCACGGCGAGTTCGACGCCTATCAGCTCCAGACCACGTCCGTCTGCAACCAGCTCTGGCCGGAACCCGTGCCGGTCAGCAAGCTGTCCGATGCGGCGCTGGACCCCGATTGCCCGGTCACCACCACCCCGGTGCCGGGGCATGGAGGTTCAAGCGCTGTGACTTCGACACGGATCGCTATTTGTGAGTACACCCCGGCGCCGACCCCGACACCCGAACCTTCCGTTATCCCGCCAACCGCTCCTCCGATTGTGGTCCCGCAGCACTATGGTTTTGACCGGAAGACCATCGCGGCGTGGACAGAGTATCTGGAAGAGAACAACTTCGATCATCCAGATCATTACATGCTCCATCTATGGTCCACGTATGACACGAACGGGAAGCCGTGCGGCTGCAATCCCTTCGCGGATTCCATTTATCTTGAGCATTGGAACTGGGGGCAACGCAACCATTACAACCTTTACGGCGGCCAAGATTCGTTCATCCAGAAGCAGCATGAACAGGTCGCCTCCGCGCTGCTCGGCGCCATGGCCGCCGATTCAGTGATCAACAGCGCCGGTCATCCTCTGCGTTTGGGAATGTATCAAGACCTGCACATGGCCAAGGCCGGTTATCTGGCGTTCGCGCAACTGTTCCGTTTTGAGTACAAGATGGGCAATGACTTCGGTGAGATTTTCCCGATCGAGAACAATGGCGGATTCCGCATTGCCCGGGAGCCGGCGCCGCCAGCCGGACACGATTTTCTCGTTAATGGCGTTTCGTTGCTTAGCGCCAGAAAAGCGGAAATCGAAAATCTCAGCGAAGCCGCGGTCCAAACGTTATGGAGCCTGGATTGGCCGGCTGCGTTGCAGCTATGTCCGCCGCCGGGAAAGGGCATGTTCACGGATCTGGCGACAACGCACGAGCGGACAGACTTTCTGCGCGCGTACATCGCCGCGGGCTACGCGGCGAATGTTCAGCACGGCGTTCTCATTCGCACCGGCAGCGGCGGCCTGTGGGATCTGGCGAACCTCATCCTTAGCTGGGTCGGCAACGATTACGTGGAGGTCATGTCCCGGATCCAGCCGCTGCTCCAGTTCGTCGCCGAGCACCGGTCGTTCTTCACCGAGGTGACGCCCTGCACTGCCTGGACGCCGACGGCGACAGGGATGGCGACGTCCACTGCAACGGTCGAGGCGGGATCGCCGACGCACACGCCCGTGTTCACAGCCACGCCCGTCCCACAGTGGTTGCTGTCCCAGATGGCGTTCCCGCCTGTCGATTTCGCGGCGACCGGGATCGCCAGCGCGATGTATCGACAACTCGATTCCGACCGTATGTTCCGGGACGAGAATAACCGTCACAGCCGCTATCTCATCCACTTGGTCAACCACAATTATAACGAATCCGCCACCGGCGGCTGTTAAGACGAGCTGGAGACCCGGCTTGTCCCCACGTTGATCCCCACGATCGTGATTCCTGC
>Ga0116142_10006047_pt1 | contig 10566 bp, 5 predicted proteins | sample AD_UKC033_MetaG_FD_89785 | JGI IMG/M metagenome (GOLD analysis project Ga0116142, IMG submission 89785) | Active sludge microbial communities of municipal wastewater-treating anaerobic digesters from USA - AD_UKC033_MetaG | ecosystem: Engineered > Bioreactor > Anaerobic > Digestate | place: USA... | reverse complement strand
CTTCATCGGCGCACTCGGCGACGACCATCTCGGTGCGTTCGCCCGCGATTTCGCCGCGCGCGAGGCGCTCGATGCGCGCTGGCAGACCTGCCCGACCGCACCGACCGCGGCGGCCAGCATCGCCGTCGATCCGCGCGGGGCGAACCGCATCCTGGTCAACCTCGCCGCCAACCTCGAACTCGAAGAAGCCTTCGTCGCGGCACAGGCCGATGCCTTCGCGCAGGCGCGCGTGCTGCTGTGCCAGCTCGAAAACGACCTCACCGCGGTGCGCGCCGCACTCACCCTCGGTGGTCAGCACGGCCTGCTGCGCGTGCTCAATCCGGCGCCGGTGCATCGCGACGTCGACGCGGCCCTGCTCGAAGCCTGCGACGTCATCACGCCGAACGAGCATGAGTTCGTGCAGCTGCTCGAGCGGCTGGTCGGCGAGCGCGTGAAGTCCGACGACCTTGGCCTGCTCGACCAGGCACGCCTGCACGCGCTGTGCCGCAAGCTCGGCGTGCCGACCGTGGTCGTTACGCTCGGCGTGGCCGGCTGCTTCGTCTCGCACGGCGAGGACACGCGCGGCGACGAGGCGCCGTACTACCGCGTCGCCGCCGAGCGCGTGAAGGCCATCGACACGGTCGGCGCCGGCGACGCCTTCAACGGCGCGCTCGCCGCCGCCCTTGCCCGCAACGTCGACGCTGCGTTCAAGCGCAAGATCCGCCACGCCAACCGCGTCGCCGCCCTGAGCACCGAGAAGATCGGCGCCTCGATCGCGATGCCGACCCGTGCCGATGTGGTCGCACGCTTCGGCGAGGAATGACGCCGCGCACGCACCTCAACGCTGCTGTCCTAGGAGCGCGTTCACGGGCGATGCTTGTCGGCGCGATCGACGAGAGCATCGCCCGTGAACGGGCTCCTATCGGGGCACGACGCGCCGCAAATGCAAAAGCATCACGGCTGGTTTTCAACAGCCGAACGGCTGGTCAGCCGTCTCCTACTGGAACCCATTGCGGAAAATCACGTCGATGTTGTCGCGCCAGTGGATCAACAGGTCGCGCAGGGCGAGCGGGCTGTTCTGGGCAGGTCCACCGCCGGCCTGGTTGGTCTGGTTGACGCCGTGGCAGCCATCGCAGACGCGGATGTCGCCTGGCTGCGCCGAGATCCAGTAGCGCTCACGCACGACCGGCGTGCCGTCCGCGGAGGTGCTCTGCCAGACCAGCGCGCGACGCGCCGGCACGAGGGCGGCCACCGAGCCATCACCGGCGATGCGCACGGCGCCGGCCGGTGCGCCGCTGGCCGCCGGCATGAAACGCAGCGCGGCCGCGTCGTGCAGGGGTTGGGCGAGCACGCGCCGACCCGCGGTCGGCGTGTCGATGCCACCGATGCCGCGGATCTGGTCGGCCTGCATGAACTGCATCCAGACGATGTCATAGACCTGCCCGCCGGCGCCGACATGCTGCACGCCGCCCGGCACGCGCAGGTTGAACGGCTGCTGGCGGTCGGCATCGTCACGCGTGGTTGCATCGCGCACGACCAGGGCGGCGAGGTCGTTGCGGGCGAGGAAGTCCTTGAAGTCGGCAGCGGCAACACCGGTCTGCGCGAACACTGCCTGCTCCGGCGCTTCCAGCGGCGTGGTCGGCGCTGGTGGCACCGCTCGTGCGCGCACTTCGACCGGTGAGAGCTCCCACAACGGACCGTTGTAGCTGACCAGCACGTCAGGATCCCAATAGGAAATGTTCTTGCTGATGCCGGCGGTCAGCTCGCCGCCGGCAGCCGGCACGTAACTGCCGCCCGAGGGGGTCAGCAGATGCAGGCGGAACTTGTAGCGTGGGTTTGGATTGGGACGCGTGCCGTCGTTGCCGGCTGCGCCCGGATGGGTGCTGCGTGCGGCAATGAGCTTGCCGTCGGCGAGCACGATCGCATTGCGGTAGTGACCACTGAAGTCGGCCGGCGGAGTGCCGGCATGAATGCCGCGCGTGCTGCGCGGCGTGAGGTAGTCGACCGTGATCGTGTCGGCATTGCGGTCCGGTGGCGCGGTCATGGCGACGATCTGCCCGGACGCGTGCGTGTAGAACTCCGGCGCGTCGATGGCTACGTAGCGGCCCGGCACAGTCGGGTCCTCGGCCAGTTGCAGCCAGTTCTCGGTGACGTTCTGGTTCGGCCGCGCGCCCGGACTGAACTCGACGAGGTTCGGATCGTTGCGCAGGCTGCGGTTGAAGTAGCCGACCAGCTCATGGCGACCAATGTGGTTGATCGTCTCCTCGCCGCTGCCGTCCTGGTTGAGCATCCACGGCAGGAACAGGTTGATCGTGTGACCGTAGCTGGTCGCGGTGTCGTAGCGTGACTCGGGAAACACCTCAGCCGTGGTCGCCAGACGCGGGGCGTCGGCTGCCTCGGAGGCCCAGTTGAAGTTGCCGTGGTTGCCGGCGTCGGCCTGCTGGTCGCGCTGCAGGTGGTCCCAGCGCGTGAAGATGATGCGGCCGTAGCGGTCGACCAACGGCCTGAACGAGCCCGAGGGCGAATGCTGGAGCAGGCTCAGCGCGCCGGTCGCGGGCACCAGCTTCCACAGGCCGGTCGGGGTCGGCGTGGATTCGTATTCGTCATGCTGCGGATACAGGTGACGCGAACCATCGCGGGTACGGTCACTGACGAAGACGATGTCGCCGTTCGACAGATAGGCCGGCTCGACGTTGTTGGTGTCGGCGGGCTGGTTGGGCACCCTTGTTATCGTTACCGTCTGCCCCTGGCCGAAACCGGTGACTTCGTAGAGTTGCCAGTAGTAGCTGTTCCACTGGTACTGCGTCGGCGCGCCAACGACCATGCTGAAGATGGCCTTGGTGCCGCTCCAGTGCACGGCCGGGTCACGCACCGCGATCGCGTTGGCGCCCTGCAACCCGCTCATGCCGTAGCCGGCTTCCTGGGTCAGGTTGCGCAGGCTGCCATTCGGATAGCGGATGTACAGGTCGCCGCCGCGACCGGCCGAGTTCATCGCGCCGCGATGGTTGGCGAACACCGCACCGATCGAGGCGAAGTCGTCGCTGATCGGAAACTGGGTGACGAACATCACCGGATTCGCCAGCGTGGGTCCCTGCGCCTGCGCCTGCGCCGCGCAGGCCAGGCCCAGCAGCGCCGCACCGAGTGTCTCAAGCCAGGCATTCTTCATCACGTTCCCACCCCCGGAAGTCCATGTACCCGCGCGCAAGCCCGAAGCGAACGGCCGGCGCATACTGTGCACGAGCATGCCCGCCGATCAGGGCACCGTGTCACGATTCCACAATAACGAGAAAACGTGGCGCAGGGCGCCACGGGGCACCTCGATCGTTTCGGCCCGGAGATCAGCCGGCACGCTGCTGCCGACGCAACTCGCGCAGGCGTAGCAGGCTGCGGCGCCTGAGGATGCGCCGCCTGTAGTAGATGAAGACGATCGCCGCCAGCACGGCCAGCACGGCGAACACGACGAACTTGCCGCGGCGCAACCAGGTCAGCAGCCACTCGTGGTTTTGCGCGCCGTAGTAGCCGAGGTAGACCCACAGCGGCACGCTGATGAGCGCGGCCAGGCCGTCGAGCGCGAGGAACTTGAGGAACGACACGCGCCGCGTCATGCCGGCGGTGAGATAGATCGGCGAGCGCAGGCCGGGGAGGAAGCGCGCGACGAACATCAGGCGCGTCCCGTGGCGGCTGAACTTCGCCTGCACGCGTGCGTAGCGACGCGGCGTGAGCAGGTAGGCGACCCAGCGCAGACGCAGCGCGCGCGTGCCGAACACTCGACCAACGATGAACATCAGCGAATCGCCGGCGAGCACGCCGACCAGACCGACCGCGCACATCACATGCACGTTGGCGTATTCGAGTCCGGCGATGACGCCGCCGGCGACGAGGGTGATGTCCTCGGGAATCGGCACGCCGAAACCACAGATCAGCAACACCACGAACACAGCCATGTAGCCGTTCTCGGTGAAGAAGCGGATCAGGGTGTCGAGCAGATCCATCAGCGGCGACACCGATGCGGGCATCGGCGCGGCGATCGATCGATGCGTGGGCGAATCGGCATCGGCGCGGCGCGTAGGTGGCGTTGAGCGGCGTGCAGTTTAGCAGGGCGCTTTGGGGGCCAGGGTCTGGGGACGCCCTGATCGATCCCACAACGGCGTCACCGTCCTGTGCGGGCGCAGATCCCGGTGCAACGCCGAGCTGCGCCCGCACAGGACGGCCCCAACCTTTTGATTCCCCATGACGGGGTGACATCCGCAAGGCCCGCAGCGCGGCGTGCGCGGCAAGCCCAGGCAACCAGCCTGCGCCTCGCCACGCCCACGCCGCTGCGAACCTTGCGGATGTCATGACGCCATTGTGGGATTGATCAGGTCATCCCTAAACTGCCGCACATGCACATCGGCCCCTACCTCATCGATCCGCCTGTCGTGCTCGCGCCGATGGCAGGCGTCACCGACAAGCCGTTCCGCCAGCTGTGCAAGCGGCTCGGCGCGGGCTTGGCAGTGTCGGAAATGACCGCTTCCGATCCGCGTTTGTGGCATACGCGCAAATCGCTGCAGCGCATGGACCATGTCGGCGAACCGGCACCGGTGTCGGTACAGATCGCCGGTCACGACCCGGCCATGCTCGCCGATGCCGCACGCTACAACGTCGATCACGGAGCGCAGATCGTCGACATCAACATGGGTTGCCCGGCCAAGAAGGTCTGCAATGTCTGGGCGGGCTCGGCTCTGCTGCAGGACGAGGCCCTGGTCGCGCGCATCCTCGAAGCCGTCGTCGCCGCCGTCGACGTGCCGGTCACGCTGAAGATTCGCACCGGCTGGAACCGAGACAACCGCAACGGCGTCGCCATCGCGCGCATTGCCGAGGCCGCCGGCATCGCCGCGCTGGCCGTGCACGGACGCACGCGCGCCGACCTCTACGCCGGCGAAGCCGAATACGCGACGATCGCCGCGATCAAGCGCGCCGTGCACATCCCCGTGCTCGCCAACGGCGACATCGACTCGCCGCGCAAGGCACGTGCCGTGCTCGACGCCACCGGCGCCGACGCGGTCATGGTCGGGCGGGCCGCGCAGGGGCGGCCCTGGATCCTCGGCGAGATCGCGAGCTTTCTTGCCGACGGCCGCGAACCGGCAGCGCCAACACCGGCCGAAGTCGGCACGATCCTGGTCGAACACCTCGAATCGCTGTACGCCTTCTACGGCGAACACCAGGGCGTGCGCATCGCGCGCAAGCACCTCGGCTGGTACGCGAAGGACCGCCCCGAGAACGCCGGCTTCCGCCAGGTCGTCAACGCCGCCGAGGATGCCGGCCTGCAACTGCGCCTGACCCGCGACTACTTCGCTCGCCTGGCCGACCAGCAAGCGTTGGCTGCCTGATCGGACGGCGCCACCGCAGCCTACTGCTGTGTTGCAGCATGACAAACCCAGATCCGACACCGCACCATGTAAACGATTACATCGCGGACTGCGACCGTGATGGCCAAGGGGCTGGTGGGCATGCCGGTGACGATCAAAGACGTTGCACGCGAAGCGAACGTGTCGGTCGCGACCGTCTCGCGTGCGCTCAACGGCCACACCAACGTCACCCCTGCGATGCGCAGCCGCATCCTCGAGATCGCGGCGCGTCTGCGTTACATGCCGCATGGCGCCGCGCGCAGCCTCATCACGCGCCGTACGCAGACGATCGGCGTAATCGTGCCCGACCTGTACGGCGAGTTCTTTTCCGAACTGATGCGCGGCATGGACGTGGCCGCGCGCGAACACAACCTGCACCTGCTGGTGTCGAGTTCGCACGGATCGGCCGAGGAAACTGCCGACGCACTGCGCGCGCTCAGCGGACGCGTCGACGGCCTGCTGGTGATGTCGCCGCACGCCGATGCCGAACTGCTCGCGAAGAACCTGCCACCGGGCGTGCCGACCGTGCTGATGAACACACGTGCCGGCGACGGCGACCACCACACGCTGGCGATCGACAACTACGGCGGCGCACGCACGATGGTCGAGCACCTGCTCGGCTGCGGTCACCACCGCATCGTCATGATCGCCGGCCCCGAACACAACTTCGACGCCGACGAGCGCCTGCGCGGCGTGCGCGACACACTCGCCGGTCGTAACGACAGCGAACTGATCGTGTTGCGCGGCGACTTCAGCGAAAAGTCCGGGTACTTCGCCGGCATCGAGATCAACCGCATGGTGCAGCGACCCGACGCCGTGTTTGCCGCCAACGACATGATGGCGCTCGGTTGCCTGTTTGCGCTGCAGGTCGCCGGCATCTCGGTACCACGAGACATTGCCCTGGCCGGCTTCGACGACATCCCGATGGCGCGCTTCGTCACACCGCCACTGACCACCATGCGCGTCAAGATCGCCGAGCTCGGCGAACGCGCAGCACGCACGCTGATCGCCACGCTGGCCGGCGACGACGTCCAGCCGCACGCGATCGGCGCCCCCGAACTGATCGTCCGCGAATCCTGCGGCGCGCAGCCCGTCGCGTGCACCCCAGGCCATTCCCGCTGACAAGAGATTCCACGCACCACGCGTCAACCGACCGCTGTCCAACAAACACGCTCACCCTCGGAGGGGAGAAGCCATGAGTCACCGTACCGCTTCAGCCACACGATTCCCGCAACCACGGCTGCTTGCAGCCGCACTGGCGACGTGCCTGCTCACCGCCGTCCCCGCCGCGTTCGCACAAGCCACGGCAGCCAGCGTACGCGGCCAGGTCACCAACGCCACCGGCCCCGCCGGTAGCGCCGAGATCACGGCGACGAACATCGCCACCGGCCTTGTCCGCCGCGTGCAGAGCAACGCCAATGGCGCCTATTCACTGGCCGGCCTGCCGCCCGGCACCTGGCGCATCGACGTGACCGCCGACGGCGCGACGAGTTCGCGGACCATCATCCTCCAGGTCGGTCAGGTCGCAACCCTCGACCTCGCCGTCGACGGAGGCGCACCGATCGACACGGCGACGATGGACACGGTAACGGTGACCGCACAGGCGATCGCTGAAACGAAGACTTCGGAAATCGCCACCTACATCTCGCAGAAACAGATCGACGCGATCCCGCAGATCAACCGCAACTTCCTCGCCTTCGCCGACACCGTGCCGGGCGTGATCTTCTCGCAGAACAGCGATGGCACGACCAAGCTGCGCAGCGGCGGCCAGAACTCGAACGGCATCAATGTCTTCATCGACGGCGTCGGCCAGAAGAACTACGTCCTCAAGGGCGGCATCAGCGGCCAGGACGGTTCGCGCGGCAATCCATTCCCGCAGTCGGCGATCGGCGAATACAAGGTCATCACGCAGAACTACAAGGCCGAGTTCGACCAGATCAGCAGCGCGGCGATCGTCGCGCTGACCAAGTCCGGCAGCAACGAACTGCACGGTGACGCGTTCTTCGACTACACGCATGAAGGCTGGCGCGCGATCCGTCCCGCCGAACGCGCCGGCGGCAAGAAGATCGAGACCATGGACAAGCAGTACGGCGCCTCGCTCGGCGGCCCGATCATCAAGGACACGCTGTTCTTCTTCGCCTCATACGAATACAAGGAAATCATCACCCCTGGCGAGGTGGCGATCGGCGACAACTCGGTGCCGATCTCGCTGCTGCCGCCGGCGGCACAGGCCGAACTCGGCCCAACGTCGACACCCTTCGAAGAAGATCTCTACTTCGCCAAGCTGACCTGGACACCCGACGAGAACAACCTGTTCGAACTCTCCGGCAAGCACCGCGTCGAGGACGATATACAGGGCAACACGGGTGCCAATGCCTATTCCTTCGCCAGCACCAAGCACCAGGAGGAAACGCGCACCGACCTGCGCTGGCAGTTCATCTCGGGCAACTGGCTCAACGACGCCCACATCACCTTCGAGGACTCGACCTACGAACCGAAGCCTCTGACCCTAGACGGCTACGGATCGCACTACGTGTTCTTCCGTCCGAGCGACAACCAGCAGCGCAGCCTGCTCAATGTCGGCGCCGGCGAGAACTACCAGAACAAGGGCCAGAAAGGCTGGGCGATCCAGGACGATCTGACCTGGTCGGGCCTCGAGTGGGCCGGCAACCATGTGTTCAAGGGTGGATTCAAGTACAAGGAAATCGAGATCAGGGCCTTTGAGCGACAGCCCTACAGCCCTCAATACTTTTTCGACGTCTACGGCAGCCTCAGCATCCCGTTCCAGGTCCAGTTCGGCGAACCGGTCCCCGGGCGCGATCCGAACGTGGTGACCACCTCCAAGCAGTTCGGCATCTATTTCCAGGACGACTGGGAAGTCAACAGCAAGCTGACGCTCAACCTCGGCCTGCGTTGGGACTACGAGAAGGTGCCAAGCTATCTCGACTATCGCCCGAGCGCCGAGCTCGCCTCCGCGCTGCGCAGCTGGGCCAACCTCCAGAACGCCGACTACGACATCGAGAACTTCATCGGCAACGGCAGCAACCGAAAGGCATTCAAGGACGCCTGGCAGCCGCGACTCGGCTTCTCGTACGATCTGTTCGAGGATCAGCGCCACGTGATCTTCGGCGGTGCCGGACGCGCCTACGACCGCAACCTGTTCGACTACCTCGCGCTCGAACGCTCGAAAGGCTCGTATCCGCGCTATGTGTTCAACTTCGACACCGTGAGCCGTCCCTGCGAAGTCGGTGTCGGCAACTGCCTGGCCTGGGATCCCGCATATTTCAACCGGGCCAGTCTCGCCGCGCTGGTCGCAACCAACCCGAATATCGGCGGCGAGGTCAATCTCCTCAGCAACGACCTCAAGACGCCGTACTCGGACCAGTTCAGTCTCGGCATGCGCAACACCGTGACGATGGGTGGCATCGACTGGAATACCTCGGCCACGCTCTCCTACGTCGAGAGCAAGGACGGCATCTACTTCGCGCTCGGCAACCGCTGGCCGAACGGCAGCTTCCGCGAAAATCCCGCGTGGACTTGGGGCGGCCAGCCCTGGGGCCAGCCCATTCCCGGCTTCGGCACGCTGATCATTGCCGACAATGGCATCGAGACACGCACCAAATCGGCGCTGTTCTCGCTCGAAAAACCCTACACGGAAGATTCGGGCTGGGGCGTGACCTTCGCCTACACATACACCCATGCACGCGAGAACCGGCTCAATGCCGCACTCAATGACGAACACTATGTTTTCGACTATCCGAACCCGGATGGTCAGGGCTTCCTGCGCTCGCTCGGCATCCCACGCCACCGTCTCGTCGTCACCGGCATCCTCGACGGCCCGGGGGGCGTGATGTACTCGGCCAAGGCGACGTTCGCGAGCCCGGTGCCGAAGGAAGCGGTCAACTGCTACGACGCCACCAGCTTCAACGGTTGTTTCTTCGACCCGTACACGCCTGACGGCACGTTCGGCACGAAACAGATCGATCTGGCCGCGACGAAGTACTGGGACCTCGGCGAAGGCATCGCCATCCGCCTGCGTGCCGACGTGCTCAACGTGCTCAACACCTACAACTGGGACAATTATGAAACTTGGCGAGGCGGCCCAGGCTCGCCGAACGCCAACTTCGGCAACCGCAACGGCAATGGCATCACCACACCGACGCGCACGTTCAAGTTGTCGCTGGGTATCAGCTTCTGATGACGTGACACGGCCGCGCCCGCAACGGGCGCGGCTGCGGGAAACACCAGCCCATTCGCGGTTGAAGCCGCGAATGGGGCGGCTCCGGGCATCCCAAGCCCACCAGCCTGGCCGCCGCGTCTCGGCGCGGTGACCGGATTCTTCACCTTCCGAGAGATCACCGATGTCGCGTTTCCTTGCCTGCTCGATGCTCACCGCCAGCCTCGTTGTCGCCGGCTGCGGCGCCTCGCCACCGCCGGCACCCGCACCGGACCCGGCCCCATCGAGGGCCCTGCCGCCGCTCGTCGACGACTTGCAACAGCGCACGTTCCGCTGGTTCTGGGAGCACACGCGCGAGGACAACGGACTCATCCCGGACCGTACGCCGCATACCGAACCGTTCTCGAGCATCGCCGCGATCGGTTTCGGCCTGACCGCATACGCGATCGGCGTCGAGCGCGGCTGGATCACGCGACAACAGGCCCGCGATCACACGCTCAGGGTGCTGCGCTACCTGCGCTCGCTGCCGCAGGGCGCGAGCTTCGAGGACGATGCCGGCTACCATGGCTTCTTCTATCACTTTCTCGGCCTCGCCAACGGCCGCCGCTATGCGCGCTGGGTCGAGGTGTCTTCGGTCGACACCGCGCTGCTGCTCGGCGGCGTGCTATTCGCGCAGTCGTACTACGATCGCGAGGATCCAGCCGAAGGCGAGATCCGCGACCTCGCCGACCAGCTCTACCGCGCAGTCGAGTGGCCGTGGCTGCAGGAACGCCCGCCGCTGATATCGATGGGCTGGGTGCCCGAGAATGGCATCATCAGTCACGACTGGGAGGGTTACAACGAAGCGATGATCGTCTACATCCTCGCCCTCGGCTCACCGACGCATCCGGTCGATCCGAGCGCGTGGTCGGCATGGACGCGCACCTATGCACGCAGCTACGGCGAATTCCACGGCCACAAGTACCTGTCGTTCGCCCCGCATTTCGGCCACCAGTACTCGCACGCCTGGATCGACTTCCGCGG